>Ga0224512_10000512_pt1 | contig 41506 bp, 44 predicted proteins | sample SF_May12_sed_USG_4_FD_169103 | JGI IMG/M metagenome (GOLD analysis project Ga0224512, IMG submission 169103) | Sediment microbial communities from San Francisco Bay, California, United States - SF_May12_sed_USGS_13 | ecosystem: Environmental > Aquatic > Marine > Sediment | place: USA... | reverse complement strand
CGGAGGACCGCCACCGGGAGGACCGCCACCCGGAGGACCGCCACCCGGAGGACTACCGCCTGGATTGTTGCGTGCGTAATCCGCGACGCAAGCGGCAACTGCCAGACCAAGGGCCCGCATGTTGTTGTCGAAATCGTGGCGGTTCTCAACGACTCTTGCCAGATCGGCACGCGTAATTATCGCGATACGATCATTGTGCGCCGCGTTGTAACCTGCTGCAGTCGCGAAAGTTTCGACGACATCGGCTGATCCGGACACAGTCGCGTTTGAAATTCCGGATAGCGCGTCGAGCTCCAGAAAGTCCGCGGCGTCAAAACTCGTGCTGCATTGCCCACCTGCGGCGGCCGGCGCTGCACGCGACTGTCCATTGATGCCCTGCATGGGTGCGATAATCATCGCGACCGGACGGTCATCTGCCTGCATGCCTGCGATGACACTCGCCGCCTCGATGCCATGCAACTGCAACTGGCCGTTCACGTCCGGGTTGATCATCTCGGCCGTTGCGCTGCCAGCGTCCTTGTAGCCCCCGGATACCACGTACCAGAGACAGGCGCCACCCCCGTCTTTCGGTGGTTTGATTCCGAGAGTGCGCCAGGGCAGGCGACCCATCACCGTCTCGCCTCTAACGCCGCACGCATCAGAGTGCGCGGCTCCTTCAGGGTAAGCACCGGCACTATCGAGATCCGGGCAGGGCAAGACCGCTGCCGAACCCGGGGCAAGATCCGGATAAACCGCCGCATAGTCCAGAAGCGCTCGACGCGCGACCGCCAGCGCTGCCTTTGTTTCGGTCAGTTGTTGGGCACGCGCATCATTCATATTCAGACGCGCAACGAGCGTTGCCGTCGCCGCAACGATGACAAGGAGCATCATGATCAGTAATGCGGCACCGCGTTGCCTGCCGACACTAGCCATCATCATCTTCCGCAAGCTGCTCGCTGCGAGTAAGAACCCTTTCCTTGCTGTTGGTGGGCTTGTCCCTTGCAGCATGGCGAGTGATCTTCACGTCCCCGGGAAAGGACACGGAGATTTCCGGGTCCCTGCTGATTTCCACGAAATCTCCGTCTTTCCAGACCTGTGAGCGACCCTGACGCCCGATGATGTAGCCGGCAGAGGCGCGTGGCCTGGTTCTTACCGGAGCATCGCGATTCACTTCTTCGACAGCGCCTCCGGATGGCTCGATAAGTCGCCGGGCATCCAGCAAGTCGCGCTCAATCTGCGTAAAAAACACACGGCCTATCCGGACCCCGCGCAATGATTCATATACAGCATTATCTTCGGCGGCTGATACCAGAGGATGAAGCAACACAATCAACGACCAAAGCAGCGTCTTTTTCATCATGTCGCTGCCCCATCGAAAACGTCGGACGTAATGACGCTGAAAATATGTATTGAGCATTTCGCCAGGATGTTCGCGCCGACACTGAGCGATCTTCCGCGCTCGCCCTGCCACGTCATATCGCAGCTATCAATCTTGATCAGGCCGGGCGCATTTCGCTGTAACTCGTCCACGAATCGCAGCAGATCGAACTCATGTACCAGGCCAGCTTCCAACGACAAGCGACTCAGGTGAATCTGAATATCCTCTCCCGCCATGATCGATTCGACAGGCGCGACAACCTGCAACTGCGGCTCAATGGCGTAGCTCACGTGCGGCAATGTCAGCGCAACCGAAGTCTTGCGCAAGGTCTCGACCCAATCGAGCCGACTCTCCAATCCTATGAATCCGAGCTCACGGAATGACTCGTATCGCCGGTGATATCGTTCGACAAGCCTGCGACGATAGACCAATGCTTCATAGTCTCTGTGGACGGCCGCTTGATTAGCACTCACCTGCTCGAGAAGCAGCGACTGTTCGCCACGAAACCAGATACTGCTTCCCAGCAAGATGATCGCAACACCAGCCGTCGCTGCCGGCAGTAAGGTGTGGCGCAGCAAGAAGCGCCAGTCAAGGCTAAACCGACTCATCGCTTGCCTCTGACGTATTTTCTGTTGCCGGTTCTATCGGGAATCTCAGTTGCAGCCGAAAACGGGCAGTACCATTTTCATGTTTGCCGACTATTTCACCGGAGATGGACGATTGCGGCCGAGCGTCGAGAGGATACTCTACCGCGACAACATGGCTGAAAGCGGTTCGTTCCTCCAGTTCTTCGACGAGTTCGTCGATGCGTGCGAAAGCCTTGCGCATATCGCCGTCAAACGGCGCAATATCAGCGATCACGCTGGCATTGATTGCGGTAACGCCGGGCACAGGCACCGGCATCGGTTCGTCACCTCGCTGCCGACGCGACGGAGTATCCAACGCGGCCGATTCTGCAGACCAGTTCAGCGTCAGGATTCTTACATCAGGGTAATTCCCCATCACGAATCCGAGTTGCTGCATTACCCAGGGTACCGGCAGGCGATTCGACAAGATGAAGTCTCCCGTATCAACCGCGAGTTTCATCTCGTGAGAGTCTGCTTCGATTGGGTCGAGACGCTCATTCTCACGGCGAAACGCTTCACTCAGTTGCGAATATTGCCTGTCAATTTCGGCCGATTGTCGTTTTATCAGCCACGCTTCGCTCAGGTGCAGACCCGATGCGACAGAGCATGCTGCAGCGACGCTGAGGGCAACACCGATGATAGCGCCGCGCAATCGTCGCATGCGCCAGAAACGTTCCTCGCCGGAAACGGCGTAACTGTGCTTTGGCCGCCGGCGAAATGATGTGGCCAGATACAGGGTTTCAAGATTGTCCGGTCTGGGTACTGTACGAATGCCGACCCGTTTCGCAGCGGCTTCCGGCTTAATGAAGTGAATCTGTAAAGGGCTATCGCTCTGTGCGCATGCGAGTATCCGTTCTGCCAGATTTGAGTCGGCGACAATGTAGACGTCAAGTTGTTCCATGCTGCTGAGCAGACGAGTACGTTCGAGGTAGCGGCGGCTGCGGCCGATCTCTGTCAGCACAAATTGTGGGTATTCTTCGTCTGATATCGGCATGCACTGTGACAGGCGCGCACTCTGTACCTGGCCATTCTGCATGAAGGCCTGGCGCAATCTGTCGCTCTGATGCTGAGTGATCAGCAAGGCGGGCAATGCCGTCTTGCGCAGACAGCCAAGCAAATCCGGAGCCAGCAGTGGCACAGAGAATATGCCAGTCAGTGCTACCTCATGTCGTAAGATAATCTGCAGCCACGGATCCAGTAACTCGTTATTTGAAATCGCGCTGTGTACAACAACGGCTTCATCAGAACTGCGTGATTTGCGTCCCTGATACACAGGCAGTCGGTAAGGTGTACCCGGGAATTTGCGTTGTAACCTGCGTTGTGTGAGCGCCGCACGGTCACGCATTCCAAGCCTGGGTATCGTATCAGGGGCAAATTCTTCTTCGATGACATCCATTAAGACGAAGCACGGTTGCGCATGGTTTGCTGCCAGATAAGCGTCGAATCTCCGCAGACCGGTATCGTCGGCGGGGAACACTTCGACCTCTTGCAACTCCGACTTGTCGTGGTGCCATATCGCAAGAGAGTCCTGCGTGACATAGAATGCGCGCCTCGCCACCATCTCAGATGCCTATGCTGCTGATTGTTTCGTAGATGGGTCCGAGTACCGATAGCATGATCCACCCCATGATCGCGCCCAACACGACAGTCATCGCCGGCTCGATCATTGCTTTGAGGCGATCTATCGACTCGTTTACCTCACGGTCATAGAAATAGCTGACATTGAGCAGTGCGTTATCCAGGGCGCCTGTCGACTCGCCCATCTTGACCATTCGAGTAACAAGCGCCGGAAACAAATTTGTCGCTTCAATGCTGTCGCTCAACGAATTGCCATCTGCAATTCCGGCGGAGATCTGCTGTATGCCTTTGCGAATTACCGCGTTGCCAGCGATATTTTCACTGATCTTCAGCGAAGAAATAACATCGAGTCCAGCGCCATAACAAAGTGCAAAATAACTTGCGAACCGACTCAGCACGATCTTCGACAATACCGGACCGATATACCAGGCTTTGAGTTTCCAGCCATCCACCACAAGCCGGAACGCATCATCTCTTCGTGCCTGCAGCCTGATGGCCAGTAGCAACACGAATGGCATTGGCACAGCCCACCACCAATGGTTGATAAGAAAATTGGAAAAACCAATGAGCGCACGCGTGTGTAGTGGCAAGTCCTCGCCCATTTCGCGAATAAACTCGACCATTTGCGGTACGACATAGAGCATCATGAATAACATGACGCCGAGGACTACAACTCCGACGAATGCCGGATAGATTATGACGGTCTTCGCTTTGGCGATCAGTTCATCCTGCCACTTCAGCGATTCGGTCAGTTTCAGCAGCACATCCGGCAACTCGCCCGATTCTTCGCCAACTGCAATCAGACTGACAAAGACATCGTCAAAAACCTGTGGATACTCCGCCAGGGCCTGCGACAAGGTCTTGCCGACTTCCACAGCCGAGATCAGGTTACCAATGACTTCCTTGAACAGCGGATTGTCGACACTGTCGCGCAGATCGGCCAATGCCTCGAGAATCGGCAGCCCTGCGCGGGTCATTTGCTCCATGTGATAACAAAAACCAATCAGATCCTTACGCTTTACGCCACCCTTGATGCCGAAGCGCCGGCTACTGCGTTCTGCACAGCGCAACAATTCGATATCCGCCTGCCGTAACTGTGTTTCCAGCGCATGCACACTATTGGCCTCAAGGTTGCCCTCGATGACACAACCACTCGGATCGACGGCCCTGTAGCTATACGACGGCATCGTATCAGCCCACCCTTGCGGTCAGATCCACGACCCGTGATATCTCGGAGAGACTCGTCATCCCGTTTAGTACGTGACGCACGGCGTCTTCAGCAAGGTCTTTAAAGCCGGCCTTGACCGCCGCTTCGTGCATTTCTCTGCGCGTCGCGTCGCGTGCAATCATCTCGTCCATCCCTTCGTTCATTTTCAGGACTTCGATAACGGCGAGACGACCCTTGTAACCCATGAAATTGCAGGCATCGCAGCCCTGCTCCTTGTACAGCAAGATCGGCTTGTTGCTCGAAATCCCCAGCAATCGGCGCTCCGTCTCATCAGGCGCATGCGCCTGTTTGCAGTGCCGGCAGAGGCGGCGCACCAGCCGTTGCGCGACGATGCCGATAATGTTGCCTGCCATGATTTGCGGCTTGACGCCGATATCGATCAATCTCGGTATCGCGCCCAGCGCGGAATTGGTATGCAGCGTCGAAAACACCTGATGACCTGTCATCGCCGCGCGAAACGCCATTTCCGCTGTCTCTTCATCACGAATTTCGCCGACGAGAATGACATCCGGATCCTGCCTCATCATTGAGCGAATGCCGTTTGCGAAGTCGAGCTTCGCAGCCTCATTCAGCGAAGTCTGGCGGATCATGTTCATTGGGTATTCGACCGGGTCCTCCAGCGTCATGATGTTCACTGCCTCGTCATTCCGCCAATTGAGCATCGAATACAGGGTTGTCGTCTTGCCGCTGCCGGTTGGTCCGGTAACGAGGATGATACCCTCAGGCCGCGCCATCATGACCTGCAGCGACATCAGTGTATTTTTCTCGAGATTCAGTTTCTCGAGCGGCACGATACCCTTTTGTCGGTCGAGGACACGCAGTACGAAGTTCTCGCCATGCGTCGTTTGTTGGCAGGCAACGCGAAAGTCGATAGGTCTGCCTGCCAGTGTCAGTGAAATTCTGCCATCCTGGGGTGCGCGCGTTTCCGCGATGTTCATTTTGGCCATGACCTTGAGCCGCACGACCATTCCTGGCCAGTAGCTCCGATGTAATGCCATGACCTGTCGCAGCACGCCATCGATGCGATAACGAACGCGCAGGAAACCTTCCTCGGGCTCCAGATGGATGTCCGATGTGTCGCGCTTTACGGCATCTGCAAGAATAGCGTCGACGAGACGAATCAGCGGATGATTGTATTCTTCATTTTCAACGGCGCGATTGAGCTGATCGACCTCGCCCGTATCGATTTCGTGCAGGATTCCCTGAATCGACAATTCGAATTTGTAAAACTGCTCGATCGCCGCTTCGATTTCGGCCTCCCCCGCAACGAGCGTGGCGATGCCGACACCAGCGCCAAGCAGCGCGGCAATCTGGTCCATCGCGACAACGTTGAAGGTATCCGCCATCGCCAGCGTCAGGACTTTTTCATTCTTGTCGAAGTTAATTGGCAGCATGCTGTAACGCCGCGCAATATTCTTGGGCACCATCTGCAACGCGTCCGGATCCGGAATCACTGTCGACAGGTCGATACTGTCGTGCCCGAGCGACTCCCCAAGCGTGTCGCGTAACATGCCTTCGGAAATCAGGCCGAGTTTTACCAGAATGCGGCCCAGCGGCTCATCACGGCGACTCTGCTCTTTGAGAGCGACGTGCAATTGGTCCCGACTTATCAAGCCCGCCGCTATCAGGCGTTCGCCGAGCGGCAAAGCAGGCTCTTCGGGTGTCAGCTTGCGTACCGTGATTGTCGTCATCGACCCAGATTCTCCGTGTCAGGTAACAGCGCGTCAGTCGCAGACTGCAAGCGTGCTGATTCAATCCGGGCATTGTCAGGAGACACCGTTTGCGGTCCGACGATTAGTTCGAACCGGTTCATGGGTCGATCCGATCCGGCACTTCCCATCTCGTCCTCTTTGTCAGATGCCCCTGTTTGTGACGATAGCGAGGTCAGCTCGGAATTGTCGTAGCCGCCCCCGGCACTTTGATATGCGAAATTTATCGCGGCCGCAGTGGCCGCCAGTGCGACGCACATTAACGGTGCATAAATGCCAGGTCGGGAAATCCCCATGCGCCCGTCCGAATGCGATACAGCCGGATAGGGCGCAGTGTCCACAGATTGCTCAGCAATTGCCGGGCTGCCCGGCTCGTCGGCTGCGACCTGCAGGGCCATGGTTTCGTACAGTTCGGCATCAGTATCAACCGCGGAAGGACCGCTGCGATCATTGATTGGCAATATGCCAGGACCGTCGATCGGCAAAATGCCGGGACCGTCGATCGGCAATATGCCAGGGCCGTGATCTTGCAACACACCTGTCGCGTGCAGCAGCTGCAAGTCGTCGACGTCCGACGACTGTTCGGCTTTAGCCGCCTCGACCGGCTCCGCGACCGCGCCTTCTTCAGCCACCGGCGCTTCCTGTTCCGTTGGTGGTTTGCTGTCGCTTGCCTGCCGAAGTGCTTCTACGAGGGGACTTTTCATGGCCTTCCCGCTTATCGATAGTCGGTCTGACTGATAGCCTGAGGGCCCACCGGAATCTCGTAGTAATCACCGATTTCCGGACTACCCGCTGGCGGCGTGCCGTTCCTGATGATCGTCGGTTTCAGGAAGATTACGAGCTCAGTCTTAATCAGATTGTCACGCGTGTAGGAAAATAACCTGCCAACTCCGGGAATTCGGGAGAGGCCGGGCACGCCATCTTTGGCACTCACCTGCTCGTTCTGCATGAGGCCGCCCAACACGACCGTCCGTCCGTCCATGACTTGCAGCAGCGATTCAATCTCTCGGACCTGAATTTCCGGGATCAGATTGTCAAAATCAGCGCCGGCCAGACGCGGTGCCGGATCAACGGCGAATCCCGTTATCCGGCTGATCGTCGGACGAATGTTGATGCTGACGAAACCGCCCTCGCTGATTTGCGGTGTGACGCTCATCACCAGGCCGACCGGGACGGTATGCAGTTCACTCGTGAACGTTCGTCGCTCAGGGATATCCGCTGTTGCTTCGCGCACATCAAGTTCCACGGTAAAGAATACTTTTTCGTTGACGACCTTGAGCAATGCCGTCTGATTATTCAAAGCCATGATTTTCGGGCTAGACAGCACTTTGGTGTCGCCAAATTGCTGCAGCATTCTGACGGCCGCTGCGATGTTGCTGCCAAAAACGTCAATATCGTCGAAGCTCAGTGACACGAAGGGCGCCAGGTTGAGATCGCCACCCAGCAAATCGGTCTGCACCGAGAAATCATTGTTGCCGCTGGCCGACTCCGAAATCTTCTGCCAATCGACCCCTGCCTGAAAGTTGTCACTCAGCTCAACCTCCACAATCGTCATTTCGATGAGTACCTGGCGTTGCGAGTTCATCATGATTCTGTCGAGATACCGCTGCACACGGGCGTGCGCCTTTTGTGTTCCGAATACGGTCACAACGCTGGACATCGGGTTGGTAATGACCGGATCGTTGTCCTGCGGGAAGGTGGCGGCCGGATCGCGTATGGCTCCAATAATCGATGTCAGTCCTTCCTCGAGTGCAGCCCAGAAGTCGTTTTCTGAGTTACTTTTCACCGTCGTTTTTGAAGTATTACCCTGCCCGTCGCCTCGCTGACCGGATTGCTCGCCAACGCTGCCGCCCGACGTCGCGATTTGCGTCGCCACGCCAACTTCGCCGACGCTTGACCGGGCAATGTTGACGTAGTCGACCAGATAGTTGTGCCAGTAAGGCAGATCGTCCTGAACAATCAAATTCGAACCACGCAACTGATAACGCAGCTGCGCCTGCTCGGCGATTCGACTCAGAATCTCCTGCAAGGGCCGGTTGACAGCATTCAGTGTGACCGTCTTGTCGGCGGACGCCTGCAAGTCGATATCGAGACCCGCATCGCGTGCAAGCGAGAACAACAGGTCAACAACGGGTAATTCCTTTACGACGACCGTATAGGTCTCAACTGCCGGCAATTTCTCCGGTTCTGGCGCCGGCGGCACATCCACCACGATCGGTGCCTCTTGGGCAGCGGGCGGCAATTCATGGAGCAGATGACCCGAGGACAGATCCACAGTTTGCGTGTTCGCACATGCACCAAGCAGCAGCGGCAGGAGGAAAGCTGGGTAAAAAGCGCCGCGCCGTTCGTGCCGGTTGCCCATAGCATCACGATCGATTCGCGCTTTTTGCCGGAGTGAACCTGGCGACATTGGTTGAGGCCCTTTATGAACAATACGATACCCCTTAGTTGTCGCCAATTTGACGGAAATCTTTAGCGCCAGGGCTCTAAAGATAATGGCCCCGGAGCCGTTACATATAAGTATCACCGTACTGTGAGTGAGCACCTTGCTCGACAACGTCTCCACGGCCAGCAAACCCAAGCATGCGGACAACGCTCCGACGCCGCGCCGTACGGTATTTCGCTTTTTGGAAACGGCCGAAGACGAGGATCTGGCGAGTCGCATAGTCGACACCGCACTCATCGTGCTCATCGCGGCAAGTGTTCTCGCCGTCATACTCGAGTCGATCCCGGCGCTCGAAAAGGCCTACGGGCCGCAGCTTTATTGGTTCGAGGTCTTCACAATCGCTGTGTTCTCAGTCGAATACATATTGCGCGTCTGGAGCTGCGTCGAGGCACAGAGCGATGCAGGCAGCAATCCGTTTACCCACAGACTGCGCTTCATGTTTACATTCCACGCCATCATCGACCTGCTCGCGATATTGCCGTTTTACCTGCTGGTTTTCGGTATTTTCGGCGGCGTCGACATGCGCTTCCTGCGCGCCGTTCGTCTGCTGCGCGTACTCAAACTGACGCGCTATTTCGCGGCGCTCAACATGCTGCTGATCGCAATAAAGGAAAACAGCCGAGCTCTGGGCGCATCATTCCTCATCCTGGTAACGATCATGTTGCTGGCTTCCTCGGGTATGTATTACTTCGAGCGACAGTCGCAGCCTGTCGACTTCGGCAGCATTCCTGCCGCGATGTGGTGGGCGTTCGCGACATTGACAACGGTTGGCTACGGGGACGTCACGCCGATCACCGTCGGCGGCAAAATCTTCGGCGCGCTGATTACCGTTGTCGCCATCGGTCTGGTCGCCCTGCCCACCAGTATTCTGGCTTCAGGTTATAGCCAGCAACTCAAGCTCAGCACTGACGCCTATCGCCAGAAAGCCGACGAGGCATTGGACGATGGCATACTCAGCGATGAGGAATTGCGCGAACTCGAATCCCTCCGGGTCGACCTGGGACTTGGCAAGCACACAGCCAGCCAGATTCTGGACAAAGGCGCCGTTCGCGCAGCACTGCAGGGCGCCAGAAAAGCAGCACGCTGCCCGCACTGCGACGAACTGCTCGAACAAAACCGCAGCTAGTCGCGTTTCATTTCGTAGCGGCGGATTTTTTCAACTAGCGTCGTCCGGCCAATACCCAGCAATTCTGCAGCTCGTTGTACCACACCATCCGCTTCGCAAAGGGCGTTGTCGATCATGTCGCGCTCGATTCCGGCAAGGTATTCCTTCAGGTCGAAGCCCTCCGCCGGCAATGCAAGACGCTGATCAGCTGAGTCGGCTACAAACGCCGCATTGACGACATCGGGCAGGCCGTCCTCGCCGTGCCCGGATGCGACGAGCGGCCACGGCAAATCTCTTGCGGCAACCACGCCGTTTGGACGTATAACCAGCAGGCGTTCGATCAGATTGGCAAGTTCGCGGACATTGCCCGGCCATGCATAGTCCTGAAGGATACGCATGGCATTCTCGGAAATCCTCAGGCTGACAGCCTGGTCGCTGTGCATCCGCCGTATGAACTCGGCAGCCAGCGGCGGCACATCTTCCGGCCGGTCCCGCAATGGCGATATATCGATTGGAAACACGCTCAAGCGGTAGTACAGGTCCTCACGGAACTTGCCGTCCTCGATGCGTTTCGGCAGGTCGCGATGCGTTGCTGCGATCAAACGCACATCCACGGGAATGCTCTTACTCCCACCGACCCGCTCGATTGTCCGCTCTTCCAGCACACGCAGAAGTTTGACCTGCATGACCGCCGGCATATCACCGATTTCGTCGAGGAAGAATGTGCCACCCTGCGCCAACTCGAATCGACCCGCTCGTGCCGCGACGGCGCCTGTAAAAGCGCCGCGCTCATGGCCAAACAACTCGCTCTCCAGCAGGTGCTCGGGTATGGCGCCGCAATTTACCGCGACAAACGGGCCCTTGCGACCGGACTTCTCATGAATCTGACGTGCGACAACCTCCTTACCGGTGCCCGATTCGCCGTTGATCAGCACGGTTGCTGATGACGGCGCAACTTGCTCCACAAGTCGACGCACGGTTCGCATATCGGCACTGTCGCCGATGAGCCGCACAATTTTCGCCGCACGCACGTCGCTCCGCGCCGGGCCGTGAGACGCATGAATCTCGTCAAGAACTGCGCTGAGCGCATCGAGGCGAATCGGATACTCGAGCGAGTGAAACCGGGCCCATGGATATTGCCGTTGCAGTTCGGGGTGAATCACGCAGCAGCTCCGTCATTCATCATGACGATGGGCACGTTCGGGTCGAACTCGCCGATATCGGCGAGCAACACGTTGACTTCGTCAGAGGAAAGATCCGGCCCGACAAACAGCGCCTCGAGGCGGCTGTCACCGAGCGCCCGGCGCCAGTCACCAGGCTCGCTTGTGCGTACGTTGGGCGCATCCATGAACTCAATGAGTTCCTTGAGATTCTCAGCCTCGACCTTGGTGCGATTCACCACGAGGATGACGTAGTCGCCGCCGGTCATTGGAGTCTGCAGTCCATCTGTCGAGAAAAATGCATAAAAATGAATCTCTTAGACTGAATCGTGAGTTTTAATTCTCAATTACTGCCAAACCTATTTCATTTGCCCCATATTCACAACACGAATTCATCGGAAAGCTTTATATGGTCTTTTTCGCCCTTTTATTACTTAACATTCAAGGTTTCGGCGTTTTTGGCGATAACCTTACTGATGTGCTGAATGACACTGCCCAGCTGCTGGCAGACGAACTGAGAGACACAATTTATGCGATTGGTATCAAGGTTCATCGGCAACAAGACCGGTGAAGCCGATGAATTTGACGGAACGAAGAGGAGCTATAGCTCACTCGCCGACGGTGCGCTCGATACGCTGGGAAGTGTCATACGCATAATGGGTGACGAAGCGTTTCCGATCGACCAGGAGGTCGACCCGTCTATTTTTCATATGAAGTGCAGCCAGTTCGCCGGGCATGTCGAAAACGGCGCGGCAGTCCCTGCGTTTGATATTCCACAGACGACTGATGGCAGCCGCGAATGGTCGCAAGTTCGTCGCTTCTTCGTCGATCGTCGCAGAGCGGAGAAGACGTTTGTTACCGAGCGTTTGCACGACTACCGCGAAGTGGTCGAGGATCTCATCGTCGGCTTGCGCCAGATCGGTGAGCGTGACGAAAACACAGAAAGCCATGTTCGGGTGAGTCTCAAAATCGTGGAGGATGCGGTCAGTAACGGTGACTTACCGGACATCAAGGCGGCTCTGTCGCTTGCCGTCCAGCAGGTCACCGAGACTTTTGTCGAACAGAAGAAAGCCTACGAAGCGCAGCTGGGAGAATTGAACAGCCGCATGTCCAATTTGCGTCAGGATCTGGTCGCCGCCCGTGAAGAGATGAAGCGCGACCCGCTGACCGACGCCTACAATCGTGGCGCTTTCGACACGGCGATCGAACAGAGCCTGAACCTGCACTTTGTTCTCAACCAGCCGGTAACAGTCGTCATGGTAGATCTGGACAATTTCAAGCATGTTAACGATAACTTCGGGCATGCCGCAGGCGACCAGGCGCTACGCGCCGTCGGCGAGTGTCTGGAGAGGACGTTCATCCGAAAAGGCGACCTTGTAGCCCGTTATGGTGGCGACGAATTTGCCATGATTCTGAACGACACATCCGCGCAAAACGCAACACGGCTGATCGAACGATTCCTCGAACTGGCCGGCAACATCAGGATAGCCGACAGCGCCGACGGAGCCGTTGTTTCCTGCTCGGCCGGATATACCGAAGTGCACAGTAGTGACAGCGTCGAAACATTGGTCAAGCGGGCCGATCGCGCCCTGTACCAGGCCAAAGCGGCGGGTCGAAATGCCGCCAGACTGCTACTGCATCCGGACGACGAAGCGGCCCGATAATTCCTTTATTTTCGGGGCTCCTGGCCTCGGATTCGCTAAAGACCCGGTCCGATCGGCCGATACACAGGTATGCAGGGACGTTCGGTGCATACCGAACGAATGGAGGAACAGGCTTTGGATCTGGCGACACTTATCGGACTCATCGGTGCGTTCGGCATCGTACTGACGTCGATCATTCTCGGCGGGTCCGCGGGCACATTCATCAATACCCCGTCATTGCTCGTTGTCCTGGGTGGTACCGCCCTGGTCACGATGATGAAGTTCAGCCTCGGCAAATTCCTCGGCGCTGCATCCATCGCTCTGAAAGCATTCCTGCACAAACCAAGCAGCCCCGAGGAATTGATTGATACGGCCGTTGAGCTGGCCAAGACAGCAAGGCAAGGCGGTCTGCTGGCACTCGAAGACGCAGAGATTCCCGACCAGTTCATGAAGACCGGGCTCGGCTTGCTGATCGACGGTCATCCTGCCGACACGGTCCGCGCCATGTTGATCAAGGACATGAATCAGACGCTGAAACGACATGCTGACGGCCAGGACATATTCAAGGCAATTGGCGATGTCGGGCCGGCTATGGGCATGATCGGTACGCTGATTGGTCTCGTGCAAATGTTGTCCAACATGGACGATCCGAAACAAATCGGACCGGCCATGGCAGTCGCCCTGCTGACCACATTGTACGGCGCGATTCTCGCCAATATGTTCGCACTGCCGATTGCCGACAAGCTCGCCGTCCGCAGCCGTGAAGAAAACACCACCAAGTCACTCATCATCGATGCCTTGCTCAGTATTCAGGGTGGCCAGAACCCGCGCGTTATCGCCAACATGCTGGAAGCCTATCTGCCCCGCTCCAAGCGAAAGGACGAGGACGGCGACGCCTGACTCGGCGACGCCTGATGCCAGATGTCTGACAACGCACCAGCAAAAGACGAACCGAAAGGCGTCCCGGCATGGGTGATGACTTTCGCCGATCTGATGACGCTGCTGATGTGCTTTTTCGTATTGTTGCTGTCATTTTCGGAAATGGATGTCGCCAAATTCAAACAGCTGTCGGGTTCGATGAAGGAAGCATTCGGCGTTCAGTCGGAAATACAGGTCAAGACGATTCCAAAGGGCACGAGCGTCGTCGCACAGGAGTTCAGTCCGGGTAACCCCGAACCCACAGCATTGAATCAGGTTCGTCAGTTCACGATCGATTCGAATCGCAACACTTTGGATGCGCTGGAGCGGGAACTAAAGGAAATCAAGGAGACGCGCGAGCACGCACGTCGACTGCGGATGGCTCTGAAAGAGGAAATTGAGAAAGGCAGCGTATCGATTCAAACCGAAGGCATGAAGGTCATCGTGCACATCATGGAGAATGCATCGTTTGATTCAGGATATGCGGACATCCGGCCCGAGTTCCTGCCCGTGCTGGCCAAAATCGCCGAGATGATCGATAACAACAGTGGTGAAGTCACCATTTCGGGACACACCGACGATGTGCCAATCCATAACAGTCGCTTTCGATCGAATTGGGAACTCTCGACATCGCGTGCGGTGTCAGTAACGCACGAGCTACTCAAGACCGCAGAGATCGACTCGGAGAGAGTGATCGTAACGGGCCACGCCGATACGCGGCCACGAGCATCGAATGACACCCCCGAAGATCGTGCGAAAAATCGCCGCGTGGACGTAAGTATCGTTCGCGGCAGCGAAATCGATCAGCTGCGAAGCCTGAGCATTCTCGAGGCGGCGGCCAGCAACACGCCTGCGGATCCGCAAGTCAATGACAAAGAGGAAATAACGCCATGAATGACGGGCATGAAAACAGACGCTCATTCCGGGTCAGTGAGTCTGCTTATATAAAGTACGAGATTCTGGATGAAAAGGAGTTTGCCGAAGGACTCGAACATCGCAAGACCCGACTCGGTGAAAGTGACAGCGCTCAGGCATTACTGGTCGATATCGATGCCCGGTTGAGCGAGGCGATGTTCGCACTCAACGGTGAATCGAATCAATATGGCAAGTGCCTCACACTGCTCAATGACAAGCTGAACGTTGTCATTGAACAACTACCGGCATTGCGGCAAAGCAAAGCCGCACTGGCCAGTTCGGTACCGCAAACCTGCGACGTCGGTGCTGACGGTATCGTCTTTGCGAGCGCGGAACCGCTCGAGCCTGGTACGAAACTCAGCATTCAGCTATTGCTTGCGTCCGATAACCGCTATATCGAGTCCTTTTGCCGGGTTGTCCGAAATACCGGCACACCAGCGGGAAATGACGAAAAGAAGTTTCCGTTCGGGATTGCAGTCGAATTCCAGGGCATGAAGCAATCGCAACGCGAGATGCTGATTCAGCACATGTTTAATAGAGAATCCGAAACCCTGCGTATGCGGCGTCTGCAGACGGAACTTGACGACGAGTGATTTCCGTTCGGTCAGGCCAGCGACTGCTGCATGGTCTTTAATTTGTCCCTGTAGCTCGTAAGAACGTTTGTAACGGTTACCTCACTGATGCCAAGCTTGACGCATGACGGGTCCGCGGAAAGATCCAGCGATTCTTCCTGACCGTTATCGACGAGATACTTGGCAACGTACACGGCATCGACATAGCACGGCGCACTGTCCTGGTCCTGAACCAGATAGGTCGCCGGATCTGCCGATTGTGCAACTTCGTCCGGAAAACCCCAGGACTCGATGATGCTTTTACCGATCTGGGAATGCCAGGTTTCCAGGACACTGTCGAACGATTCCTTGTCACCAAGAAAATCAGGAAACTCCGCTGCCTTGGTTATGATGTAGAGCTTGCCGACCTCATGTAGCAAGCCGCACAAGAACGCGGTTTCGTCATTGAGTTGCGGCAGGCGCTTTGCGATCGCGAACGACATGCACGACAGCTTCATGCCGCGGGCCCAGACGGCGCGCAGATATTTATGGGCATGGCTGTGCTTGTCGGACGTGTACAGCTGTTTCATGGCAACTGACATCGCCGTACTGCGCACAACTTCAATGCCAAGCCGGCTGATCGCTCCGTCCAGAGTTTCGATCTTGACGTTGGCCCGGTTGTAAAAAGCGGAGTTCGCGAATACAAACAAGCGCGAGACCAGCACCGGGTCCATGCTGATCGCCCGACTGAGCCGCTCAAAGTCGGTATTCTCGTCCTCCAGCAGTTGGCGAATTTTCAGCACTACGTCGGGCAGAGATGGCAACGAAATGTCGCCATTATCCAGTTCCAGCGCCAGCAGGCTGACGAAACGAAATTGATCACTGTTAGCAGTCATATGTTCTTCTCATCATCCTCTAGCCGCGATCTGGGTTTTGCCATGCAGTTTTCGCATGAGTTGCGCCTCACCAATATTGAGTCCGCAGCTACGAATCAACTCATCGATACTGGCGCCATGTCTGGCCATTCGTACGGCATTCTCGATCGGCCGATTCTTGTCGACGGGCTCACCAATCATCTGTCCTTTCTTTGCCAGATCGCGAACCGCGGTCTGCAACTCCCTGACGCGTTTCTCGAGTTGCGGGTCAACGTTTTCCGGCAACTGTTCATGCGACGATTTCGCATTGAGCGACTGCGCGTCAGCCAGTGAAACACCGGTGGGACTGTCCCAAAATTTCTCGAAACGTCGTGCCTGGTGACGAAAACGCACGAGTGCGATAGCAGCAGCTGCCAGCAGCGCCGCATTGGATAGCAGCAGCAAATTTGTTGTCATTGCAGTGGTCATTTCCATCATACGTGCTCATCAATGTGTTGTTCCTGGTCATCGTCATCGCGTTTATCAGCATCGTTGGCCGGACTGGGCCGTTTCTTCCGCCGATTACCCGGTTCCCGGTCTTTTTGCGCCGGCTGTACCGGCTTCACGGGATAGCTGGGTCCGATGTGCTTAATGCCGCTTAGGAAGTCTGACATGGCGTAATCCTCCATCACCATTTCGCCACGACGCCGCGTAGCCGAACCATCGCCTGGCCGTGGATCTGACAAACTCTGGATTCGGTGACGTCGAGCACCTGACCAATTTCTTTCAAGTTCAATTCGCGCTCATAGTAGAGCGACAGGACCAGTCGCTCGCGCTCTGGTAGTTGGTTGATTTGCTCCGCCAGTCTGCTGCGGAATTGCGCGTGGAATAACTCTTGTTCGGGAGTTGCCGAATCGGATTTCGGCGGCGTTCGATGCAGTGTAGGTTCGTCGAGCGTCTCGTCGAGACTGAATAATCTGCTACTAGAGCTGTCGGCAAGAATTTTGTGATACTCGTCTACCGATATTTCGAGCCGGGCTGCAATTTCCGAAGACTTCGCGGCTCTGCCGGTCTCGCCCTCAATTGCGTTAATTGCCTCTGCCACCTTGCGATACTTGTGATGCACAGACCTTGGTGTCCAGTCGTGCTTGCGAATGTCATCGAGCATCGCGCCACGGATGCGAATACCGGCATAGGTTTCGAAACTGGCTCCACGTGCCGGATCGAAGTTGTTGGCGGCCTCAAGTAAGCCAACCATGCCGGACTGCATCAGATCATCGATATCAACGGTCGACGGCAGCCTCGCGATCATATGCTGTGCGATACGTTTCACCAGAGCGATATTCTGCGTAACCAGATCTTCGCTCGAGTAATTTTTGCTCGCTGCAACATTGCTGTAGGTGTTCATGCAACCATCCCTCTGCCTTGCTGATTGGCCATCATTAGCCGCTCGAAGAAAAACTCTATTCCACCACTCGAATCTCTGGTTGCCGGGAGACCATCAATACGCCTGGCGATTGTCCGGAACGCGGCGCCAGCCGGGCTTCGTGGGTACGCGGCAACAACGGCACGTTGTTCCTGTACTGCCTTAACAAGGTAGGAGTCGTGGGGGACATCACCGAGATGATGTAAGACGACATCCAGATACGAGTCCGTGACACGTGCGAGTTTGCTAAACAGGGCGCGGCCTGCCGCAGCTGTCGCACTCTGATTCGTGACGATTTGAAATCGGGATATTCCGTAGTGTGAGCTGAATACCTTGATCAGCGCGTACGCATCTGTCAGTGAAGCGGGTTCGTCGCAGACAACGACCACGGCATGCTGCGCCGCCTGCACGAATCGGGCAACGGTTGGCGAGATGCCGGCAGCCGTATCAACGAACAGCACATCGGGCGGCTCGGAAAGTTCACCAAAACCATGAATGATCGCCGCCTGCGAGATGGCCGGAAGATCCGTCAGGTCAAAATTACCCGATGATGCCGGAATGATCTGCACGTCGTTCGGCCCACTCAGGACCGTGCTTGCCAAATCCACCTCACCACGAACGACATGCGACAGATTGAAGCGCGGTTGCAGTCCCAGCAATACATCGACGTTGGCGAGGCTCACATCCGCATCAAGCAGACAGACCTTGCGTTGCATTTCGCCCATTGCGATAGCGAGATTCACCGCCACATTGGTCTTACCGACCCCGCCTTTGCCGCTGCATACAGCGAGCACATCCACCCGTCCGCGATTCATGAAATGCTCCAGGTTGTCGACCTGTGATTGACTACGCATTGGCAAAGCTCACCTGGGTGTATTTCTCAGCCATCATCCGCTCATCAACTCTGGGCTGGCTTCGCTCCATGCACTCGACTGCCTGATTGACCAGCCACAATTTCTTATGCGCCGCACAATGCAGATCCTCGGGGATACGTTGGCCATCGGAAAACCACGCCGCGCGCAGATCATGGCGAATCAGGTTGCTGATGATGCAGCCCAGCTGTGCGGCTTCGTCGATTTTCGTGACAATGCAGCCCTCGAGAGGAACCTTGTCGAATTCCCGGACCGCTTCGTCGAGACCCGCTTCCTGCGTCGCCGCCGACAATGTCAGATAAAATTTCACACGCTCCGAATTGCGACCGTAGGCGGCGAGTCTGGTGGCCAGATCACGATCGCGCGGGCTGCGGCCTTCGGTGTCGATCAACACGAGTTTCTTGTCCCTGAGCCGATCGAGAGTCTCGCCGAGTTCGTCGTTATTGCTCGCGGAATAGACCTTCACACCGATGATGTTGGCAAACGCCTGCAAGTGTTCACGGGCGCCAATTCGATACGAGTCAGCACTGACGAGTGCGATATCGTCAGACCAGTTATGCATCGCGTACTGCGCCGCGATCTTGGCTATCGTTGTTGTCTTGCCGACGCCGGTCGGACCGACAAGCGCGAAGACTCCGCCCTCCTGCATCAGCGCATCCTGGCTAACCGAAATTGTCTGCGCCAATGCCGCCAGCGGCGCTTGCCACAGGCTTCGAATATTGTCAATCGGCTCGAGCCTGTCGACGATGATATTCGCAATGTCGGGCGCCAGGCCGATGCGCGCGAGGTTCCTGAGAACCTGCGCGCGTGCCGGTGAGCGCCGTGATGTATCTTTCCAGACGAGTCCCGACAATTGAGTTTCGAGAAGGCTGCGCATTGACGACATTTCATTCTGCATGTCGCGCAGGGTGAGACTGTCATGGCTCGTATCCTGCACAAGCTCCGTCGAGATGATTTCGGGTCGCGGCTGCGGCAGTTGCTCGGCGACGGTTACATCGTCTTCGGCAAATTCAGCCAGGGCATCGCTGCTGATCTGCTGCTCTGTCTCGGCACTCACGCCCAGCGCGTGTCGGACCAGGGCCTCGTCATAGTCGATTGCGGCAATGACTTCGATGCCATCTTCAACCCTGCGATTCGACAGGATGACGGCATCCGGCCCCTGATCCTCGCGAACCCGGCGCAGGACGTGCCGCATGTCTTTGTCCAAATATCGTTTAATTTTCACAGCCTTTCCTTATTGACGCTCGCTCTCGTTCATTTTCCTAGCTAACCGCCGCAACCATCTGGATGCGCTTGTCGTCGGGCACTTCGTTGTAAGCCAGCACGGTAAGATTGCGAATGTTGCGCATCATCCGTGACATCCACGGCCTGACCTGTGGCGCGACGAGCAGGACCGCAGGCTCACCTGCGATTTCCTGGCTCTGTGCCTTTTCACTCAGCGTCCGATGCAATCTTTCGACCATTGCCGGCTCCAGTCCCACATTGCCGCCTTCCTGAGCAGATTCATTCAAGATTCGTTCCAACTCGGGTTCGAGAGTCAAAACCGGCAGCTCAGCCCGCGTCCCCGCTACCGATTGGACGATCGAGCGTCCGAGCGCAACGCGCACTACGGCCGATAAAGCGTCGGGATCCTGACTTCTGGTGCCGTGCTCCGCCAAAGTTTCGGCGATCTTGCGAATGTTGCGGATCGAAATGTGCTCTTCGAGCAGGTTTTGCAGCACGCGAGTAATAACGCTCATGGGTAACAGTTTTGGCGTCAGCTCTTCGACCAGCTTTGGCGAAACATTTGCCAGTCGATCCATCAGCTGCTGGCACTCCTCGTGGCCGAGCAATTCGTGGGCATTGGACTGCAATAGCTGACTAAGATGGGTTGCCACGACGGTCGCAGGATCGACGACGGTGTAGCCGAGCATTTGCGCTTCTTCGCGCTGCGCCGAATCGATCCAGTATGCTTCCAGCCCGAAAGCCGGATCCTCGGTCGGCGTGCCGTCGATCTTACCGAACACCTGACCCGGGTTGATCGCAAGATCCTTGTCGACCTGAATCTCACTCTCACCGATTGATACACCGGCCAGTGAAATTCGATAAGCATTGGGCGCAAGGTCCAGGTTATCGCGGATATGCACCGGCGATATAAGAAAGCCCAATTCCTCCGTTAGCTTCTTACGCACGCCTTTGATGCGCGCAACCAGCGCGCCATTTCGCTGTCGATCAACGAGCGGAATGAGCCGATACCCGACCTCAAGACCCACCAGGTCCACCGGATCGACGTCCTGCCAGGACAGCTCGGGCAGCGCGGTCTCCGGCTCGACCGCATCCTGGACCGTTGGCGGCGCCTGCTTCGATCGCCGCGCCATCCGATAGGCGGCGAATCCGCAAAGCAGCGCCAGGGTCAGGAACGCGAAATTCGGCATGCCCGGGACCAGGCCGAGTGCACCGATGATCGCAGCGGTGACGACGAGCGTGCGATGGTCGCTGAACAGCTGGCTGAGCACCTGCTTGCCCATGTCCTGCGAGCGCGTCACACGCGTCACGATGATCGCGACGGCAGTCGACAATAGCAGCGACGGAACCTGGGCAACAAGGCCGTCACCAATCGTGAGTAATGTGTAGTTGTGTCCCGCAGCCGACATCGTCATGTCGTGCTGCGTGGTGCCAATGATCAGTCCGCCGATAATATTGATGAAGAGAATCAGAATGCCCGCGATCGCGTCACCGCGCACGAACTTGCTGGCACCATCCATGGAGCCATAAAAGTCAGCCTCCTCGCCGATCTCGGCACGCCGCTTGCGTGCAACATCCTGGTCGATTACGCCGGCGTTGAGATCCGCGTCGATGGCCATTTGCTTACCCGGCATGGCGTCCAGGGTGAAGCGTGCCGATACCTCTGACACTCTGCCGGCACCCTTCGTGACAACGACAAAGTTGATGATCACGAGGATTGCGAAGATGACGAGACCAACCGCGTAGCTACCACCCACAACAAAGTCACCAAATGCCTCAATGACTTTACCTGCGGCAGATGTGCCGGTGTGTCCGTTGAGCAGAACGACACGCGTCGATGCAATGTTGAGCGCGAGCCGCAGCAAGGTAACAACCAGAAGGACCGTCGGAAATACCGCAAACTCGAGTGGTCGGCCTACGTAGATCGTCGTCAGGAGAATTGCAACCGACAACGCAATGTTGAAAGTAAACAATATGTCCAGCGCCAGCGGTGGCAAAGGCACCAGCATCATCGCCAGCATCGCAAGCACCAGTATGGGCAGTCCCAGGCCGCGCAGGATGTCGGCGACGTATTCGTTTTTGTTGCTGTCAGCCATTAATCTGATTCCATCCCTTCAGTCAGAACTCGTCTTCGTCAATTTCGGGGACCGGCGGCTGCATTCTCTGCTCTCCCGGTCGCAGTGTTTCATTGAGCTGATATATGTAGGCAAGCACCTGGGCAACGGCCGTATACAGAGCCGCAGGAACCTCGTCGCCAATCTCCGTGCTGCGGAACAGTGCGCGAGCGAGCGGTGGTGCCGAGAACAGCGGCACTTTGTGGTCGGCCGCAATTTCCCTGATTCGCGCTGCAATCAGGTCTTTGCCTTTCGCAACAACCTGCGGCGCGCCCATCCTGGCGTCGTCGTATTTGAGCGCAACAGCGAAGTGCGTTGGGTTGGTGATAACGACATCGGCGTTCGGCACCTCCTCCATCATGCGACGAGTCGCAATTTGCTGCTGCAGTGCCCTGATGCGTGACTTGACCTCGGGCCGTCCTTCAGTTTCCTTGAGTTCGTCGCGAACCTGCTGGCGCGTCATGCGCAGTTTTTTCTGGTATTGCCAGAGCTGAAACGGAACATCGACGGCGGCAATCACGATCAGACCGCAGCTCACGACCAGCAACGAAACACCGCAAATCCCTATCGCCCGGCCAATGGCCGCGTGAACCGGCTGGCGACCGAGCCCGAGCAGTTCGTCAACTGACCACCAGAGCCAGGAAACAGCGATGACGGCGACAAGCGAAAACTTGGCGATCGCCTTTATCAGCTCGTTAAGGCTGTTGGCACTGAATATGCGTTTCATGCCTTTGACAGGGCTCAGCCGTTCGACCTTGAAGCTCATGGCCTGGAGACTGAACGACCAGCCGCCTATCATGGCGGCGCTGAGAAATACGGCGGCGAGCAAGAGCAATCCAAACGGCATGAGGCCGATGAACACTTCCCCGGCGACCGACGAGAATGCCTGCAGCACATAGCTGGTGTCGTAAGCTTGCGCCCGATCGATGGTGAGACCAGCGGAAAAAGCGCTTAAGAATCGCTGGCTGAACGGGCCCGAAAACAACAGCATCGACGCAGCACCTGTCAACATGACGCCAGTCATGGTCAATTCGCGTGAACGTGGAACATCGCCCTTCTTGCGGGCGTCCTCGCGACGTTTTGGTGTCGCTTGTTCGGTGCGTTCCTGTTGCGGTTCGTCAGCCATATTGAAGCTCGATCAAGCTGTCACAACTGCATCAGTTGCGAAATCAGGACTAAGGTGCGATCGAGAAACGCTGTGACGTTTTCCACCAGCACACCCATGTTCAGAAAAATGACCGCGAATCCCAACAACATCGCAACCGGAAAGCCCACTGCGAACAGATTCAGGGTCGGTGCCGCCCTGCTCATGATCCCGAATGACAGGTTCACGACCAATAATGCAGTTATCGCCGGCAACGCGATCTTCATCGCGTAGACGAACATCTGGCCCGTCCAGACCAGCAACTCCGACAGCACCGGCAGCGTCAGACCACCAACCGTTATCGGCCAGGCATGAAAACTCTCTGCGAGCAGACGAATCAGTGCCAGGTGGCCGTCCATGGAGAGGAACACCAGCATCCCCAGCAGCAGAAACAACTGTCCAAGTACCGGGATGTTCACGCCGCGCGCGCGATCCAGAAATACGGCGAAGCCAAGTCCCATGCTCATGCCGATCACCTGCCCCCCCAGCGCGATCGCGTCGAAGACAAGCTGCACTAAGAATCCCATCGCGGCACCGATCGCGACCTCCTGAATTACCGTGACCAGACCCGCCGCACTCAACACGTCCAGGCTCGGCATAGTGGGAATGACCGGCGCTAACACTGCTGTCAGCGCCACGGCCAGCAGCAGTCGAACCCTGGTCGGTACGAAGCTGCCACCAATCAGCGGCATGACCATCAGAAATGCCCCGATGCGCACAAACGGCCAGATGTAGATCGCCAATCTCTCGATAATTGGTGTGATTGCGATGTCGATAGTCACTGCTTTGTCTCGCTAACATGCCTATTGCCTTTCTCATGAACTCATGAGATCAGGGAGGGAATTTGCTCCATCAATTGCTTGGTAAAGTTGATAATCACGGTCAACATCCACGGCCCGGCAATGACGAGCGCCAGAACCAGCACGAGCAGCTTGGGGATGAAACTCATGGTCATTTCGTTGATCTGCGTGGCCGCCTGAAACATGCCAACCAACAGTCCGACAGCCAGTGCAGATAGCAGCATTGGCGACGCGATCAGCATCGTTACCCAAAGCGCCTGTTGTCCGATCGAGATGACGGTTTCCGGTGTCACAGTAATTCCTTTATGTATAGAAACTCGAGGCCAGCGTTCCGAGCACCAGGGCCCAGCCGTCGACCATGACAAACAACATGATCTTGAATGGCAGGGATATGAGCATTGGCGAAAGCATCATCATGCCCATCGACATCAATACGCTTGACACGACAAGGTCAATCACGAGGAACGGAATGAAAACGAGGAAGCCAATCTGAAATGCTGTCTTGAGTTCGCTCACCATGAAACTCGGCACGATGAGAGACATTGGCGCCTGCTCGGCCGAGGTGATGTCATCCCGGCCGGCGATATTCGCGAACAGTTCCAGATCGCTGTCACGCGTTTGATTCAACATGAACTCACGCAACGGCCGGATACCCGTCTCCAGTGCCAACTCGGCGGACATTTCTCCTTCGATATAAGGCTTTGCCGCGTTTTCCTGAATGTCACCAATGACCGGAGCCATGACAAAAAACGTCAGGAACAGTGCCACGCCAAGCAAGACCTGATTCGGTGGGGTCTGCGCCGTACCCAGGGCCTGCCGAAGAATCGACAGCACAATGATTATTCGGACGAATGCACTGGTTGACAGAAGCGCCGCGGGCAGCAAGGTCAATAAGGTCATCAACACCAGCATTTGAATGCTGAGTGACCAGTTCTGTTGCTCCGCTCCGTCTACAGCCAGCGCAAGCACTTCTTGCTGTGCACCCGCGGGTGCGCCGATCAGCAGTAGCGTGACGAGCAACAACAACGATTTCATTTCGCAGCTCCGCGCACAGCGGCCCGCAGGCGATCCGCGAAACCCGGCGCTTCGTTGATGACCTGTTCTGCAACGACAGGCTTGTCGAACGTGTGCAGCGTTCGTACCTGAGACGCCGTAATGCCAACGAGCAGTTGCTGATCAGCAACCTCGACCAGCAGCAGACGTTCCTTGGGGCCCAGAGCACGACTGGCGACAATGTTGATGACGTCACCCGAGCCGCTGCCGCTGAACCGCATGCGCGAGTACAGCCAACCGAGCGCAATAACGGCACCGACCACGATTAACATGCTCGCCCCGAGACTCAGGATGTCGGCTCCATCGATGACTGAGTTTTCCATTCCTGATGACCTGCCTAGTTGAGGTTCTCAATGCGTTCGGTTGGCGTGACGACGTCCGTCAGGCGCACCCCGAAACGATCGTCAATGACGACGATCTCGCCGTGCGCTATCAGCGTGCCGTTCACCAGAACATCCATGGCCGCACCGGCGTCCTGATCGAGGGCTATTACCGACCCTTCGACGAGTGACACGAGGTCGCGTATGGAAATGTCCGTCGAGCCGACGCGCAGGGACACATCAACCGGAATATCCAGCACCAGGTCGAGATTGACGTCGGCCTTGCTCGCGTCTCCCTGCTGTCCCTTGTTGGCGAGCTCGTCGGGCGAATATTGAGGCGAAGCTGATTCCGCGGCTTCTTCTGTCCCTTCGGTGCCGGGGTTGGGTGTATCTGTCATGTCTGCTGTTCCTTTCAACTCATGTTTAGCGGTAGGTCAGGCTCGATTCCTGGAATCGGGCGCAAGCCAGTTGGTTGCCTCCACGGCGTACCGGCCGTCATGGACGCCGAAGCGACCCTGCAATATGGGCACCTGCTTGACGAACACCGTGCTGAGGCGTGGGTTATCGATGTCTATGACGTCGCCCGGCGAGAGTTCCGCAACAGCGCCCAGCGTCATTTCGCTGTTGCCGACGCGTGATGAAATGCCGACGACCGAATCGGTCAGGCGAGACCGCAACGAGCGCTCCCAAAGCGCGTCCTGCGCAGCATCTCTCTCACGTTTCTGTCCTTCGAATACCGGCAGGACCGGCGCCAGCATCGATACGGGCCAGACAATCTGAAAACTCTGTTGTTGCTTCAGAAAGCTGATGTCGAAATCCGCCCAGATCACGCGGTCGCTTGCATCGAAACCCTCGATGAGGTCGGTATTCAGGTGCGTCGTAACTTGCTGATGCTCGGTATCAATGATCGGCCTCCACACCTCGGCCACCGTTTTCATGACGTGATCACCGAACAGGGATGCGACACTGATTTCTCCCCGGGTGAAGAATTCAATGGCTGGACGCGTCGATTCGTTTTCAGAGCCGCCGTAGAACGCTTCGACAAGATGGCCCACGAGGGCCGCGTTCAGAACGATCAGCCCGGAACCCTCCAACGGCTTTGCCGAAAACTCGACCATCAATGACAAATTGCTATCGCGCTCGATGAACTCGGCGTACGGGCACGTTTCTACTGCGTTTGGGGTAATTTCCGTTTCGGCACTGACCAGTTGCTCTACCAACTTGCCCACCCGAAGCGCAACACGTTGATTGAGGCGCTGCAGCCGCGGATAGCTGTTGGATTTCAGCCGACAACGTTCCGCGATCTCGAATGGCCTGACGGCAGCGTAGGCAGGGCCGGATTTCGACTGAATTTCGACTTCGCCGGTCGCCACGCCGTCGAGCAGCGCTTCTTTTTCGTCGTCGGTTAGAACCTGGTCGGTCATGAACTGAGTGCTCCCAACTACTGAATGACAAGACTCGTGAAGTAAACGGCCTCAACACCGCTTTCGCCGGTTGTTTCCTCCATGACCTTTTGAATTTCTGCCAGACCATCGGCCAGCATTTGCTCTTTGCCCTCTCGGGTCGTGACTTCTTCGTAGACAGCGCCACTGAACAGGAGAATCAAGCTGTTGCGGATAGCCGGTGCATGCTCCCGAACGGAATTGATGACGTTCTGATCGCGCGCCATCACCTCCATCGTGATCTGCATGAAATGCGAATCACCGACAACATCCTTGAAGTTCACGACCAGCGGCGGGTGCAGGCTGGTATAGAGTGCCGGGTCCTTGCCAGGCCCCTCGTCCGCCTTGGCTTCGTCCTCGACGTCCGGCGGCGAGATCATGTTCATGATCGCGGGGCCGGCGAACACGCCCACGGCCAGCAGCACAACAGCGATGCCGCCGAGCATGATCATTTTCATCATGCCGGGGCCAGACTTCTCTGCACCGCCCTCGACTTCGTTTTCTTCGTCAGCCATTGCTTGCTCCAATGTGTCCTGTCATTGGTAATGCAAGCGCCGTGCCAAGACCGACGGTTCGCGTTTTTATCTAATTAAAACAACGCTTTGTGTGGGTTTAACAAGCCCGAATATACGCTCAGGTCCGCGGGGAACGCCAGCTGTGCGCCAAAAAACCGTCGCATGATCGACTGGCAGCTGCGTCCCGGACTTGCCCGCCATTTTTTTGACACCCTGATCAGGCGAAGGTATCGACCAGTCCGTCGGAGCGCTGTGGGGCGCGCCCGGCATTGAGGGACTCTGCCGAGCCCTGCTCGTCATCGGAATCGAGTGCCGCGTCTGCCGCAGTCGTCATTTCGTCACCGGCCTCGCTGTTGCCATGCTGCACGCCCTGCTCATGGTGCTCGCCAATATTCGTCTGGTTCAGCGTCAGTCCGTTCTCGGCCAGGAGTTCTCTCAGCCTCGGCATCGCCTGTTCAAGTGCCTCGCGAGTGGCCGCATGCTGGGCAAGAAACGTCACGTTCGCCGCGCCGTCATCGATGACCACCTGCACCCTCAGTGGCCCGAGTTCTGCCGGCGAAAGCCGGATTTCAGCGCTTTGCAGCCTGTTGCTGGCCATCAGCAAGACACGTTCGCTGATTCGATCGCCCCAGGCCGCATCTTTGACCGGCACGCCGATTGTCTGCGTCAGTTGCGTCGCCGTGTTCCCAGTCTCGCTGCTCGCCGGGGCCATCGCCGCAGACACTGCCGCCGGTGCGCCAGGCTGCGAGAACTGGGCCACGGGGGTTTCCAGCTGTCTTGCCGTTACCACAGCCGTTTGCGCCACGGCCGGCGTAGTCGAAACGCCAGGCTGAATCTTCAGATTCCGCTGCAGCTCGCCGCGAGCGTCCTCATAGCCCTGCCGGGCCGCAGCATCGCCCGAGGCAGCCTGACGCGTCCGGTAGGCCTGCAGCGCCAGGGTCCTGTCGGCCAAGCCCTTGTTGTCGAGCGCCTCCGTATCGGCAGCACCTCCATTCGGTGCTGCGGCCAGATTTCGCATCATCCCGGTGACACCCCGATCATCTGCAGCTGCCGTTTTTGGCGCCGGCAGTGCTGCGGTCGCTGCGCCAGCCGGGTTATCGCTCAGCAGCCGCTCCGTTGCCGCCTGCAACGTGACGTCGACTGAAACAATGGGCACCTTGCTGACCGAGGCGCCGCTCGGGTCAAGTGCCGCGGACGTGCTCACGGCTGATTCCATTGACTTGGGGGGGATCGAGCCGGCAGCGACAAGACCAGCCCCTGTGGGTGGTATGAATTGCACCGGACTGGCCGGCGCCAGCTGTGAATCACTACGAACCGGTTCGACTTGAAGAACCAGCACGTTGATAGGCAGCACCGCCGGCGATGCCGGCAGCTCAGGCGGTTCCTCCGGCAATTCCTTGCCGGACATCGGCAATGGTATTCCGTCGATCTGCGCCACGTCCCGAGCGTTATTCAGCCCGAGCTCGAGAATATCGGCGAATGCCGCAGTCGGCTCTGCAGCCTCCTGAGGCAGCAAATCCGGGCCATCAAGCCCGGTATCGAACGACGTGATATCACTGGGTTGCAGAATCATCATTGGCAGCATGCCGGTTCCTTTGTAGGCAATGGTTCAGGTTCTGCCTATGTAGGAGCAAGATGCGTGCCAATTTCTGCAAGGCCTCGGGCGTTCGTACCCGGCAACTAATCCTGGCCGACATCGTCTGCGTACAGGGACTCCGGCGATGGCAGATCATCGAGGGCGCGCTGTTGCTGGCGTTCCGCATACAGCGTCTCCTGATCGCGGTAACTCTCGAGCACGCGCTGCAGCGACTCGAGGCGCTGCCGTTTCGCCAACCAGCGACGGCGGTGCATTTCCAGATTCTGTTCAGAATCTCTGACGATCTGCTGTTGTGACTTGACGGCATGATCCAGCCGCTGCATGAAATTCTGATAGTCCTTCCAATGCGCGGAATTGACGTTGCTGATCGACTGCGACAGTTCCGAATAGCCATGTCGATAAGCATTGAGTTCGCCCAGGCGTGCCATTTGTTCTTCAAGATTCCGCCGTGACTTCCCGGTCGCCGCGCCGTAGCGCCGTTCCTCCGACGCCGCCAGCGAAACAATCTTGGAGATTTTTTTGCTACGCTTTCTCATGTCATTCGGCTACGACAGCCTGTTCCGACGATTCCGTGGCGTTCGCCGCGTCGAACAGCCCGCGAAGTGCGGCGAGACTGGTAGCGGCGTCTATACACTCGCCGCGAGACTGCCGCAGAAAATCGATCAGCGACGGCCAGAGCGCGACCGCCTCATCCAGTTGCGGATTCGACCCGGGTTGATATGCGCCAACCGCGATCAGGTCGCGATTCTCCTGATAGGTCGAGTACACATGGCGAAACCGCGAGATCAATTGCTGTTGACTATCGCTCGTGAACTGCGTCATCGCCCGGCTGACGGAAGATTCCACATCGACGGCCGGGTAGATGCCTGCATCTGCCATAGATCGCGACAAGACGATATGCCCATCCAGAATGGCGCGCGATGCGTCCACGATCGGGTCGTTGTGATCATCGCCCTCGGCCAGCACGGTGTAGATTGCGGTGATCGAGCCACGGCCGTCTTCGCCATTGCCGGCACGCTCGACCAGCTGTGGCAACTTCGCGAATACGGACGGCGGATATCCTTTCGTGGCCGGCGGTTCACCGATCGCAAGCGCGATTTCCCGCTGCGCCTGGGCGAAGCGAGTCAGGGAATCCATCAGCAGCAGGACATTTCGCCCCTGATCACGGAAGTATTCGGCGATCGCGGCCGTCAACCACGCGCCGTGCATGCGCATCAATGGCGTATCGTCGGCGGGTGTTGCGACCACAACCGATTGTTTCATGCCATCTGTGCCAAGCGATTCGTCGATAAACTCACGCACTTCGCGGCCGCGTTCGCCGACCAGCCCGACGACGACGACATCCGCGTCGGTATTGCGTGTCATCATGCCCAGCAACATGCTCTTGCCGACGCCGCTGCCGGCGAACAATCCCATACGTTGCCCACGTCCAACCGACAGCAAGGAGTTGATCGATCGGACGCCTACATCCAGTTGCGATTGAATCGGATGCCGCTTCAGCGGGTTCAGCGATTCACTGAACAAGGACACGCGCTCGCCGCCGCTAATCGGTTTGCCACCATCCAGCGGGTTTCCGCGACCATCCAGAACGCGGCCCAGTAACTCGTCGCCGACAGTCACCTCCGGTCCTCCCGAGACTGGAATGACGCGTGCGTTCGGAACAACGCCTCGCATGTCACCGATGGGCATCAGGAACAGGCGTTCGCCGGCAAATCCGACCACCTCGGTTTCCACACGCTTTCCGTCCCTGGCGACGACATCACAGCGCCCGCCCAGTTCCGCGTGGCAACCTTCGGCTTCCATCGCCAGTCCAATCGTCCGCTTCAATACACCTTCGACTACGAGCGCAGGGCCCGGGTCCAGCGCCCGATCCACATACGGGCCGAGCCGCAAGGAACGTTCCAGGTTTCGATCCGGGTCCGGACCGACAAAAAGTGTGGGTTCCTCAGCCATCAGTTGCGCTCATCGCCAGCGACTGAATTGATTACCGCCTGCAGGCGTGATTCCGTGGTCGCATCAATTCGTGAATTGTCGGTTGTTACGTTGCAACCACCTTTGCTGATCAGCGGGTCTTCAACGATTCTCCAGGCGGGTTCGCCGTCGGCCGGAGACAGAGATTCACGAATCAGCGCCGCGTCCTCAGGATGCAGATGCAACTGCACATTACGACTTGCAACCGGGAGCAGGTGAATCGCTTCGCGAACGACGCCAATAATGTGTGACGGTTCAACACGTATCTCGCGACGAAACAGCTGTCTTACGACGGCCATCGCCAATTCCACCAGTTGCTTTTCGACCATGTCGTCGAGTTGATCAAACGGTCGCGCAAGGGCTTTGAGAAGCAGGTTCAGCCGCTCGGTCCGTTCCGTTACTGCCTTTTCGCCCGCCGCGACGCCTGCCGCGTGACCTTTTTGCCATGCTTCGTCATATGCCTGCTTCTGCAGGGCCTCGAGCCGCCCGGCGGTCATCAGGCCGTTGCCGTCAGAACCGTCGATTGCCGGGACGTTCCAGGGAGTGGCTTTGCCGGCTTCCTCAGACATACTCCTCACCGCCCTGGCCAAGATCAATATCGCCGGATTCCGCGAGTCGTCGTGCAACGTCCAGAATTTCCTTTTGCGCGGCCTCGACCTCACTGAGCTTCATCGGTCCCTTCACCTCCATGTCTTCACGCAGCAACGTACCGGCACGTTTCGACATGTTGTTCAGAATCTTGTCGCTGATCGCCGGATCGCAGCCTTTCAGCGCGACCACCAGGAGGTCGTTGGAAATCTCGCGCAATAGCGACTGAATGCCGCGATCGTCGACTTTGAGCAGGGTCTCGAAGACAAACATCATTTCCTGAATGCGCATCGAGAGTTCTTCGTTCTTTTCTCTTATCTGCTCGAGAACTTCGTCGCCGCGTTCCGGCTTGAGGTTGTTGATGATCTCGGCGGCGACTTTGTCGCCACCGACCTTGCGCGTCAAGCCCTGGCTCGATTGTTCCGATTTGCTGGCGATAAGATGCTCGATCTCCGCGAGGGCACTCTGCTGCACGTCACTCAAGCGCGCGATGCGCATGACGATGTCGTGGCGTGTTTCCTCGGGAAGCAACTCGATCACCTCGGCGGCCTGCGCACTATCCAGATAGGCGACGACGATCGCAATAATCTGAGGATGCTCATCTTCAACGATATTAGCCACCTCGCGCGAACTCATCCATTTGAGCGCATCAAGCCCTTTGGCGTCCTCACCAATCATGATGCGATCCAGAAACGCCTCCGCCTTGCTTTCGCCGAATGCATTGCCAAGCAGTTTTCGGACGTAGCCTTCGGTGTCCACGCCGAACGCCGTCTGTTCTTCGACATCCGTGATAAAAATATCAAGCACATTGCCTGCTTCGTCGCGGGTCACATTTTTCAGTGACGCCATCGCCGTGCCGAGGTTCTGCACCTCTTTTGCACCCATATACTTCAAAACTTCGGCGGCTTCCTGTTCACCGAGAGTCATCAACAGTAACGCCGCCCTCTGGGTGCCGTTCATCTGACGATCCTTGTCACTCATCAGCGCTCACCCATTTCTTGACGACCTGGGCGACACGCGCGGGATCATGCCCGGTAATATTCTTGGCGGCGGCGACTTTCTCTTCATACTTCGGCGGCGGAATCGCTGCAGCGCTGCCGCCGAATTGTGTCCCGCCAGCGACGGCTGCATATTGCGGCGATTTGCCGCCAAACTCGCCCGAGCCAGGGGCATGACTTGCCAGCACGCCGCGCAACATCGGACGCACGACACCGAATGCGAGTGCGAGCGCCAGGCCCACGCCGAGAATCTGTTTCATTGCGTCAATCAGTAGCGGTTTTTCCCAGAACGCAGGCGGCTCTGCCGCCTCGAACGGCTCGACGTTACGGAATGCAGCGTTTACGACAACCACCGTGTCGCCGCGGGCCTCGTTAAATCCAACCGCTTCTCTGACCAGTGAGGTGTAGCGCGCAATGTCGTTTTCGGTCAGTGCCGTCGGCGTGCTATCACCGTCAATCGGACCGTCGTCGACCAGCACCGCGACTGACAGCTTGTTGATCCTGCCTGCCTGTGGCTTGGTGCGACTGATCGTGCGATCGACCTCGAAGTTGCGGGTGCTGGTGCGCGACTTGCTCATTGTTGCTACCTGCTCAGCGGCTGATGCGGCATCGACATCCGCCGCGGCGCCTGAGGCTTCCGGCGGTTGATTGCTCAGCGCGCCCGGAATACCGGCCGCGACCGTGCTGTTGCCCGGCCCGCTTTGCTCGTCGATGTGCTCACTGCGTACAACGCTGTTCGCCGGATTGAAGGTCTCGCGGGCTTCTTCGGCGACGGTGAAGTCAATGTCCGCATCGACCTGCGCACGCACTCTGCCCATGCCGACCAGCGGTGTGAGTATCTCTTCTATACGGCTCTTGTAAGTCTCTTCCAGGCGCCGCGCGTAGCGGAACTGTGTCGTGGCTTGTGCTTCGATTGCCTGTTCATCACCGGAACTCAACAGGTTTCCGCGCTGATCGATCAAGGTAACGTTTTCGGCCGAGAGATTCGGCACGCTCGATGCAACGAGGTGCACTATGGCGGACGCTTTGTCGGCTTCAAGTACCTGACTGCCGCCGAGGTTCAGCAACACGGATGCGCTGGCGTTCTGCTGATCGCGAATGAATGTCGTCTGTTTTGGCAATGCCAGATGCACGCGAGCCTCGCGCACGACGCCGACGGCGGCGATTGTGTGCGCCAGCTCTGCCTCGAGCGCATGCTGATAACGTGCCGACTCCATAAACTGGCTGACGCCGAAACTCGACTGCTCGTCAAGCATGCTCATGCCGGCATTGCTGCCCAGCGACAAGCCTTGTGCGGCCAGCTCGAGCCGGGCATCGTTACGCCTCGCCGCCGGCACGAGCAGGACTCCGGTTTTGCTGTCGAGCTTGAACTCGATATCCGTGCCCTGCAGTGCTTCCGCCGCTTCGGCCGCTTCGGCGCCGTCCAGACCCGGATACACGGGCGTAAGCGCCGGCGTCCGCGACCACAGCACAATTGCGAATCCCGCCGCAACGGCTGCCGCCACGCCGATGAGCAACGTAACCTGCCGAATCGCCGGGATACGCAAGACAGCAGCCAGGTTCAATTGACTCGTCGGTATGACCGTTCCTTCAATGACGTTTGTATTTTCCATAGCTATTTACGCATTCCCGAGTAATTGCCGACGATCGTCAGACCGGCATGTTCATGATGTCCTGGTAGGCTGTGACCAGTTTGTTACGCACTTCAGTCACCGCGCGAAAAGACAGATCGGCCTTTTGCGCAGCGATCATGACCTCGGCGAGACTCGCTTCACCGGTGCCGTATTCGAATCCCACCTTCAGCTCCCGGGCCTTTTGCTGCGTTTCATTGACCGCATTGAGCGACGTCTTCAACATGTCGCTGAAGTCCGTAGTCGGCGCAGACTCCATCGGGCCCGTTGTCTGCAGATCGCGCCCCAACGATCGGATCTGACTGAGCAGTTGTTCCGGACTGATTTCATTCATGATGTTCTCCAGGTATTTCGATGCCCGCCTCACGCATTCGGGCGAGTTTGTAACGCAGAGTCCTTGGACTGATACCGAGCGAATCGGCAACCGCCATGCGTTTGCCGGCGTTTGCCTTCAGCGCGTCGACGATCAACTGGAATTCCCGGTTGCGCAGACCCTGATGCAGGTCGTTATGCTCCGCTGGCGGCTTCGCAGCACGTTCATTCGCTTCGAGCGCCAGATCGCTCGCCGTGATCGTCGCGCCGCTGAGCAGGATCGTTGTGCGTTGCATGAGGTTTTCGAGTTCCCGCACATTGCCTGGCCAATCGTGCGCCATCAGTTTCGCCTGCGCACAGTCTGTCAATGAAAAGGCCCGCGATGTGTTGCGGCGTTGCCGGGCCAGCGACAGCTCGGCCAGCGGCAGGATATCCAGCACACGCTCGCGCAGCGGCGGTATATGCAGCGGAAATACGTTCAGACGGTAGTACAGGTCTTCGCGAAACCTGCCGTCGGCCACGTGCTCGCGCAGGTCCCTGTTGGTTGTCGCCAGCACCCGAACGTCGAGCGTCAGGGTCTTCCGGCCACCAATCCGTTCGATTTCCTTTTCCTGCAGGACGCGTAACAATTTCGCCTGCAAAGCAAGGTCCATTTCGGAAATCTCGTCGAGTAGCAGCGTGCCGCCATCGGCCTGCTCGAATTTTCCGGCATGAGCGCTCGTCGCACCGGTGAACGCGCCTTTCTCGTAGCCAAACAGCACTGCCTCGAGCATGTTTTCGGGGATCGCAGCGCAGTTGATAGCCACGAACGCGCGCTCGGCTCGCGTTGACTTGTTGTGAATGAATCGGGCGATCACTTCTTTGCCGCAACCGCTTTCGCCACTGATCGTGACGGTCGCCTCGGTTCCGGCGACGCGCTCGGCGATTCGCAGCAACTCCAAAGTACGCGGGTCCGCCGCAACGAGCTGCTCCGAGTAGTCCGTGTCGCTAAGGTATTTGCTGACGATCCGGCGCAGCTCTTCGGCTTCAAAAGGTTTGACCAGATAGTCGGATGCGCCGTTGCGCATCACATCGACGGCATTTTCGATCGTGCCATGCGCCGTCATCAGTACGGCGGGCAATGCCGGATGTTGCTCGCGAATCTTGCCCAGCAGCGTCGCGCCATCCATCGGTTCCATCTGCAGGTCACTGATGACCAGCCCAACCTGCTCCCGATTAAGGATTTCGAGTGCGCTCAGGCCGTTATCGGCGGTCAGCACCGGCAATGCTTCACAGTTCAGCGTATCAAACAATGCCTCTCGCAGATTCGCATCGTCTTCGACGATCAGGACCGCCGCATTAGTCATCGTTGATCTCCTCGCTGCGGCAAATGTCGGCCGGCAGTCGAATCGTGAATCGCGTGCCCTCGGTCGATGCGTGAACGTCAACATGACCGTCATGCGCAGCAGCAACGGCTTGCACAACCGCCAGGCCAAGACCTGTACCCTGCGGCCGCGTGGTGAAAAACGGCTCGAACAATCTGGGCAGGACATCGGCGGCGATGCCAGGCCCATTGTCCGTAACCGACAATTGCACATGATGAGCATCGCTTTGGGCGCCGAGCACGATGTGCGCATCGGACTCGCAGGCCTGCATGGCGTTGGTAACCAGATTCAGGAGTGCGCCTTTTAACGCATCCTTGTTGGCCGATACGCACAGCCCCGGATCCTCGGCAAGCACCTGCAACCCGACCCGGCCGTTGAGTTGTGGCTCGATCGCCGCCTGCACCTCAAGCAGCAACTGCCGCACCTCGAATGCCTCTTCGGCCGGTTTCGCGCCGGCGGCGAATCCAAGCATGTCGTTGACCATTCGTCCGAGGTCATTCAGCCGCGCGGTAATCTTTTCTGCCGCGCGCTGCTGCTTTGCCGTCGTCGTATCAAGCTGTGCGGCATACAACATGGCCGAGGCCAGTGGCGTACGAACCTGGTGGGCAAACTGCGCCGTCATCTCACCAATCGTTGTCAGGCGTTCCTGACGCTGGCGCAGCTGCGACATGCGCCGGCTCTCAGTAATGTCCGCAAGCAGCAGTACCTCGCCCGGCTCCTGCTGCAATAGTCTGCGTGACAAGCTCAGCCAACGGCCGTCGCGCAGCTGGATATTGCCGTCTTCACTGCCGCCGTCGCGTACCTCTCGCCGCACGATCGTCGCCCAGGAGCATCCAATCAGCGGTTGGTTGAGAAGCGCACTGGCCTGGCTGTTGCCCTCACGAATGACACCGTCGCCATCGAGCACGACGATCGCACCAGGCAGCGTCTCGAGGAGATGCGACAGGTGCCGGCTCACGCGCTCCGTCTTGACGAGTTCCGCGAGTCGCGCCGACTGGGCCTTCTGCAACTGGCGTGTCAGGCTCGCAACGGTTTGCTGCAATTCGCGATACGATTGTTCCAGCATCCCGGAATGCTGGTTAAACGCCTCAAACGCACTCTGCAGTTGCTGTCTCTGTAACGTCGCTGACAAGTCTTGCCTCCGAATCGTATGCATCAATCTGTACGACTACAGAAGCAATTAACGTGCCAGAACATAAAGTCTATATTAATCAGCGCGTTAGCGACTTCTTCTGCAGAAAGGCAGCGTCAAAATTCTGACGAATGACGGTGAACTGACTGTTTCGGACGTCCCGGACTGGCTCGGGACAGGGCCGCGAAGGCCTAGTGGATGTGGTATTTGCGGATCTTTTCGACCAGCGTGGTGCGGCGCATGTTCAGCAGCTTGGCCGCCTGCGCCACGACACCATCGGCAGCCTCGAACGCCTGCCGGATCAGGTCCTGTTCCAGTGCAGCCAGATGATCCTTGAGATTGGCATGACTGAGCTGCATCGCCTCCGAAACCTGATTCGTTTCGCCCGGATCGGCGATGCTGGCGTCGCAGTATTTCGCAGGGAGGTCATCGACCTCGATGATGCCCTGCGGCTTGATGATCGCAAGTCGTTCAACGAGATTACTGAGTTCCCGAATATTACCCGGCCAGCTGTAATTGGCCAGGATTCGCAGGGCCTGCGGGCTCACCCGCAAACTGCCGGCGTTGTCGCCAACATGCTGAATGAGGAGTTCCTGCAGTAACTGTGGCAAATCCGACACCCGTTTATACAGCGGCGGCATTTCGATCGGAAAGACATTCAGGCGGTAATAGAGATCTTCGCGAAACTCGCCGGCAGCGACGGCAGCGGGCAGGTCGCGATGCGTTGCGGCGATAATACGAACATCGCATTGCTGTGTCTTGTTGCTGCCAATGCGCTCGAAAGACCGCTCCTGCAGCACGCGCAGCAATTTGACCTGCATATCGAGACTCATATCGCCGATCTCGTCGAGGAACAATGTGCCACCTTCGGCGAGCTCGAAACGCCCCGTTCTGTCGCTGATTGCGCCCGTGAAGGCGCCCCTGGTGTGACCGAACAATTCACTTTCGAGAAGATCTGCGGGTATCGCGCCACAATTGATTGGCACGAACGGCTGCCCGGAACGATCCGAAAGGTCGTGGATCGTGCGGGCGACCAGCTCTTTGCCCGTCCCGGACTGGCCTGTGACCAGCACATTGGTGTCGAAATCCGCGACTTGTTCGATCAGTTCGCGAACTCGGCGAATCGACGTCGAGTTGCCCGTGAGCCGATGCCGTCGTTCGCTGCCCTGGTAGCGCGCGGCCCGACGCAGCAGGCGCGTCAATTGTGATTTCTTCAGTGGCAGATCGAGAGTCCAGTTGGTGCCGCCATCAGGCTGCCCGCGCCGCTCACCGCGGAATGGCAGACACAGGCATGGCAGGCTCGGCTGCTGCGCCTTGAGTTCGTTGAGTGTGCGGCCCAGGCTGTCGTCGCTCTGCATGTCGCCGATAACGACGGCAATGCCGCGCTCGCGGGCAAGCGCATCCGAGCTCACATCGGCTGGCGGAATAACGGGTTCATAGTTGAGAAAACGCAGACGAGAGCAAAGGTCACTGGCGCGCGCCGCGTCGGAATCGAGAATGAGAACTTTCCCCTGGCTTGCCATCATTGCTGCCGTTGTGTGCCTTATGTCAAAGTGAGTTCGACTGCGGAACAGCATAGACCCGGAAAACAACACTATTTGTGATTCAGGTCACAAATATCGACATTTTGACTTAATCGGCAGCGGCGTAGGCTCTGGTCGCGTCCTTGCCGCGACGAATCGAGGACAGTTTCCTGGCAAGGTCATTCCTGGCGCCCCGGGCGATGGTCTGCACCCGTTCCATGCTGCGCTGTGCGGCCTGCAACAGCTCACGCCGATCCGCTTCGGGCACTTCCAGCATAGCCGCTTCGAGCTTCACTGCCAGTTCCTCGATCTTTTCCCATTCGCCGGATGTGGCGCAGGCCTCCATGTCGGCCAGCATCTTCGAGATATTGCTGTCGCGCCTGTGTTGCACTGCTGCTCGACTCGCAACCATGGTGATACTCCCTGTCAGACCGGCAGCACTTCTGCTTCGGCTACATGCGCCTGATCCGCAATCGCGTCCCAGGCTTCCTTGAGCTCCGCCAGCAGACCTGCTACTTCGTCCAGGATCCCGGCATCATCGTGCAGGTTCGCCTCGAGCAATCGCCGCATCATGTAGCCGTACAACGCGTCGAAATTCTCCGACATTTTCGCGTCCGCCTTGTGATTCAGACTTGCCTGCAATCCCTCGATAATGTTGATGGCATCGCTGATATTGCTGCCTTTCAATTGAACCTCTTCCCGCAGCATGTGGCCGCGAGCCAACCCGATCTTGGTGAGCGCGCGTTCCATCATCAACTGAATCAGTCGATGCGGTGACGCGTTTTCAATGTTGCTGTGCGTATCGAGGCTCTGGTATTGCTGAACGGCTGCCGCCCTTGTCGGTGTCATCACGTGTTTACCCGTCATCCATTGCTGCCTGGCGTCACAAAGCCGGGCAGATTATTCAGTTGTTGTGAAAGGAAGTTACTCGTCGACGACAAGGTAGCCAACAGCGAATCGAGTGCGTTGAATTGACGCAGCAATCGTGTTTCGAGTGCGGCGAGCCGCTGATTCAGTGCCTGTCCGTCTTCGCCAATGCTCTCGATTCTGTCAGTCAGGCCTTTGGTTCGAGCTTCGATGATGCCGTCGCTTTCGAGAAAGCTGTCTGCAAGGCCGTGCAGCCGCACGGCGAAACCATCCGAGTTGGCAAATAGCTGGCCAAGCTGCACAAAATCATCGGCAAGCGCAGCAGACAGGTCTTCATCGTTGATCGCCAGCTTGCCGTCGAGCTGCACATCGATACCGATATCGTTCAATGCGGAAAATGGCCCGCTGATATCGCTTACAGCGACACTGAGCTCCCGCCGGATCTGATCGCGAATGCCCCGGACTGTCGCGTCACCGAGCAATGGCGCCGCCGCATCAGCGTCTGCGTCATAATCAGTCAAATTGTCGAAGGTCTCGACAAGGGCGTTGTAGCTCGTGACGAAATTCGCAACCAGGTCACGCACCGCATCTTCGTCATTCGTAATCGCCAGGCTCTCGGACCCACCGCCCGTATCCTGCAGGGCAGTGATCGTGACGCCCTGAACCGCGCCGGCAAAGGTGTTGTTCTCGCTGAAGACGTCGAAGCCATCGATGCGGATCAGACCATCCTGAGCAGCGATCGATTCGGTCAGCGCCGTCGATGTCGGGGGATCGTATTCGAGTGTAGCAAGCCCACCATCGCCGCCACTTTGCGTGACTTTGATGGTATTCGCAGCGCCGGTCGACGCAGATGTCAGTATCAGGTAACTGCCGCTCTCGGCGTTTACGATTGTCGCGGCGACACCTGGATTGTCCAGCGACGCGTTAATCGTGTCGCGAATACCCGCCAGCGTGTTGTTCTCGGCGTTAATTTCGAGCGCGACAGCGTCGGCGCCCATCTGAATCGTCAACGTACCGGTACCGACGATCGTGTCGGAATCAGCGAACGCGCCTGAAGTCAGTTTTTGCGCCTGCGCAAGTTGCACGACTTCGATGCCAAAGCTCGATGGCACCGCGTCGCTGTCTGCGGTAACAGTAAAATAGTCTTCATTACCGGACACTGCTTTGCGCGCCAGGAATTTGTTGAGGTCTTTCATGACGTCGAGCTTGTCGCGCAAATCAGCCAGTGCCGATTTGATGCTGCCAAAAGCAGAGAGCTTCGATTGTGCTCGTGCTTCCTGTAGGCCTAGTCTCGTCGCCACTGGTTGTCCCTCAGCAGCAACCAATTGCTGCACGATGCCCGCAATATCCAGGCCGGATCCGATTCCGCTTGAGATGATACTTGGCATAGGTGACGCTCAGTCCAGATGGTTCAGGTTCTCGATTAATTCATGCCTTAATGTAAATACAAGAAGCATGCCAAGACCGGGCAGGCTCATCCTGCTCGGTCTAAACTTGTCTGTCGTAGAGCCTGAGTGCTACGGCCCCGGTTTCCGAGTGATACAAGCTGGCCTTTTCGGGCGGAATCTGCCTGATCACCTCGCCTGTTTCACGGTCCAGGACTTGTATAACCGAACGTCCACTGTCCATATTGACCTCAAACCGCAAATCGCGGCCGATTGACTGGCTGGCAACATTCAGCTTGCGCGCCAGCGCTTCAATCTCCGGACCCGATTTTTCCGCAACCGGCAGTTTCTTGCCGGGTGTGGGTTCCTCGTTGCCGGTTGTCGCAGTACTACCGCCGACCTGCGGCCGTAGCTGTCGAAAAGTCCCTGTAACAGAGGAAACTGACTTTATGTCTTCATTCGACATCAGCGTTCTCCTGATTCCCTGACAGAGGCCGCGTCCATGCGGCCTCCTCAGGGTGTCTTACTCGTTCCCGCTTACTGCAAGAGGCTCAGCGCCAGCTGTGGCTGGGCGTTGGCCTGCGACAGCACGGCTACGCCGGCCTGCTGCAGAATCTGCGCTTTTGTCAGAGCAGCCGTTTCAGCAGCAAAGTCAGCGTCCTGAATCCGGCCGCGTGAAGCAGCCAGGTTCTCGGAAACCGCTTGCAGGTTGGATATGGTCGACTCGAAGCGATTCTGAATAGCACCGAAGTTGCTGCGCAGCGAGCTAACCGCTGTCAAGGCAGAGTCGATACGTTTCATCGCGTCGTTCGAGCCATCTACCGTCAAAACGTTGACGGATGCCAGTGCCTCAGTACTCTTGGTGATCGACTGAGAAGCTGCGAAACCGATAACGGTTTCCTGACCACCACCGAGTTGAATCGTCTCGTTAGCGCTCAGGGTTACCGTGCCATAGATGGCCGCGGCCGTAGCAACCGTAGCATCATCGACGCCGGTACCCGCCGTGTTGGTCGTTGCACCATTGGCGATAGTCTCGGTGACCGTGATATCGCGACCGTCTACCGTATCGAACGTCAGGACGCCGGTGGCAGCATTAACGCTGGCCGATACGCCGGTAACGCCCGTATTGAGGTTGACA
>Ga0224512_10000511_pt1 | contig 41638 bp, 44 predicted proteins | sample SF_May12_sed_USG_4_FD_169103 | JGI IMG/M metagenome (GOLD analysis project Ga0224512, IMG submission 169103) | Sediment microbial communities from San Francisco Bay, California, United States - SF_May12_sed_USGS_13 | ecosystem: Environmental > Aquatic > Marine > Sediment | place: USA... | reverse complement strand
CGCGGTGGCGCGGCGCTGTCGATCTACGGCGTCACCGGCGCCCCCATCAAGTACGTGGGCACGGGCGAGCGGATCGACGCGCTCGACGTGTTCGATCCGACGCGGATGGCCGGGCGGATTCTGCAGCAGGGTGACGTGGTGGGGCTGGTGGAGCGGGCGCAGGAGGCGGTGGACGCGTCGGAAGCCGAGCAGCTGGCGCGGAAGGCGACGTCGAAGAAGGGCATGGATCTCGAGGATTTCCTCAACGCCATGCGCCAGGTGCAGAAGATGGGCCCGCTCGAAGGGCTGTTGGGCATGTTGCCGGGCGTGCCCGCCAAGGCGCTGAAGCAGGCCAAGGTGGATCCGCGCCGGCTCAAGCACACCGAGGCGATCGTCCTCTCGATGACGCCCGCGGAGCGGCAGCGGCCGCAGATCCTGAACGGTTCGCGCCGCGCACGGATCGCGCGCGGGGCCGGGCGCCCCGTGCAGGAAGTGAACCAGCTGCTCAAGCAGTTCGAGCAGATGCGACAGGTGATGAAGGGCATGGGCAAGCTCCGCTTGCAGTGACTCACAGCAGGGACAGACGACACATGGCTACACGCATTCGATTGCGCCGGGTCGGCCGGAAGAAGCAGCCGGAATACCGCATCGTGGTCGCCGAGAGCACGGCGGCGCGCGACGGGCGGTTCGTGGACACGCTCGGCCACTACAAGCCGCGGGAGCAGCCGGCGGTGATTCAGGTGGACGCCGAGCGGGCACGTGCCTGGCTGGCCAAGGGCGCGTTGCCGACCGAGACGGTCCGCTCGCTGCTCAAGCAGGCCGGCGTCTTCGGCACGCCCGGCGCCGCCGCGCCTGCCGCGCCCGCCGCGACGGAGTAGCGGGCGGCGGTGGAAGCGGGCTACCTGCTGGTGGCGCGCTTCGCCAAACCGCACGGGCTGAAGGGTGAGGCGACGGTCTTTGTCCTCACCGACCGGCCCGCGGAGATCTTCGTGCCGGGCAGGGTGCTGACGCCCGTGGACGAGGCGGGGCAGCCGCTGGGACCGGACCTGACGCTGGAGCGGGCGCGCCCCTATCACCGGCGCTGGCTGCTCAAGTTCGCGGGGCTCGACGAGCGCTCGGCGCTCGAGGGGTGGCCCACCCAGCGCGCGTTTGGCGTGCCGACGGCCACGATCGCGGACGACCGCGACACGCGGCTCTACGAGTACGAGGTGCCCGGGGCGACCGTGCTCGTGGACGGAGAGGTCGTGGGAACGGCGCGGGGGCTGCTGCCGGTGCCGGGCGGACAGGTGCTGGTGATGGAGCGCGAGGGACGGGAAGTGCTGGTGCCGTTCCGTCCGCCCATCCTGGTCCGCACCGACCGGACGCGGCGGGAGATCGAGATCGATCCGCCGCCGGGGCTGCTGGAGCCGTAGCGGTGTTGACGATCAACGTGGTGACGATCTTCCCGGAGCTGTTCCGGGCGCCGTGCGAGACGAGCATCATGGGTCGCGCGCGGCGGGCAGGGCTCGTGGCGTACCGCGTGGTGGACCTGCGCGACTCCACGCACGACCGGCACCGGACCGTTGACGACACCGCGTACGGCGGCGGGGCCGGCATGGTGATGAAGCCCGAGCCCTTCTACGAGGCGCTGGAGGCCCTGGCGCCCGAGGGGCCGGTGGTGCTGCTGTCCGCGCGCGGCGTGCCGTTTCGGCACGGAGACGCGGTGCGGTACAGTCTGGCGCCCGAGGTCACGCTGCTCTGCGGCCACTACAAGGATGTGGATCAGCGCGTGGCCGAGCGGGCGGGGGTCGAAGAGGTGAGCGTCGGCGACTTCGTGCTGTCGGGCGGGGAGTTCGCGGCGCTCTGTGTGATGGACGCGGTCGTGCGCCTGCTGCCGGGGGCGCTCGGCGACCACGCGTCGGCGGCGGGGGACTCCCATTACGAGGGGTTGTTGAGCCCGCCCAGCTACACACGCCCGCCGACGTATCGCGGGCTGGCGGTGCCCGACGTATTGTTGAGTGGCGACCACGCGCGCATTGCCGCCTGGCGGCAGGCTCAGGCGGAACGACTGACGAGAGAGCGACGGCCCGATCTCTGGGCCCGCTTCGAGGCGGAACACCGGTCCCCCGGGACCGACTGACGAGGATGACGATCATGGACAAGCTCAGCGTCTTACAGCGCGAGGGTCTGCGGGACGACCTGCCGGATTTCCTCCCGGGCGACACGCTGCGCGTGCAGGTGCGCGTGCGGGAGGGAGACAAGGAGCGGTTGCAGGCGTTCGAGGGCGTGTGCATCGGGCGGCGCGGCGGCGGCATCAGCGAGACGTTCACCGTGCGCAAGGTCTCGGCGGGCGTGGGCGTGGAGCGGATCTTCCCGCTCCACTCGCCGAGCATCGCGACCATCGAGCTGGTGCGGCGCGGCAAGGTGCGGCGCGCCAAGCTCTACTACCTGCGCGCGCTGTCGGGCAAGGCGGCGCGCATTCGGGAGAAGCGCGAGTCCTGAGCCGTGCGCGCCCCCACGCTCTCTCGCGAGCGGGCGCTGTGGGCGACGGGGCTGCGCTGCGTCGCGGGCGTCGATGAGGTAGGGCGCGGCCCGCTGGCGGGGCCGGTCGTAGCGGCGGCGGTGGTGCTGCCGGACGAGCGGGCCCGCTTTCGCGGACTGCGCGATTCGAAACTGATGACGGCGGCCGAGCGGGAAGCGGCCGCCGTTCTCATACGGGAACGCGCCGTGGCGTGGGGGTTGGGTGCCGCGTCGGTGCGCGAGATCGACCGCCACAATGTGCTGCGTGCGAGCGTGCGCGCCATGCGGCGCGCGCTCGCCCAGCTCACCGTGTCACCGGACTTCGTGCTGGTGGACGGCCTCCCGCTCCGCGACCTGGGGTATCCGCACGAGGCCATCGTGGGGGGCGACGCGCGCTGCCTGTCGATTGCCGCCGCGTCCATCCTCGCCAAGGTCGCGCGCGACCGGCTCATGACCGCGCTCGCACGGCGCTACCCCGCGTTCGCCTGGGAAACGAACAAGGGCTACGCCACGCGGGCCCATCTCGCGGCACTCGATCTCGCCGGCCCCACGCCGCATCATCGCCGCAGCTTCGAGCCGGTGGGGCAGTTGGAGTTGTTTGCGGCGGTGGGGATGGACGCGAGGACGTGAGACAGGATGGCGAGGCTGTATGCTCACGCCGTCCCGTGCTGCGACTCGTCAGGTTCCCCACTCACCCCCGGGCAAGTTGGGGGTCGGCGAGCGCGCCGACCCCCATGTAGGGCTGGTGATGCTGCTGACTGCGTGCACGACAGACTGCACTGCGACGCTCCGCTTCGCTCACCTGCACCTACACGCGCCAGGCGAGCCCGGCGGTTACTTCACGTGCTTGCTGACGAGCTTGGTCATCTGGAACATGTTCACCTGCGACCGGCCGCCGAACACGGCGCGCAGCGCCGGGTCCGCGTTGATCATCCGCCGGTTGCGCTTGTCCTGGAGCTTCTTGCGCTTGATGTACGCCCACAGCTTCTTGGTCAGCTGCGTACGGGGCAACGGCTTGCTGCCGACCACGGCTGCCAGCGCCGCATCCGGTTTCACCGGGCGCATGAACGCCGGGTTGGGTTTCCGCTTCTTCCTGCGCTTGGCCGCTTTCTTGACGGGCCGTCTGCTCTTCTTCGCGCTCATGCTCACCTCGCGAGAATGGGGGAAGTCGATGCTCCAGCCTCTACACGCGACCCAAAGTAAGGGTTTTTCCCACTGAGACAAGAGGGTTTTCCCTCTGAGAACCCCCGGTCTCCCCTCGGGGAGCCCCCGGTTCCCCCTCTGGGGAGGGGCCGTTTCCCCTCGGCGGGAAGCCGGTTTGCGCCCGAAATGGGCGTTTTTCCCCTCTGAAAGCCCGTGAATTTCCCTCTGAAAAGACGCCCCGTTTTGTCCGTGTCCGGGGCCCTATTTCCCTCTGGGAGCGCCCTGCGGGACCGGCTTCACGAGGAACACCACCGAGGCGCGGCGGCCCCCGGCGTCGTAGTCCGTGAGGGCGGATTCCCGGGCGTAGCCCCGGCGTTCGAGAAAGGCGAGTCCCGCCGTGTGGTGCCCCACGACGGCCGTGCGCAGGCGGGACGCGCCCTCGGCGGCCGCCCACCGCTCGAACGCCTCGAGGAGACTCCCGCCCAGCCCGCTCCCTCGATGGGCGGGGTCGAGCAGCAGCATGCCGATGGACCACGTGCCGTCGTCTGGCCAGTCGGTGAGCGCGTCGAGCACGCCGATGAGCGTGTCGTGTGTCGTGAATGCACCTACGACGCGCTTGGCGCTCACGTCCTTGGTGGGCGGTCCCGCGACGAACGCGCGTGGCGCTTCGTCGGAGGCCGGCGGCCCGCCGGTGGCGATGGCGAAGTAGTCCGCGGCCCGCTCGAACAGCGCTTGGAGCGCGCGCAGGTCGGGGGGCGCGAGGAGACGCGTGTGGTAGCGGCCCTCGGGGCCGAGCGCGGCGAGCTGCATGGGGGGAGTATAGGCGCGGGCGCCGCGGCTTGTCTCCCGCCCGCGACGGAACCACCTTTCGCTGCGACGACCGGGTAGCTCAGTTGGTAGAGCAACGGACTTTTAATCCGTAGGTCGTGGGTTCGAGACCCACCCCGGTCATCCTCAGCTCTTTGAGATTCCAAGCGCCTGTCCCGTTTTGGACGGTCGTGGGTTCACGGTGACACGCCTGTCGGCGTGTGCCGTGCGCTTGGCTGCGCCAGCGCGTCGAGACCCACCCCGGTCATGCATACGCGCCACGGGTCGGGCGCGCAGCGTGTGCGCGCCGACCCCCCTCCCCAACGTCAGTGCCGCGCGGATCCACCCGGCAGCGCGAAATGCCGGATCAGCCCCACCACGATGCGCCAGTCCTCCTCGTCGCCCTCCGGGCCGGCCACGGGCACGCGCAGGGCGGCGCCCGCCTCCCACGCGGGCAAGAATTCCCAGCGTGTCTCTGGCGCGACGAACCAGCTCGCCGACCCCCCGTCGAGTGGGACCTCGACGAGGCCCTCCAGAATGGGACTGAGTCCCACGGGCGAGGTCCAGGAGATCGCGGCGCCGACCTCGGCGTGCTCGGGCTCATCGCCCGCGAGCGGCAGCTCGAGATGGCCGCCGGCTTGGAGCAGGAAGCGTCGCTCGGGGCCCAAGGGCAGCCACGCGAGCAGGAACGGCGCGAGCGCCGCGTGGCCCGCGCCGAGCCCGCGGGCCTCATCGCCGGTCGGCAGCGCGACGTCGCTCCCGATCGCGAGAATGAACCGCGCGCGGTCGTTCACGAGCGCGTACTTGGCCCCGACGCTCACGTCGCCGATCCCAGTTTGCGTGTCGCCGGCGTCGGGGCGCAGGTGCTGGAAGGGCGCATGCACGATCAGCGAGAGGGGCGGGAATAGCGCCCACTCCACTTCGAGGTTCCCCAGCAGGCGATCGCCCTCGGGGCCGGTTGCGAATGCGAAGTCGGGCCGGATCTTCCGCTCCACGTACGCGTTCTCCGTGAAGAACGCATCGATGAAGTGGGGACCCGGTCCCCGATGGGAATGCACGTCGGCGTGTTCGTGGTCGGCATGCTGGGCCGCGAGCGGGCCGACGGCGAGGCAGGCGCCGACGGCGCAGAGCGCGAACGCGCGGGTGTCCATGGCTCCCTCCGAGTGTCGTAAACGAGATCGCTGGGCGTGCGACTCCGTTCACGCGCGCGGTGGAGGCGGCTCGATCAGGACGACGATCCTAGGGTGGGGACCAGGACGGGCGGAAGGGGCCACGTCCGTCACCATCGCGGAGGTGGAGACGAGGCTGCGGACTGCCGGGAGCGCCGGGGAGAGGGCCACCGAGGAGATGGGTGAGGACGCGCGTAGGCTCGTGTGGCACGTACTGGCCGCCGGCGGGTGCGCGCCGTGCTCGGCCCCCGCGGGCTGGTCATGCCCGCCGAGCGCGCACAGGAGCGCGCACCCGACGCCCGGCTGCACGAGCCAGCAGGCGCCAAGCAGGATCAGAGCACAACCGCGGGAGAGACCGGTGCTGGGGTGCATCGGATGCTGGAACACCGCGGCCGCGCCGCGGGTTCCGCCGGACTACCCTCCGGAGAGCCGCTTGCGCGCGTCGCGCGAGCCGTGATGCACGCCCCAGCCCACGCCTACACCGAAGATCAAGGCCGCCGGCGCCGTGATGATGGGCAGCAGCCATACGACGGGGGCGGCGATGACCGCGGCCGCCGAGCCGGCGATGATCGGGGCGATGGGCCGGTGGGCCGCATCGACGAACCGCAGCCGGTCGCGCACGAAGTGCCGGGCCTTCAGGTACCCCACCAGGGTGACCGCGCCGGTGCCGGCGGCCATCAGGAATTCGAGCATCGTATCCTCCTCTTCAGACCCGACGAGCGACTGACCGCGGAAGTTTCGCCGGCCCATGGTGGCGCCCGTCGCGGGTGTGAGGTCGAAGACCAACGTAGATTGCTCATCGGGACTCCGTGTTGTCGAGGGGCGACCGAATCGGAGGATAGCGATCGAGACACCGCCGCTGGAGTACGACCTCGCGGGGAGCCGCGTCACCGTCGCCGTGCGGGATCCGGCGTTGCTCGCCGACGTCGGCCGCCTGTTCCGGTCGTACGCGGTGCACCCCGCGGCACCCCGCGCCCCGGACGCACGCCGCGTGGACGTGCGAACGCAGGGGGGCGGGTACGTGATCGAGGGTCCAGCGGGCGCGCCCGTCGTGTGCCGCACGCGGCTCGAGGCCATCGAGGGGTGCGAGTGGGTGCTGACGACGCTCCTGCTCGCGGCGCTCGCGCACCACGTCCACGTCCACGCCGCCGGACTCGTGCGGCACGACCGCGCCGCGCTGATTCCGGGGGAGGCGGGCACGGGCAAGTCGAGCCTCGCGTTCGCGTGGTCGCGGCGCGGGCACCCGGTGCTCGGTGACGACGTGGTGGTGCTCGATGCGTCGGGACGGGCGGGCGCCGTGCGCCGCTTCCTCAAGCTGGACCCACGCGCACTCGCGGCGGCGGGCGTGGCACCCGAGGACACACCCTTCTGGGCCCCGGGGAGCGCCGAGGCGTGGTACGAACCGGAAGGAGCAGCCGCCTGGGCGGACCCGACGCCGGTGGGATTGCTCGTGCTCCCGACGTTCGCGCGCGACGCGGAGGTGCACGTCCGGCCCCGATCCCGCCGCGAGGGACTGAACGCGCTCCTGACGAGCGTGCTGCGCAGCGGTCGCTCACCGGCCGAGGCGTTCGATCGGCTCTTCGAGATCGCGCGCTCGGCCGAGACCGTGGCGCTCACCTTCGGCGCGGCCGCCGACGCGGTGCGCGCGCTCGAGGACCTCCTCGCGTGAACCCCGACACCGTCGCGCGGCTCCGGGACGCCTGCGCGCGCGCGGCACAGACGCTCGGGGACACTGCGCCCGAGGGCGCACGGCGCGTGGCGGAGCGGCTCGGCGTTGCCGGCATCGTGACCCCGGCGGCGGCCCCCGCGCGAGACGTCCCGCGTCTGCTCGGCGCCCTGCACGGCCAACTCCTGCGTGAGACGGCGACGACGATCTCGGCCGCGTTCAGCGCGGCCGGCCTCCCCCATGTGTTCGTGAAGGGCATCGTCTTCGTCGACGATCTCTACCCGCCGGGCGCCCGCGAACTGGCCGACATCGACGTGTACGTCGCGCGCGACGCCGCGCCGGCGGCGCGGGCGACGCTCGAGTCCCTGGGGTTCCGCGTCGAAGCCGACGATCCGGACCGCGGCCCGTCCCCACTCCGGCCCGGGCTGACGCTCGTGCGCGCGGCGACCTCGGACGTCGAGTCCGCCGTCGTGGATCTCCACTGGGGCGTGGAGCCCCTCACGTCGCTGCTGCCGCGTGATCGCACGCCCCTCCCTCGCGGGGTGTGGGACCGCGCGAGGCAGGGCCGGCTGCCCGCCCCGTGCCCCGGTGACCACGCCGCCCTGCTGGTGCACCACCTCGTGCACCACGACTTCCTGCACGTGGTGAGCCTGGTGGACCTCGCGGTGCTGTGGCCGCAGGTGCTCGCCGACGAGGGGACGACGTTTGCTGCCACCGCGCGCGCGCTCCGGGCGGGGCGAGTCGCCCGGATCGTCGCCGACGTGCTCGCGCGCGATCTCGGGTTGGCCCGACCGCCACGCCTGGAGGCCGCCCCCTCCGACTGGCGCGCGCGCCGGCTCGCGGCCTCGCTGCGGCTCGACCGCTGGCTCGCGTGGGCGGCCGCCGCCGGTCCGTCCACGCGCGCCGCGATCACGCCAGGACGGGTCGGCCGCCGGCTGCTGGCGGTCGAGCACGTGTGGAACGGGGCGGGAGTCGTGTGGGACGCCCTCTGGCCGCCGCAGGCCCACTTGCGGTGGCGCTGGCCCGAGGCCCGGACGCGGCTCGGCGCCCTGGCGCGCCACTGGGGGAGTGTGGGGCGCAAGGTGGCGCGTTGAGTCCGGCTTGCCGCGCGCCGGGGGCCACATGATCTTGCTCTCATGGCCACACCCGTGAAGCCGCGCGTCCGCAGCGACGTCGTCTTCCGCCAACTCGACGAGGAATGGGTGGCGTTCGATCCCGTGGCGCAGCGGCTGCACGCCATGAACCTGACCGCGGCCTTGGTGTGGGAGCACTGCACCGGCGAGCTCACGCTCCAGGACATCGCCCGCGCCGTGCATGCGACGTTCGCCGACGGTGGCGATCTCTCCGCCGTAGAACGCGATGTGGCGGAGATGGTCGAGCGATTCCGGACGGAAGGGCTGCTCGAGTGAGCGCGAAATACTACCGGAACCTCCTCACCCAGCAGACCCGCATCGAGGCGTTTCGCGCCGCGCTGCGCCGCGTGGTCCGTCCCGGCGACCGGGTGCTGGAAATCGGCACGGGGGTCGGGACGTTCGCGTTCTTCGCCGCCGACGCGGGCGCGAGCCGCGTCTGGGCCGTGGACGGCGACCCGATCGTGCACGTCGCCAAGAGCGTGGCCCGCCGCAACGACTATGCGGACCGGATCGAGTGGATCCGCGGCTGGCTGCCCGACGTGCAGCTGCCCGAGCCGGCCGACGTGGTCGTGTTCGAGGACTTCCCGTCGCGCCTGCTGGACACGCGCGTGTTTCATCTGCTGGCTCACCTGCACGCCCGTTACGCCGCGCCCGCATGCCGCTTCGTCCCCGCGGCGGCAAGGTTCTGGGTGGCGCCCGTATCGTCCGAGAGCCTCCACACGGAGATCGCCCCGTTCGGACCGTCGGAGCAGGCGTACGGCATTCGCTGGGACTGCGTGCGCGAGTACGTCGTCAACGCGCCGCTCCAGGTGGCGATCCCGCCCGACGCCCTGGCGGCGCTACCGGCGCCGCTTGCGGAGCTGCAGTTTGCCACGCCGACGAACGTGGCTGCGCTGCGGGGGCGGGCGGTGTGGACCCTGGAACGGGACACGGCGGTGCACGGGCTCGCGTACTGGTTCGATCTCGAGCTGGCGGAGGGCATCACGCTGTCCAACGGCCCGGGCGCGGACCCCGGATCGTGGGGGCACCTCTTCCTTCCCTGTGATCCGCCCCTCCCGGTGGCCGCGGGGGCGCGGCTGATCGCCGACGTGGGGCCGGACGTGTTGGCGGGCGGAGCGCCGGGGTGGCTCGGCTGGACCGTCACGGCGGGCACGGCCGAGCGGCGCGGACACGAGTTTGCCTCGGTGCCCGCGGCCCTAGCGGACCTGGCGGCCGTTTCCCCGGAGGGGACCCCGCACTTGTCGCGGCGCACGCAGATCGAGGCCGTCGTGCTCCACCTCACGGATGGCCGGCGCACGGTTGCCAGTATTGCAGCAGGGCTCCGCGCGTCCTATCCTGAGTTGACCCCCGACGAGGCGCTCCGTCTCGTGGGCGAGACGCTCCGGAACCGCACCGCCACGCCGGCACGCCGGGAGGACGGTCCATGACGAGGGACGATCGCCGCAGCTTCTTGAAGACGCTGGCCGCCGGCCTCGTGTACACGGCGCCCGTCGTGGCCTCCCTCGCCGCGCCGCGGCACCTCCTGGGTCAGGGGGAGAGCGCCAGCAAGAAATGCCCGCAGAACCCGCATTGCGACACGACCGAGGCCGCCGGGGCCTCCCAGCAGCAGCAGCGGCGGCAGTCGGCGGACCCCAACGCGCCCTGGAACCAGAAGCCCCCCGGGAGATGACCGCTCCGCACCGGTAGCGGGTGACACCAGTCACACTCCCCGACGTGCCGACGCCCGATATTGGGCGGTGGCGGCGCATGCCGCCTGCGATGCGGAGAGACGGTGGAGACGACCGGTCGCTCGGGCTCTCGCGTCTCTTGACCGTGTCATCGATCCGGCCCATCTTTCACGGCCCGCCGCCAATTCAGACGTCGTTGTGAGGAGCGACCGCATGGCCTGGAGAATCCTGTCGCGAGAGGGTGAGGTCTGGCATGTCCATCCGGCTGCGGAGCGCCGGGCGAACCAGGCGACGTGGCAGCTCATGCTCTCCTTCCGGAACTCCGCCCAGGGTCCGCGGCGCTCGTTCTGGGCGTCGTTCCCGCTGGAGTCGTCCTCCAAGTCGTCGCTGTTCCTGCAAGCCGAGCGCATTCCCGACGAGGCGCTGCAGGAACTCCTCAGCCAGCACCTGTCCTAGCTCCCCGCCAACGGGGGTCCCGGTGTCGCTCGCTTCCGTCTATGACCTCCGCCGGATTGCCGATGCGGTGGGCCACCTGCGCGATCGCCAGGTCCAGGACATCGTGCTGCGGTCCGACTGCCGGCAGCTCAAGCTCGGGCTCGACGACGGGCAGGTGCTGCTGATCACGGTCTCGGCGGATGAGGCCGGCCGGCCGCGGCTCGACGCCGACCTCCTGCGGAGCCCCGAGGAAGCCGCCACGAACCAGCTCGAAGTCGAGTTCGGCGGAGCGGACTGACCGATGACGCCTGAGGTTCCGCCGGTCGAGTCCCTGACCGGCCTGCGCCGGGAACGGCTGCGGTTCGTCGGTTTCAGTTTCGACCGGCTGCCCAGCGGGCGGTGCCGGGCCGAGGTGACGCTCGAGCTGGGCCCCGGCGAACGGTGGGTCGGGACGGCGGAGGGCGTCGCGTCCGACACCGGGGAGTTGCGCTGCGCGGCCGAGGCCACGCTCCGAGCCATCGAGCAGTCCGTGCGCCAGCGCGTGGCGTTCGAGCTGCTCGGGGTCAAGGCCGTCCGGGCGTTCGACACGATCGTGCTCATCGTCTCAGTGGTGTCCAAGGGGGACGACACCACGCATCGCCTCGTTGGCTCGTTCCTTGCGAATCATGATACCGCCCGGGGCGCGGCGGTCGCGGTCCTCAACGCGACCAACCGGCTGCTGGGGAACATGTTCCGGCGGGAGGTCGCATGAGGGTGCAAGGGCGCAAGCAGCGGGCATTGCGGCAAATGGCGGGCGGGCTGTTGCTGGCTGCGGCGGCCTGCGCGCCCGCCCACCCGCCCGCGGCCGTGGCGCCGGTGGCGGGAGACGGACGGGCCGCCGACTCCATCGCGCTCGCGTCGCGCACCGACTCGGGCCTGGGCGCCCTGATGGGGGTGCCGGGGCTCGAGAGCTCGCCGGAAGACTCCGCCGCCGATCTCGCGGCCCTCGAGGCCCTCGCGGCGCTCGAATTCGGGAACTTCGGCCGGACCGGCCCCGTGCGGGGAGCGAACCCGGCCGATGCCGCGGTGTCGACGGGCGACGTGACCGACGAGACCGCTCGGTTGTTCGGCTCCCGCGGAGGCACGGCGAGCGCCACCGGACCCACCTACGACATCGACGTGGAATCGTTCGCCAACCACGCTCGAGTGCAGTATTACGTCGATTTCTTCCTGGGCGAGGCGCGCGACCGGTTCGCCATCTGGCTCACCCGGCTGCCCCGCTACGAGGGCATGATCCGGGAACGCCTGCGGCAGTACGGCGTGCCCGAGGACATGGTGTACCTCGCGCTGATCGAGAGCGGTTACTCCAACACGGCCGTTTCCTGGGCGCATGCGGTCGGCATGTGGCAGTTCATCGCGGGCACCGGGCGGCGCTACGGACTGATGCAGGATGTTTGGCTGGATGAGCGGCGCGACCCGTTCAAAGCGACGGACGCCGCGGCGCGCCATCTCGCGGACCTCAACGGGGCGTTCGGGTCGTGGTACCTGGCGGCGGCGGCGTACAATGCCGGCCCTGGACGCGTGACCCGTGGGCTGCGCCGGCTGCGGACGGGCGCCGAGGGCGCCAGTGACTCGACGTTCTTTGCCCTCTCCGACAAGCGCTACTTGCGGCGTGAAACCCGGGACTACGTGCCCAAACTCATCGCCGCGGCGCTCATCGCCAAAGATCCGGGACGCTACGGGTTCGATAGCATCGTGGCGCTGGAGCCGCTCGTGTTCGACGAGGTGCGCGTGACCGATGCCACCGGCCTCGACGTCCTCGCCCGGCTGGCCGACACGACGGTGCGCGCGCTGGTGGAGCTCAACCCGCACTTCGTCCGCGGGGTGACCCCGCCCAAGCGGGAGGCGATCGTGCGGATCCCGGCAGGTCTGGGGCCGCTGGTCGCTCAGCGCTGGGCCGAGCTGCCGGCCAACGAGCGGGTGTCGTTCCTCGAGCATCGGGTGGCGAAGGGCGAGACCCTCTCCGGGATCGGCCAGCGCTACGGGATCGCGACGTCGCTGCTGATCGCCGCCAATCCCGGCGTCAAGCCGACCCGGCTCCGGATCGGGCAGCGGCTGACGGTGCCCCTCAGTTCGGCTGCCCGGCGGGAGACGGCCAGCGGCCGGGTGCCGAAGCCCGTGGTCGCCTCCGCGGCGGTGAGCGCACGTCGCGTCTACACCGTGCGGGCCGGGGATTCGCTGTGGGCCATCTCCCGCCGGTATGGCGTTGGCGTCGGCGACCTCCGGAAATGGAACGACCTCCAGGACGACGTCCTGAAGGTCGGCCAGCGGCTGCGCGTCGGCGCGCCGTAGCGTTTACTGCGGCTGCGGCCCGCGCACCTTATACCCCATCAGCACCTGCTGCGCGTACCCGTTGGACGGATCGCGCCCCTGCGCCAACAGATCCCCCACCCGTCCCGGCCCCCGATTGTAGGCCAGCAGCGCGAGCCGGAGATCTCCGTCGTAGCGCCGCAGCAAATCCCGGAAGAACCGGAACCCGATGCGCAGGTTGGTGACCGGATCGAGCAGCCGCTCCCGCGTGACCGTGGAATCGTAGAACAGCGCGGTGCGGGGCATCACCTGCACCAGACCGATGGCGCCCGCGCCGCTCACGGCGTTGGGGTTGAACCGGCTCTCGATGCGCACGATCTCGAAGGCCAGCCTCGGCTCGAGCCCGGCCCGCAGTGCCTCGTCGTAGACGGTCGTGGCGAGGTCCGCGGGCACCTGAAACGCGGCTGACAGCTCGATGATGTTCTGCGTGCGCTCCAGCTCGAGGCGATAGAGCTCGGCCTCCCCGGTGACCGCGTCCAGCGACGTCCGGAGGCGGCCGAATTCGGCCACGGTCCCGGTGTAGGGTGCGGTATCCCGACTGGCGCGTGCGCCGTGCGGCAACGCGCTCAGGGCCGCCCCCGTGGCGACCAGCACCGCAAACAGGCCCAGCCCCCGCAGCATCAGACGCTGCGTGGTGTGCCCGTGCGGTCCGTTCGATCTATCCATCCGTCTCACTCCGTTTCCAGTCTCCGTGTTTCCCGCCGGACTTCTCGACGAGCACGATGTCGCCGATCCGGAACTCGGGGCCCGCAGCCTTGACCATGTCGTAGACCGTGAGCAGCGCCACCGCGGCAGCGGTCAGCGCCTCCATCTCGACCCCCGTGCGGCCCATCGCGCGGGCCGTGGCCCGGACGCGCACGCCGGGCAGGGTGTCATCCAGCATCGCGCGTACCTCGACGTGCTCCAGCCCGATGGGGTGGCACAACGGGATCAGCTCCGCCGTGCGCTTGGCGCCCATCACTCCGGCCAGCTCCGCCGTCGCGAGCACCTCGCCCTTGGGCCCGGCGTGCGCGCGGATCCCTTCGCAGGCCGCTGGGGAGAGGATGATCGTGCCCTCCGCCGTGGCCCGCCGGGCCGTCTCCGGCTTGCCGCTGACATCCACCATGCGTGCCCGGCCCTCGGCATCGAGGTGCGACAGCGTCGTCATACCAGCGGCTCCAACTCCCGCGCCAGCGTGGCCAACGTCAGCTGGGGGTTCACGTTCGTGCCGACGCCCTCGCGGGCCTCGTCTACCCGACGTAACGCCGCCAGCCGGCGCCTCAGCCCGTCGCGGTCCGTCGCCGTTGCCAATGCGGCCGCCTGCTCGCGCAGCGCGATCGCCAGGGCGTCCAGCATGGCCGCAAAGTCGCCGCGGGCGCCCCACGGCGCCTGGCCCAACGCCACAGCGGCCCATTCGGGCGCACCGCCGCTCACCGCCTCGAGGAACGTCCGGGCGCGCGTCGCTGCCCTTTCGGTTCCAGCCTCGTCCCCAGCGACGGCCCGCCCGATCAGGCCCTCGGCCTGCACGACCCGCCGCTCCAACGCTTTCCCCCTGGGCGGCGGATCCAGCTCGCGCTCCAGGAACGTGCGTACGACGTCGTCCCCCACCGCGCCCACCCGGAGCGGGACCACGCGCGAGCGCACGGTCGGCAGGAGCGCCTGCGGCTCGGCCGCCGTCAGGATGACCGTCGTGTCGGCCGGCGGCTCCTCCAGCATCTTGAGCAGCGCGTTGGCTGCCTCCGGGCTGGCCTCCTGCACTACCAGGCGCTCGGCGTCGCCCACGATGATCACCTTCCGCCGGGCCCGGAAGGGGGTGAGGCTCACCACTCGCTGGAGCCAGCGTACCGACGCGAGGGAGTGGCTTGCCGCCCCGTCCGGCGCCGTCCAGTGCCCCTGCGCCCGCCGCTCGGCCCACACTTCCGCCAGCGCCTCCCGGACCTCGTCGATCTGCTTGGCCGGGTCGCTCCCTTTGGGTCTGGGGATCGGCACCAGCCAATGCAGGTCCGGGTGCCCCAGCCCCCGCGCCAGGCGACAGTCCTGACACTCGTCGCAGGGCCGCCCGGCTCCCCGTTCACACAGCAACGCCTGCGCCACCCAGAGGGCCAGACGTTGCTTGCCGGCACCAGCCGGCCCGATGAACAGGGCCGCCTGCGGAAACCGGCCGGAAGCAAGCGAGGCTTCCAGCCGGGCGAGCAGGCCTTCGTGCCCGTACACGGGGGTCAAAGGCATCGGTGACAAAGGTAGGAGGTCCCAGGGGCAAGTGGTAGTGGGAACACCGCAAGTCGTTTCAATTCATTGCGTTAGAATATGACTCCGGGACCGCAGGCGACTGGAGTGTCGAGGGGTCAATGCGACGATTCTAGATGAAAGTGAGCGCTCACGTGTCTTACATCAACGACAGAACCTGATCAGTTTCAGTTCGTAACAACCGGCAGTCGCAAAACGCCACGTCTGCACCGTGGCGGGGCCGGCGTGCCTCGGGCATCTTTCGCCCCCGGGGAGGGGAGCATGTCACGCTCACGCCGTGGGGTGGTGGTCACGATGGTAGCGCTGACCGGATGCGGGCAGCCGGCCGACGTGGTGTTCACGGGCGGCGCCGTCTGGACGGGAACCGGGGCGACGGCCTCCGCCGTCGCCGTGCGCGACGGCCGGATCCAGGCCGTGGGGACGGATGGCGAGATCGAGCGCCTCGCGGGTCCGGCCACGGAGCGCGTGGCGCTCGCCGGCCGCCTCGTGGTGCCGGGCCTGATGGACAACCACACGCACTTCATCGCGGGCGGGTTTGAGTTGGCGGGCGTGCAGCTGCGCGATGCGGCGACCCCGGCGGCGTTCGTGCGCCGGATCGCCGAGTTCGCGCGGCAGCACCCCGACGAGTGGATCCTGGGCGGCACGTGGGACCACGAGCTGTGGGGTGGGGAGCTGCCGCGGCGCGAGTGGATCGACTCGGTGACGCCGCAGACGCCGGTGTTCGTGAGCCGGCTCGATGGCCACATGGCGCTCGCCAACTCTCGCGCGTTGGAGCTCGCGGCGGTGACGGCGCAAACCCCCGACCCGCCCGGTGGCACCATCGTGCGAGCGGCGGACGGCCAGCTCACCGGGATCCTCAAGGATGCCGCCCAGCTCCTCGTGTTCCGGGTCGTTCCGGAGCCGTCGCCGACCGACCTGGACCGCGCCCTGGACGCCGCCCTCCGGCATGCCGTTGCCCGCGGGGTGACGCACGTGACGGACATGGGGAGCTGGGAAGGCCTGGAGACCTACCAGCGGGCGGCGGCCGCCGGGCGGCTGCCCCTGCGGGTGTACGCCGCCGTGCCGATCGCGACCTGGGAACGGCTCGCCACCTACGTGGCGCGGCACGGCCGGGGCGACGACCGGCTCCGTTGGGGGGCCGTGAAAGGGTTCGTCGACGGCTCGCTCGGCTCGACGACCGCCTGGTTCTACCAACCGTACGCCGACGCGCCCGCGACCACCGGGCTCATGGTCGAAGACACGGCGACCCTGCGCCGCCAGATTCTCGCCGCCGACTCGGCGGGGCTGCACGTCATGGTGCACGCGATCGGTGATCGGGCGAATGACTGGCTGCTCGACGTGTTCGCGGCTGCCCGGGCCGCCAGCGGGCGCACGGATCAGCGCTTCCGCATCGAGCACGCCCAGCACCTCACTCGCGCGGCCATCGCGCGCTTCGGGCCCGAGGGCGTGATCCCCTCCATGCAGCCCTACCACGCGATCGACGACGGCCGCTGGGCGGAAAAACGGATCGGGCCGGAACGCCTCGAGACGACGTACGCGTTCCGCGATCTGCTCGATCACGGGGTGCGCCTCACATTCGGGAGCGACTGGACGGTGGCGCCCCTCGATCCGCTGTACGGGATCTATGCGGCGGTCACGCGCCGCACCCTGGACGGTGCCAACCCCGACGGCTGGGTGCCGAGTCAGAAGATCACCGTCGAGGAAGCCCTCGCCGCGTACACGCATCACAGCGCCTACGCCGATTACCTGGACGATGTCCTTGGAACCCTCGAGCCCGGGAAGTACGCGGACCTCGTGGTGCTGGGCGAGAACATCCTGGCGATCGATCCGGAGCGGATCGATCAGGTGCCCGTGGTCCTCACCATGGTGCACGGCGAGGTGGTGTACCGCCGGCCGTGACGGCCGGTGGGCCGGTCAGGCGGGCGGATCGCCGATCGCGCCCACGAAGAGAATCGTGCCCGACAGCGCTTCGCGGATGGCGAACAGGAACGGCCGATCCACCAGGAACATCGGTGGGGCGCTGGTGACCCCGATCTCCACCGACGTGACGGCGGCCGCCTCCGTCCCTTCCTCGTTCACGTCCACGAACGTCTTGTGCCGGACCTGGGTGATGCAGGCCCTCTCCGGGCCGGCGAACATCCGGGTGAAATCGAAGTTCTGCGCGGGGTCATCGCAGAAGGCGATGGCCATCCCGAGGGCCGCCAGATCGTCCTTGAGCGATCGCTCGTAGCTCAGCTGGAAGCGCGGCAGGTGGACGAGGAGCGATAGCGTGTCGACCGCCGCGAGCCACGCGTCCCATTGGCCGGCGGTGAGATTCGCGGCCAGCGTGCGCAGGTCGCTCGGATCGTCGGGCACCACGATGGTCATGCGATACGCGTCCCCGCCGTAGGCAAGCTCCCCCACCGTGACGGTGCCCACGCGCGCGTAGCGGATGGGGATCGGCTCGGTGCTCCGCATCGTGGCCACCTGGCGCGTCGTGCCGTCGGCCAGCTGAAAGGGCGCCGGCGCGGTGTTCCCGCGGTCGAACTGATACGTCCAGTCGCCCTTGAAGTAGATCGCGTTGATCAGGTACGCGAGCGCGTCGCCCGGAATCGGCGGCTCGACGATCTGGGTGATGCGCCCGCGGGTCTGGGTGTTCACCCACGCGTTGATGGTCGTCACGGCGTTCGGGCTGCCGAAGTCCAGTGCCGCGACCTCCGCGTCGAAGAACGTGCGGGCCAGGTCGAGATAGGCCGGGAGCAGGGGGAGGTCCTGGCGGTACCACACCGAGTTGGCGATGACGAACTCGACGGTCGGGTCGAGGCCGCGCAGCAGGTCGATCAGACTGCGATAGGAGGCGTTGATCTCGCTCTCTGTGAGCCCCGCCAGCTCGAGCGTCTCCCGCATGGCGTCCTGCGTTGCTCCGGCGGCGCCGTTGTACGCCAGCCCCAAGGCCATCCCGACGCTCAGCGGGGAGATGAACAGGTTGGCGCCCGACTCCTCCGCCGCGACGGCGCGGAGCAGCTTGAAGGCGAACTGGTTATCGGCGGCAATGAGATCCGTTTCCGCGGTGGTGAGCGCGCGGGGCAGCGCCGTGATGGGATCCACTCCGGGTGAGTCGCAGGCCGTGGCCGTCGCACCGACGGCGAGCAGGGCCAGGAGGGCGCGTCGCATCAGCAGGCTCCAAACGGGTGGTACCGGTCATACCCTCGGGAACGGGCCGAAGTCACCGAGACCGGGGCCTGTGAGCGTGGGCACAGTCCCTCGGCGAACGGCCGGCATATTGAGAGGCGCGCCAAGCCGGGGTTCCGGGCGTGCCGTGTGCCCGGGCGCCGCCGGACGTGTGGGAGGGTCGACTGTGCTGATTCCGAGCATCCATCTCGCCAAGGGCCAGGCCGTGCAGCTGTGCCAGGGTCGGGAGCTGGAGGTCGTGGCGGAAACCGACCCGCGCGAGCTCGCCCGCGAGTTCGCGCGGGTCGGCGACATCGCGTTGATCGATCTCGACGCGGCACGCGGGACAGGCGACAACATCGACCTGGTCGAAGAGCTGTGCGCGCTCGCACCGTGCCGGGTGGGGGGCGGCATCCGGGACACCGAGCGCGCGCAGCGTCTGCTGCGGGCCGGCGCGCGCAAGCTGATCATCGGCACGCGCGCCGAGCCGGAGTTTCTGGGACAATTCCCCGCGGCGCGGCTCGTGGCCGCCGTGGACACGCGCGACGACCGGGTGCTGGATCAGGGGTGGACGGCGGAGCAGCCGGAGGATCCCCTCGACCGCGCGCGTCGGCTCGAGCCGCACGTCTCGGGGTTTCTCTACACGCTGGTCGAGCGCGAAGGGATGGAGAACGGCGCGCATCTGGATCGGATCCGGGCCTTCGCGCAGGCCGTCGCGAAACCGGTCACGGCCGCGGGCGGCATCGTCACCGCCGGCGAGATCGCCGAACTGGACCGCTTGGGGGTGGACGCCAAGGTCGGCATGGCGCTCTACAAGGGCACGCTCACGCTGGCGGCGGGGTTCGCGGCGGTCATCGATTTCGCCAGGGGCGATGGGACCGTCCCGACCGTCGTGCAGGATGTCCGTGACGGCCGTGTCCTGCTCGTGACCGAGTCCACGCGCGCGACGCTGGCGGAGGCGATCGAAAGCGGCCAGGCCGTCCTGCCGTCTCGCCGACGGGGGTGGTGGCGTCCGGACGACACGGCCACCCCCAGCCCGCGGCTCGTGCGGGTCGAGGTGAACTGCGAGCGGAACGCACTCCTGTTCCTGGTCGAGCCGCAGGGCTCCACGTGCCACCGGGGCACGGCGTCGTGTTTCGGGGACCGGACGTTCTCGCTGCGGCAGTTGGAGGACGTGATCCGGGCGCGGGCCGTGGCTACCGAGGACGGGAGCTACACGCGCCGACTGCTCGCCGACGCGGTCGCCCGGCGCGCCAAGATCCTCGAAGAGGCGAACGAGGTGATCGAGGCGCGCACGCGCGCCGAGGTCCGGCACGAAGTGGCCGACCTGCTCTACCACCTGCTCGTGGATCTGGTGGCGCGGGACCTGCCGCTCAGCGCCGTCGTCACCGAGCTCGAGTCCCGCCGGCGCCGGCCCGACTAGCGCCTCAGCGCCCCCGCCAGATCCGCCACCGCTCCACCACACGGTCACCCCGCACGACCGCGTACTCGTCGAAACAGGCGACCGTGAGGCACGCGTGGTTGGGAAGGATGCGCACGCGGTGCCCCACCGGGAGACGGCTGGACAGCATGCCGTGTTCTTGGCTGAGCGCCGTAAGGCGGGCCGACGCGCGCAACGTGCCAGCCGCATAGTCGTCGTACACCTGGCCCATCCCGGTCCCGCCCCCCGACGGCCCCACGTCTTTCGACAAGGCGAGCGCGCCCGCATCGGTGACGCAGTGCGTCCGGCCCGCCGGGGCCGACACGACGCTGGCGAGCACCGTGACCGCGCAGTCGGTGGCGGCGCAGGTGCCGAGTGCGACCTGTGTGCCGTCATGGAAGACGTAGTTCCCCGGGCGGGCTTCCTGCACGCCAGCGAGCGACTCGACGACCGCCATCGCCGGCGTGGACCCCACCGAGGCCCGGACGTGGATCCCCTCGGCGGCGAGTCGTTCCCGCAGCTCGGCCACCGCACGGCGCTCCGCGTCGGCGATCCCGCGGCGTGCGGCCGGATCCGGCTCGTGGTAGGCGTGGCCGGAGTGGGTGAGCAGTCCGTCGAACCGGAGCCGGGGTGAGGCGGCAAGCCGGCGGGCGAGGTCGAGCGTGGCCGGGTCGGCGGGGTCGAGCCCGGCGCGGTGATACCCGCAATCGATCTTGAGCCAGACGTGCAGTGGGTGGCCGGTGCGCTCGAGCGCGTCGAGCGCCGCGGTGCTGTCGATCGTCACCCGCAGCGTCACGCGGCTCGCCAGTTCCCGCGCCTCGTCCAGCCGCGACAGCACCAACGGAAACGCCCAGGTGATGTCGTCGAACCCGTGGTCCGCGAAGACCCGGGCCTCGTGCAGGGTCGCGACGGTCACCCCCCGCGCGCCGTGGGCCCGCTGCCGCTCGGCGACCTCCACGCACTTGTGCGTCTTGAGATGGGGCCGCAGCGTCACGCCCAGCGTGCGGCAGCGCTCGGCCATCCGGGCGAGATTGCGCTCGAGCCGCTCAAGGTCGAGCAGCAGCACGGGTGTCGGGAGCGCGTCGAGGTCCGTCACGCGTCAGCGGACCAGGTGGAACGCCGTCTGACGCCGCAGGATCCAGCGCATCGTCCCCTCGGCGGTAAGCTCGGCGTCCTCTTCTTGCAGCGAGCGGACGAGTTGGTCGTCCCACTCGGGCACCGTCGTCGCCGCCTGCAGCTCGATCGAGAACCACGTGCCCGCCAGCAACGGCACGTCCCCCCGGTGCGGGACGCCGTCCTGCCGGTCCCACAGCCCGATCAGCGGTCCCGCGCCGTGTCCGTAGTCCCCGATCGGGTGCGTATAGACGGTGCCGTCGATGCCCGCCGCGCGCATCCGCGTGCGCGCGCTCGCCAGCACCTCGTTGCCCGTGCGCCCCGGCCGCATCTCCTCCATCACGATGTCCTGGAGCCGATTACTCGCGGTCAGCGCGCCCTGCAGCCCGGCGGGCGGGGCCGACTCGCCCGCGCGCAGCACGTACCCCATGTGCTGGGTGTCGGTGTTGAGGCCGAGGGCGGTGATCCCGAAATCGCAGTGCAGAACGTCGCCCCGTCGAATCACCGGCGCGACGGAATCGCGCAGGTCCACCCCGCGCCGCTGGACGTCCACGGACGGCTGAAACCACGTGCCGAGGCCCAGGTCGGTGAGCCGCTGGCGCATCCACCAGACGACGTCCTCGGTGGTCGTGACGCCGGGCGTGATCACGGTATTGGAAAACGCGGTGGCGATGATCTCGTGTGCCAGTGCCTGGAGCTGGCGATAGGTGGGCAGCATCGACGGCACGCGCAGCGACAGGTAGTCGATCGCGAGCCGCTCGGCGCGGACCACGCGCGCCGTCAGCTCCGGGCCGAGGGCCGCACGCATCTGTTCCCACTCCCCGGCGCTCAGGCCGTCGGCGAAGTGATGCTCGTGCGAAATGTTCACGGCGATGCGACGCGGATTGCGCTCGCGCACCACGCGCGCGAAGAACTCCCACTGCGCCGCGCCCCACAACTCGCGGGGCCGGCCGTCGGGGGCCTGCTCGGTGTCGCGCACCGCCTCGTACAAACCACCCTGCGACGAGCCGCCGAGGGCGAGCCGCTCCACGCCCCGCTCGGGGCCGCGATCGAAGAACACGTAGATCGTGCGGCGGCGGGCCGCGAACGTCGTGGGGGAGACCAGGGCGGGGAAGACGGGGTCTTCGTTGTACTCCCGCATGGCAAGCACCCACATGTCGATGCCGTGGGTCCGCATCACCCGCGGCAGCACCTGCTCGAGCCGCTCCGCGAGCCACTGCTGCTCGAGGGCGGTCTGCGCCCGGAGGGTGCCCAACGGCCGATTCGGCGCGGGCTGTTGGGCTTGCGCCGGCAGGCCGGGGACGGCCAGGACGGCGGCGAGCGCGAGGGTGCGGATGGTCATGGCGGCTCCTCGATCCGGAGGTGGGGAACACCAATAGCGTTCTAAGAAAGCGCGTCGGCCAAAACGACGCAAGCCGTTGTCCCGTAGGCAGATGAGATCTGCAATTCTGGCAGATCCGATTGGCATGGCCTCTGCATTTTCGAGCCGCGAACCGGTCGATGGGCGACCGGTCATTGCACTCAGAACGCGGCTCCAATCCGCGGAGCCAGAACAGCATGAGGAGGATTTATGGCTTTCCCGACCCTGTGGCGTGCCGATGTCCCGGCGGCTTGGAACGACGTGTTCGCGAGCCGTCGCGAGATTGACCGCGTGTTCGACCGGTTCTTCGGTCAGGCGGGCTCGATGACCGGTCCCTGGACGCCGGTCGTGGACGTGCGCGAGACGAAGGACGCAATCGAGGTGATCGCCGAGTTGCCCGGGCTGCGGCTCGAAGACGTGGAAGTGAACATCGAGAACAACGTGCTCTCGATCTCGGGTGAGAAGAAGCAGGAGTACGCCGAGAACAGCGGCGACTCGGAGTATCACCTGGTGGAGCGGCGCTGCGGCCGGTTCGAGCGGAGCTTCACGCTCCCGCGGACGGTGGATCCCGAGAAGATCGGGGCGCGCTTCGAGCACGGTCTGTTGACCGTGACCCTGCCCAAGGCCGAAGCGGCGAAGCCGCGCCGGGTGGAAATCCGGACCAAGTAACAGCGGGACCAACCGACGGATGCGCGCGGGCGGTGCCGGGAGGCACCGCCCGCGTCGCTTGGCTCCCGCCACGCGGGGAAGCGGATCGGCCCGGCGACCCGCCTCGCGATCCACGACTCCGGGGGGCGGAAGTCGGGCGGAGACGGACCGACCGGGCCGTGGGTCTGCGTTGGTCCCGCTCAGGTGAAGATGATGTGCCCCCCGGCTGCGAGACCGTAGAAGTCGCCGACCGTGATGATGTCGGTTACGTGCTCGACGAAGTCCTCCCGCTTCAGCTTGAACATGTCCACAGACGCCTTGCACGCGTAGATCCCGGCACCGCTGTCGGCGATCATCTCGATGAACTCGGGAATTGGCGGAATGTCCAGCTTGTCCATTTCCTTCTGCATCATGCGGGTGACGAAGGCCGACATGCCCGGCACGCCGCCCAGCCACGTGGCGATGTGCAGGCCGGGATTACCCACGGTCGCCACCTTGATGCGGTCGTGATGCTGCTTCACGATCGCGTCCATCCCGAAGAACGTGAAGAAGACGTTGGCGTCGATGCCCTCCATGCGGGCGCCGTTGGCCATGATGAGGCCGGGATAGATCCCCTCGAGGGATCCCTTCGAGACGATGATGGACACCTTGCCGATCGTCTGCGCGGCGTCCACCGGCGCGACGGTCGGGCGGTCCAGCGTTGCGGTAGTCATGGGTGGTTCTCCTCGGGCGCGGTCAGACGCAGCCGCGCGGCTTGGGGATGCCGCCGATCTTGGCCGCGAGCTTGGCGGGGCCCTTCGGAAAGAGCTGATACAGCTCCTTGATGGGCACGCCGGATTCCTTGCCGAGCGAGCGGATGGACGGCGCACTGCCGGTCTCGAGATATCGCGCGCGCATCAAGTCGATCACCAGCCAGTGGCGGTCGGTGAGCGGGTCGACCCCGTTGCCGGCGGCGATCTCGCTGGCGATCTCGCGCGTCCACTGTTCCGGCTTCTGCATGAAGCTTTCGGCGTCGACCTCGATCCGCCGTCCTGCAAAGACTGCGGTCATCGTTCCCCCCTATGGTTCACGCGACGTGCGTCGCTTCGGGTTCGTCCGATGCGGCTGCCTCCGGGGCGCCGCCCTGCACGTGATGGCGCTGCAGCCGAGGCAGGTCGCCTCGGCGCTTCCCGCGCATGCTCATGCGCGCGGGGATACCCGGGAGGTCGCGGCCTGGCAACAGCAGGTGCCAGTAGACCCACTTGAACGCGAGTTTCCCCCAATGGTTGAGGCGCGACTCCTTGAGGAGCGGCATCGGGCCCAGCGTGGAGGGGAACCTCCCGGGAAGGGGCTCGACGTCGTAGTTGAAGTCGATCAACACCGCCTTGTCGAAGCCCGTCTCGATGAAACAATTGGCGTGGCCGTCGAACGCGGCCTCGAGCGGCTCGCCCGTGAAGAAGCGCCGCACGTTGTCTTCCAGCACCTCGGCCTCGAAGTGCGCAACCGAGCCCGCCTTCGAGGTGGGCAGATTGGTCGCGTCCCCCAGTGCGAAGATGTTAGGCTTGCGCTTGGCCTGGAGCGTGCCCGGATCCGTGAGCACGAACTGCATGTCGTCCCCCAGCCCGGGTGAGCGGCCGATATACTCCGCCCCCATGTGCGCGGGGATCGTCACCAACAGGTCGAAGTCGATCGTCCGGTCGTCCCAGGAGATCAGCTTGCGGTTGGGGCCGTCCACTTCGCCGGTGGCGAACTCGGGCACGAGCTCGATGTTCTTTTCGGCCAACAGGTCGCCGAGCGACTTGGCCGCGATCGGACGGGTGAAGGCGCCGTCGAGCGGTGTCACCAGCGTGATCGTGACGCGGTCCCGCATCTGCTTGCGGGTGAAGTACTCGTCGGCCAGGAACACGAACTCCAGCGGCGCGATGGGGCACTTGATCGGCACGTCGACGATGTTCACCACCATCCGACCGCCGTCCCAATCATCGAGCGCATCGCGCAGCGCGATGGCGCCGTCGAGGGTGTAGAACTCGAACATCGTGTCCTGCCACCCCTCGGCGGTGAGCCCTTCGGTCTCTTCGGGTGCGATCCGCGTGCCGGTGGCGACGATCAGGACGTCGTAGTCCAGCGTGCGGCCCTCCGCGAGATACACGCGGTCCTCGTCCGGCTCCACGCGGTCGATGGCGGCCTGCACGTACGTGACGTGCTCGCCGAGTTGGCGTTGGCGCGGCTTGATCGTGTCGCTGGGGTCGTACGTCCGGAACGGGATGAACAGCAAGCCCGGCTGATAGACATGCCGGTCGTCCTGATCCACCACCGCAATGGACATGTCACCGGCGCGCAGCTCGGCCCGGTAGCGCTTGGAGAGGCGGTTGGCCATGATCGTGCCGGCCGTTCCCGCCCCGAGAATGACAATGCGGTTCACTGCTGCCCCCCTCCTGGCTCTGCGTTGGCCCGCCCAGACCGGCGCGGGCGCTGCGATGGGGAAGCTAACATGTATATATAGCAATATACTAATTTATAGGTGAAGATTCCTTCACGGCACGCGCGGGACCTCATGCCGCGCGGCGCGCGGAGGGGTGGGCCGTCAGTTGGTCGTGTTGATGAAAATCGCGATGGACAGGGCCACCTGCAGCAATGCCGCGACGACGAGGAAGTCGCTGCGGGTGAACCACTTTCGAGGGACGACGATCTCGTCGCCCGAGCGCACGCCGATCTCCGACAGCGTGCGCCCGCGCAGCGTCTCGCGCTCGAAGTCGAGCCGGATTTCCTGGCCGGCGCGCAGCAGCCGGATCTTCTTGATGTTGCCGTCGGGGGTGGGCCCCCCGGCGAGCGCCACGACGTCCAGCACGGACAGCGTGGGATCGACGGTGTAGAGCCCGCTCGCCTTGACTTCGCCCAGCACGGCCATACGAAACAGCGGCGTGACGGTGACGAAGGGGGAGCGGAAGATCTGCTCGAGTCCGCTGCGGACGCGCTCGCGCACCTGGTTGACCGTGAGGTCCTGAATGCTGATCTCGCCGAGCACCGGGTACTGGATGCGCCAGTTCTCGTCGATCTGGAACTTGCCCGAAAACTCGTCCCGTCCCCAGACGCGGATCTCGAGGACATCGCCGGGCCGCAGTTGCTGAGCGCCGGTGGACGCCGTCATCAGGCGCTCGGGCTCCTGGGCATGGAGTGGCAGGACGACGGCGAGGAGGAGGGCGGCGATGAGGGGTCGCATGGCGCCTAATGTCATGTGCGGCGCGAACCCGGTCAACCGGCGCACGCACGGGGACCAGACGGAAACGGGCCGGCCAATGGCCCGCCCGCGGAGAGTTCGTGCAACTCCGGGGGTGGGACTCGAACCCACAACCCTTCGGTTAACAGCCGAATGCTCTACCATTGAGCTACCCCGGAATGGGCACCGGGCGTGGCCCGGGCGCGCTTCATCTTACGCAAGTGCCCGGGCTGGGGCAACGGAATGTGCGGGCCGTTTTCGGGGTGCCGCCAGACGCCGCGGCTTCCGTTCTCCCGCGGTCCTCAGGCCTCGGCGGCCGCGGGCGGGCGGGTGGCCGCGAGGGCTTCGCGGAGATACCGGCCAGTGTGCGTGTCGGCCGTCGCCACCTCGTCCGGCCGTCCCTCGGCCACGATCCGGCCGCCATTCGCCCCGCCCTCAGGTCCCAGCTCGATCAGCCAGTCGGCCCGCTTGAGGACGTCGAGATGGTGCTCGATCACGACGACCGTGTGGCCCTGGTCCACGAGCCGGTCGAGCACGCGGAGCAGGGTCCGGACGTCCTCCAGGTGGAGCCCCGTGGTCGGCTCGTCGAGGATGTAGAGCCGCCGCACGCCCTTCTTGGTCCCGGCCACCAGTTGCCGGGCGATCTTGAGGCGCTGGGCCTCCCCGCCGGACAGCGTCGTCGCGGGTTGGCCGAGGCGGAGGTATCCCAAGCCCACCTGCTGGAGGAACCACAGCGCCTTGCCGAGCCGCTCCTGATGACGAAACCGCGTGATCGCCTCGTTCACGGTGAGCTGGAGCACGTCGGCGATGGACCGGCCCTTGATGCGCACATCGAGCACCTCCCGCTCGAAGCGCGAGCCCTCGCACGCGTCGCACGGGAGGAATACGTCGGCGAGAAACACCATCTCGACCTGGACGTGCCCGGCGCCTTCGCACGCCCGGCAGCGGCCGCCCTTGACGGCGTTGAAGCTGAACGTGCCCGCGTCGTACCCGCGGGCGCGTGCCAAGGGCTGATCGGCGAACAGCGCGCGGATGTCGTCGAACGCGCGGATGTAGGTGACGGGATTCGATCGTGGCGTACGACCGATCGGCGACTGATCGATGAGCACGACGTCGTCGAGGGCTTCCCACCCCGTGAGCGTGCGGACGGTGCCGACGGGCTCGCCGAGGTGTTCCTTGGCGCCGTGCGAGCCCTTGAGCCGCTCGGCGAGCTGGCGGTACAGCACGTCGTGCACCAGCGTGGACTTGCCGGAGCCGGATACGCCGGCGACCGCGGTGAGCGTCCCGAGCGGGACCCGCGCGTCCACGTCGCGCAGGTTGTGCAGGGTCGCGCCCTGGAGCGCGAGCCACCGGGGGCCGACGCGGCGCCGTTCGGCCGGCACCGGGATGGAGCGGCGTCCGGCCAGGTAGTCGCCGGTGAGGGTGCCGGCGCTCACCGCGCCCGCGACGGACCCGCTGTAGACCAGCTCGCCACCCAGTTCCCCGCTTCCCGGCCCGAGCTCCAGCATGTGATCGGCGACCCGGATGGCGGCCGGGTCGTGCTCGACGACGACCACCGTATTGCCTGCCGTCCGCAGCCGCAGCAACAACTCGAGCAGCCGGCCGACGTCGCGCGGGTGGAGGCCGATGGTCGGCTCGTCCAGCACGTAGAGCGTCTCGACGAGGCGCGACCCCAACGCATTGGCGAGCGCGATGCGCTGTGCCTCGCCGCCGGAGAGGGTACGCGTCTGCCGGTCCAGCGTGAGATACCCGAGCCCCACGTCCCGCAGGTAGCTCACGCGCGCATCGACTTCGCGGAGCACCGTGGCCGCGATGGCGTGTTCATGGGGGGTGAGGCTGAGGGAGACGAGCCACGCCGCCAACTCGTCGGCGCTGCGCTGGGCGACGGTGCCAATGGGGTCCCCGTGCACGAACACCGCGAGAGCCTCGGCCCGCAGCCGGGCGCCCGCACACGTGGGGCAGCGCAGCGCCCGCTGATACTGCCGCAGAAAGACGCGGATGTACTGCTTGTAGCGCTTGCGCTCGAGGTGGCGGAGGAACGGAAAGACGCCCACGAACCGTCCCTGCTTCTCGTGGAGGAGCAGGCGCTGGTGCGCGGCCGACAGGGCCCGCCACGGGCGGTCGAACGGGATCTTGCGACGCCGCGCCGCCTCGCGCAGCAGCCGGCGTCGCCCGTCATAGCGCGGCTTGGTCCACGGGTCGAGCGCGCCCTCGGCGAGGCTCTTGCCCGGGTCCGGCACGATCAGCGACTCGTCGTACTCCAGCACGGCTCCGAAGCCGTTGCAGGCGGGACAGGCACCGGCGGGGTTGTTGAACGAGAACAAGGCGGGGGTGAGTCGGGGTGCGGGCGTCCCGCACTGGAGGCAGCGGGGGTGGCGGGAGAACGCGAGCGACTCGGCCCCGTCCGCGAGCACCCGCGCGGTCCCCTCGCCTTCGGCGAACGCCGTTGCCAGGGAATCCACCAGCCGGGTCCGCTGTGCGTCCTCCAGGCGGAGCCGATCCACGACCACCAGCACCTCGCGCTCGTTGAGGGCGACGCCGGCCGGCAGGGCGTCGAGGCGCACGGGATCCCCGCCGGCGCCCTCGACGATCACCCGCACGAACCCCATGGCGGTGAGGTTGTCGACGATGAGCTCGTGGGTCGTGTGCGCCGATTGCGGCAGCGGAAACGCGACGAGCGCGTCCCGCCCGCCCGCCGCGTGGAGCGCCTTGTCGGCCGCCGAGCTGGGCGAATCCACGGTGACGGCGGCACCACAGCGGTGACAATGGGCCCGGCCGATTCGCGCCCAGAGGAGGCGCAGGTAATCGTAGATCTCCGTCGCGGTGCCCACCGTCGAGCGGCTCGACGTGGTCGGGTTCTTCTGCTCGATCGCCACCGCGGGCGAGATCCCCTCCATCCGGTCCACGGCCGGCTTCGGCATCCGCTCCAGGAACTGCTTGGCGTAGGTGGACAGGGACTCGATGTAGCGCCGCTGCCCTTCCGCGTACAGCGTGTCGAAGGCGAGTGAACTCTTGCCGGATCCCGACGGTCCCGTGACTACGGTCAGCGCCCGGCGCGGGATCGTCACCGTGAGACCCTTGAGGTTGTGCTGGCGCGCGTTGCGCAGGATCAGCGCGTCGGCCGTCATGGGCGAAGCTTACCCGGGCTCCGCGGGCGCCTACAAGGCGTCGGTTGCTCGCAGCCCGATGGCGGCGTAGGTTGGCTCTCCGCATGGCCGTCCTGGCTCCCCGCCTGCTTCGTCGCGGGCTCGAGGTGTTCGCCGCGATCTCGATACTCGGGTTCGCCGCGCTCCTGCTCTATGGGAACAACCTCGAGCGGTTCCTGTCGGCCATGGTGTCGCTCCGTTTCGGCTGGCTGCTGGTGGGGCTGGCCCTGGCCTCGCTCGACTGGCTGGGCGGCGGACTCCGCTTGTACGTCGTGGCCCGGCACGTCTACCGGGATCAGTCGCTCAAGGGCGCGATCCTGGCGGGGGGGCTGAACACCTGGGCCAGCTACCTCACGCCATCGCAGACCGGTGGCGGCCCGATGATGATCTACGTGCTGAAGCGCTACGGCACGCCGCTGCCCGAGGGCATGGTGGCGAGCCTGATGACGTTCGTGGCCACGATCATCTTCTTCGGCGTCGCGGGGCCGCTGGCCATCTTCCTCGGGGCCGGCCGCTCGCTCGCCCAGCACGGCGTCATCGGCGAGGCGCTCGACCTGTACGACCTGTTCCGCCTGAGCCTCGGCGGGTTCGTCGCGATCGGGCTGTCGATCGTCATCCTGATCGCGTTTCCCGGCATCGCGCGCGCGCTGGCGCGCGCCCTCAGGAGTCGGTTCGAGCGGCGCGGCCACACACGGTGGGTCGAGCGGATCACCGAGCTGGAGGAGGGGGTCGATCGCGCGCACGCGGCGGTCCTGCGGTTCGCGAGCCCCTCGGGATGGCTGGCCATGGCCGGCGCCGTGGTGCTCTCGGCGGCCGCGCACGCGAACAAGCTCGTCGCCGGCTACATCGTATTGAAGATGCTCGGCATCCCCGCGCCGTTCGTGGACGTCCTGTTGTTGCAGACCCTGATCACGTTCCTGCTGTATTTCGCTCCCACGCCCGGAGGCTCCGGACTTGCGGAGCTCGTGTCGGCCGCGGTGATGTCCGTCTACGTGCCGCGCGAGCTGACGCCGTCCTACATTCTGCTCTGGCGTCTGCTCGTGTCGTATCTGACGGTCGGATTCGGCTCGGCGGTGTTCTGGCACTGGCTCAAGGGCGCCGAAGGCGCCGACCAGCTGCCCGAGGTGGTGGAAGGAGCGTCGGTTGCACGGTCCCCCGGCGCGGACTAGCTTGTCCAAACCAGCGCAGTGAGCGTAGGTGCATGTCGTTTCTGGAAATAGCGGGGCGGCGCGTGGCGATCGCCCCCGGTGAGTCGGCGGTGGGCAGTGATCCCGAGGCGGCGGTCGTCGTCCGCGGCCCCGGGGTGTTGCCGCGCCACGCGATTCTTCAGGCGGGGCATGACGGCCAGGTGGCGATCCGGCGCGGTGACGACCGGGCCGAGATCCAGATCAACGGCGTGCGGCTGGGTGCGCAGCCCAGCCCCCTGCTGCATGGCGACAAGGTCGAAATCGGCGGGCACGAGTTGCTGTTCGTCGATGAGCGGCGCAGCGGGAGCACGCAGTTCATGCACGCGGTGGCGCCGGGAGCGCCTCCCCCTCCGGACCTGGAGCGGCGGGCGCCGCCGACACCGCAGGCGACGATCTCCAGTGGCGGGCGGCTGGTCAGTCTCACCGACGGCCGGGAGTACGCGGCGGAGGGCTCGCTCGTACTGGGCCGGGACGCGGCATGCGACGTGGTCGTCACCAACAAGGATGTGTCGCGCCGCCACGCCGAGATTCTCGCCACCCCCAATGGCTACGTTCTCGTCGACAGCAGCACCAACGGGACGTTCGTCAACGGCCAGCGTGTCACGGGCCAGGTGATTCTGGCGCGGGCCGACGTGATTCGCGTGGGCACCGACGAATTCCGCTTCTACGCGGACCTGGCACCGGCCCCGCCCGCGGTGCCGTCGCCGCCCGCGGCGTCGGCGCCGTCCGCGGCGGCGCCTCCCACGCCACCGCCCAGCGCCATTCGCCGACTGGCGGACACGCTGTTCGGGGTGCGTGGGGTGCAGCTGCCGCCGGGGATGCGGCCGCCCGCCCGGGCGCCCGCCGCCGCGCCGGTGCCCCCCCTGCCGCGCGCCCCCGCGGAGCCGGCGGCGGCCGCGCCGAGCGCCGGCGCGAGTCCCGGGGCCCTGGCCCATCTGGTCGTGCGGAGCGGGGCCCTCAAGGGCCAACGGGTTCCTGTGCGCACGCCGCTGGCGAACATCGGGCGTGCCGACTACAACGACGTGGTCCTGCCGGAGGACAGCGTGTCGACGGTGCACGCCAAGCTGCAGCGGCGCGAGGGGATCTGGATGTTGGTCGATCTCAACGCCACGAACGGCACGTTTGTAGATGGGGAACGCGTGACCGGCGAGACGGCACTCGCGCCGGGCGCGTTGTTGCGTTTCGGGGAGGTGCGCGCGTTCTTCGAACCGGCCGAGGGGGACGAGCCCGTCAAGGGCGGGTCCACGAAGCTGATTCAGTCTGTCCGCCTGCCAACGGACAACCCCTAGCTTGATCGAGACCATGCAGTTCAGCTGCGCTGGGCGGACCGACGTGGGTATCGTCCGGTCCGGGAATGAGGACAACTACCTCATGATCCCGGATCGCGCGCTGTTCATCGTGGCCGACGGCATGGGGGGCCATGCCGCCGGTGAGGTCGCGAGCGAGATGGCGGTGCGCATCATCGCCCGGGCGGTCGGGGCGGTGGAAGGCGAGGACGACCGGGCCGCCGCGGACCGATTGCGCCACGCGATCCGTGAGGCGAACGCGGCCATCTTCGAGCGGACGCTCACCGAACACGACAAGCGCGGGATGGGCACCACCGCGACGGCGCTGCTGCTGCACGGCCGGCGCTACCTCATTGGCCAGGTCGGTGACAGCCGGGCGTACCTGCTGCGCAACGGCACCCTCGCCCAGCTCACGAAGGACCATTCGTACGTGCAGGAACAGGTGGATGCCGGCTACCTCTCCGCCGAGGAAGCCCGCACGCATCCCTACAGCAACGTGATTACCCGCTGCGTCGGGGCGAACGACGACGTCGCCCCGGATACGTACGTGGGCACGGTGCGGACGGGCGATCTCTTCCTGCTGGCGTCCGACGGCCTGACGGGCATGCTCGACGACCCGGAGCTGCACCGGGTGCTGGAGTCCACGGACGACCCGCAGGTGCTGGTGGACACGCTCGTGGCGGAAGCCAACCGTCTCGGCGGGCTGGACAACATCACGGCGATCATCGTGCGCATCGACGGGGTACCGGAGGGCGGGGCGCCGGGCACGTGACGCGCGGCCCGAACGTGGAGGCTGTGGGTCGGGTCGCGGCGGATCAGCTACCTGCCATTCTCTACGCGTTGGAGGTCTGCGCGGTGTCCATGGACGCCGCCGCCCGGCCCGATGACGCGCGGTACTACCGGTCCCTCGCGGCGCAGCTGGCCGACGCCGGCGGCCGGCCCAGCGACGCCGGCTGACGCCTCAGCCCAAGAGCGCGCGGCTCTCCGACAACCCGCTGCGGACGCCACTGGACGAGGCTTCGGCCAAGTCGAGCAGGGCGGTGCGCGGCAGCGTGCGCGGCTCCGCGGCGTACACCCGGAACCGCCGTGCCGCCGTGTGGAACTCGTCGGCGACCTGCTGCAGGCCAAGGCGCGCCGGCACCACGTCGCCGCGGCGATTCGTCACGGGCACGTCGCCCCCGAGCATCTCCGGTTTGGCCGGGAAGTCCAGCAGCACACTGCCGGGCGGGCCGCCCAGCTCCTCCGCCAGCCGGTCTTCGACGGCTTCCACCAGGTCGGGATCCTCGGCAATCCACCCGCCCGCCCCGGGCGGCAGTTCCGAGGCGGGCACGTCGAGCACCCGCTTGTACAGGCGCCGCCGCCGGAGCCGGGCGGCGATGGGCGTATCGGGGTCTGCCCGCAATGCCTCCATCAGGGCCTCATCGGTGCTGTGCGCGATCCACGCCGCCTGCAGGGCGCCGCGGGCGATCGCGGTACGCACCACCCGCTTGAACATCACGGTGGCGCTGCGCACGGCGTGGTGCCAATAGACGTTCCGGTACATCTGATACTTGGCGAAGAGGACCGACTCCAGCGCGCTCACGCCCTTCTCGTGCAGGCCGACGGCCAGCCCGGCCGGCCCCTCCACCAGGGTCAGGGAATGGAGCAGCCGGTCCACGTCCACGGTGCCGTAGGGCACACCGCACATGCGGCCATCCCGGGTGAGGTACTCGAGCTTGTCGAGGTCGAGCGTGCCGGAGATCAGTGCCTGCCACGGGCTCGTGCTCGTGCCCGCGATGAGCGCCTCGAGGCGGGCGGCCACGTCGGGAATCCCGGTGGTGGCGAGCGCGGCGGCGAGTTCGGGATGCGCGAAGTGCTCCCGGGCCAGGGTCTCGTGCCGGGGGAGCCCCGCCTCTTCGAGCGCGTGCGAGAACGGGTAGTGGCCGATGTCGTGCAGCAGGGCCGCGAGCCGGACGAGCGTCGCGTCGGCCGTGGAGATTGCGCGGAGGGCTCCCCGCTCGCCGAGGAGGGCGAGAGCCCGGCACGCCAGGTGGAAGGTGCCGAGCGCGTGCTCGAACCGCGTGTGTGTGGCGCCGGGGTAGACGAGAAACGCGTGGCCAAGTTGCCGCACGTAGCGCAGGCGCTGGAACGGCTCGCTGTCGAGCACGGCCAGCGCCTGGGCGTCAATGCCGATGTTGTTCCACAGCGGGTCGCGGACGACCTCGAAACCGTTCATCGAGGCCATGCCGCCGCTCAGAGACGGGGGCCGGCGCCGCGGACGGCCTCACTCACTTCGTCGGCGTACTTGGCGAAGTTCTCCCGGAACATCGCTGCCAGCTTCTTCGCCTGGGCGTCGTACCGCGCCGGGTCCTTCCACGTCGCGCGGGGATTCAATACCTGCGCCGGGACACCGGGCACGGCCGTTGGTACGGCGAAGCCGAACACGGGATCCTCGCGGGTGGGCACCTCCTGCAGCGATCCCTCGAGCGCGGCGTGCACCATCGCGCGGGTGTGGCCGAGGCGCATCCGATGGCCTTCACCGTACGGCCCGCCGGTCCACCCCGTGTTCACGAGCCAGCACTTCACGTCGTGCTTGGCGATACGCTCGCCGAGCAACTTGGCGTACACGCCGGGGTGGAGCGGGAGGAAGGGCGCGCCGAAGCACGCGCTGAAGGTCGCCTGCGGCTCGGTCACTCCCCGCTCGGTGCCGGCGACCTTTGCGGTGTAGCCGGCGAGAAACTGGTACATCGCCTGCTCGGGCGTCAGATGCGCAATGGGCGGCAGCACGCCGAACGCGTCCGCAGTGAGGAAGACCATGTTCGAGGGGTGGCCGGACTGGCCGCCGGGCACGTGGTTGGGAATGGACTGGATGGGGTAGGAGGCCCGGGTGTTCTCGGTGATCTCCGAGCTGTCGAGGTCGACGTCCCGGGTGTCGGCATCGAGCACGACGTTCTCGAGGATCGTGCCGAACATCCGCGTCGTCGCGTAGATTTCCGGCTCGCCTTCGGGCGACAGCCGGATGACCTTGGCGTAGCAACCGCCCTCGAAGTTGAACACGCCCTCGTCGCTCCAGCCGTGCTCGTCGTCGCCAATCAGGCCGCGCGTCGGATCGGCCGACAGGGTCGTCTTGCCGGTGCCCGACAGCCCGAAGAAGATGGCGACGTCGCCCTCCCGGCCGACGTTCGCGGCGCAGTGCATCGACAGGATGCCGCGGCGCGGATACACGTAGTTGAGCAGCGTGAAGATCGATTTCTTCATCTCCCCGGCGTACCGCGTCCCGCCGATCAGGACGGTGCGTTCGGCGAGGTTGAGCACGATGAACGCTCCGGAGCGCGTCCCGTGCCGGGTGGGGTCCGCCTGCAGCTCGGGCGCGTGGAGCACGCTGAAATTGGGGGCAAAGCCGTCGAGCTCGCCGGCACCCGGCCGCAGGAACATGTTGTACACGAAGAGGCCGTGCCACGCGCTCTCGGTGACGAACCGGACCGCGAGGCGCTGCGCGGCCTCCGCGCCGGCGAACACGTCGCGCACGAACAGCGGTCTGCCCCCGAGATGCGTCAGCACGTCCCGCTTGAGCGCGTCGTAGTGCGCGGGGCTCATCTCCTGGTTCACCTTGCTCCACCAGATGTGCGACTCCGACGCCGGCTCCCGCACCACGAACTTGTCGTTCGGCGAGCGACCCGTGTGCGGCGCAGTGACGGCGGCGAAGGGCCCGCCCGCCGCCACGCGTCCCTCGCCGCGGGAGATCGCGGCCTCGTAGAGCGCCGCGGTGCGGAGATTCCAGTGCACCGGCTGGCGGGGTTCGAGGCCCGGGTAAATGGTCCGAGTGTCGAGTGTGGTCATACGTCCGTCCGGGAATTGCCGATCCCGCCCGACTGGCGGGGCTGTAAGTGTAACATACCGGATCGGGGTTGTTGACGGGCGGCGGATCGGCGCGCCAGCTAGCGTCCCGCCGGGAGCCGCACGCTCGGGATCGAGTGATACAGGGCGGCGAAGCTGGCCACGTCGCGCTCGGAGGGACGGCCGACGCGGGGCGGGGCGTACATCAGGTCGTCCGGCGCGTCGCTGTGCTGGAACAGCCCCAGGGTGTGGCCGATCTCGTGGGCCAGCGTCGTGCGGAGGCACGAACGGAGCGACGTGGGGCTCGCGCCGCGGCGCGGGAACAGCTCGATCACGAACGGCAGGGTCACGGTCGTGTCGAGCTCCACGCTGATCTCGGTCTGGCCGAGGCAGTCGAGCCGCGTGGCGCCGTTCCCGTTGATGTCGATCGGCTCCGCGCGGACGACGAGCACGTCGGCCGCGTCGGAGTCCGCCACGACGACCCCGCGAAACTCCCCGAGCAACGCGACGGCCTCCCATGCCTGGATCGCCTCCGCGGCGTCGGTCGGCAGGTTGGCCTCGGGCTCGATCCAGAAGCGCACCGGCAAGCTGGCAGGCGTCCAGTGGAACCGCAGCTCGAACCCGTCGTTGAGTCGGATCCCGACGTCGTACGGGTCGGGGCGCGCCGGCGGCACGAGGTCGCCGCAGGCGGCGACGAGCGCCACGAGCAGGATCGTCCCGCCGCGGATCATTCGGGGCGCGCCGCCGGCGCGAGGGTCGCGGGCGTGTGGTAGAGGATCTCGACGGTCGCCCGATCGGTTGGCGAGGGCGACGCCACTTCCGGAAAGGCGAACATGAGGTCGAGCGTGCTGCTGCTGTGCTGCAGCAGTCCGATGGTGTGTCCGAGCTCGTGCGCGGCGACGCGGTGCAGGCAGTTGGCCACGTCGGTCGCGGAGAAGCGCCCGTCCCAGGTGAGCGTCACCCGGAAAGGACCCGTGAGGCGGTTGTCGGGGGTCCGGTCGTTGCTCGTCACCCCGCTGCACGCGCCGACGGGCGGGTCGTTCGTGCGTGGCACGTCCGGTGGCGTCGCGCCGTTCACCTCCACGAGCACGTCGGCTTGCGCCGGGTCCCCCACGAGGACGCCCCGGAATTCTCCATACAAGAAGACGGCGGCCCACTCCTGCAGGCCGTCGCTCACGTACGCACGGACGGGTCCCGCCGCGGGATCCACCCAGACCCGGACGGGCAGCCGGTCGGTCGGCCAGTGGAATACGAGCCCGGTGGCCGCCAGGTCGAACGGATAGGTGGACTGACGGCGCGGCCCCGTGGCGACGTCGCAGGCGAGCAGCCCGCAGACCGCGACGAGCAGCACGCCCTCAGCGAGCGGGCGAGCGCGCATGGGTCATCTGGTGGCGCAGGGTCACGGCGACTCCGATGCGATGGACGACCGTGCTGCCGCTGTAGCCACGGTTCTCGAGCGTCGACGTGGTGAACCGATGCACGTCGTACTGGAGCGCGAGTCCCGCGCGGAGGCGACCGCCGAGCGGCCGTTCCGCGCTGGCGGTGAGGCCGAGCGAGGGGGCTACGGGTGCGCCCCCGCTGAACAGGTTCCCCACGGTCGTGCTGGGGTCGTAGATCAGCGCGCCGGCGCGCGCCTCGAGGCCCAGCCAGGGGTTGGCCCCGTAGCGCAGGAAGATCGACGGCTGCCAGAGGGTGAGGGTGGTCACCGACGCGTCGCCGCTCGCCGCGCGACTGCGGAGGTCGCTCCGACTCACCGCGATCCCGGCTCCGACGGCGTAGTGGGGGTCGAGCCGCGTGTCGATCGCGATCCCCACGCTGGGCGCGGGATTCGGTCGCAGGCTGATCGCCTCGACGATCGAATCCTCGAGCAGGGCGGTGCTGGCGACGAGACCGAGTCGGGCCGAGACGGTGACCTGAGCCGCACTCACGGCCGGGGCGCCGAGGGTGGCGCCGGCCACGATCGCGACGGTCAAGCCATGGCGACGGGAGGATGCGTGGATCGGCAGTGTCGGCTCGCGACTGGGGCGGTCGGTAATCATACGGCCAGTGGAGCGGCCCCGCCATGGGTGCCGGCGCCGCTCGGAATCAGCGGGACGAAGCAACACGCGCACAGCGAGCGCGCGGCGATTCCCGACGGGGTCCGCTCGTAGACGAGGAGGTCCTGGACGTCGAGGGGCCCGACGGGGATGATGAGCCGCCCGGCGGGGGCGAGTTGCCGCAGCAGGGCGGGCGGGGGGGCGGCGGCCGCGGCGGCGACCAGAATCGCGTCGAACGGCGCGGCTGGCGGGTAGCCGGCGGTGCCGTCGCCGACCAGGACGGTGACGTTGTCGGCTCCCGTCGCCGCGAGCTGGCGTCGCGCCGTCGCCGCGAGCTCGGGAAGGCGCTCGATCGTCCAGATGTGGCCCGCGAGGCGTGCCAAAATCGCGGCATGATAGCCGCTCCCGGTGCCGACCTCGAGCACGCGGCTCCGCCGTCCGAGGTGGGCGGCTTCGGTCATCAGGGCGACGATGTACGGTTGGGAAATGGTCTGGCCGGAGCCGATCACGAGCGGGTGATCGCCGTACGCGTCGCGGACCTGGGCCGGCCCGACGAACTCCTCGCGCGGGACGGCGGCCATCGCCGCGAGCACCCGCCGGTCAGCGATGCCGCGGGCCGCGAGCTGCCGCCGGACCATCCGCCGGCGCTCCGAGGCGCGCGTGAACCACACGGCGCTACCCCGGTCTAGCCCCGGGCCGATTTACCCCGAAGGCCCGCCGGAGCCGCCCGCCGGGGTCGGCATCCCCCAGGGCCGCCTCGGCCTCGGCGGCGCGCCGCTCGATTTCGAGCTTCGAGCGCCGCAGCCGGTCGACGAGTTCGCGCTCACGGGCCAGCTCGGCGCGCAGCGCGTCGAGCTCGCCGGTCATCCGTGCCCCGTCCGGGGCGTCGGGGTCGGGCGCGGGCAGCAGTTGCGCGGTGGCCTGGCGCTCCACTTGCCGCACGAGCTCGCTCAGCACCGCGTGCTGTCGCTCGATCGCTTCGCCCAGGCGCACGATCTCGCGCGCCATCTGCCACATCACCTCGCGGCGCTCCCGCTCACCGTCGAGGATCAGGGCCACCAGCTCCTGCGGCGACTCCTGGGCGTGCGGCACCAGCGGCGCGATCACGACGGGTCGGCGGTCGGGCGGCTCGACGGCGGGCGCGGCGCCATCCTGGAGTGCCACCAGGTCGCTGCGGATCTCGTCGCGCGTGAGGTTCGCGGCGAACCCCTCGGCGATGAGCCGAAAGCAGGGCAACGCCGCGGCCGGGTGTCGGCGGCGGCGGCCTTCGCCACTCGTGGGGAGGACGTCGGCAAACGCGTCGCGGTAGTAGCGCACGGTCGATTCCGGCAGCCCGAGCTCGCGGGCCACCGCGCGCAGCGTGAAGAGACGACCGGTCATGATCTTGCAAGATAGCCCGGGATGGGCCACGCAGGCAGGGCGGCTCAGTCGCCCCGCGCCTCGCGTCGGGCAAACCGCCACACGGCCACGCCGAGGCTCGCCGATGCCAACGCTGTGAGCGCCACGAATTGGGGCCAGAGCGTGGCGTAGCCTTCCCCCTTGAGGAACACCGCCCGCACGATGCCGAGGAAGTGCCGCACCGGGTTGAGCAGCGTGAGGTGCTGGAATGCCAGCGGCATGCTGCTGATCGGATAGAAGAAGCCGGACAGAATGATGGCCGGCAGCAGGAAGAGGAACATGGCCATGAAGGCCTCCTGCTGCGTATTCGAAACCGTGGAGATCAGGAGCCCGAACCCGAGCCCGGCGAGGATGTAGAGGATGGCGCCAGGCAGCAGCACGACGGGTGAGCCGCGCAGCGGGATCTCGAACCAGAACACGGCGATGGCCGAGATGAGCGCCAGATCCGCGAGCGCGATCAGGCCCACCGGCAGTGTCTTCCCGAGAATCAGCTCGCCGGGGCGCAGTGGGCTCACGCGCAACTGGTCGAGCGTGCCGATCTCCCGCTCGCGAACCACGGCCAGCGAAGTGAGCAGCAGCGCCATCAGCAGAATGACGATCGCGATCACGCCGGGCACGTTGTAGACGCGGCTCTCGAGATTGGGGTTGTACCACGCTCGCAGCCGGAGGTCCGGGCCGGCGGGCGTGACCCCCCCCGTGACCCGGTCGCGGGCGAACGCGCGCGTGATCCGCTGCGCGTACCCTTGGGCGGTCGTCGCCGCGTCGGACTGCGTTCCGTCCATGACGATCTGCACGGTGGCCCGGCCCGCCGCCAGATCCCGGGCGAAGCCGGGCGGGATCTCGAGTCCGACCATGGCGTGGCCGTGGTCGAGCGCGGCGACGATTGCGGCCGGCGTCTCGGCGATGGCGACGATCTCGAAGTACCCGGACGCGGTGAAGGCGTCGAGCAGGGCGCGCGACTCGACGGTCCGGTCACGGTCCACCACGATGGTTGGCGTGTCGCGGATGTCGGAGTTGACGGCATAGCCGAACACGACGAGCTGCACCACCGGGGCCACGAACATCATCCCGCGCGTGCGGACGTCGCGGAACAACTGCCGCAGCTCCTTGGCGACCATCTCGCGCACGCGAAGCGCGGCGGGGCTCACGCCAGTTCCTTGCGGAACGCCGCGACCGCCAGCGCGATCCCCGCCGACGCGAAGACGATCATGGCGACGGCGTCCACCCACAGCACGTCGACGCCGACCCCCTTGAGGAAGATGCCCTTGGTGACGGCGACGTAGTACCGAGCCGGCACGACGTACGTGATCCCGCGCAGCGCGGCGGGCATCGACGCGATCGCGAAGACGAACCCCGAGAGCAGCAGGGCCGGGAGGTAGGTGGTCAGGATCGCGGCCTGGGTGGCGAGCAGCTGCGACTTGACCGCCGCCGAGATGAACATGCCGAGCCCGAGCACCCCGAGGAGGAACAGCAGGGTGAGTCCGGCGAGCAGCAGGACGCTCCCCCGGAACGGGACGCCGAACACGAACACGCCGGCCACGACTGCCAGCGCCACGTCCACGAGGCCGATGACGACGTAGGGGAGCAGCTTACCCAGCACGACCTCCAGGCGATGCACGGGCGTGGCGGCCAACTGCTCCATCGTGCCGCGTTCCCACTCCCGGGCGATCGTGAGCGCCGTGAGCATCGCCGCGATGATCGACATGATCACCGCGACCAGGCCCGGCACCACCATGTTCCGGCTCTGGAGGGTCTCGTTGTACCAGATGCGGATGCGGCTGTCGAGCGGCAGCGCGCGCCCGCCGGCGCCCGCCGCGTGGGTGGTGCTGAACTGCGCCACGACGGCGTCCGCGTAGTTCTGGGCGATGGAGGCGGTGCTCGCGTCACTGCCGTCGAGCAGCGCCTGAAGCGGTGCGGGCCGCCCGGCCGCCAGGTGCTCGGCGAAGTCCGGTGGGATCACGAGGACGAGCGTGGCCCGGCGGCCGCCCAGCACCGCCCCGGCGTCGTCGAGGCGGTCGAGCCGGGTGGCGACGGTGAAATAGCCGGACCCGACGAAGGCCTCGATGAGCGCCCGGCTGGCCGTACTGCGGCTCTCGTCGAGAACGCCCAGCTCGATGTTCTTGACGTCGAAACTGATGGCGTAGCCGAAGAAGAGCACGAGCGCGAGCGGGAGGGCGAAGGCGAGCGCCAGGCTGCGGGGATCCCGCCGCAGCTGGATGGCCTCCTTGCGGGCCACCGCCAGCAGCCGGTGGACGTTCATCCGACGGGCGCGCCGCCCTCGCGGCGCACCAGCGCCACGAAGACGTCCTCGAGTGAGGGCGCGATGAGTTCCACCCGCGTGACGGCGCGGCCCGCGCCGGCCAGACGCTCGCGCACCGCGCGCGCGCCGGTCTCCGCGTCGTCGACCATCACGTGCAGCGCCCGGCCGAACATGGCGGCCTCCTGGATCCCGGGCGCACCCCGCAACGCCTCGACCGCGCGGGAGGGGTCGTCGGTCTGCACCTCGAGCACGGGCTGCTGCAGGTCCCGTTTCAGGCGATCGGGCCGGTCGAGCGCGATCAGCCGTCCGCGGTTCATCAGCGCGAGCCGCTGCGCGTACTCCGCTTCCTCCATGTAGTGCGTGCTCACCAGGACGGTCGTACCGCCCTCGGCCAGCTCGTAGATCAAGTCCCAGAAGCGGCGTCGGGAGATGGGGTCGACCCCCGAGGTGGGCTCGTCCAGAAACAGGACTGACGGCTCGTGCAGCACGGCGCAGCCGAGCGCGAGCCGCTGTTTCCATCCCAGCGGCAGCTCGGCCGTGAGGCGCCGC
>Ga0224512_10000510_pt1 | contig 41648 bp, 29 predicted proteins | sample SF_May12_sed_USG_4_FD_169103 | JGI IMG/M metagenome (GOLD analysis project Ga0224512, IMG submission 169103) | Sediment microbial communities from San Francisco Bay, California, United States - SF_May12_sed_USGS_13 | ecosystem: Environmental > Aquatic > Marine > Sediment | place: USA... | reverse complement strand
GAGTTCTTGGCTGGTATGATGCGATTCCCGAGTGGGCTCGTGTCGCACTTCGACTGTGCGCTCACCATGGAGCGCTCGGAAGCGTACGAGGTGGGTGGCACCGAGGGGTCGCTTCGCGTAGCCTCGGCGTTTCTCCCGGGGACCGACGACGTGGCCATCGAGCACGCTCGAGGCCACCAAGGAACGACGACGGAGGTCATCCGCGGCGACGACGAGTACCGCCTCATGGTCGAGCACTTCGCCGAGTGCGTTCTCGAGGACCGAGCGCCGCGCTATTCGGCGTCGGAGGCCGCCGCAAACATGCGGGCGATCGAGGCGCTCTATCGCTCCTCCCGAGCCGGAGGCGCTCCGGTGGAAGTCGAGCGGGCCTAGCGAGGGGGCTGGGCCGCGCGCCAAGTGCGCTCGGCAGGCTGCTTCGGTCGCACCCTAAGCGCCGCCTGGTCCGAGCGGCCGGCGAACCAGACGCACACGCCCTGCGACGGGCGTACCGCAGTCGGTCACGGTGACCGGTCCCGTGATTTCTCCGCCCCCCCGTTCGATGGTGAGGATGCCCTCGATTCGCCCGTCGCAGCCGCCGGGATTCGTATAGCGAACCGTGAGTCGGAGGAGCTCGTCGCGTACCGCCCCTTGCACGGGACCGTCGATTTCGACGGGGGCTCCGACGCGGAATGCCCCCGTCACGCGACCGCCGGACCGGGTCCTGAGTCGGACCGTCGCCTCGAACGGCGACCCATCGAAGACGAAGCTGCCTTCATAGGCTCCCTCCACGTTGTACGGGTGGCCCGGTGAGCCCGGGCCCGAGCCGGTCGCGCAAGCCGCGAGCCCGAGTCCGAGTCCGAGCGCGAGAAGGAGTGCGTAGGTCGGGCGCATCGATGCGTAGGTGGGAGCGGTGGGCCCAGGGGGACCCTTGTGCTGGACGCCTACGTAAGATGACGGGCAGGGGTTCGGACGAAACCCCGGCGCCGGTGGCTCTCGTATAGTAGAATGTGAACATGACCCGCTTGCTCCGATCCCGCTTCGCATTGGTCCTGGCCTTGGCCGCCGACCTCGTGCTGTACGCAGGCGTTCACGGCCCGTACGACTACTCGCGGTCCTCCTTCGAGGCCGCGCTCTCGCTCCAGGAGCAGGTCACGGATGAATGGCTGACGCGCGATGGCGTGGTCGGCACCGCGATCGGGGTGGACGGCGCCGGGCGGGCCGTGCTCAAGGTGTACTTGGTGAGCCCGGGCATCACGACGTTCCCCAACTTCGTTGCCGACGTACAGGTCGTCCCGGAGGTCACGGGGCGCTTCACCGCCCTACCAATGTCGGCTGAGTCGGCCGAAGCCGCGGATCCGACCAAGAGCTTTCCCCGTCCGGTCCCGATCGGTGTCAGCACCGGTCACGGAAGAGTCACGGCCGGAACGATCGGAGCTCGCGCCACCGACGGCGATCGGACGTTCGCGCTCAGCAACAACCACATCTTCGCCGCGAACAACATCGGCCAAACCGGAGACAACCTCCTGCAACCCGGCGTCGTCGACGGCGGGCGCGACCCGGACGATGTCATCGGCACCCTCTACGATTACGAGCCGATCAGCTTCTGTAAGGCCCTGCTCTGCCCGCCGAACGAGATCGACGCTGCGATCGCGTTGACGACGACGGACGACGTGGGGGTCGAGACACCGGAGGGTGGGTACGGGACGCCGCGGTCATGGAGCGCGGACGCGGAGCTGGGCATGTCGGTCCAGAAGTACGGTCGCACGACGGGACACACGGTCGGCCAGGTCACGGGACTGAACGCGACGATCGACGTCGGCTATCGAGACGGCAAGGCCCGCTTCGAGGGTCAGATCGTGATCTCGGGCCGCGGCTTCAGCGCCGGCGGTGACTCGGGCTCGCTCGTCGTCTCGAAGGGACTGCTCATGGCCGACCGTCGGCCGGTGGGCTTGCTCTTCGCCGGAACCGCAACCTCGACGCTCGCGAACCCGATCGACGTGGTGCTCGACCGGTTCGGGATCCGCATCGACGGGAACTGATGGCCAGGGCCGATCTCAAGGGCGCTCAGGCCGAGCTGAACGGGCGCGTGCTGGGCAAGCCCGGCGTCGAGGGTACCGCCATCGGCCTGCACCGTGGGTCCCCGTGCCTCAAGGTGTACGTCAGCAGTCCGGCCGGCTCGAAGGTGGTACCCTCGAAGGTCGGCGGTTTCCGCGTCGTGACCGAGCGTACGGGAGGCTTCCGTAAGCTCTCGTAGGCCCGGCGCGATGGGGCAGCCGGAGCCGATCGGCGCCGCTAGTTGCCCCCGACCGTGAACCGCACGGTGTCGACGACCCACGGCTGAAGCGGGACGTGCACGCCGTCGGCGACCACGGCGATGATCCGGTGCTCCCCGGGCGCCACGCCCTCGAAAACGTAGGTCGCCGACGCATCACCCATGTGGACGATGCTCCCCGGCACGGTGGGGACCGGTTGGTCGGCCGGGGTCAGGTCGGCGTCGAGATACAGGTGGTGATGGCCCGTGCCCTCGGTCAGCTCACCGGCGGGAACGATCGGCACGGACGACGACAGCTGAACCGTGACGGTCGAACCGTTGATGAGCGCGCCCTCCATCGGCGTCACGATGGTGACGGTACCGGTCGTCTCTTCGGTCTCGGGCGTGGCATCCGTGTCGGAGTCGCCGCCGCATGCAACGAGGGTCAACGAGAGCAGGAGCGCGGTGGTTGCGTTCTTCATGGTCGTCGGGAAGGGTCGGGGGCACGTGAAGGACCATCAACGAAGCCTGAGCCGCGGGGGCCGTCAAGCGTCATCGCCCGCCTCCACCGGTCGGCGGTGCGACGGTCTCCTCGGAGTCGTCGTCCTCCGTCTCGGGCGGGCGGGGCCGGTTCATCCGCAGCGACACGCCATCGAAGAAGCGCGAGCCCGATCGCTCGACCTCGTGTTCTCCGTCGTAGAGGTAGTCGGTGATCGCCTGATCCCACGACAGCCCGGCCTTGCCCATGAGCTCCATCCACGGGCCGTACGCGGTCTCGTCGGGCGCCTCGGTGGTGCCGCTCCAGATGGTCACCCGCGGGTTGTAGCCTCCTCCCCCCTGACCGCTCGAGCCCTTGAGCGGCATCTCGATCATGACGCTGTCGGTCATGGGAAGGTTGAAGACGTCCGGATCGAAACGGGCACCGTAGCGCTCGTACCGCCCGTACGCCCGCTGGTTGAGATCGAACACGTCGCGATTCGAGTTGATGCCCCTGGTGATGTAGTCCCGGATCGTAAACGCGGCGTCTTTGTGGCGAGGGAACTCCGGACTGTCCACGTATCCGAAGCCCGGCATGAACCAGCCCTTGTTGAAGCCCCAGTTTCGCTCCGTGACGCGTCCTCGCCGAACCAGGCCGGTGTATTCGGAGAAGAGCTGGACGACTTGGTGGCTGGGGTAGCCGTGCGGGTTCAGGAAGATGTCGGGGAGCCACATCTCCCAGAGACGCCCGCGTACCGTGGATTCGGGATAGATCGGGTGATCGTCGCTACCCCCCGAGGTCGCGTCCTGACCGAGCGACCCCAAATAGCCGGCGTGAAGGATGTAGTCCGGAGTCATTGTGTAGAGGTCGTACGCGGTCTGGGCACCATCCGGATTCGTGAACGGGTGCACGATCACGTTCACGGCGTCGAGCTTGCGACGTTGCTCCGGGTCGGTCAGAAGCAGCTCGGCGTGACGCAGGACGTGGCTCGTCGACGAGACTTCGTTGGCGTGCTGGCGGGCCGAGTACACGACCGTGGGCTTGAACGTCGACGCCTTCACTCGCGACCAGTGACTGGCTCGGATGGGAGGCATCAGATCCAGGGCCCAGATGTCCCGTCCCAGGTAGCTCTCCCCGACCTTGTACATCGACGCTTCCGGAAAGGCCGCCGCCATTTTGGCCAGCATCTGATGGCCCTCCGGCGGTGGGATCGGCGTGTCCCAATGCACGATCCGGTCTCCCCCGTAGCTCCAGCCGGGGGGAAGGAGGGAGCGCCAGTCGGGCAGCGCGGGGGGCTCGCCATTGGCGGCGAGCGTGCCCACCGTGCGCGATTCGGGGTCCTGCTCGTGCGTCCACTCGGCCCACACCTCGATCGACCCGAGCCCCTGATAGGCGAGCGCGTCGGTGTACAGCCCCGCGGCGCGAAGGCCCTCGATCTCACGCATCGTCGCGACGACCTGCTCGGCGGAGACCATGCGCTCGTCGACGGAGAGCTCGCGCGTGGTCGTGACGAGGCTGTCGCGCATGTCGCGTTCCGTGTCGACCCTGACTCTCAGGCCCAGGTGGGTCAGCCCTGGGGTGCCGACTCGCACGCGAGCGAGCCGAGCCGACGGCCGCTCCAGACTCGTCTTCGGGATGTCGAGGCGGAGCTCGTCTCGGACTCCGCCCGTCGTCTCGTACTGCACGACCACGGCCGGTCTCGACGTGGCGAAGCCCGTTACCGTGATCTCCGCCGTTGCGCCTCCGCCGTCGGACTTCGGTCGCATGACCGGCACGATCCGTCCGGGAAAGGTGATCCCCTGACCGCGTGAGTTGCGGCCGAGCACGTCGAAGAACTCGATGGTCCCGAAGTAGATCTCTTCATGGAGCGCGTCCATCGGAGCGTGGATCTCGTTGTCGACGCCGAGCCGGTAGTTCGGCTCGCTCATCTCCAACTCCACGATCAGTTCCCCGAAGAACGGCGCGTCCGCGTTCCCGCCTCTCGGCAACCCGTCGTGCAGCTCCATCACGTGGTCGTACATGGCGGGGAGGACCGTGCTCTGGAAGTAGTCCCAGAACGCTTCGGGGTCTGTCTCGATTCGCTCGTCGACGAGCGTGCCCCCGTCGCTCGTGGCGGTGAGCCATCCGGTGGTGACCCGGACCTGCTCGTAGTCCTGGAAACGGTCGAAGTACGGACGGAGGACCCACTTCGGATCGAAGGTGTCGCCCAGGATGAGCGCACCCGATCGGTCCGTGACCTCGACCTCGTACGTGGGGCCTTCGAGGACCTGCTCGAAGCGGATGCGCTCGAGACCCACGCCCAATTCCCGCGCGAAGACCTCGTCGATGGGGAAGATCTCGTGCAGCCATCGCACCGGGGTATTGATCGCCTGCTGCGGCCAGGCCTCGGGTGGGTCGTTACGGCGGAAGCGGATCACGACCTCGCCGATGTCGGCCCCGGAGATCTCGGGAAGGATCCGGTCGTGGAGCCAGGAGAAGCCTTGCTTGAAGGCCGACAGGACCTCCACCTCCGTGCCGCCGGGGTCCGCTCCCTCGTCGAGCAGGGCAGCGCGTGCCTCGCGTTCGATCCGCGCGCGGATCTCCGGGGGCTCGCTCAGGCGTGCCTCGACGCGGACCGCGTCGCCCGACGAAGCGGCCGGGAGTACCTCGGAACGGAAACGCTGCCAGAAGCGCTCGACCTCGGACGGGAAGATCGCCGACTCGCGGAAGATCGGGGCGGCCTCGAGAACGTCACGGTCGTCCACGGTGACGTCGATGTTCGGCGTGCGCAGAGCCTGGGCCGCGCGCCGGGTCACGACCTCCTCCAATCCGGGCGCGGCCTTCTCGACGGAGATCAAGACCGACGCTGAAGTGAGGGTCCGGTCGGAGAGGGCCGAACCGATACGATCGAGCTTGTACAGCCCGATGGCTGCCTGGCCGATCGGACTGTGTCCCGAGAGGGCGCTCCAGAGGTCCCGTTCGACGTCGTCCACGGTCGGCCGATCGTCGCCGCGCGGGTCGATGTTGGGGAAGGTGAGCGAGACCTGCTCGAGCGCCCGCTCGGCGCCCGAAGAATCCGCCCCCGTCACCACGAGCGCTGGCTTGCCGAACGCGTCGGGCACCAACTCGATCAACCCCTCGCCCGGCGCGAGAGCCTCCAGATCGATCTTTCCGCTGTCGGCGAGCTGCGTCGTGAGACGATGATCGGCGCCCGCCAGGACCATCGTCGGCTGTGCGCGGGGCCGGTCCACCGTCGACGCGGGGTGCGCGAGCGGGACCGCCATTCCGGTCGACTCCAGGCCGAGCCGAGCGGCGAGGTCGGGCAGCCGGTCGATGCCGGTGCCGTCGGCGACGAGGATGGCGTCGACGCGATCGGGGATCGGGCCGCCACCGAGCAGTCCGTCTGCAGTGTACAGGTTCGAGAGGTCGAGTTCATCCTTGCCGCCGCTCCCCGGACGCCCTCCGATGGGTCCTGGGGTGTCCGGGGCGGCTCGTCCGGGGAGCCGCAAGACCTCGCCGCCCGTCAGGCGGACCTCGACGGAGACGAGGCCGGGGTAGGCGAGCGGGTCGTCGGGCGCAGCGACAGCGGCGGAGTCCGCCGCCTGAGCGCTGTCCGGGGCCGCCGCGGGAGCAGGCGTACCGTCGACGCTGGTCAACGGTTCGAGCGCGGAGGCGGCGCTTTCTGGATCGGCCGTGTCGATCCGGACGACGAGACGCGCGATGCCGTCCTGGCCCGATCGGGCACGAGCCTGCGTGAGGCGGACGGTCGCATCGGAGATCCCGGCAGCGGTGAGCACGCGCTCCAAATCGCCGCGCACGCGCGCCAGGTCGGCGGTCGATAGCGTGCGCGTGTGCGGCAGCACGCCGGCGAAGAGCCTGGCCGCGGCCAGCAGTCCGTCGTCGTCGCCCCCGAGGACGAAGATCCACGTGCGGCCGTCGATCTCGGCGACGGTCACCGCGCCCTCGCCGGAGTCGAGCGACGTGGGATCGATGCCGGGAGCGGAGACGCCCGAGGCGGCCAACCCGCCGCGGCCGATCACGATCGGGGTCCCCGCATCGACGCTCCGAGCGAGCGGAAGATCGAGCGCCATCGTCTCGAAGCCGAGCCGTGCCGAGATCTCGGCCGCGGCCGCCTGCGCACTGACCGTGGGACTCGCCCCGAGCACCAGGCTCGCGTTCACGAAGTCGGGGACGTCGTCACCGTTCGTGTCCGAGATCAGTGTGCCGAGCGCAAAGAGCGTGGCGAGGTCGGTGGGCTCGTCCTGTGCAGCGAGGGGAGCGGCGATCGCGGACGCGGCGCCGAGCGCCGCGACGAGCGAGAAGGCGAGCCGTGTGCCGACCCAGCCTGCTCGGACGAGGCGTGTGTTACAGCGCTGGGTGGAAACGATCGATTTCGGCAACGCGGGTCGCATCGGCACCTCGGTCGGGAGTCGGGGCCATCTCGGCCGTGACTCTGCCGGCGAGAAGACCAGTGCGCAAGCCGATGCGCCGGTCACGCCATCCGCGGAGGGCCTGGTAGGCACTTGCGGATGCGGATTGCTTGCGCGATTGACGATCGGCCGAAAGATTGACGGGACGTGCACGGGGACCACTGATCCGGCAACCCGCCGATAGGTCGAGCCTGGGCCGCGTGCAAGTCACCTGACTGATGGAGGACCCCATGCACGTTACGCGAAAGGGCGTTCTCGCCCTGACCACCCTGAGCCTTCCCCTACTGCTTGCCTTGGCCTGCGCGTCACCCCGAGCCACGAAGACGGACGCGAACTTCGATCGGAGGGAGTGCCCGCACGACCCAACGTGGGCCGAGAGGGATCCGGCCTCGACCACGCAGTTCTCTCCCGACCGTCTCGCGATCCCCGAGCTACATGATTGTCAGCGCTTCATCGAGGAGGAGGGCTATACATCGCTCTTTGCGGTCTTCATGGGCGAGCAGGCGTACGATACCGAGACGTTCGTGGCGCTCATCGTCTCGGAGGAAGGTGGATCGTACGACCCGCTCGGACTCCGTCCGCCCTCAGGATACCCGGAAGAGACTCGGTTCTTTCAGTGTCTTCTCGTCGAGCCGAATCCGCAGGCTGGAAGCCCGCTCGTGGCCAGACTCGTCAGCATCCAGAATGAGCATGAGTGCTCGGCCACCTTGCCCCGGGGGCCAAATGACTTCGTCAATCTAGATGTGCGAGTCCCGTCGTATTCCTCCGAGTACGAGGAGAGGGACTTCCCGCAGGTGGCACGGTGGGCGTACCACGACCGGGTCCAGTACGTGACGATGTGGTGCGGCCCGCGCCGATGGTGCGACGTCGGGCCGAGAGGGTTTACGCCGGCGCCCGTCAGCGACACGGGTGATCGTACGCGCGACATCGTGGGTTGGCACGACCAGCAGATTCTCGCCGTCGTGGACGGGGACTCCCTCGTCCCGTCGGGGGTCATGGGAACCATCTATCCGGCCCCCGATCTCGGTCGCTATTCGGCGGCGGACTTTGCCGGAAGGTGGTTGTTCGTCGCGGAGGTCTCGCTCACAGGCGCGCTTCCCGCGTATGCAGCGGAATTCAATTTCGTTCCGGCCACCGCCGATCGGCTCAGCCGGATCGAGTTGTGCCAAGGGGACGAGGCGACGTGCGTTGGGACGGAAGGGGTGGCGGACAAATCCGCCTGCGTCGGTCCACCCACGTGGTGGGCGAGACTGTCGCGTCCGGGATCTGCACCGGAAGCAGACAAGTACAAGTGCATTACCCGCCACTTTGTCTCGAACCCGGTCGCCGATCCGGGGACCGTGCGTTGGAGGTGGCGCGTCCTCGACGAAGGGGGCTGGATGCGGTGCCCTCAGGGCTGCTGCGAGCTCCTGTAGGCGGAGCGTGCGCTACGGTGGCGGGAACTGCCCGGAGGCGATCTCTGCCATCTCCGTAACGAGCGACTGAAGGTTGTCGTCCGCGTCTATCCAGAGGGCAACGAACGCTTGTGCCCACGTGCGCGCCCCTTCGGTATCGCCCAGTTCTTGGGCCAAGCGTGCCCTGAGGGCTAAGGCCCGAACCAAGGACGCCGCGCGCACCGGGGAACCGAGGATATGGGGGGCGCTCTCCGCGAGCGCGTCCAAGGTCGGATCGATCCACTCGGTCGCCCGCTCAGGGTAGCCGAGGAACACCCAGAGTTCAGCCTCGGGATACAGGGCGTCGAGCGTGATCGTACCGGGCCGAAGATCGCTCCTCGCGCGACCGAAATCCTCGAGGCTCGCGCGAGCTGCGGCCGTATCTCCCTCGAGCCAAGAGACCTGAGCATCGAGGAGCGGATCCAATCCGATGAGGGACGAGGCCGTCTCGAGGCTAGCGGAGGAGAATGCGAGCGTCGCGGGCCGCGCCAACCAGCGCATGGCAGCGATCTCGCGATCAGGACCGTCGACGAACCTTTCGATCCGCGCGCCCGTTCGCCTTCGAAGGAGCGCCAGCGTATCAGGAGCAGCGCCCATCGCCGACAATACCAACAGAGGCTCCGCGAGACCACGAAGGGACACCGGAACCTCGAGTTCGGCCGCAGCACGCGCGTGCGTAGCCAACTCGACCGCCTGGCCTGCGCGCCCCGTGAGGGCGGCGAGCCCCGACATGAGCAACGGATCGCTGGGAGCGCTGCTGCTCAGCAACAGTGTATCCGCAATCGATCGTGCCCGCTCAACCTCACGAATGTTGGAAGGCAATGCTCGAGATAGCCGCAACCAAACCTCCGCGACCATTGCAAGTCGCTCGTCCTCGACTTCGACCGCGAGCACTCTCGCCTTCGAGATCGAATCCAAGGCTGTCCTCTCACCCAATTGGTGGAGCGCGATCGAGAAGGCGAGCATTGCCTTCGAGGAAGCCGGGTCCTCAGTCACCCAAGCTGACGTCACATCCCGGAAGAGCTCGCGCTGGCGGCGGACTGCCCTTTCGATTGCAGCGGGGCTGGCACCGAGGCGAGCCGTCTGATCAGAAAGAGGATAGGGAACCAGAGCCAGCGTATCGCCGTCCCATGACAGGTCCGCCACGAATCGCTCCTGGGTGGCGGTTGAACTGCGACCGAAGCGGCGCTCGTTGCCGGACGTCTTGAAGAGCCGCCGGAGCGGCTCGAACGAGCGGGCGCTGAATGCCGACAGAACCGCGGGCCGAAGCGCGAACGCTCGTCGATATCCCTGGAGCGCGTTGTGCTCGCTGGACCGAAAGCTGAATCCCGAGGGACTTCGCTCGTCCAACACCACGATGTCGTCACGAGCCTGGCAGTGCGCGCTGCCGTACCAGGCGACGAAGTCGTTTGGCCACGTTTCGGTCATCGCGGCCCAGGAGGCGCAGGATCCAGCTACCTCTTCCCGGGCCATCGCCAAGATCGCAACGGACGTTGCTGAATCTCTGGGTGCTAGCGTGGCGGCCCCCAGCGCAGCCTGCTCGGCCGCAACGACCCATCGAGAAACTGGTTGAGCTATCCACGCGCGTGTGACGGCCAACCAGAGGTGCGCGGCCGCAAATTGTGGGTCCTCTGAAGTAGCCTGTCCGAATGCGACTTCCGCCGCGGCCAGGTCCCAGGTGTCGAGGGCCGCCTGCCCCGCAAAGAATGCCCACTGGGCAGGAAAGGAATTGCTCCCAACCTCCTGGGATCTCGGTGGGTGTCCTCGAAACAGGAGTTGATCGGCAAGGCGAGTAAGGGGCTCACGACGGTCGGCTTGATCGACGCCGACGCGAAGCACGGCGTCGGCTTCGACGGCATCGCCTCCGGTGCGGCGAAGGGAGGCATAGACCCGCAGCGAATCTCCGGACGAGGAGACTTCCCCTCGAATGTACCAGCCCGCTCCGACCGCCCTCGCGATTCGATCGGCCTCTCGATCGGTGACGGATTCATCGGTCACCAGCTCTTGAACGGACAGTGGATCGACCACCGTGAGACCAGACCAACGTGAGAGCGCGTCCCGGAACTGACGCACCTCGTCGAGCCTCGGAACGTTGGTATCCGCGCTGGAATAGTCGAACGGAAGCACGAGATAGTGGTCGTCTCGCAGTTGCAGTTCTTCGCGTTCGCGCCAGGAATCGATACCGACCCATGTTCCGACAATGACGAAGAGGGCTCCTGTGAGGAATGCGAGCCGTCTGGAGCGCTTTTCGCTGCGGAATCCTTCCCCCGCATTACCCGCCGCGATGGCTCCATTCAGGGCTTCCGCGAACGATTCGCAAGACGCGAAGCGATCAGCAGGCGACCTAGCGAGGGCCTTCTTGAGAACGTCGCTAACAGGCAGAGAAACACTGTCTCGTAGCACGCGGAGGTCCGGGACGGGCTGGCTTAGCTGGCGGGCGATAATCGCCTGACTCGAGCGTCCGGTGTAAGGTGGCTCACCCGCGAGGAGCTCGAAAAGCACGCATCCGATACTGTAGACGTCCGAACGTGCATCGAGCGGCCCGTCCCCGGTCGCCTGCTCGGGGCTCATGTACCCAGGCGTACCTAACACCACCCCCGTCTTGGTGAGCTTGTTGGCACCTGCGTCCTCGAGCGCTCGGGCGATTCCGAAATCGGCGACTATAATGCGACCGTCTTCGATGAACAGGTTCTCCGGCTTGATATCGCGATGCAGGATGCCGGAGGCGTGGGCTGCGCCGACCGCTTCGAGTAGATCCAGCGTGTATTGGTACGACTCATCGAGCGCCAGCTGCCGCTCCTTCAGCAGTCTGTCCCGAAGCGAACCCTCGGGCAGGTATGGCGTCGCGTAGAAGGGGAGCCCGGCTGCAACTCCGGAGTCGAGTACCGGAAGCACGCTGGAGTGCGCTATCCTCCGCATGAGCCTGATTTCGCGCGAAAATCGTTCGCCGTTGACGGCGTCGGCGTATTCGGGTCGCAGGACCTTAATCGCCACTTGGCGGTCGTGGCTCAGATCCGCTGCGACGTATACCGTCGCCATTCCCCCCTCGCCGAGCTCTCGCTCGATCCGGTAGCGGCCGCGGAGGGCGGCGTTCAGGCGGGAAATGGGTTGGGACATCGACGAGCCTCCGGAGCCACGGCTGCCCGGCCCAACATGAGACCATGCGCCGAGACGCGCGAGTGTCGGGGCCCGGCGGGTACCGGCCGCCTTTGCCCTACCCCTCGAAGTCCAGCGCCACGTCCAATGCGGGCGCCGAATGTGTGATCCAGCCGACCGAGATCTGGTGGACCCCGGACTCGGCGACGGCCCTCACGGTGTCGAGCGTGATCCCGCCGGACGCTTCGAGGACGACGCGCCCGTTCGCGAGGTGCACGGCCTCCCGCATCAGTTGGGGGGACATGTTGTCGAGCATGACCACGTCGGCGCCCGCCTCGATCACCGACTCCAAGTCTGCCAGCTCGTCGATCTCTACCTCGACGAGGATCTCCTCGCCCTCGTAGTGGTCGCTGACGAAGGCGCGGGCTCGACGCACGGCCTCGGCGGCGGAGCCGACCGCTTCGGCGTGGTTGTCCTTGATCAAGACCTGGTCGTAAAGCCCCATGCGGTGGTTTTCACCTCCCCCCGCGACGACGGCCTGCTTTTGGAGGCTTCTGAGCAGGGGAACGGTCTTTCGGGTGTCGAGGATGCGCGCTTTCGTGCCATCCACTCGATCGACGAGGGCACGCGTCGCGGTTGCGACGCCGCTGAGCTGGCCGAGCAGATTCAGCGCGAGCCGCTCGGCGGCGAGGATCGAACGAGCGGGGCCGTCGACGGAGGCGAGTCGCGCTCCCGCCTCCACGATCGCTCCATCCGAGACGAGGGCGCCCACGGCGATCCCGTCGTCAAGGAGCTCGAAGACACGCAGTGCGACGCCGAGACCGGCCACGCAGCCGGATTCGCGCGCGACGATGTGAGCCGTCGCGGTGGCGTCTTCAGGTACGGTCGCCGCGGAGGTGACGTCCCCCCGTTCGGCCAGGTCTTCGTCGAGCGCAGCGAGGAGAAAAGCGTCGAGGCCCGACCCGACGTCTCTGCTCAGATCTGCACCGCCAGCATGCGCTCCACTGCGATCCGCGCCCGCGCCGCGATCTCCGGCTCAACGTGGACCTCATGCTTCATCTCCAGGAGGCTGTCCCGGATCTTTTGTAGCGTGATGAGCTTCATGTACGGGCAGAGATTGCACGGCCGGATGAACTCGGTCTCCGGCACCTCGGCAGCGACGTTGTCGCTCATGGAGCACTCGGTCACCATGACGAGCTGCCGCGGACGCTCGGTCTTGGCCCAGTTGATCATTCCCGACGTCGATCCGACGAAGTCCGCTTCCGCGAGCACGTCCTGGGGGCACTCGGGATGGGCGATGATTTGGATGCCGGGGTTGAGCGCGCGATACGCCCTCAGCTCTTCGGCCGTGAAGCGCTCATGGACCATGCACGAGCCTTCCCAGAGGATCACGTCGACGTCGGTCTGCGACGCGACCCAGCGGCCCAGGTATTGATCGGGCAAGAAGATCACGCGTTCGGCGCCCAGCGACTCGACCACCTGGACCGCGTTACTCGACGTGCAGCAGATGTCGGACTCGGCTTTCACCTCGGCCGACGTGTTCACGTACGTGACCACGGGGACGCCAGGATACCGCTCACGGAGCAGGCGAACGTCCGCCCCCGTGACGGCGTCCGCCAGTGAGCACCCCGCTTCGAGGTCGGGGATGAGGACCGTCTTTTGTTCGTTGACGATCTTCGCGGTCTCCGCCATGAAATGGACGCCGGCCATGACGATGACGTCCGCGTCCGTTTCGGCCGCCATCTTCGCCAGAGCGAGGGAGTCGCCCTTCAGGTCCGAGACGCCGTGGAAGATGTCGGGCGTCATGTAGTTGTGCGCCAATACGACCGCGTTTCGACGGACCTTCAGCTCCTCGATCTCTTCGATCAGGGGCGTGATCGCCGCGATCTCGGCGTCGGGAACGATTCCGCGGAGACGTTCGACGGGCCCGTGGGTTGTCGTTGCTGTGCTCACGATGGTCCATGTCTCGTGGGGCGGGGCCTCAGAGGCGCGAGACCCTCACGTGCGATGCCATACACCGTACGGATGGGGAAGATCGGACCTTCAACCGTGTGCCGACATCGGTGCGCTACGCAAGGATCCTCGCGATCTGCAATCGTCTCGGAGTCGGACGAGCGTGAAGGCGCTTGCATACTAAGGGGCGAACCAGCCTCTGGCACGTCGCTTGCGCTTTGCCCGGGGGTCGCGCTCTCCCCCGCCTGACTCCCCGCGACGATGAGCAAGGAGTATCCGCACCATGCAGAAACTGGCCAGCAAACTCGTCCTCGCCGCCATGCCCTTTGTCGGCGCATGTGGCATCAGTGACGTAGTCGCAACGCCCGATTCGGTCGATCTGTTCGTACAGTCTCTCGACCTCCAGAGCCTCGAGTCATCGATGATCTCCGGCCCCGCGCAGGTCGAGGTCGTGCTCCTGCCGGGCGGTCTGACGGCGAAAGAGCTCGCCGTTCGCCCCTACCCGACGTCCGGTGAGGAGCGGGTCCAGAGTCGAGCGGTGGCCATCTCGGCCGACGCGTTCGGGGGCCTGGCAACTTTGCTGCTCGGCGAGCTCGAGGTCGGCTTCGACCAGACCACCCGCTTCTGGATCGGTGGTGACGAAGTCGCCATGGAGGCGTTCATCGCCGAAGTCGGGCGTGAGCTGGAGGCGGGGCGCGAGCCACCGATCGTCGCCGAGCGCGCCATGCCGTCGACGCCCCAAGACCCCGACGACGGCTCGTTCGTCGCGGCCGCCCTGGCCGTGACCGGCGACGGAACGGGGCGACTTCGCCTGGCCGTCGACGCCGACAACCTGGAGCTGCTCACGGACCGACAGGACGGCGACCCCGACGCCTGGCTCCACGTGCTCGGCCTGCGGATCCAGCTTCGTATCAGCGACGGTACGACCGACGTCGAGTCGCACGAGCACGAATTCGAGCACGTCGAGGAGTTCGAGGGTGCGGTTCGCTCCGTCGATCTCGGCGACCGGACCCTGACCCTGACGGACGGCACCTTGGTCCGCGTGTCCGACCGGACGCAGGTCGCCAGCGGCGAAGCGCTCATCCACTCTCTCGAAGGGGTTGCCGAAGCCCTCGCCGCGGGCTCGAGGGTTCTGGCATGGGGCAAGGGCGCCGTCGAGTCCGAGGAGCCGCTCGCGCTGCTCGCGCTCAAGATCGCGTTCGCGCAGCGCGAGCCCGAGGAGCCGCGCGTCGTGGAGTTCGAGGGCGTCGTCGTAGCCGTGTCGCCGGAGGCCGGGACCTTCGAGCTGGCGGATGGCACGGTGGCGCGGGTCGCGGACGACACCGAGGTGGTGGCCGCGGACGACCACAGCCCGAGCACCCTCGTCGGCGTCGCCGCCGCACTCGAAGACGGCAGGAAAGTCGTCGCTTGGGGCAAGGCCGAAGTCGAGAGCGAAGAGCCGCTCGTGCTCGAGGCCCTGCGCGTGGTCTTCAAGGCCCACGAGCCCGACTTGGCCTCGGTCGAGTTCGAGGGCACGGTCGCTCGCGTCATCGTCGAAGAAGGCACGGTCGTGCTGGCCAGCGGCGCGAAGATCCGGCTGACCGGTGACACGGAGGTCGTGGCCTACCACGACCACAGCCCACATGGTCTCGAGGACATTGCGGCCGCGCTGGAGCGTGGTCGGATCGTCCGGGCATGGGGATACGGGACGCTCGAGTCCGAGGATCCGCTCGTGATCGTCGCGCGTCGAATCGTGCTCAAGACCGCCGTCGAGGACTTCGAGAGCGACGTCGCTCGGATCGACGTCGAGGCCGGAACCGTGGTTCTCGAAAGCGGGTGGCTTCTGCAGCTGACCGAGACCACGTCGATCACCGCTGCAGACGATGCGAGCCCTTCGACTCTGGCTGGCGCGGCCGAGGTGCTCGGCCAGGGAGACCGGGTCCGCGTCTGGGGTTGGGGCTTCGTGACCGGGGAGGAGCCCGTATCCCTGGAGCTCCTGAGTCTCACGATTCGCAGGATCCCCGTGGGGTGAGCCGGCAGGAACCCTAAAGACATGCATGGCGGCGGGCCCCTCCGGGCTCGCCGCCAGCGTGGGCCTGCGGACGCTCGTCGGCTGGCCCGAATCGGGCTACTCCGTCATTATTTCGCGACGTTGGCGGGCCCGACCCCACGAGGATCGTGCCGTCACGCAACGAGCGACTTTCCGCGGGGGACCCATGCAACAGCTTCGACGCATCCCGACCACCCTGACTTCGGCCCTGGCCGCCCTGTTGCTTCCGGCGCTCGCGGCGTCGACAGCCTCGGCTCAAGACTTCTCCGTCGCCGACGTCCTGTCACCCGGCTTCCCCTACGCCCTCGTCTCTGCCGACGCCGTCGATCGAATCGCGTGGCTCGAGTACGAGCGCGGCATGCGCAACGTGTACACGGCGACGCCCCCCGGATTCGAGCCGACCCGCCTGACGGATTTCCTGAAGGACGACGGTGTCGACCTCCAAAACCTGCAGCTGTCCACCGACGGCGAGGTCGTGACCTTCCTGCGGGGCCATCAGCCCAACCGGGAGGGATGGGTCGCAAACCCCACGAGCGATCCGCGCGGAGCCGAACGCGCGATCTGGGCGATGAGCTCGCGAGGCGGAACACCGTGGCGAGTTGCGGAAGCGACCTCCTACACCCTGTCGCCGGATGGGCGCTGGGTCGCCTTCGCTCGTGACGGCCAGATCCATCGGGCTCCCGTGAACTCCGGCGCTGGCGTGGGCACGGACACGAGCGAGCCCTTCTTTACCGCGTACGGGCGAAACGCGGACCCTGTGTGGGCCCCCGATGCGCGCCGGATCGCGTACGAGAGCGACCGGGGAGATCATTCGTTCATCGGCGTGTACGATGCGCGCAGTCCCGCGATCACCTACCTGAGCCCCGGCGTCGACCGTGATTTCTCTCCCACGTGGTCGCCCGACGGGACGCGCGTGGCGTTCTTGCGCCGCCCGGGAGACCCGTTCGGCGCGCGGGCCGACTTGGGCGATGCGGATCCCGAGGAGCTTCCCGCGGGCCTGATCGAGTCGCGATTCGCGGGTGGCCATTTGTTGGAGATCTGGATCGCGGACGCCGCGACGGGAGAGGGACGTCGTCTCTGGCACAGCTCGCCGGGAGAGGAAGAGGGATTCGCCGAGATCCGCAGCATCGAATGGCGGGGCGGCCACATCGTGTTCCAGGCCGAGCCGGGAAACTGGCAGCATTGGTATTCGATCTCGGTGGATGACCCGCGCCCGGAGCCGGTCGAGCTGACACCGGGCGACGGCTTCGTCATGCAGGTCGCCTTCTCGAAGGACGGGCGGACGCTCTTCTACTCCTCGAACCATTCCGACATCGACCGGCGCGACCTCTGGAGCGTTCCGGTCGCGGGCGGGCAGCCGCGTCAGCTCACGCGTGGAGACGCCATCGAGACATATCCCGCCGCACTCGCTTCGGGTGGACAGCTCGCGACCCTCTACGCCGACGCCCGGCAGCCGCAGTCGGTCGCGGTGCTGCCTTCTTCTGGGGGTGATGCGCGCGTCATCACCCCGTTGCCCGCTGAGTATCCGCGGTCGGCGCACGTGGTACCCACGAACGTGACGCTCACGGCCGAAGACGGGATCGCCTTCAACAGCCAGCTCTTCCTACCGCCGGACTTGAGGCCTGGCGAGCGGCGGCCGGCGCTCATCTTCATTCACGGCGGCTCGCGGCGGCAGATGCTCCTCGGCTACCACCACCGTCACTTCTATCACATGGCGTACGCCATGAATCAGTATTGGGCGTCCCAGGGCTACATCGTGATGTCGGTCAACTACCGGAGCGGCATCGGCTACGGCAAGGAGTTCCGCGAGTCACCGGGGCGCGGACGGGAGGGGAACACCGAGTATCGTGACATCCTGGCCGCGGGGCTCTACCTCCACGACCGTGACGATGTCGATACATCCCGCGTCGGCCTGTGGGGGCTCTCGTACGGCGGGATTCTGACGGCCCAGGGGCTCGCCCGTAACTCCGACCTCTTCGCGGCCGGTGTCGACATTGCCGGGGTACACCTCTGGGGGAATTCCCTCGATCCCGAGAGCGTCTCGTACCAGGCGTCCTCGATCTCCGAGATCGAGAATTGGACCTCGCCGGTGCTGCTCATCCACGGAGACGACGACCGAAACGTCGACTTCTCGCAGACCGTGGGCCTCGTACAAGCACTGCGCGCGCACGACGTGGAGTACGAGCTCATCGTTTTCCCCGACGACGTGCACGACTCGCTTCTCTTCCATCGCTGGATCGAGGCGTTCGAAGCGTCGGACGACTTCCTCACCCGGAAGCTGAAGAATCGTAGCGTCGCGACCGATGGGGGAGGGCGGTAGCCCTCCCCCTCACTCAACCGGGTACGCGCTCGAAGCTCATGTCGTAGACGCGCCCGAGGCTGAGGGAGAGCGCGTCGATACGGCCCGACTCACCTCTACGGAACCGGATGACGCGTCCGCGGCCCTCGAACGTATCCGCATAGATGGGCTCGACGGCGTACTCGTCGTCGGGCCGCTGCCAGATCACCAGTCTTCCGTCCTCCGATCGCACTCGATACGTGGTCTCGGCCTCGACGCTTTGGTAGGTACCGGCGAAGGCTGCTAGCTCCGGTGCGCTGGGGGACCACGACTCGACGGGTTCGTATCGCTGGTTCGAGTACTGCCAGTCCTCGACCTCGAAGCCGGAGCGCGCGTCCGAGGCACGATCGAAGACGTAGCGCCGTCCGCCGGATCCGACCTGGAAGGCGGTCTCGGATAGCGGCAGGAGCATCGCCGATCCCTGTCGCAGGATTCCGTCCTGCACCCTCAGTTCCAGCGTGGAGCCGGTGACCGGGTCGGCGTACAGGCCCGCGAATCGGTCCAGGCTTCTCGCGCGAGACGCTGCCTCATAGTCCGGGCGGGGCGGATCGGTGGCCATTCCTCCGAGATACACACGCGCCACCGCGCTGCCATTGCCGCCCGTCGGTGCGTTCGAGGCGTTGCAGAGCATCGCGACCGACAGCGCCTGGTCGGGATAGCGGCCGATGAACGCGCGATAGCCGGCCGTCGAGCCCGTGTGCGTCACGGACGGGACCCCCGCGAACGGCTCGATCATGAGTCCGCCGGCGTACACGATCGTCGACCCGTCGTTGAGCGTTCCCCGTTGGTGCATCATCCGAACGAAGTCGGGTCCGCCGAGTCGTCCGTCTTGGAGCGCTGCCGCCCAGATCCCGAGGTCGCCCACGGTCGTGAGGATCCCGCCGTTGCCGTGCACGTCCTCGATGGGTCGGTTGATCTCCCACCCGTTCGACGTGGTCGAGTAGGCGGTGCTCCGGCCCGGAACGATGCGACGGTAGTCGTCGCGCCACTGGGTATGTCGAAGACCGAGGGGCTCGAAGATCCGTTCCCTCGAGAACTCGGCGAACGACATGCCGCTCACCCGGGCCACGACGATCGCCAACAAGTTGTATCCGCTGTTGCTGTACGAATACTCGTGCCCGGGCACGAAGTTGAGCGCCGTCTGTCGGCTGAGGATGTCGATCACATCGGCGTGATCGTGGCTTCGCTGCTCGCGCCCCCATCCCGAGATCGACGCCACGCTTCCCCAATCGCGCAGCCCGCTCGTGTGGGTCATGAGGTGGTGTAACGTGATCGTGTACCCGTAATCGGGGAGCTCCGGCACGTAGTCCCGGACGTCGTCGTCGAGCGAGAGCTTGCCGTCGAGCGCCAGCAGCACGGTGGCTGCGGCGGTGAACTGCTTCGAGAGCGACCCGCCCTCGAAGACGGTCTCGGGTGTGTTCGGGATCCCGTGCTCGAGGTCCGCCATCCCGTAGGCACGCTCGAGGACCACGAGTCCGTCTTGAACTACGCCGATGGCGCATCCCGGAGATGCATTGCTGTTCCAGCGCTCGAAGATCTCGTCGACGCGTTCGGCGGCGTCGGGAGGTGCTTGCGCGCTGATCGGCAGGCAGATCGCGACAACCAGGGCGGCGCCGAGCACGGGCCCGATGCGGCGGCCGGGCGCGCGCGGGATCCCCAGCGTGAGCGCGAGCCGACGAGTCGCGAGCGACGGGCGAGTCGAGGGCGGGGGCGGAGGCGTTTGTGCGGGGGTGCGTCGGGTCATCGAGGGCTCACGGGTGGGGCGGGGTGGCTGCTTGGGCGACGATCTCCGCCATTTTGGGCATCCGACCCGTAAAGGAAAACCCCGCCCGGGCTCACCGGGCGGGGTTCGATCTCAGCACGTCGTGCCTGATGCGCGGTCGGTCAGCGCGGAAAGACCGCCTCCGCGAAGTCGCTCCACCGCACATCGTAGTCCCGACCGTCGGTGCGGATCGTGATTCCACGATTGCCGCGGTCGACGTCATTCGAGTTCGAGAGCTCGAACGACCGCCCGTCGCGGAGTGTCACGACCGCGCCGTCACCCACGCGCTCGATATGGTAGATGTTGCCGAACTCGATGTGGAATTCAATCCCGTCGAGCTCGCCGTTCAGCATCTCCCAGGTGAAGCGCTCGTCGTCGTCCCAGACGATCTCGCCCTCGCGCTGATAACCGTCGAGCGAAATCACCGTCCCGCGAATGGTCGAGCCACCGTCGAAGTTCGCGTCCGACACGTCGCCCGAGGGCTCGTGGAATCGAACCTTGTCGAAGCTCCGCCAGTCGAGCTTCACCGAGCCGAGGGTGGCGTCGGAGACCTCGATTCCGCTGATGGAAGCGTCGACGTCGTTCGTGCCCTCGAGCACGTACGTCCGGCCGTCGGAGAGCGTGACTCGACTTCCCCACGACGCGTATCGTTCGATGGAGGCGATGTCGCCGAACCGGATCTCCATGCGCGTGCCGTCCGAGTCGCCGTCGAGCACGTCGGTCGAGTAGATCTCGTCGACGTCCCACGTCACGTATCCGGTGAACTCGAGACCAGACTGGGTCGTCACGGTGCCGTGGAGGCGTTGCTCCAGGGGAGAGGTCGACCCTGCCGACTCGAAATCGATCGTCTGCAGGTCGCGCCATTCGAACTCGGCTTGGCTTCCGTCGGCCTCCGTCACGATCAGCGCGCGCAGCCCGCTACCGAGGTCGCTCGCGTTGCCGTTGAGCTCGATCTGCTCGCCGTTACGCAGCGTCAGAAGCGCGGCGTCCCGATCGAGAACCTCGAGGTGAGCGACATGGCCGAACCGAATCCCGGAAATGCTCGAACCACCCCGGTGTCGAGGCTTGAGCGCGTCGAGCAGGTCGGTCCAGCTGCCCTCGTTTCTGTCCCACCGAATGAAGCCGGTGAACTCCGTGCCGTGGACGGTCGTGACCGTGCCGTAGATCCGGTCGATTCCAGTGAGCGGAGCCCGCGGAGCCGGCTCGACCTTCGCGACCGGTTCCATCACGACCGGCTGGACCTCGACCTCCACGACGACCGGCCGGATGTCTCGTATTGGCTCTGCGGTCGTCCTGGCGGCGATAAAGCCGATGGTAAGCAACGCCGCGAGTGCGGCGGATCCGGCGACCACCGACAGGTTCTTCGCGTCTTCCTTGAGCCCTGGTTCGTGCCTCATCGTCTTCATCCTCCCTGGTCGATGGTCGTCGCGCTCTTCTTCCTCTACGGGAGGAACGGCGCCCGAGTTCCGGCCGCCGTTCCTCCCTATTCGGTTGGACGTGGCATCCGTCCCAATCGTTGCGTCTGCCTGCTACATCCCCTGATCCTGCGTCACTGGCTGCGATGTGACGTCTCTGAGGTGCACGTCGAGCCACGCAGTCCAGCGTCCCCACAGATCGAGCAGGGTCGAACGGCTCGCCGGTCCGTGATCCTCGTACGGATAGAGGTACATGGCCGCCTCTTTTCCGAGCCCGTTGAGTGCGTGGAACATGCGCGGTGCATGGTCGGGCGCCGTACCGACGTTCTGGTCCTGGAGGCCGTGGTAGATGAGGAGCGCACCTGTCATCTCGTTCGCGTAGTAGAAGGGCGACATGCGGGTGTACGTGTCCTTCGCGTCCCAGAAGATCCGACGCTCACTCTGGAACATCAGCGGTGTGAGCGTGCGGTTGAAGTTGCCATCGCCCGCGATGCCCGCCTTGAAGAAGGGAGTGTGGACCATCGCGTTGGCCGTGCTGAACGAACCGTAGGAATGCCCTCCGATCCCCAGCTTGGACCGGTCGATCAGCTCACGACGATCGAGCTCGTCGATCACCGCCGAGAGATTGTTGCGCAGGTCGTACTCATAGTTGTTGTTCATCTGCCCACGCTCACCCACGATCGGCGCGTCGGGCTCGACGACCGCGTATCCGAGCTGTACGAGGTACTGCATGGAGCGCGTGCCGAAGTTGGGGAACGCGTTCTTGTTGTAGGTCCGTCCGCGTTCGTCGTAGCTCTCCTGGTCCGTATACTCCCGAGGATAGAACCAGAACATGGCCGGGAGTCGCGTACCTTCTTGGTAACCGGGAGGAAGCGTGACGTTGACGAGGAAGCGGAACCCGTCGGGTCGCTCGACCGTGAAGCGCTGCCGCGGGGCGCTCGTCATCGTCGGGGTGTAGTCGATGTTCTCCGTGAGCTGCATGCGCTGCCCGCCGGTCCATAGAAACGACTGTGCGATCTCCGTCGGGGACTCTCTCGACACGATGAACGACCCGGCGTCCGCGTCGAGCACCGCGACGATCTCCTCGTGCTGGTCGTCGTTGTTTGCCTCGAACACCCGGTCCTTCTCGCCCGTGCGAATCTCGATGCGGTCGAGGAAGTTCCGTGGGCTCGCGGCCATCGGGTCTTCGTCGTACGCGCTTCCGTAGAGGTACGCATACCGCCCGTCCGCGGAGGTCTCGACGACCACGGCCTCGTTGCCACCTTCGCCGAAGCCACGTGCGGGGACCCCTCCGCCTGCGGGGAGGAGTGTGCCCGGGTTCGCGTAAAAGTCTTCGGAGTCGTACTCGACCAGCGTGTAGGTCGTCTCCGGATCGTCGAGGTCGATCGCGTATTCCTTGATCGTCCCGCCGTTGTCGCCTCCGCCGCGCGGCCGCTCGACGATGAAGAGCATCTCATGGTCTTCGGAGAACATGTGCCCCGACATCCGAGCGCTCGACTCGTAGACCACCGAGAGGCTCCCCTCGTCGAAGGGTGGGGCCCAGAGCATGACCCGGTCTGCACGACGACCGTTCGACTCCTCGGCCTCCTCGTCTTCGTCCGGGGCTTGCTCTTGCTGGAGGAAGGTCAGACCTGCTCCGTCCTCACGCCATGCGAGCTGCCTGCGCTCCGGGTCATCGTCGGCGCCACCCACGCCCGGGGCGGTCGGTAGGTTTCCATCCAGGCCGGTTTGGGTTTCCGTGACCTCGAGCTCGACCATCACCGCGCCGTCGCGATCCCAGACCTCTTCGACATGGCCGAAGCTGCGCACCGGCACGACGTAGCTGAACGGCTTCTGCATGATCTCGACTCGGGCGTATTCACCGGTCGGGGAGAAGTCGAAGCTGGTGATCATCGCCGGCTCGCCGACCTCTTCGACGTCGCGGCTGTCCACCTGGACCAATGCGAGCTGACCCGTCGCGTGCCACTCGAGGAGCTCCTCGTCGTACGGCGTCGCCATCAGGCTCGCGTAGGTCCGCAACATGTTCTTGCCCTCTTCGGTCTGCTTGACCTGCGGACCGACCGGAACCCGCGATTCGATCGGCCGTGCCGTTCGACGTTGGGGCACCAAGATCGTGGCGATTTCGTCCCCGTCCGAAGTCCACTCGAAGCCCGTCACCATCGTTGCCAACACGGGACGACGCGTGATCCGGCGGGAATCCCCGCTCCGAGGGTCAGCCACGTAGATATGCGTCTCGTCGTCGGTGTGGCCAAAGAAGGCCAGCCGGGATCCGTCTGGGGACCACGTCGCGTTCGACACGCGCACCCCACTCGGGACGTCGATCTCCGTCACCGACCCGTCGGCTGCGGAAATCAGGTGGATGCCCACGTCGGTCCGGATGGTCAGGTTCCGGTGCCGGTTGGCGCGGTAATCGATGAACACGCCGCCCAGTTCGTCGAACTCCTTGGAGAAGCGATCCATCGTGACGGGACCGTCGCCGATCTCGTGGATGAACCATCTTCGATCGGGACTCACGTCCTGCAGCGTGACGTTGAGATGACGCGGGGCGAGCACCATGTCGGCGATCGCGCTCGGGGGAGTCACGAACTCCTTTTGAGCCAGCACGGCGTGGGGGTCGTACTGGCCGAGGACGGCGGCCGGGGCCGCCACGAGCACGGCGAAGAAGAAGAGTCCAAGGGGCAGTCTGCGCATCATACTGATCATTCTGAGATCTCCGGGAGCGGTCGCACTTCGGTCCGACCGGACAAACTGAGGGCTCGACGTCGAACTCGACAGATCTCCAGGCTCCAGCCAACCCAGTCGACAGCCCCGGTACGCGTCGACGACGCTACCGAACCGTTGGGACTTGAAGCGTCTGCCGTTAGCTTCGGGCCTCGGAATCGCTTCTACTTGAAGGACTGCATTAGATGATTGCTCGTTGGGGTTCGGCGCTGTTAGGCGCCTCGTTGATGCTCGGTGCGTGCTCGAATGCGGGAGGCACCGCGTACGAAAGTGCGGCACTCGATTCGAACGACCAGAAGGCCAGCTATGCCATCGGCCTCAACGTGGGTACGCAGCTGGTCGACGCGAACGATCGCCTCGACCGGCAGGCCTTTCTGCGGGGTGTGAACGATGCCCTCACGTCGAGTGATCCGGCGATCGAGCGAAGCGAGCTGGAGGGCGTTCTGCAGACGTTCGGTCAGGAGATCCAGGCGGCCGCCGAGGAGGCGCGCTCCGCAGCAGCCGAGTCGAACGTCGCGGAAGGGGAAGCGTTCCTGGCCGAGAATGCGGAGCGTGAGGACGTGACCGTCACGGAGAGTGGACTGCAGTACGAGGTGCTCCGCGAAGGCGACGGCGCATCGCCGACGCGGGAAGATCAAGTGCGCCTCCACTACCGGGGGACGCTCATCGACGGAACGGAGTTCGACTCGTCGTACGAGGGTGAGCCGGTCGTCTTCTCGGCCGGGCGTCTGATTCCGGGATTCACGGAGGCGCTTCTCCTCATGCGGGAGGGTAGCCATTTCCGGATCGCGATCCCGTCCGACCTCGCGTACGGGCCCGCGGGCTCGGGTCCCGCGATCGGACCGAATTCGACTCTGGTCTTCGAGATCGAGCTCTTCGAGGTCGTTCAGTAGGTCGGAGCACCGCGAGGACTCGCGAACCGCATCATGTCGTTCCTTGCACGGCTCTTCGGATCCCGATCCGACGCGAAAGCCACGAAGGACCTCGACGCTCGTCTCGCGCGTCTCGAAGCCGAGGCGGAGCGAGCTGCGCCGGGGTACGTAGGGAGCGCGTACAATCGGGCGGGTGATCTCGCGTTGCGGGAGGGCCGCCCCGAGCAGGCGGTCGACTACTACGGTCAGGCGATCGATGCCTTCCTCGAGGACGCCCAGCGCGAGGCCGCCCGAGGTGTGGCGAACAAGATCATCCGCGTGCGTCCTGCGGCGGTCCGCACGCTCTGCACGCTCACGTGGTTGGACCTCGCCGCCAGGCATCAGGCCACGGCGCTGCTTCACCTGCGCGACTACGTGGAAGGCGCGAGGGAAGCGGGTGAGCGGGCACGAGCCGCGACCCAGATCTTCGAAATGGCGAAGCTCTCTCACTCGTCGGAGTTTACCGGCGCGGTCGCGGATGCGCTCGACGGCCTCGACTATCCGAATCGCGCGCGAGAAGTGCGAGGATGGGCGGCGGACGAGACGGGCGACGAAGAGGCCGAGGCCGAGCGGCACGACCACTCGGACGCCTGCCTGAGGGCGGCGATACGGTCCAACCAGTCGGGCGGGATTCTCCTGGTCGACGACGAATCGCAGGGGAAATCGGACGACGGCCGTGAGGTAGACGACCGCGATTCCGGCGAGTCCGAGCCGAAGAACGAGTCCGACCCCGACGAGAACCGAGCGCGCGAGGACGAACCGGAAGAAAGCGAGCGTGTTGTCGCATCCGGCGACGACGATCGGGGCTCAGGCGGCCGGGAGATGGGCTCCCACGGCAGGAAGAAGCAAAGCAAGAAGAAGCAAAGCAAGAAGAAGCAAAAGAAGAAGTAGATCCGGGTTTCTCGGGCCGCGTTTTCGTCGGCCCTCGAACCCTGAGAAACGTTTTTGGCCCGGATCCCGTCTGATAGAGTGTGGGACGATCCCACGGCGAGCGCGCGAGCGTCCGCTCGCTGGTCAACGAAGACGGGAGGCTACGGTGCTTCAGTTCGCAATACAGATTCTCATCAACTCGGTCCTGCTCTTCGCGGTCGGACGGCTGGTCAGCGGGATCGAGGTCCGCGATGGGAAAGCTGCCATCTGGGGCGCATTGGCGCTCGGGTTTGCCAACGGGCTCGTACGCCCGATTCTCACGCTGCTGACCCTTCCCATCACGATCCTGACGCTCGGGCTCTTCATGCTGGTCATCAACGCGCTGATGCTCATGCTCGCCGCCGCGTTTGTGGACGGGTTCGAGATCGACGACTTCGGGTCCGCCGTCATCGGCAGCATCGTCTTCGCCGTGATGAACTTCCTAGCCTTCCGGATACTCTTCTAGCGCGCCTCCTCCTTGAACGCGCGGTAGATGTCGCGCGCTTCCTCGAACTGCGCGTAGACGTGGTCCTTCTCTGCCTGGGATCGCCAGTAGGGCCATTCCTCCGCCATGGCCTGGAGCTTGTCGATCCAGGCGACGGCGTAGTCGGCGGACTCCGCTGAGCGTACGGGGGCACCGTCTACGGTGACCCAAATCGGGTTCGTAGCGGCCTGGACCCATGTGATATCCATCGGAAAGCTCTCCTCCTCCGACCCGTTGACCCGGACGTGGTACCACCCCGACTCGGTGGGCCGGAACGACCGGTCGACCGTCAGGGAGGTACGGTCGCCGCTCAGCGGAATCGAGGCGATCACCTCGCCGTTGAAGACGATCTCGGCGCGCTCCAACGGGGTGACCGAGGTCACGCGTAGCGTCGCTTCGATTTCTTCTCCGGAGCGAATCGAGATCTCGTCTCCCACGATGTGGCCGTCCATCTCGAACTCGATGAGGGGTCCGTTGGTCATGAAAGCGTGTTGGTTCTTCATGCCCTCGAACCACGCCTCCATCGTGAATTCGTCGTCGGGGATCTTCACATAGGTGCGCACCGACCCGAGCAGCGGTGTCGTATGCAGATTACTGATCGAGTCCTCGCCACCGACCAATGCCGGGCGCAGGCCGTTGTTCCAGACCGCGTAAAGTGGCGCCCAACCGTTTTGTGACGTCGACCATTCGACGGCGTCCGCCGTGCCCAGGGCTGCGTCGACGATGAAGCCCTTGGCCCCGCCCAGATTCCCCTGCAGTGGGTCTCCGTTGTAGAAGGAGTGCACGTAACCGGTGTATGCGCCCTGTCTCTTCGCCTTCCTGAACATGTCCGTGTTCGAGGGATAGAGACTCTCGATTCCGGTGCCCTCGTACCCGGTCGTGAACGGCGAGATGAGGTGCTCCCGCATCCCGAACATGAAGACGTGACCATAGAAGGGCGGACGGTATTCCTGACCCACGACCAGGATGCGCTCGTCGGTCGAAAGGGGGTGCGCGCCCCCACCCGGCACGAAGTACTGATAGTCGAGGATCCGGTTGTCTTTGTTCGCGATCTGCTCGAGCACGATGTCCTGGTCCTCGGCGTCGGACATCATCATCAGGTTCTCGAGCGAGTTGTGCAGATTCCCGGCGTAGTTCGCGTGGACGTGCGTGGAGCCGTTGTACCATCCGTCCGCCTGGAGGTCGATGAGCGCCTCGAAACGGAGGGTCAGCTCAGTGACCTGACCCGCCACGATCTCCACCGAGCGCTCGATCGGCGATCGCTCGAACCCTCTCACGGCGACCAAAGAGGTCGCTCCGGCCGGGACCTCGACTTCGAAGGTTCCTTCGTGGTGGAAGGCGCCGACTCGAGCGCGCTGGGGAATGCGCGCGTACTCGTTCGCCGGGGTCCACGATTTCCCGTCCGAGCCCGTGAGGTGGACGCGGCTAGCCGTCGGCTGCCCGTCCGTGTCGAGCGTCGTCACCCGTAACGTGCCCATGGGGCTCATCCAGCTCCGACCGGTGATCTCCACGTCGACGATTCGACCGCCGTACGTCTCCAGCAGCTTGAGCTGAGGGAGGCCCGCCCGGTTGTCGATGAACGCGATCCACTCTCCATCCGGCGACCAGCGCGGGTGGAAGGCATCGTGCTCGAAGAAGGTCATCTTGTACGGCTCACCCCCGACCGTCGGTTGTACGTACAGGTTGTTGTACTGGTCGGCCGATCCGCGGGTCGATGAAAAGATGAAGCGCCTCCCGTCGATCGAAACGTGCGGAGCCGTCCGATAGAGCGTCTGCTCCCGCAGCACGACCGTGCGACGATCAAAGCCGTTGGCGATGGCGGGCACGCGGAAAACGTTCCCGCTCCCCAACGCGACGTCTCGGTTGGACACCAGCAGGAGCTCCTCGCCGTTGGGGAACCACGCCGGGTTGATATGGATGTCTTCCGAACCGAAGTAGAGGCGATCCGTCCCGAAGCTGTTGTCATAGGTGATCGCGATCGGCTCGCCCGCCCAATCGCCGTCCGCGAAGTCGCGGACGTATACGTTGAAGTACCCGGACGGGGCGGTCGAAACGTAGACGACGCGGGTCCCGTCGGGGCTGAACGAAGGCTCCGCGTAGACCTCCTCGTCGCCCGTGAGCGCGTGCGTGGCTCCCGTTTCCAGGTCCAGGATCTCCAGCTGGATCGAGCGTCCATGGTCGTCGGCGGTGTAGATCATCCAGCGACCGTCGGCCGAGTAATCGGGGGACGAGTAGTACTTGGAGCCCGATACCAGCTCGATCGCGAGACCGGACTCGACGTCGACGCTCCAGATCGAGCCGTGCATCGAAACGGCGACGCTCTGGCCGTCCGGAGCCCATGCTGGATACCAGGGCGTGGAGTTCACCGCGGGTGGCAGATAGAAGTTGTGCATGTAGTTGCCTCCCATCCGCGTCGCCGGGTACGAGCCGAAGCGTTCTTGACCCGAAGCGGGCGCGCCGCAAAGAGCCATGAGGGAGACCAGAGCCGCCGCGCGGATGCACCGACCGTAAGTCACATCGTCCTCCGATTGATTCGTCATGGGGGATGCCAAGCTGAGGGGGCGCAGCGGTGGCAACAAGAGGAACCATGACATTCGCTACCCGCCTGGACTATCTTGCTGGACGTCCAGCCGATCCAAGACGAGGGACCGAATCGATGGCCTCCGCCCGATCACGTGTGACGTTGCTTCTGTTGCTCGCATTCGCGTCCGCATGCACCTCCGCGACGGACCGTCTGAACGAGGGCATCGCCCTCCAATCCCAAGGGCGCTACGTCCAGGCCGTCTATTCGTACGCCGACGCGTGGGACCGCGATCGCGAGCTTACCGAGGCCCGTGATCGACTGCTCGCAGCGGGTGATTCGGCCGTAATGATCGCCATGGACGAGGCGGATCTTCTGGAGCGTCGGGGCGATCCGGTGCGGGCCGCAGCCCAATACAGCCAGGTCGACGCGATGCTCGAACGAGTCCGCCTGGTCGGGCTCCGGATCGACGTTCCTTCGGATTATCCCGCGATTCGGCGGGCGATCTACGATACCGCGATCAATTGGCAGATGGTCCAGGGTGACGAGGCCGCCGCCGAAGGGCGCTGGCAGGACGCGCGCATTTTCTACAGAGGAGCCCGCGGGGACTACCTGCCCTCTCGGGACCAAGTCGAAGAGTCTCTGGACGCCGAGACCCGACTCCTCCTGGACTGGTCGCGGGTCGAGCTCCAGGACCGCAATTTCAGACTCGCGCACGACATCGCGCAGGATGCGCTGGGAATCCGATCCTCGCCGGCCCGGGAAACGGTTCTGTCGGTCCGGGATCTCCAGGAGGAGGCGCTCGAGCTCGGCACGGTGGTGCTGGCGGTGGTGCCCGTCACGGCCGAGCCCGGGGTTCGCGAGTGGCTCGGCGGCGAATTCGAGGTCGAGCTCGACGACGATCTCTCGCTCGATCATTGGACGCAGCCCCCGCTCTTCGTCGAGATCGCCGATCCGTTGATTCTCCGGCGTGAGCTGCGCGGCCTGCTCCGTGGTCAGGCGACCCAATCCCCGCTGCTCGTCGGTCGGGCGCTCGATCTGGTCGGCGCGGATCTCGCGGTCATGATTACGCTGACCGGGATCGAGGTCGTCGAAGAGGACGTGGATCGAGACCGGCACGAAGCGGTCGTCAGCAGAAACGTACGTGAGGGCGTGGCGCGACGGGCGGTCACCGACACGGTGACCTACGTCACGCTCGACGGGACTTTGTCGTACTACCTCGAGGCGGATATCACGCTCGTGGATCCGAGTGGTCGGGAAGTCGGGCGATTCACCGCTTCGTCGACGCAGGCTGGGCCGTTCTCGCGAGGGGAGTACGACGGGGACCCGTCGGAGCTGGCTCTCGAGGGGAACCAGGCCCGATTCTTCGACCCGACGGTCATCAACAGCCAGATGGCCGCCATCGAGGGGGCGCTGCTCGAAGACCTCGCGGTCGCGATCGCGGCGGGTACGTACGATCAGGTTCTGGCCAACATTCGCTGATCGGCCACGCATCGACCGCGACGCCCCGGGCCCCGCGATCGTGTCGTGCTGAGGCTCTGGACGTCACGGGCGGGCGCGGGCGCGGCGCTCGTTCTGGCCGTCGTCGCCGTGGCCGCGGTGGCCATGTATGTCGATCTCTCGCCGCGCGTGGAGGGCGATTTCTTCTTCGCCCGAGACGACCCGCAGATGCTCGCGTCGCGGGAGGTCGAGCGCAGCTTTCCGCTCGCGGCGCAGCTGATCTTGCGGGTCGAGGACCGCGACCCTCTGGGTGGCGAAGGCCTTGCCGACCGCCTCTACGTCGACCAGGTCGCGGCACTCACCACGGACCTTCTCGCGGTCGCTGGCGTCGTCGGGGGACTCAGCGTGACCACCGACGACCCGGCCAGTCCGTTGTTCCGGCGCATCCTCCTCACGCCGGACCCGGCCGCGACGAACATCGTCCTCCAAGTGGACGAGACCGACCCGCGCCTCCTGCTTCCGCGCGTGGAGGCGGTCGTGGCGCGGCACGAGAGCGCGGCGCTCGATGTCGTGGTGTCCGGCGTTCCTGCGATCGTCGAATTGATCCGACGGAGCCTCTTTCGCGACCTCGTCGTGTTCAGCTCGGCCGCCGTGTTCGTGTTCGCGCTCCTCATGTCGTGGGTGTATCGGGAGGCGGCGGTGGTGGTGGGGACGCTCACGACCTGCGTCATCGCGGTCGGGATCACGCTGCTCACGGTGCACGCCTTCGGGATCGGGATCGGGCTTCTGACGGCCAATCTCATCACGATCGTCTTCGTGCTGACGCTCTCGCACGTGGTCTTCATGACCGGGAACTGGCGCCGCGTCACGACGGCTGAAGGGTCCGGTCGGCGCTCGATCGCCGACCCGGTGACCCCGACGCGCGAGGCCGCTCTGGACCGCGCGGTGCGCGATACGGTGGAGGGCTCGTTTTGGAGCATGGCAACGACGCTCCTCGGATTCGCCAGTCTCCTGGTGGCGTCGGCCCGCCCGCTCCGCGAGCTCGGTATCGCCGGCGTCGTGGGTGCCGCGACGGCGCTGGTGGTGGCCTATCTCGTCTATCCCGCCTTTCTGGGTGGCTGGGCCCAGGGGGTCGATACACCGGGAGACGAGACCGGCGACCCGTCGGCGGGGCCCGAACCGGGTGGTCGGCCAAGGCCGGGACGGTGGATCGTCCCCGGGGCGGTGGTGCTGGTTTTGGCGATGGGCCTCGGCGTGATGAGGATCGACACGGATCCAGGGCTTCTCACGTACTTCGCGGACGGCTCGGAGCTGCGCGACGGCCTCTCCAAGATCGACGCCGATGGCGGTAGCAGCACGCTCGACGTGGTGGTCGCCGACCCGGAAGGCGGCTCGGTCGCGGCACCTGGCGTTTTCGGGCGCCTCGTGGAGCTGCAAACCGCACTCGAGGCCGATGCCGCCGTCGGTGTCGTTCTCTCCCCCGCGCTGCTCATCGAGCACGCGCGGACGATTCCACTGGCGCGCCTGCTCCCAGTGCCGATGCTTCTCGACATCGCATCGGGCGAAGCCCTCGGGGGTGTGGCGCTGGGGTTCGTCACCCCGGACCGAGACCGAGCCCGCTTCTCGCTCCGCATGCGTGAGACCGTCAACGAGCCCAGGGGGCAGGTGCTGGCCCGCGTCGAGGCATCGGTCCGCGGTGCTGGACTCACCCCCGTCGTGGTCGCGGGGTTGTACGACCTGCAGGCGCAGCTCGGACGGTTGATCGCGTCGAGCCTTCGGATCGGGATCGGTGGGCTGCTCCTGCTCTTTTTCGGCGTGGCCCTCGTGGTGTCGCGATCCGGTCGGCTCACGCTCACGATGTGGCTCTGCCTCGCGTCCATCCCCGTCGTCACCCTCGGCGTGTTCGGTCACTTCGGCGTGTCCCTCGACCTCATCACCTCCCCGGCGGCCAACATCGCGCTCGCCATCGGGGCGGATTCGATGATCCACCTCGTGGTGAGGGTGCGGCGGCTCGGTGAGACGGGCTCCGACGCCTGGCCGGAAGGGGTTCGTCAGATCGGCCCTCCGGTCTTGAGCGCGACGGCGATCGTTTGCGCCGGATTCGGTATCTTCGCTCTTTCCTCGTTCCCCCCGACCCAGCGCTTCGGCTTCGCGGTGATCGTGGGCACGATGACCGCGGCGTTCATGGCGTTGGCCGTGATGCCGAGGTTGGCTCTGACACTCGAGAACACCGTCCCGTCCTCCCATGACTGACACCCGCCCAACCTCGACGGTGACCGACTCCTCGCCCGGGCGCTCGGGCCTCGAGCGGCGGCTCGGACTCCTCGGCCTCGCGGCGACGGGAATCTGCTCCATGCTGGGCGCGGCCATCAACATCATCCCCTTCATGATCCAACGGAACGTGCCGGGGATCGGCCCCTACGTGCTGCCGGCGTACCTCTTCGCCGCCGTCCCCGCACTCCTGGCGGCCCTCGCGTACGCGGCGCTCTCGTCGGCGATGCCGCGCGCGGGCGGGAGTTATGTCTTCGCGAGCCGAGGCTTGAGTCCTTACCTCGGGTTCGTCGCGAGCTTCTCGCAGTGGTTCGGGCTCTCGGTTGCGATCGGCGTCGTCTCGTACGTGATGATCCCGTTCATCCGAGACGTGGTGTCGGCGGTCGGATGGGAGGGGCTGGCCGCCGCCCTCGACACGGGGCCGATCCGCGTCGGGTTGGCACTCGCCTTCCTGTGGATTTCCGTGCTGATCAACATGCGGGGTGTGAAGAGCGTCGAGCGCGTCCTGGTGCCGCTCATGTTCGTGATGTTCGTCCTGGGCGGGATCGTCATCGTGACCGGTTTCCTCTTCGACCAGGCCGACTTCGCCACCGCGCTCGCGGCGCGGGAGGGGGCGGTCGTCCCTGAGACCACGGCCGAATTCGGATGGGGCCGCTTCCTGGCCGCCTCGGCGATTCTGTTCTCGAGCTTCATTGGCTTCGATTCGATTGCTCAGGCCGGAGGAGAGGCGAAGAACCCGTCCCGCACGCTCCCGCTGGCCATCGGGATCGCGGTGGTGACGGTGGGGACGTTCTACCTCCTCTTCACGGCGGCGGTCTACCACACCGTCCCGTGGAGCTTCGTGGCGGAGCGCGCCCAGACTCAGGATCTCACCGCGCCCGGGCTTCTCGGATATGTGCTGGAGCCGCAGTGGACCGTACTGATCGTCGCGGGTGCCGCCATCGCCCTGATCAATGATCTGCCCGCGATGCTTCTCGCCGTCTCCCGCCTCATGTTCGCGTGGGCAGAGGATGGGGTATTTCCGCGATCGGTCGCCCGCGTGCACGCACGGTTCCACACGCCGCACGTCGCGCTCGTGCTCAGCGGGCTCATGGCGACCGCGGCGATTCTCGGCAGTCATTTCGCCGGGGACTTCTTCCTCGGCGTGGACATCCTCGTCACGTCGATGCTGGTCAACTTCGGAGTGATGTGTCTCACGGTCATCGCCCTCCCCATCAAGAACCCCGCGGTGGCCGCCGACATGACCGTGCTTTCGAAGCGCTCCCTCCAGCTCCCGGTCGCCGGTGCCGGCGTCGCGCTGCTCAGCCTCTTTCTCGGGGTACACATCTGGAAGGACCTCACGGCCGAGGTCGGCGCGTGGTACTTCCACTCCACACCGCTGTGGATCGCCGTCATGGCGCTCGCCAGCGTCATCTACCTCCGTGAGGTCGCCGCGCTACGCAAGCGAGGCGTCGACGTGCCCGCGATCTTCGCCGAGCTCCCGCCCGAGTGACGGTCTCGAAGCCCCAGGCCGCCGACTGCCCATGACGACGATCGAGCGGGGCTGACGATGGTTGAACGGATCGAGATCGCTCCGGGCCTCGAGATCTCCCGTGCGCTCACGGGGCTTTGGCAGATCGCGGACATGGAGCGCGATGCCGGCACTGTGGACGAGGCCGAGGGCGCGCGCGAGATGAGCCGATACGTCGAGGCCGGACTGACCACGTTCGACATGGCTGACCACTACGGGTCGTCCGAGCTCATCGCCGGGCGCTACGCCGCGGACCACCCGGGCACGGCCGAGCTCTTCACAAAGTGGGTTCCCAAACCGGGTACCGGGACGATGGGTGAAGTCCGGGCAGCGGTCGATCGGGCGCGGAGCAGGATGCGCCAGGAGCGCATCCGGCTCCTACAATTCCACGCGTGGAGCTACTCGGATCCCGGCTGGCTCGACTGTGTCTTCCACCTGAACGAGCTCCGCGAGCAGGGTGCGATCGCGCATTTGGGGCTGACCAATACCGACACCGCGCATCTCGGGATGCTGCTCGATTCGGGCGTACCCATCGTTTCGAACCAGGTCTGCTACTCGCTGCTGGACCGCCGCGCGGCGGGTGCGATGACCGAGCTGTGTGCTGCGCGTGGAGTGAAGATCCTGGCCTTCGGGACGCTCGCGGGCGGGTTCCTGACCGAGCGGTGGCTGGGCGAAGACGAGCCTACGATGGATGCGCTGGAGACGTGGTCTCAGATGAAGTACAAGCGCTTCGTCGACGCGGCCGGAGGCTGGGACCGACTCCAGCGCCTTCTTCGAGCGGTCCAGCGCACCGGGAATCGACTCGGCGTTTCCATGGCGAACGTCGCCTGTCGGTACATCCTGGACGCACCCGCCGTCGGCGGCGTCATCGTGGGAGCTCGCCTGGGCAGGAGCGCGCACATCGACGATACGCTCCGCATGTTCGACTTCGAGATCGACGACGAAGGGCGCGGCGACATCGCGGAGGCGATCGCCGCACTCGACCCGATTCCCGGGGACTGCGGAGACGAGTATCGGAAGCCGCCCTTCCTCACGGCGGCGGGTGATCTCAGCGACCACCTCGACGACATGCCGGGCCCGTACCCGGTCGTGGACGGACCCGGCGACCGCCAACGGGCGCTGAGCGGGACGGTCTGGGAGGACCTCGCAGGGTTCGCACGCGCCGTCCGGAAGGGGAACCGCATCTTCGTGTCGGGAACCACGGCCACGCACCGCGCCCGTCTCGTCGGCGGTTCCGACGCGGGCTCCCAAGCGCACTTCTGCCTGGACAAGATCGAAGGCGCCATCCGGTCCTTGGGCGGTACCCTGGACGATGTGGTTCGAACGCGGATCTATGTGGCGTCGGCGGAAGCGGCCGAGGCGGTCTCGCGCGCGCACGGTCAGCGACTCGGCCACATCCAGCCCGCGAACACGCTGGTCCGGGCCGGGCTGATCGGCGACGGCTATCTGGTCGAGATCGAAGCGGAGGCGGTCGTCGACCCCTAGTCCTTACCCGGGGGCTGGAGCATTGGCGGGCGCGCCACCCTGGTCAGCCAGCGGCCTGCAGGAACCGGCGGGCGAGTTGTGCGACGCGGTCCTCTCCGTCGGCTTCGGCTCTCTCCAGGATCGCGTAGACGTGTTCGACGAGGGCACGGTCGCCCCACCGGTATCCGGTCGCGAGCTCCGCGCTGCGTGAATCGCCCTCGTCGGCTCCCTGGATGAGCGCCCACGCCGCGGCCTCCGGGAAATACGGTGAGTCCGGATCGGGGAGGCGATAATCCGGCTCCCGCTCGTGGTCGTCGTCCTTCACGAAGGCGCGCGACACGTCAGCGTCCCTTCGAGGGAAGCCGGATCTCGGGGTCGTCCGGATCGGCGCGGTACAGGACCGCCGTGCGGCCGATCGTCTGAACCGCATGGACGTCGGTGAGCGCCTCGCTGATGGCACCGGCCGCGTCGCGCACGTCGAGGGGGGCCGACTCCTGCAGCTTCACCTTCAGCAGCTCTCTCGTATTGAAGGCGTCCATCACGGAATCCAACACGGCCGGCGTGACCCCGTCGCTCCCGACCAGCACGACGGGCTTGAGGTGATGCGCCAGCTTGCGGAGATGGGCACGCTGCTTGGAGGTGAGCGACATGGTTCGGACGGACGGAGGAGTGTGTAAAAGTCGCGACGAGGGGTATTGAAACGTGGCACGCGCCTTGCCGATATCAATGGGCAGATGTGCAGCGAGGGGGGCGTTGCTCGTCTGATAAGGGTGACGGACGACGACAGGATTACCGAAGGGAGGAAGAAAATGCGCACTCGACCCGAGACGTTGCTGATCGCGGCAATGGCCCTCTTTGCCCTCACGGGGCTCACCGCGGTGTACTTCCTCGAGCAGCCTTCGAGCGCCATCGATCCCGCCGTGCTCGTCGACCCGGCGCTGATCGGTCCGACGCCGGCCGATCTCCTTCCAGCAACCCCGCCTCAGTCGGCCGCCGCCTGGTTCCAGCAGATCCGCGGCTACTGCAACCCCGTCGATGTCGAGACGCGTCTGCGTTGGCAGCCCGCGCCCGGCAACGAGGAGGGTTGGAAATGGCAGGCGGCATGTTACGCGCTGGCGGGCAAAATCGATCTGGCACGCGCGTCCATCGAGCGGCTTCCACCCGCGATGCGCTACCAGGGCGCCGGCGTCGTCTTCGAAGCTGGACACCCGGCTGCCGACGCTGGAGACGAGCTCGCCGCGGGCCCGCTCATGGAGCTCGTCGTCGAGTTCTGGCCGAATCACTACATGGCCTTGTACCACGCGGGCGCAGCACGCTACGAGCGCGGCGACCACGAGGTGGCGCGTGGCTACCTCGAGCGATTCCTCGCGGTGTATCAGGTCAATGACGGGTGGCGGTCGAACGCTTCGTCGATGCTGGAGACGATCGAAGGCTGACGGACCGGCGTCGGTTCACCCACCACCGATCCGCACCGACAGCCCGACTCGTCCACTCGGGTCGATCCGCATCCCGGAGAAGATCCCGGCGACGCCTACGGGCTCGTAGATGCCGCGCTCGCGCGACGTGACGTACGCAATGAGGGCCCCAACCGGCGCTCCGATGAGCACGCCCATGCTCAGACCGAAGTCTCCCGAGCTCTCGATCGTCGGGTCGGCTTCGGCTCGGAGGACACCTATGGCGACGCCGCCGAGGAAGCCGAGTCCGGAGCCGATGACCATGCGTGGGGCCGACGCAGGGCGCGTTCCGACGCGCCGTTCGAGGGTCTGTACGCCGCGGACTGGGACCACGAAGTCGCGGTTCCCGCGGCGGAGCGTGAGGTGCGACGGGGACACGTCCACGACGCGCGCGATCGCGGACCGCGTGTAGCCGAACGCGTACGAAGGGCGACCCGCGTATTCCCAGCGTACGCGGACCTCGTCGCCCGGTGCGAGTCCGGTGGCCTGAGCCGCAATCGTTTGGGGCGTGCTCGCGAGGAGCACGGCCAGCACGGTACGGACCGTCATGCGCGCGATCGGCGCGGTCGATTTCATCGCTCACCTCGGGGTCGCTTGGGCTGTGCAGATGAAGCCTAGACGGGGACGAGCCCTCATGGCATACGCGTGTCTACGTAGCCGAAGCCCAGGATGACGTAGGCCCGCGGGCTTCGGCTCGACCCGGCGGGCGAGACAGCTCATGTTGTCCCCGAACTCGAACTCGGAGACGCCCCATGAAGCTCACCGCAGCCCTACGGCCTCGCGCCGAGACGGCAGTGGCCCCGCACGTCGTATCCGCCGCTCGCACGCGCATGCGGTCGGTCGCACGCGAAGCCGCACTCGTCGTGGGACTCGCCGTGGCGGTCGCGCCCTCCGTGACCGCTCAAGCTCCCGCCCAGCTCGATCAGTGGAAGGCGCAACTGGTGGCCTCCATTCAAGCCCGGCGAGAGACCACCGCCGACATGGTGGACCAGATCTTCAGCTACGCGGAGCTCGGCTTCCAGGAGTTCGAGACGTCCCGCTATCTCGTTGGCCTGCTCAGGGAGAACGGCTTCACGGTCGAAGAGGGCGTCGCGGGGATCCCGACGGCTTGGGTCGCCACATGGGGAGAGGGGGAGCCGAAGATCTCGCTCGGGACGGACATCGATAACATCCCCAAGGCGTCGCAGATGCCGGGGGTCGCGTGCCATCTGCCGATGGTCGAAGGGGCTCCGGGACACGGAGAGGGCCACAACTCCGGAATGGCGGTGCAAGTAACCGCGGCGCTGGCCGTGAAGGAGCTGATGGAACGCGAGAATCTCCCGGGTACGATCCAGATCTGGCCCGGCGTGGCCGAAGAGCTGGTCGCGACCAAGGCGTACTACGTGCGCGAGGGGGTTTTCGATGACGTCGACATCGTGCTTTACGCGCACGTCGGCTCGAATCTGTCGACCAGTTGGGGCATGACGCCGGGGACCGGCCTCGTCTCGGCGATGTTCACGTTCGAGGGCTTCGCGGCCCACGCCGGTGGCGCCCCGTGGAGGGGCCGCAGCGCGGCCGATGCCGCGAACCTCATGGAGGTCGGATGGAATTTCCGACGGGAGCATCTCCGCACCCAACACCGGTCACACTCGGTGATCTACGACGGCGGCGACCAGCCCAACGTGGTGCCGTCCGAGGCGAGCGTCTGGTTCTACTTCCGCGAAAAGAACTATCCGCAGATCCGTGACCTCTTCGCGATCGGCGATTCGGTGGCGCGGGGTGCCGCGATGATGACGGGGACCACGCTCAAGGAGGTTCGGATCATCGGGTCGGCCTGGCCGGGACACTTCAACCGGGTCGTGGCGGAGACGATGCAGGACAACATCGAGCGTGTGGGTCTGCCCGAATGGACGGAAGCCGACCAGCGCTTCGCTCGTGCCGTGCAGCAGGAAGTCCAGGGGCCCGAGACCGGGCTCGAGACCGAGCTCTCACCTCTGCGTGGTGGGCTGACCGAGGAGCAGCGAACCGCGGGCTACGCGGACGACATCGGTGACATTTCGTGGAACGTGCCCACCGCGGTGCTCTCGTTTCCGTCGAACGTACCCGGGCTCCCCGGACACAACTGGGCGAATGCGATTGCCATGGCGACGCCGATCGCGCACAAGGGGGCGACCCAAGGGGCGATGGCGCAGGCAATGACGCTCCTGGACTTCATGGTGAGGCCCGACCTCATCGAGGATGCATGGAGGTACTTCGAGGAAGAGCAGACGGCCGACCTGCAGTACCAGGCGTTCATTCGACCGAGCGACGAGCCCGCGATCGAGATGAATGCGCGCATCATGGACGACTTCCGTGAGGACATGCGCCCGTTCTACTTCGATCCCGACCGCTACGACTCGTACCTGGAGCAACTCGGCGTTTCCTACCCGACGCTCCGTCAGCCCGACGGACAGTGCAGGGTGGGGCCGATCAGCCAGGAGGAGGACGCGGGCCGCTAGCCCGGCCCCCCGATCCGGCCGTCGTGGTCGGCCGACAGCCGGGTCGACGAGCCTCGACTCGCCGTGGGCCCTCTCTGACTCCGTGCCTCCGCCGACCCCCCAAGCCGCCGCAGCGCCGCGGGGGCGGACGGATTGCCCCGGTCCGCGGCGCGTCCGTACCAGAAGCGCGCGCGCTCGAGGTCGCGGGTGACGCCCCGCCCAGCCTCGAACGCCTCTCCGAGCCGAAGGGCTGGAATCGCGTCGCCCGCTCGGGCCGCCCGGAGCCACCACATCGCCGCCAGCGCGTGGTCGATGTCCACGCCGCGACCGTCTCGGTGCATGTTGCCCACGTTGTGCGTCGCGAGCACGTGTCCCCGCGCCGCGGCTCGTCGATACCACCGCATCGCCTCCCCGTAGTCCGTGCGTACGCCGAGGCCCTCGTCGTACGCCGTTCCCATGAGGAACTGCGCCTCGACATCTCCGGCCGCGGCCAGAGAGCGCACCTCCGTGATCACCTCTGCGGCGAGCGCAGCCGCTCGGGCTTCATCGCGCTCGAAGGTCATCCGGCCGCGCGAGTGCACGCGTGCGATCCACATCCGCGCCAACGGGTCCGAGCCGTCGGACCCCACCGCCTCGAGAAGCGCGCGGGCGGCCCCATCGTCCACTCGGCCTGCGACGCCGGTGTAGAGGTCGATGGCGCGCAGGAGCCGAGCGTCCGCGGTCGTCCCTGCGTCCGGCGGGAGCGTGGGGCGGGGACCGGGTGGCGGTCGCTGCTGGGCCAGCGTGGGCGGGGTGAGGAGCGCGAACGCGATCGCCGCGGCGAGGACCGGCGCACGCATCAATCCACCCCGACCGAATGAGGTCCGATGTCGGCCAGAGAAGGTGTGCCCACGGCCCGCATCGTGATCTCGAGCTCTCTCGTCAGGATCTGCAGCGCTCGTTCCACCCCCTCCTGGCCGAAGGCGCCGAGCCCCCACAGATAGGGTCTGCCGACCGCGACCGCGGTGGCGCCTCGGGCGATCCCTTTGAAGAGGTCGGTGCCCCGACGAAAGCCACCGTCCACGATGACCGGCACCCGACCTCCGACCACGCGCGAGATCTCGGGAAGCGCGTCGATCGTCGCGCGCCCATCGCCCTCTGCGCGCCCGCCGTGGTTGGAGACCCAGATTCCGTCGACACCGGTTCGAAGCGCGAGCTCGGCGTCCTCGGCCGTCACGAGTCCTTTCACGATGATCTTCTGGTCCGTGACACTCCGGAGGCGATCCACGTACGCCCAGGTCATGCTCGCGCCCGACGAGCCGTCCGACACGCCTCGAGGAAGGCCGCGGAGCATCGGCCTGACCGGATCGGCGCGCCCCCCCGACCGGTGGCAGCTCGCGCAGTCCCGGTCGTCGACGCGACGGTAGCGCTCGAGCGTCAATCGATTGCTTCCGCCGTTGAGGTCCACGGTGAGCACGAGGACGGGGCATCCCGCGTCGACACTGCGCCGAACGAGCGCGACGGTCCCCTCCCAGTTCGGACGCGCGTAGAGCTGGTACCACACCGGCTCGCCCCTCGCGTCGTTCACCTCCTCGACCGCGGTGGAGGTCACCGTCGACAGGGTCTGGAGGTGAGTCCGCGCCGCCGCCGCCCGCGCTGTCGCGAGCTCTCCGTCGGGATGGAAGGCGCGCTGATACCCACACGGGGCGATCATCAGGGGCGTGGGCCATTCGCGATCGAAGAGCGCCACGGTGGTGTCGAGGCTCGAGACGTCGATCATGCGCCGAGCACGCAGGTACATCCGCTCGAGCCCGGCCCGGTTGTTCGCCTGCGTCTCCTCGCCGTCGACGCCGGTCATGATGTAACCCCAATGCGCGGTCGGCACCTGCTCGGCCGCGACCCGTTGCAGGTCGAAGACGTCGAGCGCCTCCTGGGCCGTCTCGACCAGGTCGTCCAGCGTCCGTTGCGGGGCTTCCTGCGCGATGACGGGCTCCAGTCCGGCGAGACCGCCGGCCGAAGCCAGGAGTGGGCTGGCGGCGAGCCAACGAAGGAAGTCTCGCCGGCGAACGTCGAGACGGATCTCCGGAAGGGGCATACGGCGACCTCGGTGGTAGGTGGCGCCCGCAGGGTGCGGCTCTCGGGGCCCGGCGTCAAACCCCGCGCGCGGCCGGGAACACGATGCGGGGCCATGCGCTACGAAAGCGCTTCGATCACCTCGTCGGCAGAGGACAGACCCGGGCGAGTCTGGAGCAGCCGCGCGACCACACCCGAGGCGTTGGCGACGGCGAAGCTGATGCCGTTGAAATTCCGCTCCGGCGGAACCCCCGGGATCGGGCGCGGATACGGGGAGGCCCGGAGCACGCGCTTGCCGGAGACCTCCGAGAC
>Ga0224512_10000509_pt1 | contig 41665 bp, 36 predicted proteins | sample SF_May12_sed_USG_4_FD_169103 | JGI IMG/M metagenome (GOLD analysis project Ga0224512, IMG submission 169103) | Sediment microbial communities from San Francisco Bay, California, United States - SF_May12_sed_USGS_13 | ecosystem: Environmental > Aquatic > Marine > Sediment | place: USA... | reverse complement strand
GATATACTATTGGCACACCGGCCATCCCGGCGGCATCAAGGAGCGCACGGCGGACAAGATCCTCGCCGGAAAACATCCCGAGCGGGTCGTCATCAAGGCCGTGGAGCGCATGGTTCCGCGCGGGCCGCTCGGCCGGCAGCAGATGAAGAACCTGCGGGTCTACGCCGGTACCGGGCATCCCCATGAGGCGCAGCAGCCGGTGCCGCTGGACGTGGCCGCGATGAACCCCAAGAACAAGAGGATGGGATAGCGATGGCCGAGGAACAGAACGAAACCCAGACCGTCACCGATCTGGCCGGTCTGGGCGCCGCTACCGGCGCGGTAGAGCCGGCGCCGTTGCCCGAGAAGACCGTCGATGCGCAGGGCCGCGCCTATGCCACGGGCAAGCGCAAGAATGCCGTCGCCCGGGTCTGGATCAAGCCGGGCAATGGCACGATCGTCGTGAACGGTCGTGATGTTTCCGTCTATTTCGCGCGCCCGACCCAGCAGATGGTCATCAACCAGCCCTTCGAGGCGGCCAACCGCAGCGACCAGTACGATGTCATGTGCACGGTCAAGGGCGGCGGCCTGTCGGGCCAGGCCGGCGCCGTGCGCCACGGTATCAGCCGGGCGCTGACCCGGTTCGAGCCGGAACTGCGGACCGCGCTCAAGGCCGGCGGCTTCCTGACCCGTGACGCCCGCGTCGTGGAGCGCAAGAAATACGGCCGCCGCAAGGCCCGCCGGAGCTTCCAGTTCTCCAAGCGCTAACTCGGGAAAACCGTTCATGCGAATTGAGGGCCTGCCGGCAGCGGCGGGCCCTTTTCGTATTCACCGATCATTTACACAATCTCTATACGATCTCCGCCAAGACTCGCCGGCGTCCACACCACTTTTGCGGAGCAGGGTTCCGCAGCGTGAGTCCTCATCCGCGGGAGCGGCGAGACGCGACAATACGGGATGTTCGGCGCAGGCAGGTGATGCGGCAAACGGTTGGTCCGACAGGCCGGCCTTGAACAGTGGATTGATTCTAGGGATTGTGGCCGGGCATCTTTTGATATGGAACATGTTTCGTTTTCCCTGAGTGACGTGCTGGATGATGTCGCAAACCTGGTCAGATCAGCGCGCGGCGGACCGAAAGCAGGCAAGTTCCTCGCGGTCGCCGGTGAAATCCCCAGCAGCCTGACCGGCGACCCGGCGACGCTCGTGCGGGCCTTGGTCGAACTCCTCGAAAATGTGTTCGAATGCGCGGGCTCCGGCAAGATCGCTGCTATTGCCGATGTCTTTGAAGATAGTACCGACCGGGACCAGCGTTCGGTGATTCTGCGCTTAACCGTGCGCCGCAATGACGAAGCCGGTCTGACTTGCGAAGAGGCCGCCAATCTTCTGATGAAGTTCTCTTCGACCAGTCCGGCGACCGGGGATAGCGCCGGCGCCGATGGATCCGCGGGCGCCAGGGAACTGGCCGACCGCCTGGGGGCCAGCATCGCGGTCGCAAGCGAGCCCGGCGAGGGTTTTGCGGTTTCCTTCACCGCTGAATTCGGTATGGGACCCGGCGCCACCGGTGGCTTCCAGCGGCGCGCCGGTTACGCTATGAGGCACAATCCAAACGCCGAGATCAGGATGCCGGCCGGGCTGGAAAGAATCCAGGGTGCACGTATTCTGCTGGCGGAGGACCATCCGGTAAACCAGAACCTCACCCGGGAAATCCTGGTGCACGCCGGGTGCAGCGTCGCGGTGGCGGAGGACGGGCAGGAAACGGTGGACGCGGTGCGGGACCCTGCCCAGTCGTATGACGCCATAATCATGGACGTTCAGATGCCGATCATGGACGGCTTCGAGGCAACCCGCATTATCCGCGCCGATTTGTCGGAAACCGATCTGCCCATAATCGCCATGACGGCAAATGTACTCGGCGATGAGCGGGAGCGCTGCCTTGCCGTGGGAATGAACGACTACGTTTCCAAGCCGATTCATATTCCCGACCTCTATGCGGCCCTAATTCGCTGCATCAAGCCGGGTGAAGGGGATGCCGGCAAAGCCGGAGAATCTGCAGCGGCCGCAAGACATAAGGTTCCGAATCCACGCGATGCCGATGTCTTCCTGCCCGACCAGATTCCACAGATCGATGTCGAATCGGGTCTTGCGCGGGCGATGGGTAACCGTGAGCTGTATGTTAGCCTTCTCGCGCAGTTCGCGAAGAGCAATGAGATCCTCGGGACGGACGTCGGGGGCGCGATTGCCGCCGGCGATCTGGACAAGGCGCGGTTCCTCGTTCATGGTCTTGCATCGACAGCCGGGAATATAGGCGCCGACGCGCTTTATTCATGTGCCAGCGAGCTTGAGAAGGCGATCGTCGCGCGAAGCGACGATATTGACCGCCTGTTCCAGGGGTTTCAAGTCAGCTTGGACGGTGCGCTGGCTGCGATCCGGGAGTCGGGAATTTCGCCGCAGAGCAAACTGGACGCTCTGGGACCGCGAGAGGCGCCGTTCGACCGACAGGAGGCATCGCGTCTGGCGAAAACGTTCATGAAGACGCTGGACGATCAGGATATGGGGGCACACAGCCATCTGGACAAATTACTCGATATTCTTGCCGGCCAAGGGCAGGATGAGCAGTTGAAACGTCTGGAGGCAAGTTTGGAGACGCTGGATTTTCCGAAGGCCAGGGAAATTCTGGACGGTATCTGCAAGGATATTCTGACTTGAACTTGTACGATGGAGACGATGCTGCCTCGCGAGAGCGGTCGCGAATACTGATCGTCGACGACATACCGGACAACATCAAGTCGCTGAATGCGATTCTCGAGGACGATTACAGCATTTCGTTCGCCACGTACTGGACCAAAGCGCTGGAGATCGCAGGCCGCACGCTCCCCGACCTCATTCTTCTCGACATATTGATGCCGGACATGGACGGCTACGAAATCTGCCGGCGGCTCAAGTCGGATCCGACGACCCGGGACATTCCGATCGTCTTCATTACCGCGCTCGATGGCGAGGCGGAGGAAGAAAAAGGACTTGCCGCCGGTGCTGCCGATTACATCACCAAACCGTTCCATCCTGCGATTGTCCGGCTCAGGGTGCAGAACCACCTGATGCTCAAACTGCAGCGCGACCGGCTCGCGGCGCTGACGATGACCGACGGGTTGACGGAGATCGCAAACCGCCGGCGCCTGGACCTTCATCTTGACGCGGAATGGCGCCGATGCGCGCGCACTCAAAGCCCGTTGTCGGCGGTCATGGTGGATGTTGACCAGTTCAAGGCGTTCAACGATTGCTACGGGCACGCTGCCGGCGACGAATGTCTGAAACGAGTCGCACAGGCCCTCGATGGCGTACCCAGCCGGCCCGGCGACCTGGTTGCCCGAATTGGCGGGGAGGAGTTCGTGTGCCTCTTGCCTGGCACCGACGCCGAGGGCGCCCGGGTGATCGCAGAACGGCTTCGCGCTGCCGTTTACGAACTGGCTATTCCCCATGCCGAAGCCAGCGCCGACGGACGCGTCACGATCAGCGCGGGCGTGGCGACCGTCGAACCGACCCGGGATGGCACGCGGGAAGCCCTGCTCAAGCAAGTGGACGATCGGCTTTACGAGGCAAAGAGGACCGGACGCAATCGGGCCGTCGGTCCCTGAGCTGCATTTAGTACAGGTAGCGTCCCCAAGGCGTTGTACGTCTGCATGACCCGCGGCATTACCGCGCCCGGTCGTGTGCCGATGCCTGAGGCGCGGGCCCAATCCGGAGATCGGCACAATTCTGCACAAGCCGCGAGATGGCTGCCCTCGCCTGCACCGATTCGTGCCGGTCGCATCAATTTGTTAACCAATCGATGCTACCAACGGTATACGGGCAGGTCCGAAAGTATGGCTCGAACTGTCCGGTATATTTTCTGCGGCGGGCATGCGGCCCAGGAGGCGACGTTCAGGACAGCTCATGGCCAAACCGAAAAATCCAGACAATCCTGAAATTTCGCACGATTCGCCGGTTCCGGACGATGAGGCGGACCGTCTTGAAGCGCTGCTTGACTATGCCATCCTGGATACAGCGCCGGAGGAAGGTTTCGACCGCATTACCAGAATTGCCAGCCGGATCCTGGATGTTCCGATGTGTCTGGTTTCCCTCGTCGACACCGACCGTCAGTGGTTCAAGTCGAAACAGGGCCTCGATGCCGATCAAACACCGCGGAACGTCGCCTTCTGCGCACATGCGATCATGGAGGATCAGGTCATGGTCGTCCCTGACGCGACGAAGGACGCGCGATTTCGCGACAACCCGCTGGTGCGGGGGGAGCCCAACGTCAGGTTCTATGCCGGCGCGCCCCTCAGGAGTTGGTCCGGGCACAATGTCGGAACGCTCTGCGTCATTGACCAGAATCCCAGGAAGCCAACGCCGGAACAGCAAGAGATCCTTGCAGATCTGGCGAAGGTTGTCGTTGACGAGATGGAGCTCAGATTGTGGGGCAAGCGGGCGCTTGACGCACTTCGCTTGAAAGACCAGGCCGTAGACGAGCTGGACACGGCAAAACGGAACCTTGAGGAGGAGGTTGAAGAACGCAAACTTGCGGAAGCGGAGATCACCGACAAGGAGAACCGCACGCGGGCGATTCTGGATACGGTTCTGGACGGCATCATCACGATTGATGAATCGGGCGATATCGAAACGTTCAATCCGGTGGCAAGCATGATTTTCGGCTATCGCGCGGACGAGATCATTGGTCAGAACGTCAAGATACTCATGCCCGAGCCCTACCGCAGCGGCCACGACGGGTATCTGCGAAGCTACATCAAGACGGGTGACGCCAAGGTCATCGGAAACGTTCGCGAGGTTGTCGGCCAGCGCAAGGACGGCACCACCTTTCCGATGGAGCTCGCCGTCGCGCCCATGATGGTATCGGAGCGCATGATGTTCACCGGTGTCGCGCGCGACATCACCGAGCGCAAGAAAATCGACGACTTGAAGAACGAGTTCGTCTCGACGGTGAGTCACGAGCTCAGGACGCCGCTGACCTCGATCAAGGGCGCGCTGGGGCTGCTTCAGGGCGGCTTGACGGTAGCGCTGCCGGAAAAAGCCACGCGCATGATCGAAATCGCATATCAGAACAGTGACCGCTTGGTGCGGCTGATCAACGATATCCTCGATATCGAGAAGATCGAAGCTGGAATGATGAAGTACGAACTCGTGCCGGTATCCGTGGCTGACCTACTTGCCGAAGCGATCGATGCCAACACGGGGTTTGCCGACGAGCACGGGGTTCGGCTCGTGCTGGGCGACGACGTGTCCCACGCGACAGTCAGTGCGGACCACGACCGTATAATGCAGGTCCTCACCAATCTGCTGTCCAACGCGATCAAGTACTCGCCGAAGGCGGGCAAGGTTGTTGTTCTCGCCGTTGAGGAAGCCGACAGGATTCACGTGTCCGTAACCGACAAGGGTCCGGGCATTCCCGAAGAGTTTCGCGATACGATATTCGCGAAGTTCGCCCAGGCCGATTCCTCCGACACCCGTGAAAGAGGGGGCACCGGGTTGGGACTCGCTATCAGTAAGGCGATCGTGGAGCAGCATGGCGGTGAGATCGGCTTCGAGACGCAAACCGGGCAGGGGACAACGTTTCATTTCGATCTGCCCTTGCGAAAGGCACACACAGATGCGCCCGCCGCCGCGGTCAAACCAGATGGGAAAGCGCTGTCGGGACCACGGATCCTGGTCTGCGAGGACGATCACGATCTCGCCGAGTTGATCGCGATGATGATCGAATCAGGTGATTTCGAATGCGATATCGTGCACTCCGCGCAACAGGCCAAGTCGTTGCTGGCTGAACGCACATACGCCGCCATGACGCTCGATCTTGGCCTGCCCGACCAGAATGGGCTGGCCCTGATTCGGGACATCCGCGAGAACGACGCGACTCAGGAATTGCCGATCATCATCGTTTCCGCCACTTCCGAAGGGACAGCCGCAGAAATTCACGGCAACAGCCTCAACAGCGCGCTCGAAATCGCGGACTGGCTGCAAAAGCCGATCGATGAGGATGTGATGCGCCTTGCTCTCAAACGCGCGCTGCGTAAGGAGACCGATCACCGGCCGCGGATCCTGCATGTCGAGGACGATGCGGATATTGTCAGTGTCGTCTCGGCCCTGGTTGGCGAAGTTGCGGAGGTGACGTCTGCGGCGACGCACGAAGAGGCGAGGCGGCTGATCCATGCCGAGACGTTCGATCTGATCATCCTCGATCTGATGCTGCCCGACGGCTCGGGCGAGGATCTGCTTTGCGAACTGCACCGCTCCAGCAATTACAAGGTCCCGGTTATCGTTTTTTCGGCCAGGGAGCCGTCGGCGGACCTCGCATACCGGATCGAGGCGACGCTGGTGAAGTCGCAAGCCTCGAATGAGGACTTACTCGAGGTCGTCAGGGCTGCGCTCTGAGCAGCTCGCAACAATGGGCAACATGGGTTCGATTGACAATACAGTGACGAGATGGAAACACGATGACTGATAGTGCGCTAAATCGCGTGATGCACGTTGACGACGAGCCGGATATCCGTGAAGTCGCCAGGCTGGCCCTTGAAGAAGTGGGGGGCCTTACCGTCGAGTCCTGCTCATCCGGCGTCGAGGCGCTCGAAAAGGCGCCGAGTTTCAATCCGGACGTCATTCTCCTGGACGTGATGATGCCGGGCATGAGCGGGCCGGAAGTGCTGGAGGCATTGCGTGGCCTGCCGGAGGCCGGGGGCATTCCTGTCATTTTCATGACGGCCAAAGTTCAAGCCCGGGAGATCGAAGCCCTCACCGGACTCGGGGCGATCGGCGTGATCGAAAAGCCCTTCGATCCTATGACCATGTCGAGCCTGGTCATTGAGATCTGGAAGCGCCATGCTGTTTGCTAACGCGCAATCCGTAACCGACAAGATGAAGGCTCTTGCAGAGGCCTATGGTGCCTCTCTGCCAGGCAAGCTGCACGAGCTGGAAGAAATGGCACGGGCACTGGCCGGCGGCGGGCCGTTCGAGGAAATTCGCGAGCCGTTGGAAGCCGTTCGCAACCATGCTCACAAGATTGCCGGAACTGCCGGGACATTCGGCTTTCAATCGATTACCGACAGCACGCGGGCCATCGAGGAGAGCCTGCGATCTTTCATCGAATCTGAGCGGCAATTGTCGGCCGAACAGGCGGCCGAGATTGAGGGTCAAATCGGGGCGCTGAAGAACGCCGCGAAGCTGGACGCCGGAGCGCATACCAACACGCCATTCGGTGCAACGGATTCGGCAGGGGCGGCGGCGGAGTTCGTCGTCCTGCTGGCTCCTCCGGGCGAAGCGACCGATCTGCTTGCACGGGAGATCGAAGAGTCCGGTTACCGGGTGCAAAGAGTTTCCGGGCATGTGGAGAAGGCGAACGGTATTGGCCAGGGACGCGCGCACGCAATCCTGGTTCATACTGCCTTGCCCGATGGATCCAAGATCTGCCGAAAGCTGAACGAGATATTCCGGCGGGAGTATCGAACCGGCGTTCCGGTCATCGTCCTTTCCGATACCGGCGATTATCAGGCCCGTCTGCAGGCGGTTCGTTCCGGTGCGAATGCCTTCATCGTCGCACCGCTGGATGCCCGATCGATTGTCCGGAAAATCCGCGAACTGGCGGATTCGCCGATGTTCGCGCCGCACCGGGTCCTGATCGTCGAAGATGACGATATGCTGGCGCTGCAATGCAACGGCGCCTTTGAAGGCCCCGGTTTCGCGAGTCGCGTCGTCAAGGATCCGTCGGCGCTGCTCGACCGGTTGGAGACCTTCAATTCAGAACTCATCGTCATGGACCTGTCGGTGGCCGGAGCAAGCGGGCTGGATCTGGCGAAGGTCGTATGGCAGCACGATGACTTCCGGGATGTCGCGATTCTGTTCCTCACTCCCGGGCCCGAGTTCAATGTTCAACTGCTTCAACTGGGCCTGTCGGATGAGTTCTTCATTCCGCGGCCGATAGATATCCATGCGCTCCGCAGCGTGGCCACGCGGTACCTGGCGGATTTGCGATGTGGGCGCCGCGCGCCCAATTTCGGCGATCTGTATGCCCAGCTGGATCGCATCAGCGGCATGCAGCCGTCCAGCGGCGAGGCGGCGGCCAAGGACGATGGCCGACATTCCGCGCCCTCGGAGCCGGAGGTTGCGCCCGAAACGCTCCCGAAGGTGTTGGTGGTTGACGACGACAGGCATCTCGTCGACGCCATAGCGATCAAGCTTTCCGCACATGGCATCGAGGTACTGAAGGCATATTCCGGCGAACACGGGTTCAGGGTGGCCTGGGAAGAACACCCGGACGCGATTGTTACCGATTATGAGATGCCGGATGGGTCGGGCGATTATCTCGTCGGACGCCTGAAAACAGCGGAAGAGACCCGCAATATACCGGTCATGGTGCTTACGGCCCACACGCTTGACGGACGTAAGGATTACGCGCTGGAGAGGGAATTCGTGGGCCGGCTCGGTGCCGTTTCGTATCTTGCCAAACCGATCAGCCTCGATGCGCTTGTCGCCGAAGTCGGCCGCGTCGTTGCGTTGCCGTCCAGCGCTGCACCGTAACGGCATGGCCCCATGCAGCCGCGCCGCACAGGCCTGAGCGAGGTGTTCCCGCCAAGGGGTGCCCCGCCGTGGCCGCCCTCTTGTCTTGCTCTCGTTTCGCATGAAAACGGATCACGGCGGCAACACGGCACAGGATCGGAACACCGGGCCACCGGCGTGATCGACAGGTCTTTCGAGCCCACTGCGATGCCGGGCCAGGTTACGCAAAGGAGTTGCCGTGATGTCCGATAAGCCGCAGTCCTCCGACAAGAAGATGGAGGAACTTGTGGAGGCGTACGGCGTATCGCTGGTCGGCAGATTGCATGAAATGGAAACCCTGGCCGGGCTATTGTCCGGCGGAGGAAGTTTTGAGGAAATGCGCCCGTCGCTGGAAGAAATCCACAGACTGGCGCACAAAATTACCGGTACGGCCGCGATGTTCGGCTATCCCTCTGTCACCGATCATGCGGGGGCAATCGAAAGCGGTGTGCAACCTGTAATTGAGGCCGAACTGCCGTTAACAGCCGAACAGGCGGCCGCGATCGAGATTCAAATCGCGGCGCTGAAAAAGCTGGTCTCCGTGAAGCCCGATCCTGGAAGTCCTCCCTACGCGCAGTCCGATGCCGCGGCCGCGAACACGGAGGCAACGGAGTTCGTCGTCCTCCTGGCCGCTCCGGGAGAAGCGACCGAATCGCTCGTGCGGCAGATCGAAGACTCTGGTTACCGGGTGCAACAGGTTTCCGGACAACTGGACAACGTCACTGGTGCCGGTCAGGCACGCGCACGGGCAATCCTCCTGCATACCGCATTGCCCGATGCGTTCAAGATATGCCGGAAGTTGAACGAGGTCTTTCGCCAGGAGTACCGGGCCAACGTTCCGATCATCTTGCTGTCCGATACCGACGATTTCGAAACGCATTTGCAGGCGGTTCGTTCTGGTGCGAAGGCTTTTGTCGCCGCGCCGCTGGAAGCCCGCACAATTATCCGGAAGATCGAGGAATTGTCGCGTTCGGCGGCGCTTGCGCCGCACCGGGTCCTGATCGTCGAAGACGATGATACGCTGGCGCCGCAATGCAGCGGGGCCTTTGTCGGCCCGGGTTACGCGGTCCGGGGCATCAAGGAGCCGTCCGAGCTGCTGGATCGGCTGCAGACCTTCGATACGGAACTCATTGTCATGGATCTCTCGGTAGCCGGCACCAGCGGCCTGGACCTGGCGAAGGTCGTATGGCAGCGCGACAACTTCCGCCATATTGCGATGCTGTTCCTCACTCCCGGGCCCGAATTCAACCTGCAACTGCTGCAACTCGGCCTGTCGGATGAGTTCTTCTTTCCGCGGCCGATCGATATCGGTGCGCTCCGTACCGCAGCCACGCGGTACCTGGCGGACTTGCGATGCGGGCGCAGGGCGTCCAATTTCAGCGATCTGTTTTACCATCTGGATCTTATAGGGCGCTTGCAGTCTCTAGGTGGCGAGTCCGGCGACACGACGGACGACCGACAATCCGCGCCTCCGGATTCGGAGGCTGTGCCGAAAATGCGCCAGACAGTGCTGGTGGTTGACGACGACACGCATCTGGTAGACGCCATAGCGATCAAGCTCTCGGAATACGGGATCGAGGTCTTGAAGGCCTTTTCCGGGGAGCAGGGATTCAAGGTCGCCTGGGACGAACGCCCCGACTTTATCGTTACCGATTACGCAATGCCGGACGGGACCGGCGAATACCTGCTCAACCGCTTGAAAGAAGCGAACGACACCCGGGATATTCCGGTCATGGTGCTGACGGCTCACAAGGTTGAGGGCCACAAGGATTATGCGCTGGAGCGTGACTTCATGGGCCGGCTGGGCGCCGTGTGTTATCTCGCTAAACCGATCAGCCTCGATGCTCTCGTTGCCGAAGTGGGCCGCTACGTCCCGTTGCTGTCCGACGGTTCGCCGTGACGGCAGGACCCTGCATCCCGCAGCACCGCCCGAGCGAAGTGTTCCCAATAATGGGCGATTGCAATTTCCCGGACTTCATGGCAAGGACACAGCCATGAAGCTGTTCCGACGATCCTGGGAAGCCCGCCTGCGCAATTCGCAGGCACCAGCCTGATTCCGGAAGGGATGGATGCCGCCAAGGGGCGCCCTGCCGGGGTCGCCCTTTTGTTTTGCGCGATTTTCGGATAGGAACGGATGATGACGGCAGCACGGCTCAAGATCGGGATCCTGGGCGCCAGCGGCTACACCGGCGCTGAGCTGGTGCGACTGCTCGCGCGCCATCCGGGCGCACAGATCGCGCTGCTCACCGCCGACCGACATGCCGGCAAGCCGCTGGGCGAGGTCTTTCCGCATCTCGCCAGGCTGGCGTTGCCCGACCTCGTGACAATCGAGGATGCCGAATGGAGCAAGCTGGAATTCGTGTTCTGCGCCCTGCCGCATGCCACCACCCAGCAGGTGATCGCCGGCCTCCCCGAGACGCTGAAGGTCTGCGATCTGTCCGCCGATTTCCGGCTGCGGGACGTTGCGGTGTACGAACAATGGTACGGCGGCACGCACCAGGCGCCGGAACTGCAGAAGCAGGCCGTCTATGGCCTGACCGAGATTTATCGGGATGAGATTGCCGGGGCGCGGCTGGTCGCCAATCCGGGATGCTACACCACGACCGCCGAGCTGCCGCTGATGCCGCTGCTCGAGGCGGGCCTGATATCCCCCGAAGGCATCATCATCGACGCCAAGTCCGGGGTCAGCGGTGCCGGCCGGTCCGAGAAGCAGGCGAACCTCCATACCGAGGTCAGCGAGGGGATCCATGCTTACGGCATCGCCAAACACCGTCATGCGCCGGAGATCGAACAGGAGCTGTCCGCCGCCGCCGGCCGTCCCGTCACGGTGACCTTCACGCCGCATCTGATGCCGATGAACCGGGGGATCCTGGCGACGATATACGTGACGCTCGCCGGCGGCGCGGATGCGGAAGATCTGCGCGTGGCGCTTGCCGCAAAATATGACCCCGAGCCATTCGTGCATGTCCTGCCCGCCGGGGCCGCGCCGGCGACGCGCGACGTGCGCGGCTCCAACCACTGCCTGATCGGGGTGTTCGCCGACCGGGTTCCCGGCCGGGCGATCCTGCTGTCGGTCACCGACAACCTGGTCAAGGGCGCGGCCGGCCAGGCGATCCAGAACATGAACGTCATGTGCGGCCTCGCCGAGACCATGGGGCTGGAGCAGGAGGCGCTGTTCCCGTGACGGCGACGGTCCTGCCGTTCCGCGGCATCGCGCCCCGGATCGACCCGGCGGCCTTTATCGCACCGGGTTCGAACCTGATGGGCGATATCGAGATCGGCCCCGGCAGCAGCGTCTGGCTGGGCTGCCAGCTGCGCGGCGACGTCAACGTCATCCGCATCGGCGAGAAGGTCAATTTGCAGGATGGCAGCGTCGTCCATGTCTCCAGCAAGGGGCAGGGGACGCTGATCGGCGATCGCTGCACGATCGGCCATATGGTGCTGCTGCACGACTGCATTCTCGAGGCCGACAGCTTCGTTGGCATGAACGCCTGCGTAATGGACGGCGCGGTGGTGGAGAGCTACGCCATGGTCGCCGCCGGCGCGCTTGTCACGCCGGGCAAGCGGATTCCCTCGGGCGAGCTGTGGGGCGGCCGCCCGGCCCGGTTCATGCGCGACCTGACCGAGGCGGAACGCGCCGAGATCGACCGGATCGCGAAGCTCTATTTCGATCTGTCCCGCGAATATTTGGCGGCCGGCGTCGGCACGCCGCCCAATTCCTGAGTGGCTGCAAAACCGGTTGTTTGCTGCCGTTTTGCACCGGCGGTGCGACCTCATACTTCGAAACGCCCCTTCGGGGCTCCTCAGCATGAGGCTCAAACGCTCTTGCACTCATGCTGAGGAGGCGCGGAGCGCCGTCTCGAAGTATGAGGTCGCTGGGCGCTGACGGCGAACAATCCTCAAAAGCTCGCGCGAGAGGAATCACGACAACTGAAGCCGGAACACCGCCCCGTAGTGGTACGGGGGCAACTCCACCAACTCGTCGAGAACGAACCCCGCCGGTCCGACGACATCGCTTGTGGCCTCCGGCGTCATCCGCATGTCGGTCTTCGGCCCGCGCGGAGAACCCAGGACCGGGGTCTCCTCACGCGGCCTCGCATGCCAGTTGACGACGGCGAACCGCCCACGCGGTTGCAGGCACGCCGCCGCCGCCCTTGCCAGTCCCGTCTGGTCCGGCACACCATGGAAGGTGTTGGCGATCAGTACGAAATCGATCCGTTGCGGGAGTAGGGTTCCGGCGTCGCGGGCATCGCCTTCGATCCACTCCAGGACCGTGGCGCCGGTCCGCTCGGCTTCGGCGCGCGCCGCCTCCAGCATCGCCGGATTTAGGTCGAGCGCGAACACCTTGCCGCCGGTGAGCACGGCCAGCGGTGCGGTGAACCAGCCGTCGCCGCAGCACAGGTCGAGCACCGTCATGTCCGGGGTGATGCCGAGGGCCCTGAGTGTGGCCGCCGGGTCCGGCCACAGCGCCGCCCACCAGTCGCGGTCCGGCATGACGGTGGCCGGGAAGATGTTCTGATCCGCCGTCATGACCGTGCCACCCGGGCCTTCAGCCCACCCGGACCTTGACGTAGGACCCGGGCGCGTCCTCGATCGGCTTCAACTCTCCGTCGCCAGGCTTGCGCGCGTTCACCTTGGTGCGGCCGCGGGCGGTCAGCCATGTGTTCCATTCCGGCCACCACGACCCCTTGTGCTCGGTCGCGCCGGCCAGCCAGTCGTCAGCAGTGGCCGGGCATTCGGCATTGGTCCAGTACGAGTACTTGCCGGCCGCCGGCGGGTTCACGACGCCGGCGATATGGCCGGACGCGGCCAGCGTGAACGTCACCGGCCCGGCGTAGAGCTTCGTTGAAGCATAGGTCGACATCCACGGTGCGATATGGTCCTCGCGGGTCGACAGCAGGAAGGACGGCGTCTTGATCCGGCGCAGGTCGATCGGCACGCCGCCCAGCGTGATGCCGCCCGGCTCCACCAGTTTGTTCTCGATATACATCCGGCGCAGGTAGAAGCCGTGCATCGCCGCCGGCATGCGCGTCGAATCCGAGTTCCAGTACAACAGGTCGAACGGGAAGGGGTCCTTGCCCAAGAGGTAGTTGTTGACCACGAACGACCAGATCAGGTCGTTGGCGCGCAGCATGTTGAAGGTCGTCGCCATCTCCGAGCCCTCGAGATAGCCGCGCTCCTCCATGCGCTCCTCGAGCGAGGAGAGCTGCGCCTCGTCGATGAAGACGCCGAGCTCGCCCGGCTCGCTAAAATCGGTCAGGGTCACGAAATAGGTGGCCGTGGCGACCCGGTTGTCCTTCTTCGCCGCCATATAGGCCAGCGTCGAGGCCAGCAGCGTCCCGCCGAGGCAGTAGCCGATGACATTGACACGGTTCTCGCCGGTCGCCTTCCCGATCGCGTCGAGCGCCGCCAGTGTGCCGTCGAACATGTAATCCTCGAAGCTCTTCGCGGCGAGCTTCTTGTCCGGATTGACCCAGGAGATGCAGAACACCGTATGGCCCTGTTGCGTCGCCCAGCGGATGAAGGAGTTCTTTTCGCGCAGATCGAGGATGTAATACTTGTTGATCCACGGCGGGATGATCAGCAGCGGGCGCTTGTAGACCTTGTCGGTCAGCGGCTCGAACTGCAGCAGCTGCATCAGTTCGTTCTGAAAGACCACCTTGCCCTTCGAGGTCGCGATATTGCCGCCGACCTCGAAGGCCTCGGCATCGGTCATTCTGATCTTCAGCCGTCCCTGGCCGCGCTCCAGGTCGTCGAGCAGGTTCTGCAGGCCCTTGACCAGGTTTTCGCCCTTGCTGTCCAGCGTCTCGCGCAAGACCTCGGGGTTCGTCATCACGAAATTCGACGGCGCCATCGCGTCGACGAATTGCCGTGTATAGAAATCGACTTTCTTGGCGGTCCGGTCGTCCAGTCCTTCCACTTCGTTCACGGTGCTCTGCATCCATCGCGCCGTCAGCAGGTAGGACTGCTTGATGAAGTCGAACAGCGTGTTCTCCTCCCAGGCGGCGTCCCTGAAGCGGCGGTCGTCGTGATCGGGTGTGACAGCCGGTTCTACCTCTTCGCCCATCAGGCGCCTTGTGGCGTTCTGCCAGAGCGTCATGTAGTCCTGCCACAGTTCCATCTGCGCCTGGACGATCTTGTGCGGGTCCATCATGAGATGCTTGGTCATCTCAAGGAACGCGCCGCCGACGTTCATCGGGTCTGCATGCCCGAGGCCGCCGCCTTCGGCCTGACGGGCCAGGAATTCGCTGACCAGCGACTGGCTGCGTTCCGCGATATCGGCCATGGTGCGCGTATAGTCTGTGGGATCCGGGGTTGGCTCGGAGGAATTGGTGGGTTCCGCCATCGGTCTTTATCCTCGATCGTTATTGGTCAAACAACGCCACGCACGGGGACCGGACAGGTCCGCCGCGTGCCGCGATAACGCATTCCTCCCGGAAATCGCGCGAGGATATAGCACGGTTTTCGCGGGATATTCCAGCCCCGACATGCGATAGTGTACTTGGAATTCGCAACGCCGCGCATCATGGGACGATTTTTCCTGCACAGCCCTTCATTCGCCGCCACGCTCGCGATCGCGGCAGGGCTTCTGGTCGCCGGGTGCACCGACTACGACGTGCCCGGCGCCGACAAGCCCTGGCCCAAGCTGAGCGATTTCCCGGAACGGCCCGACGCCCAGAAGATGGACGAGCGGCGGCGGCGCCTGATCGGCAGGTACGGCGATCCGGCGGATGCCCTGCCGGAGCCTGCGGAACTCCCGGAACGCCCGCCCGCGGGCGCCCTCAAGGTCGCGGTGATCCAGTTTGCCCGCGCCGGGCAGGAACTCGATGACGCTGCCATGGACGTACTTGTGCAGGTGGCTGCCTACGCACAGCAGTCCCGCGCGACCGTCTGGCTGTTCGGATACGCCAGCCGCAGGGTCGAACTGGCGGCGGGAGGCAGCGCAAGGCTGGCGTCGCAGTCGCTCTCGTCGGGCCGGGTCAGGGCGGTCGCGCTGGCGTTGATCGAGGCCGGCGTGCCGGCCGACAGAATACGACTGGTTGCACGCGGCGCGCGGGATCCCGTGTATATGGAGACGGCCGGGACCGGCGAGGCCGGCAATCGCCGTGTCGAGGTCTATTTTACGAAATAGCCGATTTCATGGTTGTTCGGCTCCAGCCCGCTCCCCGACCCGGCCGCCCACAGTTTAACGATACCGTTGGGCGGCCGGCTGGGGGAGCGGGCCGGCGCCGATTCCGCGCAAGCGGGAAATGATCTGGCCGTCACGCGCCCAGCGCGGCGCACCGCGCAAGGAAGCGGCGTTTGGCCTCGGCTGGCGGCCAGGGGGACAGATAGGCCTCGGCCAGCGTCCGGGGGACGCGGGGTTCACGGCCGAAATACCGCCGTGCCTCGACATCGCCGAATCCGGCCAGCGCGGTTGCCTCGAAATGGGCGGCGGCGCGGTCGGCCCGCTTGATGGCTTCCTGCGGCGCTTTCGGCAGGGTCGCAGGCAGACCGAACCGGATGCGGATCGCCAGCGCGAGGCGGCCCTCGAGTTCCCGGTAATCGAGCCCCACGACCGCCTTGAACGGGGTGATCAGGTCGCCGATCACGTATTCGGGCGCATCGTGCAGCAGCGCGGCCAGCCGCCAGCGCCGGGCGAGGCCGCGCTGCCCGGCGAGCGCCTCCACCAGCAGCGAATGCTGGGCGACGCTGTAGGCCCACGCGCCGGCGGTCTGGCCGTTCCAGCGCGCAACCCGCGACAGTCCGTGCGCGATATCCTCCATCTCGATATCGACCGGCGAGGGATCCAGCAGGTCGAGCCGCCGGCCGCTCAGCATGCGCTGCCACGCGCGGTTGGGTGCCATCGTCCTGCAAGTCTCCGGGAGTGATCCGAGCGGGACCAGTAATAGGCCGGCACGGCGGCGGCAGCCAAGGATGTTTTGCGCCGCCGTGCTACTCGGCCGGGCGACGCCGTCCGATGCGGCGCTGCAGTGCCAGCCGCCGAGCCGCCAACCAGGCGGCGCCGCCCAGCAGGATCGGCAGCGCGGCGAGGGCGATGAGTCCCGCCCTCGAGTCCGCGTAGGCGTCCGACCAGTCGACGAATCTGAGCGCCTGCGCCCGTTCGAGCGCCCAGTGCCAGGCCGTATGCGCGAGGAACGCAGACAGGATGGCGACGCCGAAGCGGCGCACCGCGGCGTTCCGGAACAGCACCGCGGCCGCCGGCAGCACCAGGGCCAGGACCAGCAGCTGACCCAGCTCGACCCCCAGATTGAAAGACAGCAGCGACACCAGAAGATGGTCGCCGGCGAACTGGAGATCCTGCTTGAGCGCGAAGGAAAAGCCGAAGCCGTGAATCAGGCCAAAGGCGCCGGTCACCAGCCAGCGCCACCGCAAGATTCTGTCGTCGGCGCGATTTCCCAACATGGCCACGATGTTCTCCAGCGCCATGTAGAGGATCGAGACGGCGATCAGGGCCTCCACCACGGGCGGGAACCAGTCGCCGGCCGGCGCCAGCCCGAGGGCCGAGGCGATCAGCGTGAGCGAATGCGCCACGGTGAACGACGTGACCACCGCGGCGAGTTTCCATGTCTGCCGCAGGCCGAACGGGACTATCAGGCAAAGCAGAAAGAGCAGATGGTCGATGCCGTCGAGGATGTGGTTGAACCCCAGGACGACGAAGCTCCATGCAGCCTGGTGCCATCGGGGGTCGAGCGCGAGGCGGCCGAAGCCGCCATGGATTTCGTAGGCACGGATCGTGCCGGCGGGCGGCAGGTACCGCAGCGCCATCTTGAGGCGCCCGGAGAGGCCCGGGGCGACCTGGAACTCCAGCGCGAATTCCGAATCGGGCGAGCGGATAGGATATTCGTAATGGACGTCGAAATAGCCCTGATTCCAGAATACCGACTCGCTGCCGGGAAGGGGCGGGCCTTCGATGGACGCCAGCGCCGCCTCATAACTTTCGAAGGATCTGTCGGACGGCAGGGATATCCGCGCAACGGCCCGGCTGTGCTGCAGCGCGATTCCATCCTCATAGAGTCCGATCTCCTTGGCGGTCGCCGCGACCGATCTCTGCAACCCTTCATCGATGCGGTCGAGTTCCAGATATCCGGGGCCCTTCTTGGGCAGGTCCATGCCGGTCAACATGATCAGGGGAATGCGCGCCACGAAATGCAGCGTCCGGCCCTCCGGCTTTACGAAGCCGTTCAGGACGATCTGGTTGGGAATGTCGTGCGCCGCCACGCTGGCCGTTGCAGCGATGAGCGCAACCAGCACGACGAGGGAGAGCCGAACCGGCCCTTCCGACACGCGGTACGTTCGCCTCACGGTATCGCGTCCTCCCTGCGGGAACTTGAACACGTGGCCGGCAGGGAGTCTAACATGCGCCGCGCCGCGCCGCAGCTTCTCCTGCAGTACGTCCGGCGGTCACGCGGCAGACAGCGACAGCGCCCGGCCGCTAGCGGCAAGGCCTGCGGCACCCGGTTCACCCGAGCGCCGCAGAGCCTTCCTCAAGGTTCATAGCCCCGAAACAACAACCGCGCGCGACGCCTCAGTCGTCGTGATCGTCGTCACCGTCGGCGTATGGATCGCAGCCCTTGGATCCCTTTCGCTTGAATTTCTGGGCGCGTTTGCCGGTGTCGACCTCGGCGGTGTACATGTTGCCCTTCGAGTCGATCGCCAGATTGTGCACCCAGTGGAATTGCCCGGCACTTCGTCCGTTGCGGCCGAACGTCGCCAGGATATCGAGCGACGCGCGGTCCAGGGTATCGATATGCTGGTTGGTCCCGTCGACATTGTGCAGGCAGCTCTGGCTCCAGTCGGCCGAGGTATCGAGATCCCACACCGACCCGGGGCCCAGCGTCGCCGCCCGGATCGTCCTCTCACGCAGGAAACCGCAAAGTCCCGGCACCTGACCCGAATTATCGCAGGGCAGGCCGACAGTGGCCTTGTCGAATTCCTGCAGGCGGTCGTTGACGCGGTCACACACATAGACCATGCCGTCCCTGGCGATCCGCACGCAGTGCACCGGGTTGCGGAAATTGGCCGGAGTTACACCGTCATCGCGGTCGTCGGAATACGGGCCGACCGCATCCGCCGCGGCGTCATCGACCGGGTTCTGGCCATAGGCCCCCCAGTGCCGCTTATACATGCCTGTCGCGGCATCGACGACAACGACCCGATGGTTGCCGTAGCCGTCGGCGATATAGAGCTCGTTGTTTGTCGGATCGACTTCCATGTCGGCCGGCCGGTAAAGCTGGGGCGTGCCGTTCATGCCGCTGTCGGTGTCGTTGCTGTCGGCTATTGTCGGGCCGGCCTTGCCGATCTGGAGCAGGAAGGTGCCGTCGCTGGCGAATTTCAGGACGTGGCCGTCAAATCCGCGGTTGTTGAAGCCGCCCGCGCGCGTCCCGGTGCCGTTCCCGTTGCCGGCCAGATACACGTTGTCATTGTGGTCGACGTAGATGCCATGCTCGCCGGCCGGCCACTCGCAACCGTCCGCGACCAGGCAGTTCGGCGCCGGCCATCCCCACCGCGGGTCCGCTCCTGGCGGTCCGCCCCAGGCCTGCAACAGGTTGCCCTTCGGATCGAACTGCATGATCGACGGTGCCGGAAAGCAGCAGCCCGAGAGCGGCCCCGCGGGCCTTTCGTGCCCATAAGTATCGACGGGCATGGTCGGGGGATTGCCGTCCTCGCAGAGCCCGGTGCCCGAGTCCGGATCCGGCGGTCCATCGGCGCAGGCGAGGGCAACCGCGTCCGTCGCTCCGGCCTCGTCGCTGGTCAGCGTGCGCGGCCGCTGGACGATCCAGATATTGTCGTTCCGGTCGACGGCGATACCACCGACCTGGCCGACCAGCCAGTTGTTGGGCAGCGGCTTCGGCCACCCCGGCACGACCCGGAACTTCGGCGCCGTACCGTCATCATCATCCGCCACCGCGGACGCCGACGGCAACGCGACCGCCAGCACGAGCGCGGCCAGGGCCGCGCCTGTTAGCAGATAACTCGGTATGTTTCGCATGCGTGGCATAGTGCCCTCCTGTCTTCGAAGAGACCTGGACGCTGAACCGCGCCGCCGATGATGCCGATTTCGAATGAGCGTGCCAAGGCGCATGGAAACCATTGGCCAAAAGACAGCTCCGTGCGGCGCCGTTCGCTTTGAACCGATATCACCCCGGCGATCATGGGATGGACGGGGCTATTACGGATTTCTCGATAGGTTTTCCGGGGTACTGCGACCGAACTACAACCCTCTACCAGCCCCTCTTTCGAGCCTAGCAAACGATCACGAACCCACTTACGTTAACTATAGTCCCGGTTGAAGTGCAAGTAAAGAAGTTTCCCGTGTCGATCCGTGTTGCAGGGCGGCTTTTGACGCCGAACGCAAGCGCCACGATGCGGGCAGACGCGGCCGGGCATCCAGGCGATAATACGGGATGCTATGGATTACCGGCCTGTACGGTTCGTTCCCGAATATCCGCGGACCGTTCGGCAGCGGGCCGCGCAAGGGGCAATGGCGCCCCTCCGCCAGGCTCCTGCCCGAACAACCCCAACGGGAGCGAGTCCAGGGTGTGTGCCGACGCACGGCCCCCTGGATGCCGCGGTCGTCCGGCTATTCAGCCGCTTGCGTCACCACAGGCACCGGTTCGGCAGAGCGGATATGCAGATCCCGCTGCGGGAAGGGGATCTCGATGCCGTGCTCGTGGAACTTGTCCCAGACCAGCAACAGCACCAGGCTTTTTACGTTGGAGACTCCGTTTTGCGGGTCGTCGATCCAGATCCGCAACTCGAGGTCGACCGAACTGTCGCCAAAGCCCTTCAGCAGGCAGACGCTCTTGGGCTCCTTGATCACCCGTTCGACTTCGGCGGCGGCCTCGAGGCAGAGCGCGATCGCCTTGCGGACGTCCGACTTGTACGAGATCCCGATCGGAATTTTCAGGCGCACCGAGTTGTTGCTGTACGACCAGTTCACCACCTGCTGGGTGATGATGTCCTCGTTCGGGATCAGATACTCGAATCCGTCGCGCGTCACCACCGAGGCGTAACGGGCGCCGAGCGTGTTGATCCAGCCATAGGTCTCGCCAACGGAAATCACGTCGCCCGGCTTCACCGACTTGTCCATGAGCAGGATGACGCCGCTGATCAGGTTGGAAACGACCTTCTGCAGGCCGAAGCCGATGCCGACACCGACGGCGCCGCTGAACACCGCAAAGGCCGTCAGGTCGATTCCGACGGTGCTCAGCGCGGCGACGACCGCGACCGTGATGAGCACGATCTTGAGCAGTTTGGTGAACAGGACCTGGATCGACGGCGTCAGATTGGTAAGCGAGTTTATGCGCCGCTCCAGAAGGCTGGACAGCACGGTGGCGACCCACAGCAGGAGCGCCAGCGACAGCATCCCCTTGATTGCGGTGAGGGCGGACAGTCGAAGATCACCCAGTTGCAGTGCGAGGCCGTCCAGCAGGATGATGGCGTCATCCAGGAGACCGACGATGTTCAGCGCTGCAATCGTCCAGGCGGAGATGGCGATCAGCTTCGACAGGGTCGGATCGTGCACAAACTGGGAGGCGAATCGAATGACAACCCAGGCGGTCAGCAGGCTTACCGTGATCTGGATGAGTTGATGCGGCCAGCCGGCCTGACTGGCGACAAGAACCGAGATCCACTGCAGGGTCAGCCACACGATCGGCAATGCCAGCGGGGCGATCTTCGCGGTCTGGGTGCCGCCTCTTTCCATCCACTTGGTCTTGCCCAGACGTTCGATCCAGCGGCGAAGACCGGGAGCGACCGGCAAGGCCACCAGAATTGCGATCAAAATGACGGCGACCTGGCCGAGCGTGCTCAGGACCAGCACGTCCTCGATGAACCATCGGGTCAATTCCAGATAATATGCTTCCAGCACCTGGACATCGATAAACTTGCTCATTTGATCCCCTTTCGAATCAGGACGACGAAGGGCAACTCAAATCCACTTCAGACGGCGCAGCACAATGATCTCGACGACAGCGATCGTGACGAGCCCGGTAACCACGATCGAGAACGCCCAGATGTTCTCGACACCGGGCATGCCGCCGACATTGATCCCGAACAGCCCGGTCAACAGACTCGGCGGCAGCAGGACTGCGGCCACGATCGTCAGGAGATACATGGTTTTGTTCATCTGGTCGGACAGCCGGTTGTTGAGTTCGTCCTGGGTGACCGCCGCGCGTTCCCGCGCCGCGTCGAGATCCTCCACGTAGCGCAGGGTGCGGTCGGCGATCTCGCGCAGGTGCGCCTTGTGAACCGGTTCCAACCAGCTTGCCTGCTCCATCGGCAGGCGCGACATGACATCGCGTTGGGGCGCAAGGTAGCGGCGCAGGGAGATCGCCTCGCGGCGGATCTCGCCGATCTTTGTTCGCAGGGCGGCGCTGTGTGCGGTCAGGACCTCGTCTTCCAGTTCGTCGACGCGATCGTCGAGCTCGTTGATGACCGGCCCCATGCGATCGATCAGCTGGTCCGCCAGACGGTGAAGGAATTGGCCTGGTCCCGTGGGGCCCACGCCTGCCTCGACCGCCTCGCGAAGATCGTTCACCGCCATCAGGCGGCGGTGCCGCAGGCTGACGATCCGGTTCGGCTCGAGCCAGACGCGGACGCCCACCATGTCCTGCGGGTCGGCGCCCGGGTTGAGGTTCACGCCGCGCAGGATCACCAGCATGGCATCGCCCAAGGGCAGCACGCGCGGGCGCACTTCCTCCTGCAGCAGCGTCTCGCAGATCACGGGGTCGATACCGCTTGTCTCCTCGAGCCAGTGCTCCGTGTGACTCCCTCTTCGGTCCAGGTGCACCCAGAGTATTCCCTGGTCGGGCGTCCAATTCTCGATCTCCGGCCAGCCGACCGCCCGGCCGCCGCCCTTACCATCTAAAATAAACGCATAAAGCAGCCCGTCCGTTTCATTCATTGGATTACCTCACTGATCAGCTCCACAGGTCCTGCCCGGCTACCCTTTTGTACCATGCGATTGACGCAGATTTCGAGCGATACATCAAACCCCCGCGCGGGGCGCCACATGGCGTCGGCATCGTGGGTTGGGTCAGGACACGGTTCGATGGCGAACGGATTGTGCCCGATATTCGTCTTGGCTCTTCCTACGCCAGAGGATTGTGCTATGTGTGCACCCTCCAAGGCGACGTCCTTCGACGGGGCGCGAGGTCGCACTGATATTAATGATGAGGTTTAATATTTATATTATTGAATTCATTATAGAATGAAGACGTTAAACGCACACAGGCTCTGCGTGGCGCCGATGATGGAGTGGACCGACCGGCACTGCCGGGTGTTCCTGCGGGCGCTTACGAAACGCACGCTGCTGTATACCGAAATGGTTCATTCGGGCGCCGTACTGTACGGCGACGCAGAGCGGCATCTCGGCCACGACGCGGTCGAGCATCCGGTCGCGCTGCAGTTGGGCGGTTCGGACCCGCGAAACCTTGCGGCCGCGGCGAGGATCGGCGAAGCGTTCGGATATGACGAGATCAATCTGAATATCGGTTGTCCCAGTGAGCGCGTCAGCGCCGGCCGGTTCGGCGCGTGCCTGATGGCGGAACCGGAACTCGTGCGCGACAGCGTCGGGGCCATGGTCGAGGCCGTGGATATTCCGGTCACGGTGAAGTCGCGCACGGGAATCGACGACCGGGACTCCTACGACGCCCTCGCCGGGTTCGTGGAGACGGTCGCCGAAAGCGGTTGCCGCACCTTTATCGTTCATGCGCGCAAGGCCCTGCTGTCCGGCCATTCCCCGAAGCAGAACCGTGAAGTTCCGCCCCTGAACTACGATTACGTCAACCGTATCAAGGCGGATTTCCCGGAGCTCGAAATCGTCCTCAACGGCGGCCTGCAGTCGATCGAGGACGCCCTGGCGCAGCTGGATCGGTTCGACGGCGCGATGATCGGCCGAGCCGCTTATCAGGATCCGTGGGTCCTGCGCGAAGCCGACCGACGCGTCTTTGGCGCCGGCGGTGGCCCCGCGAGCCGGCACGCCGTTATCGCGGAACTGTTGCCCTATATCGAGTCCCGGCGCGCGGCGGACGTCCCGCTGCCGCGGATCACGCGTCACATGCTGGGACTGTTCAACGGTGTGCCGGGCGCCCGGGCATGGCGCCGCTATCTGAGCGAAAACGCCGGCCGAAAGGGCGCCGGGCCGGAAATTGTTGAGGCGGCGGCGGCCCTGGTCGGCGCGCCGCCGGTCGAGGGGAGCGATGTGCTGACGTCCCCGGGCGGGCCGCCGCCGTAAGCCAAAATCGGCGTTTACTCTTTGTTTAAGTAATATTGAGGAATTCTCCGGATGATCGCTTCTGAGTCCTGTTTGGCGCCGGATTCGGACACTTCGGGAAGAGAGGAAACGATATGGATTCCGCAAAGAAGAAACTGCTTACCACCACGGTGATCGCGGTTGGTGTCGGCGTGGGCGCCGTCTATCTTGGCGCGCGCACCGGCGTCATACCACCGTCCATGCTGCCGGCCTGGCTGGTCGCCGCATGCTTTCCCTGCGCGGCGCGAAACCCGTGCAACCCCTGCAATCCCTGCAATCCGTGTGCAGCCGCCAACCCCTGCAATCCGTGCGCAGCCGCCAACCCCTGCAATCCGTGCGCGGCCGCCAACCCCTGCAATCCGTGCGCGGTGCAAGCACAATAATCCAGGTTCAATAAGCAACGACGCTGGTCGGCCGGCACCGCCTACTCGCTGAACGGTGCCGGCGGCCCGCCACCTCTCGGTTTCTCACAGCAGTGTTATCAGGCTTGATACGGCCCCCGGGTGATCCCGCGTTAGGGTTTGTGTCCTCGTTTTCCGTGTCCGCTACTGCGCGGACAGCGGTTGGTAGGAGAGAAATGGGAGGACCATCAATGCATCCGTTTAAATCCAGACTGCTTGCGTCGGCAGGCGTTCCGCTTGCGCTGGCCGTTGGGGCCGCAGCCGGCACCGCGTCGGGCATCGTCGCGAGCAAGCCGGCCATCGCGGCCTGTACGGCCTGTCCAAATCCGTGCAATCCGTGTTGCGCCAGGAACCCGTGCAATCCCTGCGCAGCGGCGAACCCGTGCGCGGCGGCGAACCCGTGCAATCCGTGCGCGGCGGCGAAACCCTGCAACCCCTGTGCGGCGGCGAGCCCTTGCAATCCGTGCGCGGCGGCGAATCCCTGCAACCCCTGCGCGGGCCGGACCCTGGCTGCGGTCAGCGTATCGAGTCGCTGCGTGGTGCCGCGCATCGTCCAGGCGTCGCTCGCCAATCCGTGCGCGGCAGCCAATCCCTGCAATCCGTGCGCCGCAGCCAACCCATGCAATCCGTGCGCGGCAAAGAACCCGTGCAATCCGTGCGCCGCGGCGAATCCCTGCAACCCCTGTGCCGCAGCCAATCCCTGCAATCCGTGCAACCCCTGCGGCGCCGGCGCCGTGACGGAGCTGACCGACAACGAGGCCGCCACGGCCTACGATTGCGTGATCGGGCAGATGCGCGCGGCGTATGGCAAGTCCGGGCATCCCGTGGCCGCGGCCTACCAGGGCTGGCAGCGCTACAGCAAGGTGGCCTACCAGTCGGCAACGCACGGCAGCCGCTATGTGCAGAACTATGCCAACGCAAAGGGGCGCGCCTATGGCGCCTTCGAGAAGGCCGGCCGGATGCCGGTCGGCGCGACGCTCGCCAAGGACAGCTTCGCGGTGAACGGCAAGGGGCAGGTTGCGCCGGGGCCGCTGTTCATCATGCAGAAGATGGCCGCCGGCTTCAATCCGGACGGCGGCAACTGGAAGTACACGATGATCATGCCCAACGGATCCGTGTTCGGCGAGACCAAGGGCAAGAATGCGGCGGGCATGCAGTTCTGCATCGAGTGCCACATCGCCGTCGGCGACGACCAGGACAGCATGATGCTGCTGCCCGAGGAATACCGGGTGCAGTGAATTATCTCCCTTGGGGGGCGGGACCCTGCCCGGCCCGCCCCTTCCTTTTTTCACGATTTCCGGGTCGTGCGCTCGCGAGTATTGCGGCGGCGTGCGTTGTGCTGCTGGTTGCCGGGCAAGCCAGGGCCGATTTTGCCGACGGGCTGGCGGCTTACGATGGCGGGGACTACTACGCGGCCTACCTGGCGTGGCTGCCGCTCGCCAGGACCGGCGATGGCGATGCCCGCGCGGCGATCGCCGATTTGTATCTCTCGGAGCTGCTCGTCCAGCCAGCCGGGGCGAACGAGCGGCGGCGCATCCAGAATTCCGCCGCATGGTGGTACCGGGAGGCGGCGCGCTGCGGCCATGTTGTGGCGCAGCTCAACCTGGGTGAACTCTACAGCACGGGCACCGGCGTCGCGCGCGACCCGGTCGAGGCCTATATGTGGCTGGGTCTGGCGGCGCGGGCGGGAAACCGCTGGGCGGCCGACTATCAACAGCGGATCGCACCGGAAATGACGCCTGCGCAGCGGCGTGAGGCCGTGGCGCGGCTCGAGTCGTGGGCCGTATCCCCGGACTGTATGTCGGACTAATCCGACGTCACCAGCCGCGAAAGCGCGTCGCGCAGCGAATTGCGGATCGCATCGTTGGCGAAATGCCGGCGGTAGATCGATGCCGCCGCCTCGCACCGCGCCGCCAGCCGGTCCGGCGCGCCGGCCCAGTCCGCAACCGAAGCGGCGAGGGCCTGCGGCTCGTTCGCGGGGACGAAGGCGATGCCGTCGGATGCGGCCAGCGCCGCCGGATAGGCCGGCGCGGCCCGCGTGACGACCGGCCGGCCGCAGGCCAGCGCCTGGAACACCTTGTTGGGAATCACCCGCGCGGCCTTGTCGCTGGCGCCGAACACACCGAGCAGGATGTCGGCCGCGCCGATTCGCACCGGTAGTTTATCATAGTCGAGCCACGGCTCGAACTTCACACTCGACAGATCGCGCGCCTGTTCCTTGCATGCGCCGAGCAGCGGGCCTTCGCCAAGCAGGCGCCAGTTCACCGGCGGCCCGTCATAGAGACGCGCCGCCTCGACGATAACCTGCGGCCCCTGGAGGCCGATGAAACTGCCGTAGAAGAGGATCTCGACGGGACCGTCGGCGCGGTCCCGGGGCGGTGACGGTTTGAACAGGCTTTCCTCGGCGCCGACCGGCACGACGGCGACGCGGTCGCCGTCGAGTCCGAAGGCCTTGAGGAAGAAATCGCGATGCGCGCCGGTGTCGGCGAGCACCATGTCGGCCGCCGCGAACAGCCTGCGTTCCTGTTCGAGGAGTTTCCGGGCGCGGGGGTCGTCCGCAGCGAACTTGCCGTGTTCGAAGACCTGCTTGTCCCAGGCGCTGATCAGGGGATCGAACACCATCGGCACGCTATGCCGCGCGGCCCAGCGCGCCGCCGCGGCGGCGTCCCGCTGCCGGAAGCACGGCACCCACACGAGATCCGGCACGGGAATCCGGCGCAGGGCCGCCTCGATATCGCCCGTCGCGCTGATACGCGGCCGGAAATCGCGGATCCGCCAGCCCAAGTCGGCGAGTAGCTTGCGGACGATCCGGTTCCGCGAATAGCCGGGATCGAAGCGCCCCCACCACAGGACGGTGCTATCCGGCATCGCGCTTTCGCTGTTCTTCGCGGAACCGCTCGCGGGTCTTGGCGAGGCGGATAAAGCGCTGGAAGGCATACATATAGCTGATGACGACACCGTCGATGCCGTTCACGAATTCGCGCCGCAGCAGATACTGTTTGAGGAAGGCGAGCGGCGGAACCAGCACCAGCTCGACCGCCGACGGATTGCGGCCCCTGGCGAACAGGTCCTCCGCCTGCGCGCTGGAATAGCTGTTCACCTTTTCCACGTGATGCGCGAGCGAGCGGAACGACCGGTGATTCACCATCCCGCGCAGCGTCCCGGTGCGGCCCTCGCGGACCACCACGGAATCGTGCACCGGGCTGTCCTTGAACCCGGCATGGCTTCTTCTGTACAGGCGGACCGGGCGGTGCGTTGCCGTCCAGGCGTGCCCGCGGAGCTGGAAATTATGCAGCGGCAGGATCGGCAGCCGGTAGGCCGAACAGTCGGGCGTTCCCTGAAACAGCGCCCGGATATTCCGCGCCAGTTCCGGCGAGATTTCCTCGTCCGCATCCAGGTTGAGCAGCCAGTCGTTGCGGCACAGGCCCTCGCCGAACACCTTCTGCGGCCCGTAACCGCGCCATTCGTTGAAGACCACGCGCGCGCCGAGCGATTCCGCGACCGCGACCGTGTCGTCCTCGCTGCCCGAATCGATCACGATCACCTCTTCCACCCAGTCCCGGACGCTGTTGATTGTCAGCGGAATCCGGTCGGCCTCGTTGCGGGCGATGATGAAGACCGAGACGGGCAGTTTTTCCATGATCGGGCGGCCTGTCCCGGCGCCTATGGCCGGCGCACGGCCGTGACCTCGTCGCCGGTCGCCGCGCGGATTCGGCCTGCCGCCTCGGCGAAGGGTTCGGCCACGGTTGTCATGTGCGTCGCGTTCGCATGCACGAACCGTTCGGCGTCCAGCCAGATGCCGACATGACCGGGCCAGAAGACCAGGTCCCCGCGCTTGAGCACGGTCTGATTCCCGTCGAAGGGCACCGGCGCGCCCAGCGATTCGGCCTGCATGTCGCTGTCGCGCGGCGCACCGGTACCGCAGCGCGCCAATGCCATCTGGACCAGGGCGGAGCAGTCCAGCCCGATGCTGCTGCGCCCGCCCCACAGATAAGGCGTGCCGAGGAAGCGCAGCGCCACCGCGCCGTGATCGGTCTCGAATTCGCCGTCCGGCGCAAGGTGGCCGGCCCAGACCCATGCGCCGTCCGACAGGACACGGAACGGGCCGTCGCCCGCCGCCACCGCCACCGGCGCATTCATGCTGAGCAAACCGTGGACCGGGGATTTGAGGTCGGGTTCTGGATAGAGGTACGTGCGCAGCGCGCAAACGCGGTGGGTCGGATCCACTCGTCCCGGCGCCAGGCAAGCGGCGTCCGCGTAGCCCACATAGGAGTCGGCATCGTTCTGCAGCCAGGCCCAGCCATCCGCGACCTCGAACACCCGCACGTTTTCGCCGAACAGCAGCTCGGAGCCCTGGTGCGCGTCGGGCGATGGCCCGGTGCGAAGGGACAGCACACCGGTCGAGACATGCCAGGGTTCGCCGGCAACGAAGCGCCGGGCCTCGATCCGCCCGCGCAGTCTCTCGTCGGCAAGATCGGGTCTGTAGGCATGCAGGCGCGGATCGTGCAAATCCATGAGACGATTCCTGTACGTTCCGCCTGTTTACGTGGTTTCGCCTGGATCTGGCAACCCGGTGCCGCGCGGCCATCGCGGCGCAATCCGGTCATTTTGTCGGGCCGGCCCGATTTCCGGGAAAGTTATCCGAAGGCCTTGAAGGTGATGATCGTGTGGGTGTCCTTGACGCCGGGAAGGGTCTGGAGATGGCCGGTGACGAAATGGCCGATATCGGCATCCGCCGGCAGGAAGCATTTCATCAGAAGGTCGTAATCGCCCGATATGGAGTGGACTTCCGATACTTCCTCGACATTGAGAACGGCTGAATCGGCGACCTCGTAGGCCTTTCCCAACTCGCACTTGACCTGGACGAAGATCGTCTGCATCGCTGTGTCTTCTCCCTTCGGGCCGCCGGTCACCCCGACGTGCGCTTGAGAAAAGCCGGCACCTGGTCGGTCTTGCCGAACGGCGTATCGCCGTGATCCGGGGCGTCCTCGATCCTGTCCCGCTGGCGCCGCGAATCCCTTTTACCCTCCGCGCCCTTATGCCGGCCGCCCTGCTTCCGGTGTTCCTGTTTCCGGCTTTCCTGCTTGCGGCCATCCTGCTTGTGGCCATCCTGCTTGTGGCCGTCCTGCTCCCGGCCGTCCTGCTTCCGGCCTTCCTCTTTTCGGCCTTCCTCTTTTCGGCCTTCCTGTTTCCGGCTTTCCTCTTTCCGGCCTTGATTTGGCGCCGGCTTGCCGGATCTGCGCCTGCCGCCGCCCCGGCCCTTGCGGGTCTCCTCATCGAGTTCGGCGCCGGCGACGTCCGCGATATCCACCCGGGGAATCCTGGTGCCGATCAATCGTTCTATCGAAGCGATGTACTTCCCGTCCTCGGGCGTCGCCAGGGTCATGGCGTGGCCCTTAAGTCCGGCGCGGCCGGTCCGCCCGATGCGATGCACGTAATCCTCGGCGTGGGTCGGCACGTCGAAATTGAACACATGGCTGACGGCGGGAATATCGAGCCCGCGCGCCGCGACGTCGGAGCACACGAGCAGCCGGATGTCGCCGGCCTTGAACTTGTCCAGTGTTTCCATGCGCTGCCATTGCTCCAGGTCGCCATGCAGCGCGGCCGCATTGTACCCGTGCCGCTCGAGCGAACGGTGGAGCACGCCGACATCGCGCTTGCGATTGCAGAACAGCAACGCGTTCTTCACGACCTGGGTGCGCAGGAATGCCCGCAGGGCCGCCCGTTTGTCGCGCGGCGGGACCACGGTCATCGCCTGCTCGACGGTTTCGGCGGCCGTCGCCGGGGGCGACACCGAAATTTCCTTGGGTTCCTTGAGGAAGCGGTCGGCAAGCCGGCGAATCTCGGGCGGCATCGTGGCCGAAAAGAACAGGGTCTGGTGCTTGCGTGTGATCATCCCGACGATGCGCTCGACATCGGGGATGAAGCCCATGTCCAGCATGCGGTCGGCCTCGTCGATCACCAGGAAGCCGACATCGTTCATCAGCACCTTGCCGCGTTCGCAATGATCCAGCAGGCGGCCGGGCGTGGCGATCAGCACGTCGGCGCCCCGGTCGAGCTTCTGGAACTGTTCGGTGAACGACACGCCGCCGATCAGCAGCGCCGTCGTCAGCTTCGAATACTTGCCGTAAACCTCGAACGCGTCGGCGACCTGCGCCGCCAGTTCGCGAGTCGGCTCAAGGATCAGCGAGCGCGGCATCCGCGCCTTGGCGTGGCCCTGGCTGAGGATATCGATCATCGGCAGCGTAAACCCGGCGGTCTTGCCGGTGCCGGTCTGTGCGCAGCCGAGAACGTCCCGGCCCATGAGGACCTGCGGAATCGCCTGTTTCTGGATCGGAGTGGGGTGCTCGTAGCCGGCCTCGGCGACCGCGCGCAGCACGCCTTCGCTAAGGCCCAAATCGGGAAAGCTCATATGCCCTGTTGTTTCTCGCCGGCAAACCCGGCGCCGGGATCCTCGGAGTTTTGCATCGGGGCCGGATCATAGGGGTTGGTGTCGTACTGTCAATCATTCCCGGGTGCCGCCAAACGCCACACCACGGGGTACGTTGTTCCGCAGATCCACAAGGGATATGGTCCCTCGCCGGTTATTGTAAAGGGGACGTCATGCTGATCGACGCCGAAAACAGCCTGTTGCTTGTCGTCGATGTCCAGGAAAGACTGCTGCCGGCGGTGTGCGACCCGCAGGCGGTGCTGCGGAACGTGGCGATCCTGATCGAGGCGGCGCGGCGTCTCGATATCCCCGTCATCGCGACGGAACAGAACCCCGAGGGGCTGGGGCACACCGTGGCGGCGCTGGCCGGACGGCTTCCGGACGGATGCATAGTGAAGAAAACCCATTTCGCGGCAGGCTCCGAGCCGGAATTCGGCGAACGGATCGCCGAAGCGGGACGCTCGCACATCCTGATCTGCGGCGCCGAGGCCCATGTCTGCGTCCTGCAGACCGCGACCGAGCTGCAGGCGCTGCCCGACCGGCAGGTGTTCCTCGTCGCCGACGCCACGGCGAGCCGCACGGCGGAAAACCACCGCCTGGCGCTCGAGCGCCTGGCGCGAAACGGCGCCGAGATCCTGTCCACCGAGATGGCCGTCTTCGAGTGGCTGCGTCATTCCGACCGGCCTGAATTCCGCGACCTCCTGGCGCTCGTCAGGTAACAGGCCCGGCCCTCAGCATTTCATCCATGGCGGGCACTTCCGGCCCTCCCTCTCGCGTCCGCGGTCGGGCGGAAACAGGCCGTTGGTGACGCGGCCGACCAGGTCCCGGAAAGCCGGGTCCTGCGGGTTGGCGGCTCCCGGAACGCGCCCTTTGATCGTGGTCAGCGAACCACCGCCGCGGCAGAAAGCGCCGAACAGCACGACCTCGTCAGCCGCCGGAATCGTCGGCAGCGCCGATTCCTCCTCGCGGCACAGCCGCATGGCGTTCAGCGTGGCCGGCGGACCGAACAGCAGCACGACCCGGTAGCTCGTCCGCGCATTCGCGCCCGGCATCGTGGTGAAGTTGACCGCCTGGCCCCAGTGGCGCCCCTGCATGGCGCCGGTCACAGCCGATTCGAACGCAGCCCGGCCGCCGCCGAACGGATTGCCGACGACGACAACGCGCAAATCGCGGCCGGCCCCGGCATAAGCGAACTCACCGGGGCTGTATGAGGCGCTGATGTCCTGTTGCGTCAGGCTGACGCCGCCGGTCGCGCAGCCGGTCACCAGCATCAGCGCCGCAACGGCAAGAGTCTTCGTGTTCATGACGAGCCTCGATTGGCCGGGGTAGGGAAGTCCGGGTCACACCGATAACATCGGAAACGCGACGATCAGAATCAAGCCGGCGCAAGAATCGGTGAGGCGGCGGCCGCTCAGCCCGGCACCGTCCACACCGCTCGCCCGTCGTCCACCGCGGCCAGGAATTCGGGCAGCTGCGGCCCCAGCGCCGCGGCAAACGGCATTCTTTTGCGCCGCACCCTATTGGTGCTACTCATATGTCCGGCTGGGGCAGCCGGAGTCGGCCGAAGGTGCGGAATGGCAGATAGCGAACCAACGGAAATCGCCGAGGAAGCGACCTCGAGCGGCGCGGGCAGCGGCATCGAACGGGAAGCCGTGGACGGCGCCGCGGCCGGGGGCGCCGCGCGGCTCGATCCGGAGCGGATCGAGATCCAGACGCGGGGCATGAATATCGAACAGCTGCTCTCCCGCATCCGGGCGAAGACCATCGATCTGCTGCCGGAAGCGAGGCGCGAGCGGGACGGCTGGAGCGACCTGCGCCGGAGCCGGCTCGTCGAATCGCTGCTGCTCAAGATCCCGTTGCCGCCCATTTATGCGGTCGAGGACGCGCACGAGAACTGGACGGTCGTCGACGGGATGCGGCGCCTGACGGCGGTGGCGCGATTCGTCGATCCGGACGCCATCGGGCAGAAGCCGCTGGCGCTTGCGGGCCTGGAGTACCTCGGGGACGAATTCGACGGCGCTGCCTTCGAGGGGTTGCCGCCGCGCATGCAGCGCCGCCTGAACGAAACGGAACTGACGATCCACGTGATCCGGCACGGGACGCCGGCGCCGGTGAAATTCAACATCGCCAGGCGCATCAATACCGGCGGGACGACGCTGTCGAACCAGGAAATCCGCTACGCCCTGATCGCCGGGCCGGCGCGGGAGGTATTGCGCGAACTTGCCGAAAGCAGCGAATTCAGGAAGGCCACGGCGAACAGCATCCGCGACGAGGGCATGGCGGACCGCGAACTGGTGCTGAGGTTCGCGGCGTTCCGCCTGACCCCGTATCGGGACTACGAAGGCGGCGATTTCGAGTCGTTCCTCGGCGCCGCCATGCGGCGGCTGAACGAGCTGGACGCGGCGCCGCCGGAACCGGTCGAACCGGATGTGCCGGAAGAGCCGCAGGTCGCCGAAGCGCCCGAGTCCGCCGGCGCGGAAGAGACGGAGGCACCCGCCGCCGGCCCGCCTGCGGAGTCCATCGAAGACCAGGGGGATGTCTTGGGTGGGGGCGAACCGGACGCCGCCGCCCCTGCGGCCCCGGAGGCCGCCCCGGAACCGGAGCCGGCCGAACTCCCGGAACCGCAGCCCGAGCCGGTCACGCTGGCGCGCCTCGAACGCGATTTCAAAGAGGCGATGAAGACCGCCGCCGCGATATTCGGCGACGGCGCCTTCCGCAAGCCTCATGCGGCGGGCGAAGCGCGCAACCCGGTCAACAGGGCGCTGTTCGAGGCGATTTCCGTCACCCTCGCCACTTTTGACGCGGCGCAGCGTAAGAGTCTCGCCGCGCAAAGCGATTCGATAAAGAAAGATTTCATAGATTTGATGCAGAACAGTGGTTTCGTAAACGCGATCTCGCAGGACACGGGAGACCCCGCAAGGGTCCGCAGGCGGTTCGGCGAGATCGAGAAATTGTTTGAGAAAGCACTTTCATGCTCGACTCCGTCCGGTTGATCAATTTCAAGATTTTCGCAGACCAGACTATTCCGCTTGCACCCTTGACCTTGTTGTCCGGACTCAACGGAGCCGGCAAGAGCTCGGCCATGCAGGCGCTCTCGCTACTGCGCCAGTCATACGATTCGGGGTTGTTGCGTGAGCATGGCTGGCTCTTGAACGGGGAGCTCGTCGAAGTCGGCGCCGGCGAGGACGTGCTGCACGAGAACGCTTCGAGTTCGCGACTTGCCATCGAACTCGGCGAAAGCGGGCAGTCGGCGAAATGGGAAGTGGACTATGTCCGCGAGGGCGACGTCCTGCGCTACCCGGACGGGAACGACGAGGGCCGCCCCGCGGACGGGGACGGCGTTCTGTTCGGCAATGGTTTCCAGTACCTGCGCGCCGACCGCGTCAACCCGATGGTCAGCTACCCGAAATCGTTCCATGCGGTCTCGCAACGCCGTTTCCTGGGCAGCCGCGGCGAATATGCGGCGCATTTTTTGAGCCTCTACCAGGATGAGCCGATTCGCGACGACTCCCTGAAACATCCCGATTCGAACGCGACCAGCGGTCTGCTGGCGCAGGTCAACGCCTGGATGCAGGAATTCAGCCCCGGCGCGACGATCAACGTGCACGAGATCGAGAAGACCGATTTCGTCCGGCTCAGCTACACATTCGGCTCAGGCATCGACAGCTCCAACCCTTACCGGCCGACCAACGTCGGCTTCGGCCTGACCTATTCGCTGCCGGTCGTCATCGCCTGCCTGTCGACCGCTTCCGGCGGCATCGTGCTGATGGAAAACCCCGAGGCGCATCTGCATCCGCAGGGACAGGTGGCGATGGGCCGGCTGATGGCCCTGACCGCCGCGGTCGGTGTGCAGGTCGTGGTGGAAACCCATAGCGACCACGTGCTGAACGGCATCCGGATCGCAGTGAAGCAGGGCGTCCTGCCACCCGGCGATTCGCTGGTGCATTTCTTCAGGCGGGACGCGGCCACCGGCGCGGCGGCGATCGACAGCCCGGCCATCAACGAGCAGGGACGCCTCAGTTTCTGGCCGGATGGTTTCTTCGACCAGTGGGACAAGAGCCTTGACGAACTTCTCGACTGACGCGGGGTCTCAGTCATGGCGCTATATGTCTTCCTGAACGAACTCTCGCAACCCGGCAGTCCGATTGCGGCGGAGCCCGGCGGCCGCGTCGTCAACGGACTGGTCGACCTGTTGCGCGCGGTCAAGCGGCGTCGGCGCGATGCGGTGCTGCACTGCGCGGTGCCGCTGCGCGACGTGCGCATCGGCGACAGCTATTCCATCGCCGTCTGGTGCAATGACGGGGACCGCCGCGAGGAATGGCGGTTCCTGCGCAGCCTTCAGGACCGCGCGCCGTTCCAGGTGCGGCTCGCCGAACTGGGTATCGATGTCATGGAAACCGACTACCGGCACGGCGAGCACCGGGCCGAGGGGCTGGGCCTTGCGCATATGTTCGGCGGGCTTGCGGTAAGCCTGGACTACGAGCCGCGCTGGCGCGACCTGAGCGTGGCGCTGACCCGCGAGGCGCTGGAGGAACGGGACAACGGCGATGTCGATATCGTGGCCGCCGATGTCGAGACGGTGCATGCGAGCCACCGGGGGCACGTCGCGGAACTCCAGGACTGGCTGGAGCACGCATGCCGCCAGCCGGTGGCCGACGGCGGCGATCTGTGGCAGCGGCGCGAGGAGCTGTTTCCGCGGCTCGATTTCCTGCCCCGTGTCGAGGCGCAGTTCCGCGCCCTGCAGGCCAGCAACCCCTGGTTCGGCGCCGTGGCCCAGCGCCTTGGCGAGTTGAATGGCGCCGTGGCCGAATGGAATCCGGCGAACACGCCCGAGCCCCCGTACCGCAGCCGCGTGACGCCGGAACACGCGCAGCGCAAGCGGTTGTGCCGGTTTGAGGATCTGGACGGCACGGTCCGGGCGTTCGACCTGCACGCCAGGTTCACCCCGGGGGCGGGGCGCCTGCATTTCCGCCTCGACGCCGGGCGCCGCCGCGCCGTCGTCGCCCATGTGGGGCGCAAGCTGGGGGAGTAGGGGGTAGATTCGTCGTGGATACGGCGGCGCGACCTCATACTTCGAGACGCCCCTTCGGGGCTCCTCAGCACGAGGCTCGAACGCTCTTGCCCTCACCCTGAGGAGCGGTGTAGCCGCGTCTCGAAGGGTGGAGGTCGCTCGGCGCATCTGCACCCAGGCCCTGCCCGCGCCTATACGTCGATATCCTCGACGAACCTTGCGTGCTCCTGGATGAAGGCGAGGCGCAGTTCCGGTTTGCGGCCCATCAGGCTTTCCACCAGCCGCGCCGTCTCGCGCGCGTCGTCCGCCTCCTCGGGGCTGCGGCGGTCGGGGATATCGACGCGCAGCAGCGTCCGTTTGCCGGGCTGCATCGCGGTTTCCTTGAGGTGCTTCGCCGGCATCTCGCCCAACCCCTTGAAACGGCTGACGTCGATCTTGCCCTTGCCGTCAAACCCGGCCTTCATCAGCTCGTCCTTGTGCGCATCGTCGCGCGCATACAGCGAGGTCGTGCCCTGGGTCAGCCGGTAGAGCGGCGGCAGCGCGAGGAACAGGTGGCCGTTCTCGATCAGGGCCGGCATCTCGCGGTAGAAGAAGGTCATCAGCAGCGCCGAGATATGCGCGCCGTCGACGTCCGCATCGGTCATGATGATGACCTTGTCGTAGCGCAGCTTGGTGTCGTCGTAATCGCCGCGGGTGCCGCAGCCCAGCGCCTGGATCAGGTCGCTCAGCTCCTGGTTGGCGGCCAGCTTGTCGGCCGAGGCGCTGGCGACGTTCAGGATCTTGCCGCGCAGCGGCAGCACCGCCTGGGTCTCGCGGTCCCGCGCCTGCTTGGCCGAACCGCCGGCCGAATCGCCCTCGACGATGAACAACTCGGTTCCCGCCTGGCCGGTCCTGCTGCAGTCGGTGAGCTTGCCGGGCAGGCGCAGGCGGCGCGTCGCCGTCTTGCGGGTCAATTCGCGTGCATTGCGCCGGCGGATGCGCTCCTCGGCCCGTTCGACGATGCGGTCCAGCAGCAGGTGGGACGCCGCCGGGTCGGACGCGAGCCACAGCTCGAAGCGGTCCTTGATCGTCGTCTCGACCAGCCGCCCGGCCTCCGGCGACGACAGCTTTTCCTTCGTCTGCCCCTGGAACTGCGGGTCGCTGATGAAGATCGAGAGCATCGCGCAGGCGCCGCCGATCACGTCGTCTGCCATGATCTGGGCGGCCTTCTTGTTGCCGCTCATCTCGCCGAACGCCTTCAGGCCCCGCAGCAACCCCATGCGCAGGGCGGCTTCGTGGCTGCCGCCCTGTGGCGTCGGGACGGTGTTGCAGTAGGTGGAAACGAACCCGTCGCTGTCCTCCGGCCAGCAGATCGCCCATTCGACGCGGCCGACGCCGTCCGGCGCGCCGGCCTGGCCGGCGAACGCGGTCGGCGTGACGGTGTGGCGCGCGGCCACGGTCGCCTCGAGGAAATCGGCGAGCCCGCCGGGGAAATGCAGCGTGGCGCTTGCCGGGATGTCCTCGTCCGTCGGCAGGCGCGACGGATCGCAGGCCCAGCGAATCTCGACGCCGCGGTATAGATAGGCCTTCGAGCGCGCCATGCGGTACAGCCGCGCGGCCGTGAACGCCGTGCTCTCGCCGAAGATCTCCGGATCGGGATGAAAGCGGACGGTGGTGCCGCGGCGGTTGTTCACCGCGCCCTCGTCGATGAGGCTGCCCTGCGGCGCGCCGCGGGAATACTCCTGCCGCCACAGCCTGCGGTCGCGCGCGACCTCCACGGTCAGCCGGTCGCACAGGGCGTTGACGACCGACAGGCCGACGCCGTGCAGGCCGCCGGACGTCGCGTAGACCTTGTCGGAAAACTTGCCGCCCGAATGCAGCGTCGTCAGGATCACCTCGAGCGCCGACTTCTTGGGGAATTTCGGATGCGGGTCGACGGGAATGCCGCGGCCGTTGTCGCGCACCGTGACGGCGCCGTCCTCGTGGAACTCCATTTCGATGCGGTTGGCGTGGCCGGCCACCGCCTCGTCCATCGAATTGTCGATGACCTCGGCGACGAGGTGGTGCAGCGCCCGCTCGTCGGTGCCGCCGATATACATGCCGGGCCTCCGGCGCACCGGCTCCAGCCCCTCCAGCACCTCGATATCGCGGGCCGAATAGGCATCGTCGCGGGCCGCCGCCTTGCCGCCGCCGGGGCCGTTCTGAAAGAGATCCGCCATGCGCGCATTATATGGGCGCCGGTGCCGCTGGCAAGGACGATACTGTGGGTTTCTGGCGATTTGTAACAATATCTTGTAGGATAGCACGCCTCTAAGCGAAGGAGTTCCGATCATGCCGACCGCCCCTGAGCAGCCGCTTGGCGAGCTGGCCCTGCGCACCCTGGCGATGCCCGCCGACGCCAACCCGCAGGGCGATATCTTCGGCGGCTGGCTGCTCTCGCAGATGGACATCGCCGGCGGCATGGTCACCCACCACTTCTCGAAGGGCCGCGTCGCCACGGTGGCGATCGACTCGATGGTGTTCCACCAGCCGGTCAAGGTCGGCGACATCATCTGCTGCTACGCCCATATGGAGAAGACCGGCCGCACCTCGATGACGGTGCGCATCCAGGCCTGGATCATCCGCGAGGCCGGCGGCGACCGGGTCAAGGTGACCGAGGGCCTGTTCACCTATGTGGCGATCGGCCCCGACGGCCGCCCGCGCCCGCTGGACGCGGGGTAGGGGCCGTGCGGAGTTTAACTGGCGCGGCGCGACCTCATACTTCGAGACACGGCTTCGCCGCTCCTCAGCATGAGGCTCCGGCGCTTGTGCCCTCATGCTGAGGAGGGCCGAAGGCCCGTCTCGAAGTATGAGGTCGCACCGGCGCCGATGCCGACTAATCTTGAATAGCTCTAATCCGCAGTTTCCAGCTTCACCCGGTCCTGGTAGAAGGCGATCATGCCGGCGATTTCGAGCATCTCGTCGAATGGCGCCTCGTAGGACCAGGCGACGTTTTCCTCGCGGCGTCCGCCGGCCTCGACCGTCCAGTATGACGCTTCGCCCTTGAACGGGCAGGTGCTGGCCCGGTCGCTGCGCGACAGCAGTTCCATGTTCACGTCGGCGCGGGGGAAATAGTAGACCGGCGCGTAGTCGCCCTCGCGCATCACCAGCACGCCGCCGCTCTCGGCGACGGCAACGCAGCCCGCGACGAGGACCCGCATGCGCCGCCCGGCAGGCGCAAGGGCGATCCTGTGGTCGGGGTGACTGGCGAAGCCGGGGGCGGGGTTGGCTGCGGTCTTGACGGGCATGGCCGGCGTCTCCTGATATCGCTATCGCGGATAGAGAGCCAGATATTCGCCCGCCCGGCAAGGGCAAGCCCGGACCCTGGTTTCACGATGATTTGAGGCCGCGCCGCCGATGGCGCTATTATCATGCCGCCCGACGCCGCCATGGAGAACCGGAATGCGCCGCTTGTCACTCATTGCCTTGCTTTGTCTGTTGCCCGGCGCCGCGCTGGCCGGCGAGGCCGACGTGGTCGGCGCGCGGGCCGAGCAGGCCGGGGACGGAACCTGGCGCTTCGCGGTGACGGTTCGGCACGCCGACGCGGGCTGGGACCATTACGCCGACGCCTGGGACGTGCTGGCCCCGGACGGCACAGTGCTCGGCACGCGGACGCTGCTGCATCCGCACGAGGCCGAGCAGCCGTTCACCCGCGCGCTGTCCGGCGTGCGGATTCCGGCCGGCGTAACGGAGGTCCGCATCCGCGCCCGCGACAGCGTCCATGAATACGGCGGCAAGGAGCTTGTCGTCAGCGTTCCGCGTTGATCGGCGGCAGGTCGTCCTGCTCGGGGGCTGCGTCCCCGTCGCCCGCCGTTCCCGACTCTTCGGCAAGCAACTCCACCGGGCCGACGGTCTGGGCGAAGCGGATCGAATCGGCGAAATCCGTGTGGGGTTCGCCGGGTGACGGGTGCCGCCGGGCCATCCGCCAGACCGCGAAGACCGCAAGCGCGGCGAGGCAGACTGCGTTGAAGGCGAACAGGCCGGGCGCGCCCATATACGCCATCGCGGCGGATGCCGCGACCGGGCCGACGATCGCCCCCGCCGCGTACAGCAACAGCAGGGTGCTGGAGGTCTCCACGTAATCCTCGGGTTGCACGAAATCGTTGGTGTGGGCGACCGAGAGCGCGTAGAGCGGCAGCACGAAGAAGCCGTAGATCGCGGCGCTGGCGAAGATCGCCGGCAGTCCGAGATCTTCGACGATGATGAGCCCGAGCGCCGCGAGGACGCCGCCGATGCAGGCGCCGACGATGACCTTGCGCCGGTCGATGCTGTCGGAGGCGCGGCCCAGCGGCCACTGGCCGACCGCCCCGAGCATCACGGTCAGGCTCATGAACAACGCAACGCCGGTTATGCTGGTACCGTATTTCTGCGCGAAGACCGGGCCCAGCGACCAGAAGGCGCCGTTGACGAAGCCGACAGTGAGGCAGCCGACGAAGCCGACCGGCGAGATCCGGTACATGCGCAGCGGCCGGATCCGCACCCGTTGGATCGGCGCCGGGGCGGCGGCGCGGCTGAGCGCCACCGGCACGGCGGCCACCGACACCAGGATCGAGACGATGCTGAACAGCTTCAGGTCGACGGGGGTGCCCAGCGCCAGCATCATCTGCCCCACGGTGATGACGGTCAGGTTGATGATCGTGTAGATCGAGAACACCGTGCCCCGCGTCTCGACCGTCGACCGCTCGTTGAGCCAGCTCTCGATCACCATGTAAATCGCGGCGAAGCAGAACCCGGTGACGGCGCGCAACGCCCACCACACGGCCGGCGATAGCAGCAGCGGGTGGGCCAGCGCGGTGGCCGAGACGATCGCGACCATCGCCGTGAAGACGCGGATATGGCCGACCCGGCGCACCAGCTGCGGGCCCTTGACGCAGCCGACGGCGAAACCGAGGAAATACGAGCCGCCGAGGATGCCGAGGTCGAGCGACGTGAAATTCTCCAGCCCGCCGCGCACCGGCAGCAGCACGCCCTGCAGGCCGTTGCCCATCAGCAGCAGCGCCGTGCTGAGCAGGAGGGTGGCGATCGGGGCGATCACGGATGTCATGGAGCGGCCGTCGCGGGTTGGGGCGGAAGGCCCGTATCTAATCCCCATTTATCGTGCGGGCAAGCCCCAGTGCATTTCAAGATTGTTCGGCACCGGCAACGGCGCGACCTCACCCTTCGAGACGGGCCAGCGGCCCTCGTCAGCATGAGGCTCCACTGTTTGTGTCCTCATACTTCGAGACGCGGCTTCGCTGCTCCTCAGCATGAGGCTCCACTGTTTGTGTCCTCATCCTGAGGAGGCGCGAAGCGCCGTCTCGAAGTATGAGGTCGCGCCGTTGCCGCAAGCGCCAACCCAGGCAACCTCGAAATGCTCTGGAATGCCGCGCGGCGCGGATGCCGCCGCGGACATGACGGCAAAACGGGCCGCCCCGAAGGGCGGCCCGCCAGGGTCCGGCCGTGGCCGGTATGATCAGACGCTGTAGTACATGTCGAACTCGACCGGGTGCGGGAAGGTCTCGAACTTGACCACTTCCTCCCATTTCAGCTCCATGTAGCCGTCGAGCTGGTCGTCGGTGAACACATCGCCCTTCTTGAGGAAGTCGCGGTCGGCATCGAGCGACACCAGCGCCTCGCGCAGCGAGCCGCAGACCGTCGGCACGTTGTAGCGCTCTTCCGGCGGCAGGTCGTAGAGGTTCTTGTCCATCGCGTCGCCCGGATGGATGCGGTTCTCGATCCCGTCGAGGCCGGCCATCAGCATGGCGGCAAAGGCGTAGTAGGGGTTCGCGCCCGGATCGGGGAAGCGGACCTCGACGCGCTTGCCGGCCGGGCTGGCGGCGTGCGGGATGCGGCACGAGGCGGAGCGGTTGCGCGCCGAATAGGCCAGCAGCACCGGCGCCTCGAAGCCCGGGACCAGCCGCTTGTAGCTGTTGGTCAGCGGGTTGGTGAAGGCGTTCAGCGCCTTGGCGTGCTTGATGATGCCGCCGATGTAGAACAGGCAGGACTCCGAC
>Ga0224512_10000508_pt1 | contig 41676 bp, 41 predicted proteins | sample SF_May12_sed_USG_4_FD_169103 | JGI IMG/M metagenome (GOLD analysis project Ga0224512, IMG submission 169103) | Sediment microbial communities from San Francisco Bay, California, United States - SF_May12_sed_USGS_13 | ecosystem: Environmental > Aquatic > Marine > Sediment | place: USA... | reverse complement strand
CCAGGAACGCCGCCAGGAAGAGACTGATGCGGAGAAGGTGAGTTCCGCCGTCTACGACATGCCCGACGAGGGCAAGGACATGAAAGACAAGTAAGCCCGGGTATTAAATATAAAGGGCGGATTATTTAATTGAAAATAGATATTCACCGCAAAGATGCAAAGAGCGCAAAGAAATAAAATAATTACAAAATAATATCACCGCAGAGAGCACTGAGAAAATACTAACTGCATCCCTGCAGTCGTGCGGTGAATGATTCTTTCGATTATCTGTCAGCTAGCTTGTGTGCGGGTGGTGTCTGATTCATCATCGGCAATGATGGCCGTGATGGCACGCCGGATGCCGTCCGCGTCAAGGCCGCATTCAGCCAATTGCCATTCGTGACTTCCATGCCCGATGAAACGGTCGGGGATGCCGAGGTTGAGTAGCGCGCAGTGAAAACCGTGGGCAGCCAGCACCTCGTTGACGGCCGAGCCGGCACCACCGGCAATGACATGCTCCTCGACTGTGACAAGCTGGTCGTGGCTGTTGGCCGCGGCGAGTATGGCCTCTTCATCCAGCGGCTTGATGAAACGCATATTGATTACGGTGGCATCGAGCACCTCGGCGGCCTCGAGCGCGGCATGGACGCGAGTGCCGAAGGCGAGGATGGCTACACCGGAACCCTGGCGGCGGATCTCGGCCTTCCCGAGGGGGAGTGCCTCCAGGTCGTCTCCCGGCTGTGCGCCCGGGCCGGTACCGCGCGGGTAACGCACCGCGGTTGGGCCCGTATGCCGGTATGCCGTGGTCAGCATCCGGCGGCATTCGAATTCGTCCGCCGGCGCCATGATCACCATGTTCGGCACGCAGCGCAGAAAGGCCAGGTCGAACACGCCGGCATGGGTGGCGCCATCGGCCCCGACCAGGCCGGCACGGTCAATAGCCAGGGTCACGTCGAGGTCCTGCAGGGCAATGTCATGAATCAGCTGGTCATAGGCGCGTTGCAGGAAGGTTGAGTAGATTGCCACGACGGGCTTGTGTCCCTCGCAGGCCAGGCCGGCGGCAAATGTCAGGGCATGCTGCTCGGCGATGCCGACATCGTGATAGCGCTGCGGATATTTCTCGGCGAAGGCCGAGAGTCCTGAACCCTCGCACATGGCCGGCGTGATACCGATCAGGCGTTCATCGGCTGCCGCCATGTCGCATAACCAGTCGCTGAATACCTGCGTGTAGGTTTTGGTCGAGGCGGCGGACTGCTGTTCGCCGGTTTCCCGGTCAAACGGGGATACACCGTGGTAGTTGCAGGGGTCCTTCTCGGCAGGGTAATAGCCCTTGCCCTTTTGGGTGACCACATGCAGAAACTGGGGTCCCTTGAGTTTGCGCAGGTTGCCCAGCGTGGTCAACAGGGTGGGCAAGTCGTGGCCGTCGATCGGGCCGATGTAGTTGAAGCCCAGTTCCTCGAACAGGGTGCCGGGCATCACCATGCCCTTCATGTGTTCCTCCCAGCGCCCGAGAAATTCGCGGGCACCGGGCAGTTTGTTAAGGATGCTCTTGCTGCCTTCGCGCACGCCAGTATAAAAGCGGCTCGACAGGATGCGGGCCAGGTAGTTGTGCATCGCGCCCCGATTGGGAGAGATGGACATTTCGTTGTCGTTGAGGATGACCAGCAGGTCGCAGTCCTGGTCACCGGCATTGTTGAGCGCTTCGAAGGCCATGCCGGCGGTCATGGCGCCATCACCGATGACCGCGACTGTCTTGCGCCCGGACGCGTCGCGGGCGGCGGCCACTGCCATGCCCAGTGCCGCGCTGATCGAGGTGCTGGAGTGGCCGGCACCGAAGGCATCGTACTCGCTTTCCGCGCGACTCAGGAAACCGCTCAGGCCATCCTGCAGGCGCAGATTGCCCATCCGGTCGCGACGCCCCGTCAGGATCTTGTGTGGATAGGCCTGGTGGCCGATATCCCATACCAGGCGATCCTCCGGGGTGTGATAGATACGATGCAGGGCGATAGTCAGTTCAACCGTGCCCAGACCAGCCGACAGGTGCCCCCCCGTGGTGGACACCGTCTCGATCAGGAATTCGCGCAGCTCCTGGGCGAGCTGTACCAAGTCGCTGATACCCAGGTGACGCAGGTCAGCCGGTGAGTCAATGGTGTTGAGCAGGGGATATGTCATTGGGGGGTCTGGGGTCAATCTCAAGTGTGAATATTACCAGACTCCAGGCGAGTGTGACCGTAAAGGCCTTATATCGTAGCCGGATAGTGAATTATCAGGGGCTTGGACAGGTGGATGGGTGGCATCCACCTGAAGGATCTGCTGCGATCACCCTTGGCTCGGGTAAGGCGGTGCCAGTGAAAGCCGATTTTCCGATACCGCCGGCCGCCTGATGTTGCAGCCCACCCGCTCCAGCGCTTTATGATGATGATTCCTGGCGGCCGGCGGTCAAGCGAGATATATTTACGGGGCGCTTTCGCAGAACCCGTCGACGGGGCGCTCTACCACGATGGCTTCACCCCCCAGCACAATCGTGATGGCGCCGGTATCAAAACCGGTTGCCGGATCCAGGGTGAACTTGACCATGTGGCTCAGGGAACCGGCCCAGTCCTCCGCCACATTCTGGATGCCGGCAAGGTTGTAGGCATAGGCAAAGGCGCCCCGGTCACCGGCCAGTTCGATCAGCGCATCCTTGTCGGCGTTCAGGCTGCCAAGCATGATCGTCACCACCCTGCTGTCATCGATAATCGGCAACAGTGTGTCTTTCGTATACACAACTGAGGCATTTTCCGCGCCATCCGTAAAGGCAATCAGCAAGTGGGCAGGCCGGCAGCGCTCGACCAGTCCATCATTATCCAGTGCCAGGTCACGCTGCAGCGAGACACCGAGTGCATCATAAAACGCGGTATTACCCCGGAGGAAGCTGTCGTCGAGCTGGAACGCCGCCTGCAATAACGCGGCATCCTCGCTCCAGTCCTGTTGCAGCACCACCGAATCCGAGAAATTGATGACCTCCCCTTCCAGTACCTGTGGCAGGTTGGGCGGACTCAGGCTGTCCAGGACAAGCGAGTAAACCATGGAGATCGCATTCAGCTCGGCATCGGAGATACTGGTTGAGTAGTCGGTAACGAAGCCCAGGGACAGGACATCGTCACCAGCGGCAACGGGTTCAACCGACACCAGGCCCGGGTCTGCCGGGTTGCCAGCGACCGTGACAGTGGCTGTCTGAAAATCGGCCAGCTGCAAGGGATTGCCGTCGCTATCCGTACCATTGGCAAAAATGCGCAAGGCACCGCTTGCCGGATCCACCTGGGTACCCAGTATGAATATCCGTCCCAGCAGGTTGTTTTCGGGTACCGGCAACAACGCCAGGCATTCGGGTGGAAGGTCATTGATATTGCCAATGGCCTCGATTTCCTCGACGGTTAGCAAACACCCGCCACCGCCACCGCCATCACCACCGGCCGTGCTCGATCCACCGCCGCCACATCCCGCCAGTAACAGCGCCACAGCCACAAGGAATACCATCCCTGCAATAGCCGCGCTATAGCTCCGTGATCCGTTATCTATAATTATTTGTGTGTTCATCTCAGTCATTCCTTCCCCGCTACCCAGATCCAGCACTGCACGCTGGCTGACCTCTGCGAGGGAATTGTGTTAATAATATGTTAGCCCGCATGGGCCGGTGCGGATATGGTACAAAGGTACAGTATCCCTTTAGTTTTTATTGAATATCCGTGATGCATTCCATAGCCATGAAAACAGGGCAGGACGTTCAGCATGACCACGCTTCAGCGCGGGACCGAGACTTGCTTGCAGACAGATTATACGGGAAAAAGCTTGGCCAGACAGGGTCCCGCTCGCCAGTTCACAAACATTGACAGTCACACAATCCGGATCGGAACACGCCTTCCTTTTATCTGTTTTTCCTCCTTTTCTGACCAACACACCAATGCCATGCCTGCCGCCGCTGTCTGGCCGGCATCCTGCCTGATCCTCGGTATTCAGGTGTTGTAGCGACCGCTGTCAGTTCAACAAGCCCGGCGGTACCCATGGTTCCGGTAAAGGCGCGAAGACAACTCGTGATTTGTCGCGCAGCCTTCTTTGTTCATGGTTGAGTGACCGCAACTAACCGAAAAGTACCAGTTAGATTGTGGTCTGTGAACGTCCGGTTTCGAGCTAGTGATGCCCGCCTGACCCGGCACTGCCCTGAATCAGTGGTGTTGCTCCCTGGCCATTGCCTCCTCGACCCGTGCCAGTATTTCCTCCATACAGGAGTCATCTCCCTTTGAAAGAAAGTAGTCCGCACCGTTCCGAAAGGCTAGCTGACGGTTCTCCGGCAGGTCGTTGGTGGTTAGAATAACGATTACAATATCGCCATACACCCGCTTTATCTTTTTGGTTACGTCCAGTCCGTTTTCTCCAGGCAACTGGATGCCCATAAATATTAGATTCGGACGCCAATATTCAACCTTGCTCAGCGCTTCTCTCCCGTCACCCGCTTCATCGACAGTAATCAACGGGAAGTACGAGAGCAATACGTCCGAAAGTGCTTGCCTGAAGCTGATATTATCCTCAACAAGCAGGGTATTGAACATTGATGTGTCACCCACTCAGATCGACTAGTGTGCTGCGTATTTGTTCACTTAAAATCCTGATGAAATTGTTGCCAGTTATCTGGTAGCTAAGCACTCTATATTTCTCCATGTAACTGCGCCCTTGCGATTGCCGGTCCCTACGATACCGCCGCCGTGCATGTTGAGAGGTTTCTTTAGCGTCGAAAAAAGGCCTGCATTCATTGTTAATCGTTGTCCTTGCAGCAAGATAGCAAACTAGATGCAAAACCTGTGCCTTCCTGCGCAAGGCGGGAAAAGCCCTGCAGTTTAATGCGGTGGTGGGATTTGAGCCGAGTGCTAACACGATCGGGACCGTTTATTTAGTCGCCGTTACCCGACAGTTAATCCGTTGCGGCGGCTATCTGGCTGATTAGAGCAGAAAACTTTTGTCGCTATAAGTTGACGCAAGTCAGCCGGTGGATCCACAGTCTGGCCGGCTCGCGGAGCATTCACAGCCGGGTTATCTGGTTCCAATACACGACGAGAAGAACGCTACACGATGAATTTCCCACTAAGTGCCGGGTAATAATGGTATTACACCAAATCCACATCCATGGGCCTGCGCATGGTTGCCTCCCTTCCTTCAGTCTCTGGCTGCACTGTCGTAGTCTGGCATAGAATGGATATCAATGATTTCAGTCCGCTTCCCAATCATCCGCACCAACTCCCGGTTCAGCGCTGGCAGGTGGACGGGTCTGACGGCGGTATTGATGGCCTGCATGAGCCTGTTGCCAGATCGCGTACTCGCGGGTGGCGGTCCTGAAAATGTACTGGTGGTCGTCAACGGGGATTCACCAGTCTCCCTGCAAGTCGCCAACGCCTATGTGGAGATGCGCGAGATCCCGCAGGGCCATGTGCTCTGGTTGCATGATATCCCTTATCCGGACAGCATCAGTATCGATACCTTCCGGGCCCGTATATGGAAACCCATCCGTGATTTCATTTCGCAAAACCGGCTCGATGATGAGATTGATATCATTGCCTACTCGGCAGATTTTCCCTATGCCGTCAATTTCGCCGCGTCCCTCAAGGCCAACAAGCTCCCCAAGCTGAAATATCACGGGAAAGAGGCCTCCCTGACGGGGCTAACCTATTTCGCCCGCCATGTTGAAACCGGGAGCCCCTATTATCTGGCAGGCAATGCCAACCGGTATTTCCGCCGTAATCTGGCCCCGGGCAGGCACCTGCCGCGTTCCCTGACGGATGCGGAAACCCGCTTGCAGCGCGTGGCGGATAAGGCATTCCGAAAAAAGGATTATCAGGCAGCGCTTGCAAGCTATGAATCACTGGCCCAGGGTTTTCCCGAGCATGGCGGCTTGTGGCATGGACTGGCCCGGAGTCATGCTGCCCTCGGTAATACCGGGGAGGCCATGGTGGCATTGCAGCAGGCGGTCAACCATGGCTGGTCCAACAGCCTGCAAACCCGGAATGACCGCTATCTGGAAGTACTTTCTGACGATCCCGCGTGGCAACGCCTGCTGGATCGCATGGAAGAGCGCAATGGTCCGTTTCAGGCAGCTCATGGTTTCAGCGCTCACTATGAGTGGACCGGCGCGACACAGCCAGTGAAGACGTTCAGAAGTGACTCCCTCAACAGCTATTACCTTGCGACGCTGCTGGCCTACACCGGTACCTACGGGAATAGCGTCCCCGAGGTGAAAAACTATCTCGCAGCTGCGCGTTCCAGCGACGGGACCCAACCAGACGGCACGGTGTACCTGCTTGCGAACAACGACGTGCGTGCCGAGACGCGGCAACCCCTGTTTCTGGAAACCGTCGCAGCACTGGAACGTCGCGGGCACCGTGCCGAAATATTAAGCCGGGGACAAGCGCAGCAGAATGGTATCCTGCCGCAGGGCAAGGAGGATGTCATCGGTGCCGTGATAGGTGCTGCAAAATTCAAGTGGCAGTCCTCCGGCAGTCGCCTGCTACCCGGCGCCATCGCCGAATCCCTGACCAGTTACGGGGGGCATTTCAACAGTCACAAGCAGACCAAACTCACGGAGTTTCTCCGTTACGGTGCCGCCGGTGCAAGTGGTGCGGTGGCCGAACCGTTCAGCATCCAGGCAAAATTTCCGGTGCCGCTGCTGCATGTCCATTACGCGGACGGTTGTTCCCTTGCCGAGGCCTTCTACCAAAGTGTGGAAGCACCGTATCAGCTGCTGATCGTTGGTGATCCACTGGCCCGGCCTTATGCCCGCTTTGCCGGTGTCGAGCTGGCCTCACCCGACCCGCACACCCCGTGGTCCGGTGTCGTAACACTGCAGCCGAAGGTTATGCCGGCACCGGACCGGCCGATTGCCCAGCTTGAATTGTGGGTCGATGGGCAGCTGATTGCCTATGCGCTGCCAAACCAGCCCTTTAGCTGGGATACGCGAAGCAGTGATGATGGCTTTCACGAGCTCAGGCTGGTGGCCATGGAAGCTGGCCCCATTGAAACCCGGTCATATGCTCGTATCGGAGTGATGCTGGCCAATAGCGATCATCGCCTCGCCCTGGATCCACAGCAGCAGCGGGTCCGCCACGGTGACACCATTACCGTTTCCGGTACGGCCGCCGGGGGCAGTGAGGCGGCTGTCTGGCAGGGCAACCGGAAGCTGGCATCCGCCCCCGTGAACGAGGGGCGTTGGCGGCTGCGGATTGATTCGCAAATGCTTGGCGCCGGCCCGGTCTCACTGGATGTACGCGTGACCTTTGACGATAATACCGTGGTGCGCAGTGCACCCCTGAAGATTGATATTGAGCCGCCGGAGTTTACCGGGAAAGCAGAGAGCACCCGGCGGCAGGATCCCGGGAAAATTGAGACAGCCGAGATCGAAGGCAAGCCCAAAGAGTCCAAGCCGGTAAAACTGGGTGGCAAGCTGCGTGATATAACCGATGTGCAACACCTCACCATGGCGGGGCAGTTCGTGGTCGCTCACTCCGGCTTTTTTGAACTCGTTGTTTCCGGCGCAGGAGAAATCAGCCTCGCTGTCGATGCCCGTCCTCAGCTGTCAAACCAGACTCTGGTCAATAAACAGACACGGTTTTTCCCGCTGGCACTGGAGCATGGCCCGCATGATCTGACGATTGAATTTTCACCCGCGGATAACAGGCCATACCTGAAGCTAATGCTGGAAGGCGATCAGGTCGCCACCATACCCGAGGTCAGGGTGGTCAGCGAAATTCGCAACAAGGCAAATACAACGCCCTGATGATAAGAATGCCTGCAAACCGGTAGATTACAGGCACATAGCGGTGTTCCTGCAGGGAAGGCCGGTAGGCCTCAGTGCTTCATCAGCTTGTCGGTCGGCAGGATCATGTCGAAGCCTTGCATGTTGGCCGGCACCACAATGGTATTGGCACCCGTCTCTGCAAACTTCTGCAGGGTAAGGTTGAGCTCATGCTGCAGGTACTCGCTGGTCAGGGTCTCGTTGATAATGTCGTTGGCATTAGCGATGCCCTGCGCACGGATGGCCTCGATCTCGGCATTCTTGCGCTCGATCTCGACCATGATCTGCTTGGCCTCCAGCCGCTTCTGGTTGGCAACTGCCTCACGGATCGATTCCTCAATAGAGGGGTCAGTCAAAACTGAACGGATTACCACGCGGGTAATCTCGAAGACGTCGGGATCGTTGCTATCCAGGCTCTCCATCAGACGGGTCTTGATGGAATCGGCGATCTGCTCGCGTTTCTTGTGCATTGTAAGCGAGTCAATCCGGGCAACGGTCTCGTAGGCAGCACGGCGTGCCTCGCGGAAAACCAGGCGGTAGGCCGGAAAATAGCTGTCGGACTCATTGTCGTACTGGTGGGCGTTGGCATACTTGACGTACAGATCTGAAATTTGATTGCTTGCTGCCTTGTAGAAGATCGTGACATCCATGTCACGCAGCGAGAGGTTGTCGGCCGCCTTGGGTGTCAAATCGGTGAGGTCGATCGCGATTTCCTTGCCGACAAACTCGGCGATCTGGGTGACCACGGGTAGCTTGAGATTCAGGCCGGGAGAGGACTCTTCCGGATTGACCTTGCCGAGGGTCTTCCTGACACCCACGTTGCCTGACTCGATCAGAACTACCGAGAAATAGAGAAATGTGATGACCAGGATACCGAAAAATATCGTTGCAGCAGAACGCATGACCCTAATCTCCTTTAAGAATGCCAGACCTCTCATAAATGTCCTCAAGACCCGCCGTAAGGCAGCCGGTACCATCAAAGAAATGCCCATCAGGAGATACTGATCGGCCTGTCACAGTATTTCTATAATACCGGCGTACACCTCTGCCGAGACCCACTTCCGGTTACGATTGTTGCAGCATCTCGCCGAGCTGCAGCGGAGCCCGCCGTTCATCCTGTTCATACCAGCGCCGGAATACCTCAACTCCGGCTTCCAGATAGCGGCGTTCGTCCCCGTTGTCCAGGAAACCCTGCAGGCGTTCGCTGATGCTGCCGGTCTCGGTCACCGGCATGTTGAAATACCTGTCGAGAAACATCACGAACAAGGCAAGGGTCTGGGTTTCATCCAGTCCCTGCTCCCTGGCCAGGTAGTCGATCGCGCCGAAGTGAAAGGCCATCACCTTGCGCTGCTTGGGCGGATAGCGGCCTATGTCTTCGGCATCGACGCCCTGGATGGTGGCGGTGGTAAAGCGGTCCACGATCTTGCGTGCATCGTCGAGTGGATTAACGCGGGGCTCCGCGCCGAACAGTTTGCTGAAAAGTCCCATGATTCTTGTCTGCCTGTTGCGGGTGTGAGTCTGCGTTGTTAATCGTTGATCATTGCCGTACGTCGAAGTTCGCGCTGGGCCGACTGGAACACAGTGACCAGCACGATGCCGGTGAGCAGGAAATTGAACAGCTTTTCGCTATTGAATGACGCGACCGCATCTGTTTCCAGGGGCAGTTCAACCAGCGTGAATATGGGGAGCATGACGCCCAGAAACAGGATGAGCAGGTTGACGCTGCTCTCGGCCATGGCGATGAGGGGCGTATAGCTGGTCTGCCAGTAGCAGCCCGCCGCGCACAGCAGGCAAAAACCGTAATAGAGATAGCGGTATTCGGGCAGGGTCAGGCCGGATGCCCTGACGCTGATACCGTAGCGAACGTCCAGAAGCAGGAACAGCGGCGTAAGCAGGTAATACGCCCTGACCAGGCTGCCTTGTGTCAGCGCCATTCCGGAAGCCCATGCGCCGGCGTGCGTCGGTCCAAGATCGGTTGCGTCATCTAGGCGGACGACTCGCGCGGTCCGGCGAAATACCAAACGATGACACCGATCAATGGCAGCGCGAGTACCAGCACGATCCACAGGGTTTTGCTGCCGGTCGTTGCCGAACTCTGGAATATGTTCAGGATGGCCCAGACGTCGGCCGCCAGGATCAGTATTCCGAATATGCCTCCGATTTCCATCTTGATCCTCTCAGGATTGACTGGTTTGTGTGGCCGCTTCCGCGTCGTCGAGGCGTCCGCGATGCGAGCGCCTATGCAGCATGATATCCATGACAATCTTGAGTGCAACCAGCGCGACCAGGAGACCGACCGGTGAGCCGAGACTCATCACCAGGAAGCCGCCCGCGATAATGGCGATATGCAGCACCACGATGCGTTTGTAGGGGGCGGTCATGATCGTGTTGGTGGTCTGGCTTTCGTTTTCCCTGTTGCCGATGTAGTTGAGCAGGAAGGAGACGCCGTGGCTCAGCAGCAGGGCCGCGACGGCCCAGAGCAGCGCGTCCGGCGCGGCGGCCAGCACCTGGCGGGCCACGTTCATCAGCATCTGCGGAAAAATCAGCGGGCCGGGCCAGTCAGCACCCGGGGTCAATGCTGGCTGCTCACCACCGAAATTGGTCAGACTGAGCACGAAGAAACCGTGGACCCCGCAAAAGCCGCCGTAGTGCATAATGAAGAACAGTACCAGGAACAGGCCCTTGACGCCGGCGGCAAGCAGCAGCTTGATGACGGTGTAGAAACCAATGATGAGGTTTTCCGCCCAGTACAGTACCACGATCGACCCGACATCCCAGTCCAGCCTGAGAACACCAAACAACGGGACGAGGTTGGCGAGTACAAGCACCACCAGCGTGATCGAGGCACGGTGTTGAGACAGCAATGAGGCGTATCCCATGGCTGCTTGGTTACTGACTGTGCCGGTTGTCTATGATGTGCCGTACCAGGCCATAGACCGCAGGCAGCATGATAAGTAACCCGATGAAGATCAGCGCCCACTCGTAGTAGGGGAAGTGCAGGGAGACCGGGATCAGGCCGCTGTCCTTGTTGAACAATTCCAGCAGCCCCGAAACCAGCAGTAGCGTACCCAGCAGGTCGAGGGTGATCAGGCGCAGCGGCAGATTGATCGGGCGGTCAGCGGGCATGTGCTGGGTTCCTTCCGTTGGGATGGGGTTGATGTTACCGGATTTCAGGTCGCGCCTCCCCGGGGTGTCGTTGCCTGAGCCACAGGTAGATGCAGTAGGCCCCGAGCGCCGCTGCCAGGTGCTTGAGCGTGTGCCCGCTGATCATCCCGGTGATTTCATAGACGGGCCTGTCCAGCAGTTCGGCGGCCTTGGCAAGCAGCACGCAGCACAGGACGCCCAGCAGCCAACGGTTGTCCGCAAGCCGTACCCTGTAAAGCCGCATGATCAGCGGAACAAGCAGCAGCGGCAGGAACTGCACCAGGGCATACGGCCGGAGATCGCCCTGGCCCTGCAGTTCGGTGACATGCCAGTAACCCACCGAGGTAAGGCCAAGCGCAACCAGCGGCAGCAGCAGGAGGGCGCCGGCACGGGTTGATATGAACTCGCCGATGACCAGCACCAGGAAGGCCATAAAGGCCACGGCCATGGGGAGGCGATCCCACACGAGGGTGCCATTCGAGGGCGTCAGGTGGTAATAGCCGGAGCCGATGCCGATGAGTGCGATGCTTGCGAACAAGACACCGTAAGCGGAAAACAGGGGTCGATCGCCTGTCAGGCCGTTGAATCTGTACCTACCGTACAGGCCAAGCACACCGGCGATCAAAAAGGCGCTGTTCGAGACCACGTCCAGGAAGTTCGGGATTCCCAGGATGCGGCGCTGGTCCGCGAAGTCATGGTAACTCGCCCACTGTGCCAGCGGCGGCGCCAGTGCGGCCGCGAGGCAGGCTAGCGCGACCACGGCGAGGAGTATGGCCGGCCTGATAGCGTGTTCCCTGTGTTGATGCATGGTTCGCAGTGATACCTTAATGGCAATTGCGACCTAGGCGCTGCGTTTACGCCAGACCCGCCACAGCAGCGCGTAGATCATGACATTGATGAGGAATACAAGGGCGGCCAGCACCAGCTGGATCGCGGGCGTGAGGCCTGCCGGGTAGATGAGCGGCGCCAGGTAGTGTTCGATAAACCCGGCGTCGTAGCCCTGCGCGCCCGCGGCCTTGCGTAACCGGTTTTCCATCGGGGTGAGCGGACACAGCCAACCCTGCACCTCGATCAGGATACCCCAGATGACCGCGGGGACATGCAGCCACATAAGCGGACGCCAGCGCAGCACCAGCAGCCCCCCCAGCAGGACAAAGCCAATAAACGCGGCATGCAGCAGCAGGACCAGATCGGCGAGCAGTGCATAGCCCATGACCGGAGCGCTAGTGTCTGCGCGCTCTAGCGGCCGGCAGGGTTGTGACGCTGTCGTGCAGGTCACGCACCGGCTGCTTCAAGGCACTGTGTTCCTGTCCTTGTGTGGCCGGTTTATGGCGGGTTTGGCTCAGCGGCACGCGGGACGTTTGCCAAGCTGGCGCGCCTTGTCCTGCAGGCGCAGCGCGACCGGCATGTGTTTCTGCAGGTCGCTGATACGGCTGGCGTGCGAGGGGTGGGTGGAGAGGAACTGGGGCGGGTCGCCGCCGCCGCTGCGGCCCATGTTGATCCACAGCTTGGTGCTCTCACGCGGATCGAAGCCGGCTTTTGCCATCAGATCGATGCCCAGCAGGTCGGCCTCGCTTTCCTGGATGCGGTTATAGGGCAGCAGGACGCCGAACTGCGCACCCACGCCCAGTAGCCCCATCAGGGTCTTGCCGGTACCGGTCTGCGGGCTGGCCGCGGCACTGATCAGCCCCAGGCCCTGCTCGACTGCGAACTTCTGGGAGACGCGTTCGTTGGAATGGTTGGACAATACGTGCATGACCTCGTGGCCGATCACCGTGGCCAGCTGGTGCTGGTTTTCGGCAACCGTCAACAGGCCGGTGTTCACCCCGATCTTGCGGCCGGGCAGGGCAAAGGCATTGGCATCCTTGTCCTTGAAAACCACCACCTCCCAGTCGCCGCCCACCTCGCGGATGATAGCCCGGGCAACGCACTGGACATAGCTGTTGGCTGTTCTGTCCTGCTCGACAGGTGTTTCCTTCTTGATGCTGGTGAACGCCTGCAGGCCCATCTGCTCCATCTGGCTGTCCGGCATCAGCACCAGCTGGCTGCGGCCGGTGGGCGAGGTGGCGCAGCCGGTTTGTAAAACCAGTGTGACAGAAACTGTGATCAGCAATCTATACATGGCTTGGTTCCTCGTGACAGGCGTCAACCATTATAGTCAGATGCTGGTTGTCGAGCTATCGGGAGACCCGTAGGGTGCGTTCTACGCACCATCTTGGGGTTGCTGTATCTATTTCTCACACGGTGCACAGATTGCACCCTACGGATTGTCGGAATAATGGGTCTGATATGAGAATCGACTGCGTGCACCACGACGTGACCAACTGCAGCGGCTGGTTCAGGGTATGATGATGCTGGCGAAGGCCATCACGGCCATCCATAAAACCAGGAAGAACAGGTACAGGTGCGGGACACCGCTGACCGGCACCAGGCAGGCGCGCGCCGGGTTGTCGGGGTGATAGTAGATATCAACCCGCTTGCCGATTTTCCATTTCCTGCCGCGAGAGGCGGCCCAGCGCGGGCTCGAATACCACATGGTGTTGTCGTTGTTGTAGGTGATTTTGGTGCCAGTGAATTCCCTGTCGCCGACCCGGTACAGGTATTTGACCGAGGGACTGTACAAATCACAGACGTCTCCGGTGCGCGGTTTGTTGCCCATCTCATCTTTCACCCCGGACTCGATGATGGTTCCTTTTACCTTGCCCCAATTTTTCTTTACCGTGTGCTGTTTTTTCAGGTCGCCCCATGCCAGCCATGTAAGGTAGCCGAGTATCGTATAGGCAATGAGGTATTCCAGCAGTTCCATTTATATTCACTCGCAAGTGAATGCGGGTTGACGGGAGTAGCTTATGGCGGCTGTTACCTAGCCGTCCAGGGGGACATGTTTCCAGTTCTCTTCATCGCGGATCACCTCGTTTGCGGCCCAGTTTGCGAACTCTGTGCGTGTTAGCGCCGCCGAGCTCCTGCGCCCCGGTCCGGCAACCACCTTGTAAACCAGCATGTCCTTTTCCGGATCGTCGCTGGGTGAAGCATCCACGACCTGCCGGACCGACCAGTCATCGCCATACTTGCCATTGCTGTAGAAATGCCCGGGGTGGATTTTATCCCGGGGGAAACCCCGCTGTTCCGTCCTGCCGGTTGCCAGCTCGTAGATTCTCAACAGGTCATGCTCGGTGACGTCGATGAAAGAGTCGATCTGCGACAGTGCGCTTACCAGGTCGGCATGGGCAATCGGGCTGTAGCCTTCTGTGTCGGTCTTCGCCTGCTGTTCCTGGTAGCGAAAGGCGAGGAAGGCGGGGTAGCGGCGCCAGGGGAAGGCATAGTTGAACAGGACGGCGATACCCAGCATGACCACGACATTGAGCATCACAGGAGTCAGGACATACTGGTAGCCGAGGTCGTGAATCGCTTCACCACCAACGACGGCGAACAAGGCTGTGGCACCCCCGGGCGGGTGGGTACAACGCAGGTAGTACATGGCGCCGATGGCGAGGCCGACGGACAGGCTGGCCGCGAGCAGTTCGTGCGGAACCAGCAGGGCGCAGCTCACCCCGACCAGTGCCGAGACAGTATGCCCCCCGAACACTGCCCAGGGTTGTGCCAGCGCCCCGTGGGGAACGGCGAACAGGAGCACCGCGGAGGCGCCCATCGAGGCCACGATAAGCAGGGACGCAGAACCAAGGAAGTAATGGCTGATGCCCAGGATACCGAGTATCCCGAAAAACCCGCCCAGTGCCGAGACCAGGCGTTCGTGATGGCTGACCGGGTTGAGTTCTATGCCGAGAAGTTCCAGCCAGCTCCGCTTGTTTGGTCCCATAAAATTATCGCGTGTGTATTTTTTGCCGGTGAAACTGGTCCAGAACGGGAGGAATGCCGTTTAAGATTGAATTTTGGCTGATACGCTGGTGGTATGGGCTTTGTCACCGATGCAAATGATAGTTAATACTGATGCGCTGCCTCTGCTGTTAGTTGCGATGCCGGTGCATCAGGTATGCAACCGGCAGGTGTGCATGCCTCAGGGTGCCAGTCTGGCGCGCAGGCTAGTGGCCATCTCCAGCGCGCTCTCCACGTCATCCTCAAGACAGTTGATATGGCCCATTTTGCGGCCGGGCTTGGTCTCGCGTTTGCCATAGAGGTGCAGCAGGGCACGGGATTCCTTGAACACTTCCTCCCATCGCGGCGTCCCGTTAGCCCACAGGTCACCCATCAGGTTGACCATTGCGACCGGCAGCAGGAGTTGGGTGTCACTCGGCGGCAGGCCGCATAGTGTGCGTACCTGCTGCTCGAATTGCGATGTCGTGCAGGCATCCACAGTGAAGTGCCCGCTGTTATGCGGACGCGGGGCAATGGTATTGACCAGCAGATCACCATCTTCGGTCAGAAACAGTTCGACTGTCAGCACCCCGCAGTAATCCAGCTTGTCAGCGAGGTCACAGGCCATCTCTACCGCGTTGTCAGCTATTTCTTCTTCGATGCGTGCCGGCGCCAGTGAAAGATCAAGTATTCCTTTTATAAATTCATTCTCGGACACCGGGTAGCTTTCGATGTCAGCGGTGATGCTGCGCGCCAGGATGACCGAAAGGTGCTTGGTGACAAAGATGCGTTCTTCCAGGATGCACGGCTTATCGCCCATTAGCTGATAGGCCTCCTGCGCCTCCTCAAGCGAGTTGACCGCGTGTTGACCTTGTCCGGGGAAACCCGGGCGCGCAACTTTGAGGATTCCCGGGCCACCGAGTTCATCCATGGCGTCCTCGAGGTCTTCGGCTGTCTGAATGGAGTAGAAGGCTACGGTCGGAAAATCGTGCTCGTCGAGGTATTCCTTTTCCAGCAACCGGTCCTGCATCATGGCAATGGTTTCCGGGGCGGGCCGCACCGGGCAGTGCTGCTGCAGCCGGGTGAGGCTGGCAAGGGAAATATTCTCGAATTCGGTTGTCACAACGGCGCAATAGTCACCCAGCATATCGAGCGCTGCATGGTCGTTATAATCGGCCTGTATATGCTGGTCGGCAATGGTGCCTGCCGGGCTGTGGGGGTCGGGATCCAGGATAATGACCTGGTAACCCATGCTGCGGGCCGCAATGGTGAACATTCGGCCTAGCTGGCCACCACCGATCATGCCGAGTGTGGCGCCAGGCAGAATCACGTTGGCGGCAACTTCATGTTGCGAACCATCTCTTCCTGGTCCTTGCGGAAGTCAGCGACCTTTTGTGCCATGTCGGCATCGGTCACCGCGATAATACTGATGGCATACAGGGCGGCGTTGGCAGCGCCGGCTTCGCCAATGGCGAAGGTGGCAACAGGGATACCCTTGGGCATCTGAACCGTGGACAGGAGCGAATCCATTCCCTTGAGGTATTTCGATGGTATGGGAACACCCAGGACCGGCAGGGTGGTCTTGGCTGCCAGCACCCCGGCCAGATGGGCGGCACCGCCGGCCCCGGCAATGGCGCATACAAATCCGCGCTCGCGCAATCCTTCAGCGTATTCGACCAGCATATCGGTGGCACGATGCGCCGAGATAACCCTGGCCTCGCAGGCAACGCCGAATTTCTCCAGCATATCGACGGCCGGTTTCATAATGTCCCAGTCGCTGTTGCTGCCCATGATGACGGCTACTTGATATTTATCCATAGTTTTGATTCTGTGTGGTTTTTAAAGTATGAAGATTGCGATTCTACCACCCTTGGCCCGCTTGTGGGCAATGCCGGGTGTGCCGGTTTACAGGGCAAGGATGGCCGCAGAAGCACTATTTATACCAATAGTGTTTGCTGCTGAATGGCATTATTTCGATATTCGCAACGGGCCCGCCGGGAGGTACAATCACAGATTCCACCCAATCTGACCAGAACTTCACCCATGAAAGAATCACTGTACGAAACCAGGCTGAAAGGTCTGCCGCTATTGAATCGTGGCAAGGTACGCGATGTCTATGGCGTCGGGGAGGACCACCTGCTGATTGTCACGACCGACCGCCTGTCGGCCTTTGATGTGGTCCTGCCGGATCCTATCCCCGGGAAGGGCGCGGTGCTGACTGCCGTATCGAATTTCTGGTTCCAGCGGACCGCGGACCTGGTGCCGAACCACCTCGCGGCCATGACCCTGGAGGAGGCCCTGCCGGACGCCACCGAACGCGCCGAAGTCGAGGGCCGGGCGATTGTCGTCAGGAAGCTCAAGGCCCTGCCGGTGGAGGCCATCGTGCGCGGCTACCTGATCGGTTCCGGGTGGAAGGACTACCAGAAGACCGGGGCGGTGTGCGGCATTGCCCTGCCGGCCGGGCTGCAGATGGCGGACAAGCTGCCGGAGGCGATCTACACGCCATCCACCAAGGCCGCTGTCGGAGAGCATGACGAGAACATCGATTTCGAACAGACCCGTGAGCTGCTCGGCTCGGACCTGGCGGAACAGGTGCGCGATGTCAGCCTGGCGATCTACACCAGCTGCGCTGCCTACGCACTGGAGCGCGGCATTATCATCGCCGATACCAAGTTTGAATTCGGCCTGGATGATGACGGCGGGCTGGTGCTGATCGATGAGATCCTGACACCGGATTCCTCGCGCTTCTGGCCGGCAGACACCTATGAACCCGGCAGTAGCCCGGCCAGTTTTGACAAGCAGTATGTGCGCGACTACCTTGAAACCCTGGACTGGGACAAGACACCTCCTGGTCCGGTATTGCCGCGAGCTGTGATTGAAAAAACGGCAGAGAAGTATCGTGAGGCGCAAATGCGCCTGACGACATAGTCAGGCAGGAGAGGCATAATTATGTACGGTTTTACAGTGAATGTTTCCGGTACCATGGACGCTGTGCAGAACAGGGTTACGGAAGAACTCCAGAAGGAGGGCTTCGGCATCCTGACCGAGATCGATGTCGCCGGGACGCTGAAGAAGAAGTTGGGCATCGACAGAAAGCCCTACCGTATCCTGGGGGCCTGCAATCCGGTGCTGGCCAGCCAGGCCATTGAGGCCGATCCCGATATCGGCCTGCTGTTGCCCTGCAATGTCATTGTCCGTGAAGAAGACGACAGCTCCATCACCGTCGGATTCATGGACCCCGCCGCCGTGCTGAGCCTGGCCGACGTGGAAGGGACCGAGGCCCTGGCCGGCGAGGTACGCGCCCGGCTGGAGCGCGTCCGCGACGCGCTCAGTCGCTAGGCGCGCCGCTGCGCGCAGCGCGGCCTGTGACTTGAAAATCCAACGCAGAGGCGCCCAATACGCAGGGCAGACAAATCCCGGTTCAGCCAGTTCCGGCCATTCCGTTATTACTTGGCGGATATCCTGATTAACTCATCTTTCGTCATTCCGGCAAAAGCCGGAATCCAGTAAGCACCTGATCAGTCATTCCTAGATTCCAGGTCTCTGCTACGCTGCGCCCGGAATGACGACTTGATCAGACTTGCCTTGAAACAGTGGGTTAGCTGCTGTTCATGGGTGCCGCCGGGGCGTCATTACGGTCCGGACCGGATTTTCGGCTATCATGCAGGCAGACCGTATGACGCTGTGACCATGACGCTGCCACGAATCTCAGTGCTGTTTCAGGATGCATCGGAGCCGTTAAGAAACCGTGCGCCATCGCACGCTGACGACGGCACGCCGCTGAGTGACTTCATGGTGCTGATACCGGGCCTGAAGAAAAAGCCGCAGGCCCTGATCAACAGGACGGTCAATAATATCCATCTCGTACTCGGTCGCTTTGAGCATGCCGTGGTATTCGCCGAGTTCAACCTGAAGCTCAATCTGCTCTGGGTGTCAATTCGGCCGATTCCGGGGATCCGCTTCGAGATTGCCGGCGCGATCCAGGACCAGATACCGGAGGCCAGGCTGGTATCGCACATCTGAGTGTTCGTCTGGCCCGCGAGTTCTGCAAAATGACTCGCCGCGGATGCTGCGCCCCGGCAGCTTCAGCAGGACGATCCGGATTCAGGCCCGGTGCAACTGCCTGACCTGCCCGCGATTGACGAAGTAAAACAGGATCAGCGCGGCCAGCGCGCCCAGTGTATCGGCCAGCATGTCCTTCTGCGCATCCCACTGATCGCCCTGTGAGCCCAGTACGAAGTGCCCCGCCCGGTCGTCGGCATTGACGGCGTATAACCATTCGAAGATTTCATAACTGCCGGCGACGGCGATAATGATTGTTAACGGGAACGCAAACAGGACTATCCGCGATGTGACCATGCGCCGGACCAGCAGGAGTTCGGCAGCCGCGTAGGCATAGAAGCCGACGCTGAAATGTGCGAGCCGGTCGAAGTGGTTGCGTTGCAGGTCGAAGAACCCGGTCACGACATCGAAAGGTACGCGTTCAAAGGTGTAGTGTCCACCTATCGTGTGCAGGAAGACGAGGCAGGACATCAACAGGTAGGCGGTGTTGGAAAACCTGTAGTAGCGGTAGCTGACAACCAGGGTCAGCACGATCAGTATGATCGGGATATTTTCGGCCCACCACACAGACCTGTCGTAGGGTTCGATGCCCAGCAATGTGAAGTGGACAAGGTAGGCGGCAAGTAACACGACGGGTAGCATGGGCTACAGGCTCTGCGCAAAGTAGTCCTGCAGGAACTCGTCGAACGACTGCTTGTCGGCTGCCTCGATGGCCTGCTGGTCCTCCAGGGATCTGGCCACGGCCGCTTCGATGGCGGCGAAACTTTCCCGGTCCTGCGGCAGATGCATGAAATAGGCGTGGTGCCGCTCCGACATGCGCTTGGCGAAGTGAAAATAGCCTTCGCCGTGTGCATGCATGTCGGCAAGCATGCGTGCTGAGGGTGTCCGGTCCGGGTCACGGACCGCTTCACGCTGTTCCTGCAAGGCATCCCGGTAAGCCCTGTCCGGTCTGCCGGCATCAAGCAGTTCGGCAAAGCCGGATAGGGCATCGAGCAGTTCGTCCGCCCAGGACTTGAGCGTGATGGACTTGCCACTGCGCTGCAGCTCCAGCCCCGGCGTGCGCCCTCCGTAGCAGACGGCATCGAGGTTGAAGTCGATTTCACGGCGTTCCAGACGGCCGATGATCGGGCTCTTATGGAACAGGCAGAGGGCCATCAGGATCTCAAGAAACCGGCACTGCGACTCGCTGATACCGAGCGGGTCGTAGATGTTGATATCCAGGGAGCGCAGTTCCACGTAGCGTACACCGCGGCGCTTGAGCGCCAGGGTCGGTTTTTCGTTGAACCCCGGTACCTGCTTGGGGCGGATGGAGCTGTAGTACTCGTTCTCGATCTGCAGGATGTTCGGATTGAGCTGGCGGTATTGGCCGTCGACCTTGACACCAATTTTCTGGTACGGGGGATAGGGTGTTCCTATGGCGCGCGCCAGGCTATCGATGTAGCTGTCCAGGTTGTCGTAATTGGCCTTGAATCCGGCCTCGTTTTCATGGGTATTCTGGTAGCCGATATCACACATACGCAAGGACGTGGCATAAGGCGCGTAGTAGCTGTTGCCGAGCAACTCCTCGAGTTTGGTCGGTTTACCACACATGAAGGACTTGCAGATTGCGGGGGAACTCCCGAACAGGTAGGGGATGAGCCAGCCAAACCGCTGCAGGTTCCGGATCAGGTGGAAATAGGCATCGGAAACGAATTCCTGCTGCGGATGCGCATCTTTTTCGAGTTCCTGGTAAACCGGCCAGAAGCTGTCCGGGAATGAATAGTTGTAGTGTGCGCCGGCAATGACTTGCATGACGCGCCCGTAACGGTAACCGAGGCCGCGTCGGTACACGGTTTTCATCAGGCCGGCATTGGAACTGCCATAGCGCGCAACAGGTATTCTCGATTCGCCCTCGACCACACACGGCATGCTGGCAGACCAGAGCAATTCGTTCTCAAGCCGCGAGTAAACGAAATGCTCCAGCTCGCGCAGGAATGCCAGGGCATCTACCACGCTGGCCAGCGGCGGCGTGATGAATTCCAGCAGGGCCTCGGAATAGTCCGTGGTTATCCAGGGGTGGGTCAGGGCCGAGCCCAGTGCGGCCGGGTGGGGCGTCTGGGCAATGCTGCCGTCGGGCCCGACGCGCAGGCTTTCCTTTTCCAGCCCGATCAGCCCGTCCTGCAGCACCCGCTGCCGGCCGCTGTTGAGCAGATTAGACAGCCGTCGTTCGGCCAGCCGGTAGCGGTTTTTTAAGTCCTTGATAATATTAGCATCCTTGTGCGATAGCGGGCGATAAAGACCTTTGTCCCGCTCGGCGGGTGTGCTACTTTATAAAGATACCAATTGCTAGGCAACTGCATGGACGTGGTTAACAGGGACGTGAATGTTCTATTTGCACCATATGTGCACCTGAATAAATAGAAACACCATCCCGCCTGTCTAGTTGATAAGAATATGCGAAGCTGCTGAAATAAGCAGCCCTGAGTGTGGGTCACGCTGTATGCCGCGTAAAGAAAAACTGCTGAACCTGGACGAGATCAAGTTTTCCTGCGGGACTTGCAGCCTCAATGAGCTATGCCTCCCGCACGGGCTCGAGGGCTCGGACCTGGAGAAACTCGACAGCATCATCAAGCATCAGCCACCACTGCAGCCCGGTCAGCACCTGTTCCGGTCGGGTGATGCCGGGCAGTCCCTTTATGCCGTACGCTCAGGATCCCTGAAGACCTACTGTACGACCAAAAACGGTGATGAGCAGGTGCTCGGATTTACCTTGCCGGGCGAGATCGTCGGCCTGGATGGAATGAGTAACGGGCAATATGCCAGCAATTCGGTTGCGCTGGAGACATCCAGCGTGTGTCAGTTGCCGTTCAACCAGCTGGATGAGCTGTGTTCCGAGATACCAAGCCTGCATCGACAGATGATGCGCGTGGTCGGCAAGGAGGTTTCGGCCGATCATGCCATGCTGCTGTTGCTGGGCAAGCGCAGTGCCGATGAGCGACTCGCCGCCTTCCTGCTCAGCCTGTCTGCACGTTACAAGGCGCGCGGGCTTTCCGCCACCGAGTTCAACTTGCCGATGTCGCGCCAGGATATCGGCAACTACCTGGGACTGGCCATTGAAACCGTCAGCCGTCTGTTTGCCCATTTTCAGGACCAGAAACTTTTACGGGTCAACAGAAGACAGGTGACGCTGATCGATATCGCAAGGCTGGAGGAAATGTTCGAGGGCTGTACGAAGGTCAGCTCGGCAACCGGTTCCTGAACAGTCCGGCAGGGCTAGATGACCTTGGAAAAGCGCACCTGAGTTTTGTTGTCCCGGAGATACTTGTCGAACACCATACAGATATTACGCACCAGCAGCCGGCCGGGCGGGAGCACGGTGAGGATGTCATTCTTGATGTTCAGCAGTCCATCGGCCTGCATTGTCTGCAGGTCTTCCAGTTCCTTCTTGAAATGTAGCTTGTAATTGAAGTTCCATTTTTCTTCCAGGGCCTTCATGTCCAGGACAAAATGGCACATCAGCTGGGTAATGGCCTCGCGTCGCAACAGGTCATCCGGTTCGAGTTCAATGCCGCGCTCCAGCGGCAGTCTGCCGGCGTCGATCAGCCGATAGTATTCCTCGAGGTCACGTACACTCTGGTTGTAGTTGTCACATACTTTGCTGATGGACGACACGCCCATGCCGACCAGGTCGCAGTCCGCATGGGTGGAATAGCCCTGGAAGTTCCGATGCAGTGTTCCCTCGCGCTGTGCAATGGCGAGTTCGTCGTCCGGCCTTGCGAAATGGTCCATGCCGATATAGACATAGCCCGCATTGGTCAGGGTCTCGATGGTGGCCTGCAGGATGTCGAGTTTTTCATCCGCTGAGGGCAGGTTCTCTTCCGATATGCGCCGCTGTGGCTTGAAGCGCTCGGGCAGGTGGGCATAGTTGTAGATCGCGAGGCGATCGGGGCCGATGGCAATGGTGAGTTCGAGGGTTTCCTCAAAACTTTTCACCGACTGGTATGGCAGGCCATACATCAGATCCATGTTGATGGACTTGAAGCCCAGCTCTCGTGCGGTCGAGGTAACTTCCCGGGTCAGGTCCTCGCTCTGGATCCGGTTCACGGCCTTCTGAACCCGCGGATTGAAATCCTGTACGCCCAGGCTGACCCGGTTGAAACCGGTCATGCGCAGGGTCCTGAGTTTTTCATAATCCACAGAGCGCGGGTCGATCTCGATGGAATATTCGCCCTTGTCATCATCGCGCAGCGAGAAGTGCCGCCTGATAACCTTCATCAGGGAGCGTATCTGGTCCGGGTCAAGAAAGGTGGGTGTGCCGCCGCCCCAGTGCAACTGCTCTACTGTACGGTCACGATCAAACAGTGCGCTCTGCATCGCGATTTCGCGGTACAGGTGATCGAGGTAGGGGGTTGCGCGGTCATGGTTCTTGGTGACGACCTTGTTGCAGGCGCAGTAGAAGCACACCGTGTCACAGAAGGGGATATGCAAGTAGAGCGACAGTCCGCGCGGGATCGGGTCCTCGTTGCTGTGCTGTGCCCACCTGCGATAGTCCTCCTCGGTAATCCCGTCATGGAACTGGGCGACAGTCGGATAGGAGGTATAGCGCGGACCACTCTGATCATAGCGCTTGATCAGGTCGGCATCGAAAACGAGATGTTGATTCATAAATAGGGCTGTTTAACAGCTTGTGTCCTTCAGTTCACGGGTGTGCCGGGTTATTGGCGAATATCTATTAGGTGCATATGGTTATTTGCTAATTAACTTAAATGCCTGCGGGGTCTGCTGCAGGCGTCACTCTACTGGGGCTTTTTTTTAACCTGTTTCCCTCTGTAATGAATTGACATGGATCAATGGAATGCTGTTTTCCCGTTCTGCCGGCCTTGCACAGGCTATTTACATGGCTTGCTGGACTGGGTTTTGTGCCAATCTATAGTATGACAGATCCTACGTGGGCTGTTTACATCATCACTGATCAGATGCCGGACGACGTCACAAGCGGGTTTTTGCCGGGCCAGGATTTCGCGCAGCTGCTGGCAGCGCTCACCGGCCAGGGTTACCGCTGTGTCGGTCCGACCGTGCGCGACGGGGCATTGGTGTATGACACGCTGCAGGGTGTCAGAGATCTGCCGGCCGGAGTGCATATTCAGCAATCCCCCGGCAGCTATCGAGTGGAATTCAGCCAGGGCAAGCGACTGTTTGGCTGGGCCAATGGCCCCCAGGCGCTGAAACCGCTGCTGTTCGCCCCCCGCGAAGTCCTGTGGCAGGCACAACGCACTGCTGGCGGGGAACTGCATTTCAGCCAGGAGATACCGGAGCCGCTGCCGACTGCCGTGATCGGGGTGCGCGCCTGTGACCTGGCGGCACTGGAACTCCAGGACCGACACTTCCTCGAGACCGACGTTCCCGATGCCGGCTATGGCGCACGCCGTCGCCAGCTGTTCCTGGTGGCGGTCAATTGCACCCGTCCCGCGGAGACCTGTTTCTGTGCCTCCACGGGTGACGGTCCGGCCGTCAGCCGCGGCTATGACCTGGTGCTGGATGAACTGGACGAGGGCTTTATTATCCGGTCCGGCAGCACCAGCGGGGACGGGATCCTTGACCTGCTCACATTGCAGCCGGTGTCACCGCAGCAGCTGGGCGCGGCCACAGATGCCACGGTCCGGGCCGCTGCCATGCAGGGCCGGCAATTGCCCGGACGCAATCTGCGCGATCTACTGTTCGGCAACCTTGACCATCCCCACTGGGAGGTGGTGGCCGCACGCTGCCTGTCCTGCGGCAACTGCACATCGGTGTGTCCCACCTGCTTCTGTTACCGCGAACTGGACCAGCCGGCTCTCGGAGGGGAAAGCTCCCGGCATTACCGTGAATGGGATTCCTGTTTCACCCAGGGGCACAGCTATATTCATGGTTTCACCGTGCGTCCCGACACCCGGCTGCGTTACCGCCAGTGGCTGACCCACAAGCTGGGCGGCTGGCATGATCAGTACGGTCGTTCCGGTTGTGTGGGCTGTGGCCGCTGCATCGCCTGGTGTCCGGTCGGTATCGATATCACGGAGGAAGTCGGCGCTATCGCCGCTTCGCCGGCATGACTGTCGCGATGCACTACCCGCACGAAGCGGAAGTCATCGAGCGCTGCCAGGAGTCGCCCACCATCTTCTCGCTGGTGCTGCGTCTGATGGACCCCATGGTTGCCAGCGAGTACCGCTTCACGCCCGGCCAGTTCAACATGTTGTATCTCTTCGGCGTCGGTGAAATCCCCATATCCATCGTCTCCGACCCGGCGCGTCCGGGGGAGCTGATCCATACCATCCGAGATGTCGGCCGCGTGTCCCACGGCTTTTCACAATTAGGCGTGGGTGACCGGATCGGGCTACGCGGCCCCTACGGCCGCGGCTGGCCGCTGGAACAGATGGAAGGCCGCGATGTCATGATCGTCACGGGCGGGCTGGGTTGTGCCCCGGTGGTTTCGGTCATCAACTATATCCTGCAGCGCCGGGAGCGTTACGGTCGCCTGGTCATACTTCAGGGGGTCAAGCATTCCAGCGACCTCATCTGGCGGGAACGCTACGCCGAATGGGAGCGACAGAACAATACCCAGGTGCTGCTGGCGGCCGATGTCGGCGGTGAACCCTGGCCCGGAGTCATCGGCCCCATCACGATGCTGTTCGAATATGCCCGCTTCAATCCGCAAGCGACCGTGACAATGATGTGCGGCCCGGAGCGCATGATCCATGCCGCGGCCGATGTGCTTATCGAACGCGGGTCGCGCAGCGAGGATATCTGGATCAGCATGGAACGCAACATGCAGTGCGCGGTCGGCCAGTGCGGGCATTGCCAGTTCGGTGCGAGCTTCGTGTGTCGCAACGGACCCGTTTATCACTATCCTGACGCCAGTGAACTGCTGGCCAAGCGGGGGTTCTGATACAAAATGGGGACATTCTGCTTTTTCACTGGTATTGAGATCTGCCGACGGGGAAAGACATGAAAAAAGCAGAATGTCCCCATTTCCGGTGTCTGCCATGAAACCCAGGATCGCCGTGCATAAATTCAGTTCCTGTGATGGTTGTCAGCTGGCCTTCCTCAACCTGGGCGAGGACTTGCTGACCCTGTTCGAACTGTTCGATGTCCGGCACTTCGCCGAGGCCGGCCCGGTTGAGCCCGGTGCCGGGGTCGATATCAGTTTTATTGAAGGCAGTATTTCCACACCGGATGAACTCGAGCGCATCCGTGAGGTCCGCGCACACAGCAGATACCTGGTCACCATCGGTGCCTGCGCCACCGCGGGGGGGGTGCAGGCACTGCGCAACCTGGCGGACAGCGCCGACTGGATGGCCGCGATCTATACCTCGCCCGAACACATCGGCACGCTGGCGTCGGTGGCGCCGGTCAGTGAGTACGTCAAGGTGGACATGGAACTCTGGGGCTGCCCGGTGAACAGCCGCCAGCTGCTCGCGGCCATTGGCTCGTTGCTGGCCGGTGTGGTTCCGCGTGACGAGCCCGACAGTGTCTGCCTGGAGTGCAAGCGCCAGGGGCATGCCTGCGTGATGGTCACCCGCGGCCTGGCGTGCATGGGGCCGGTGACCCGCACTGGCTGCGGGGCCCTGTGTCCCGGTGTGAACCGCGGTTGCTACGGTTGTTACGGGCCCTGCGAGAAATCGTCCACCGAGGTGCTGGCGCACTGGTTTTCCGGACTGGGCCTGCGGCCGGAACAGATCGCCCGGCGCTTTCTTGCCTTCACCCCCGAGGCGCCGGCCTTCTACTCGGCCGGCCGTTCGAGGCTGCCCCCCGATGATTAGCCCGCGCGAGCTACATATCAATGTACCGGTGCTGGCGCGGGTGGAAGGCGAGGGGGCTTTGACCCTGCATATCAAGGGTCAGGCAATCGAGCGCCTCGACCTGCGCATCTTCGAACCCCCGCGCCTGTTCGAGAAACTGCTCGAGGGTCGAAGTTACGAACAGGTCCCGGATATGGTGGCACGCATCTGCGGGATCTGCCCGGTTGCCTACCAGATGAGTGCGGTGCACGCCCTGGAACAGATCTTTGGACCAGTCCAGGATCCCTGGGTGCGTGCCGTGCGGCGCCTGTTTTACTGCGGTGAATGGCTGCAGAGCCACAGCTTGCATATCCACCTGCTGGCGGCACCGGATTTCCTCGGTTTCGACAGTGCCCCTGCCATGGCCGCACAGTATCCGGACGAGGTCCGCCGGGGCCTGCGGCTGCAGGCGCTGGGCAACGACATCATGCAGCTGATCGGCGGGCGCTCCGTGCACCCGGTCGGTGCCTGCGTGGGGGGCTTCCATCACCAGCCGGACACGGCCGCAATGCAGGAACTCAAGCTGCGGCTAATCGCAGGGCTCGATGATGCCAGCGAGCTGGTTCGCTGGTGTGCCGCACTGGACCTGCCGGATGATGATCAGGTGTTCTGCGCCGTCGCCCTGCGGCATGCGGATGAATACCCCATGAACGCGGGCCGTATCATCTCCAGTGCCGGGCTGGACATCGACATCGCGGACTACGAGGCGCATTTCCGCGAGCACCAGGTGCCGCATTCGACGGCCCTGCATTCGCTGCTGGAGGGCGCGCCCTACCTGGTCGGCCCCCTGGCGCGGGTCAACCTGAACCTGGACCGCCTGCCGGGCGCGGTGCAGTCGGTCCTGGAGGAAACCGGCATCCGCTTCCCGAGTCGCAACATGTTCCACAGCATTGTGGCCCGTGCGGCGGAGACCCATTACGCCCTGCTGGAGGCCGTGCGGCTGATCGATACCCTCCCGGCCGTGTCGCAGGCCGCTGTTGCCGTGCAGCCGCGTGCCGGCACCGGCTTCGGTTGTACCGAGGCCCCGCGCGGCCTGCTCTGGCATCGCTATGAAACGGACGCGGACGGCCGCATTGTCGCGGCCCGGATCGTGCCGCCGACCAGCCAGAACCAGGTGCGTATCGAAGAAGACATTCGCCTGTCGCTGGAGCGATTCGGCCTGCAGCACAGCGAGGCCGAGCTGCGCACCCGTGCCGAGAAGGTGATCAGGAACTACGACCCCTGTATCTCCTGCGCAACTCATTTTCTCAAACTTAAGCTGGAGCGCGAGTCGCGGCCGGCCGGACAGCCGCTGCCCGCTGCGCCGGACCCGGTGTCGACGCCTGCTCCGGCGCCGGTATGCATCATCGGGGTTGGTTCCTCTCACGGCCTGGATGCGGTCGGCTTGATGGCGGTGGAGGCACTCGACGCCAGCGGGTTCGCAGCACGCTTTCGTCCCGGCCTGCTCAGGCTGGAGAATTGTGCTGCACCGGCGGCCCTGCCGGCGCTGCTTGCCGATGCCCGCCTGCTGGTGTTCATCGATGCCCTGTCGGCCGAGCACGAAGCGGGCAGCTGGCGCCGGATCGAACGGGATGACATCGCCGCAGTGAGCGGCAGGAACTCCAGTCATGAAATGGGCGTCGCCGAGGCCATCGCCGTATGCGAGTCCCTGGCGGCGGTCGCGCCGCAGATTGTCTGCTTCGGCATTGGAACCGGCCCGGTGGCGGCTGACAGGGCGGTGCGCACAGCGGACGGGATTGTCAGCGGCATCCTGGATGAACTCGCCGGCACCATCGGGGAGGAGATAGACGCGTGGCTGGCGACCTGGCAGGAGAATGACGTGTCCATGCAGTGAACCCGGGCCGGCCGGGTTTCGCTGCGCCGGTCTATATAAAGAAATCAAAGAACAGGGCAAAGACCGCGCTGGCGACAGTCAGGCTGCCCAGCATGATGGGCAGGCCCTTGCGCAGCCACAACCCCGGGGTGATGCGTGCTCCCGGGATTTGGCAGCGTTCCGATTCGGCGACACAGATGATATTGGCGGTGGCGCCGATGTGGGAACCGTTGCCACCCAGGCCCACACCCAGTGCCAGTGCCACCACAGGGGCGTGACATTCATGCCCTGGGTGTCCAGGCTGAGCACGATCGGGATCATGGTGACCGTGAACGGGATGTTGTCCACGATGGCGCTCAACAGCGCCACCACCCACATCAGTATGATACAGGTCAGCAGCAGCATCTCCGGATCACCGGATGCCTTGGCGATGCCATTGCCGATGACCGCGGCATGCATGCGGTGAATGACCTCGGTAAAGATCAGCACGTAGGCAGCGACCAGGATCAGGCCCGCCGTGATCATCGACCCGTTCAGGCTGGTCGGGACTGTCTCTATCATCTGTCAAGGTCAGGCATGCGTTGTGCAATCGCCCATATGGTGGCCACACCTAGGTACTTGCCATGGTCATGAACGAGGAGGTAATTGGTGGAATGCTTCTCCATGAGTGCCACGACTGTGGCAACTTCCGTATCGATCTGCTTTTCCTTGATAAAATTTTTCCAGCGGCAGGGCCAGTACCTGGCGCGCATGTTCTTCCGGTATCTCCAGGCAGCTCTGTATATTGCCCAGCAGGTCGGCGTAGTTCACCATGACATCAGAGATGTACGCACGACGCAGGGTTTCGCGGATAGAGAAGATCCCGGCCACCTGCCCGGTCTCATCCACGAAGGCGATGCCCGGCACCCTGCAGCGCAGGCACTCCTCGAAGCCCTCGCGTACCTTCATGCCGGCGCGGGCAATACCGGTGGGTATGATGATGTTTTCCAGTTTCATTCAGCAGATCCTCGGCAGGGGGTCATCCTCGAGTTCCTCGAGGATGCGCTCTCCCCCGAGGCCGGTGACCAGGGTGACATGCCGTGCAGCGGCATCCAGTTGCCCGATGATGGCGGCCCCGCGGCCCCCCTGCAGGCTGTGCCAGCGTTGCAGCACGGCGTCCGCGGCGGCGGGATCGACCACGGTGACCACGCGTCCCTCGCAGGCGAGGTACAGGGGATCATAGCCCAGCATGTCGCAGACGGATTGTACCGGGTCACGTACCGGCACGGCAGCCTGCTGCAGCCGGATACCCAGCCCGGTGGCCAGGTGCAGTTCATGGCAAACCGTGGCCAGGCCGCCACGTGTTGGATCGCGCATAAAGCGCACGCCGCCTGTTTCCAGCGCGGCCCGGGTCAGCGGCAGCACACTGGCCGAATCGGATAACAGTTCGCCGTGCAGGCCAAACTCCTCGCGTGCCAGCATGACGGCAATGCCATGGTCGCCGACCGGACCGCTGACCAGGATGGCGTCGCCATCTCTGATCAGGTCGAGACCGAGTCGGGGGCCAGTGCGGATGCCGATACCGGTGGTTGCCAGGTACAGCCCGCCGCCCTCACCGCGGCGCAGGATCTTGGTGTCGCCGGCGACCACTGCCACGTCCAGCGCCTGTGCCGCAGCTGCCAGGCTGGCTATGATGCGGTCGAGTTGTGCGATTTCCAGACCTTCCTCGATGAAGGCGTTGAGGCTGAGGTAGCGCGGTATGGCGCCGGCGACGGCCAGGTCGTTGGTTGTGCCATGGACCGCCAGCGAGCCGATGTCACCGCCCGGGAATTCCAGCGGCTGTACGGTAAACCCGTCGGTGGTGAACAACAGTTCACGGTTGTCCAGCACCAGTGGTACGGCGTCGGCCTGTATATCCAGGCCGGGGTTGGCCAGGTGGCGCGCGAACACCTCCCCGATCAGTTCACGCATGAAGCGGCCGCCATTACCGTGTGCGAGTGATATGTGGGTGTCTTGCATCATCGGGTAGCCGGGCTCCTGTCGCCCTGTACTGGATTGATGCGCCCCGCGTCCGGGCGCTGAACGCACGGGATTGAATCTCCCATGCCAGGCTGTTTCATTGTAAAGTCTGGGTATTCACGCACCAACAAGTAAAACAAGGGAGATCGGACCGAATGTGGGCTGAGCGGTGGCAATCTACCGAAAATAACAGCGCGACCGCAGGCCGCAAGCCGCTAGGGACGCTGTCCGGGTAGCATGCCTGAAACAAACTATCTGATTGACATACTCGCCCTGCTCGGCGCCGCGGTAATCGCCGTTCCCCTGTTTCAGCGCCTCGGCCTGGGTTCGGTGCTGGGTTACCTGGTGGCCGGTGTGCTGGTCGGTCCCTGGGGACTCGGGATCATTGACCAGGTCGATGAGATCCGTCATCTTGCCGAATTCGGCGTGATCTTCCTGCTGTTCATAATCGGCATCGAACTCAAGCCCGCGCGTCTGTGGGTCATGCGGCGCCTGGTATTCGGCCTCGGTTCAGCGCAGGTTATTCTAACCGGGCTGGTGCTGGCCGGGCTGGCGGTGTGGTTCGGCATCCCGGCGAAGACGGCCGTGGTCGTCGGCTTCGGCCTGGCGCTTTCCTCCACGGCCTTCGGCCTGCAGATACTGGGTGAGCGCGGCCAGCTGGGTTCGGTGACCGGGCGGACCTCGTTTTCGATACTGCTGCTGCAGGACCTGGCTATCGTCCCCCTGCTCGCCCTGGTATCGCTGCTGGCACAGGACGCCTCGCTGGTGGAGGGCGTGGAGTATGCGGTGCTCCAGGCGGTGCTCATCATTGCCGTTGTCATCCTGGCAGGCCGTTTCCTGTTGACACCCCTGCTGCGACTGGTGGCCAGCAGCCGAACCGCGGAGGTATTCACCGCAACGGCGATCCTCGTGGTGCTGAGTACGGCCTGGCTGATGTCGTTGGCGGGCCTGTCGATGGCGCTGGGCGCCTTCCTGGCGGGTCTGATGCTGGCGGACTCCCATTACCGTCACCAGGTGGTCGCCGATATCCAGCCGTTCCGCGGGCTGTTGCTTGGCCTGTTTTTCATGTCGGTGGGAATGTCCATTGACTTCGGACTGCTCGGTGACCGTAGTCTGCAGATTGCCGGGCTGGTGCTCGGACTGCTGTTGATCAAGGCACTGTTGCTGTGGGGGCTGTGCCGGGCCATGGGAGTGGGTGCCGTTGATGCCACGCGCACCTCGCTGCTGCTTTCGCAGAGCGGGGAGTTCGGTTTTGTCCTGTTCGGACTGGCACTGGTCAATGGCGTCATGGCGGAGGGTCTGTTTCAGCTGCTGACGCTGGTGATTGCCCTGAGCATGGTCACCACACCCCTGATGGCGAATCTCGGCGAACGCCTGGAGCGCTACATGACTCGCAAACCAGAGAGCCACGATGTCAGCACGGTGGGGATCGATGCCGAACAGCCCTATGTCATCGTGGCCGGGTTTGGCCGGGTGGGCCGGCGCATCGCACGCATCCTGGATGCGGCCCGGATCCCCTACCTTGCAATGGACAGTAACCCGGACCGGGTTGCCCAGGGTCGTGCCGAGGGTTATTCGGTCTTCTATGGTGATGCCAGCCGGGTGGACGTGTTGCAGGCCGCCGGTGCCGCCCATGCGCGGGTGATGGTCAGCACCCTGGACCAGGCCCTGCCCGCCGTGCGGCTGGTCAGTGTCATGCGTCAGCACTACCCGGATACGCCGATTTATACGCGTGGCCATGATCGCAGCCATTGTGACGAGCTGCGCAAGGCCGGTGCAACCCTGGCCGTTTCCGAAACCCTGGAAGCAAGCCTGCAGCTCGGTGCTGCCGTGCTTGAAGTCAGTGAGATTCCCGGCGACACGATAAGCTCCCTGCTGGAGAGCATCCGCCAGGAATACTATGCACAGCCGGATGATGATCGGACCCCGGGATCGACGCATCATTAGGTACGATACCCGGCCGTAGCCGCCAGCAGCAATCCGCCTGCCGGGTGTATGGGTTCTCCAAGGGGATAACCAAGTTGGGGGCATGTTGATGAGTTGTCGTCTCGCCTTGCCATTCGATTCCGCACCATCGCATGGGCGTTGGTTCTGGCTGCGCTGGCCATACTGGCGGTTGCCGATATGGTGATTATGCGGAGCAAGTCTGCGGGTGCCAGCAGCAGGACAGCCAGTCCCACCGCATCTGCAAGGACAGCCGAGCCCTGGCATGCGCTGGGCAGCGATGAAGTGATGATCCGTCTGCAGGCCGACCAGAATGGTCTTGCAGACGATGAGGTCAAACGCCGTCTGGCGCAGTATGGACCGAACCGGCTGCCCGAGCCGAAGTCCCGCGGCCCGCTGCTACGCTTCCTGTTCCAGTTCCACAACGTACTGATCTACGTGCTGCTGGTTGCCAGCGGCGTGACGGCGACGCTCGGTCACTGGGTGGATACGGGCGTGATCCTGGGTGTCGTCCTGATCAATGCGGTGATCGGTTTTGTACAGGAAGGCAAGGCGGAGGATGCCTTGCGGGCAATACGCCGGATGCTGTCGCCACAGGCGATGGTGCTGCGGGCCGGGCAGCGGATCACGCTGCCGGCTGAGGAACTGGTGCCCGGAGACGTGGTGCAGCTGCAGGCTGGCGACAAGGTGCCGGCGGATCTGCGCCTGGTCCGGGTCAAGAGTCTGCAGGTCCAGGAGGCGGTGCTGACCGGCGAATCGGTCGCAGTGGAGAAACAGGCCGCAGCGGTTGCGGACGACGCGGTGCTGGGCGACCGCCTCTGCATGGCCTACTCGGGTACGCTGGTGACCTACGGCCAGGGCACCGGCATGGTGGTGGCCACCGGGGTGCATACCGAGATCGGCCGTATCAGCGCGATGCTGGCGCATGTGGAAACGCTGACGACACCGTTACTGCGTCAGATGGGTCAATTCGCGCGCTGGCTGACAGGCGCCATCATGGCGATCGCGGCGGCAACCTTTGCCTTCGGTGTGCTGGCCCGTGACTATTCCTCGGCCGAGATGTTTCTTGCCGCCGTGGGGCTGGCGGTGGCCGCGATTCCGGAAGGGCTGCCGGCCATCATGACCATCACCCTGGCCATCGGGGTGCAGCGCATGGCACTGCGCAGCGCGATCATCCGGCGCCTGCCGGCGGTCGAGACCCTGGGCTCGGTCAGCGTGATCTGTTCGGACAAGACCGGTACGCTGACGCGCAACGAAATGACCGTGAAGTCGGTCGCCACCACCACCGGCCTGTTCGAGGTCGGCGGTGTCGGCTACGATCCCCATGGGGGCTTCCAGCTGGACGGCAGTGAGATCCAGGTAGGTGCTTTCCCCATTCTCTCCGAACTGACCCGCGCATCCCTGTTATGCAACGACGCCGCGTTGCACGAACGCGAAGATGAATGGGTCCTGCATGGCGATCCGACCGAAGGCGCCTTGCTGACCCTGGGCCTCAAGGCGGGACTGGACCCATCGTTTGAGCAGGCGGCGTGGCCGCGCACGGATGTTATTCCGTTCGAGTCCGAACACCGTTTCATGGCCACCCTGCATCACGACCATGCCGGGCACGGTTTCGCCTACGTCAAAGGGGCACCGGAACGGCTGTTCGAGATGTGCAGCCAGCAGCGCAATGGCGGCGAAGACGTCCCCTTCGACATCAACTACTGGCGCCAGCAGATGGATGTCATGGCGCGTCGCGGCCAGCGGGTGCTGGCGATCGCCTTCAGGACGGCTGCGACGATGCACACTGAACTGAGCTTCGCGGACCTGGAGACCGGTCTCACCCTGCTCGGTATCGTCGGCATGATCGATCCACCGCGGGAAGACGCCATCGAGGCAGTCAGCCGCTGCCAGTCGGCCGGGATCAGGGTGAAGATGATCACCGGCGACCATGCCGTGACCGCCGTTGCCATCGGGGCGCAGATGGGTATCGGTGACGGCGAAACGGTGCTGGCCGGACATGAGATCGAGGCCCAGGATGATGAGCAACTGCGCGCGGCCGTCGACCACATCGATATCTTTGCCCGTTCCAGCCCGGAACACAAACTGCGCCTGGTGCGGGCCCTGCAGGCCAACGGGCAGGTGGTGGCGATGACCGGCGATGGCGTCAATGACGCGCCGGCCCTGAAACGTGCCGATGTCGGCATCGCCATGGGTCAGCAGGGTACCGAGGTCGCCAGGGAGGCCGCCGAGATGGTGCTGGCCGATGACAACTTCGCCTCCATCGCCCACGCCGTGGAGGAGGGGCGCACCGTCTACGACAACCTCAAGAAGGCCATCCTGTTCATCCTGCCCACCAATGGCGGCGAGGCCCTGACCATCATCGCCGCGATTGCGCTCGGCCGGGCACTGCCCATCACCCCGGTGCAGATCCTCTGGGTCAACATGATCACGGCGGTGACCCTGGCGCTGGCGCTGGCCTTCGAGCCCCCCGAGCAGGGGGTCATGCAGCGCCCGCCACGCAATCCGCGCGAGCCGCTGCTGACCGGCATGTTCATCTGGCGCATCGCGTTCGTTTCCCTGATCCTGGTCGCCGGCACCTTCGGCCTGTTTATCTGGGAACGCGACCAGGGCGCCGACCTCGCGTTGGCCCGCACCGTGGCCGTTAATACCCTGGTGATGTTCGAGATCTTCTACCTGTTCAATTCCCGCTATATCTATGCCCCGGTTTTCAATCGCACCGGCCTGTTCGGAAATCGTTACACCCTGCTGGCCGTCGGGCTGTTGCTGGTCTTCCAGATGTGCTTTACCTATCTCGGGGTCATGCAGACGCTGTTCGGCACCGCGGCTATCGACGCCCTGACCTGGGGCCGCATCGTGCTGGTCGCCTCCTCGGTGTTGATCCTGGTTGAACTGGAGAAGTACATCATCCAGTGCGTGAGGAAACGGAAGCATGAACTAGGGAAGGCCTGATTAACTCATCTTGCGTCATTCCGGCGAAAGCCGGAATCCAGTAACCGCCTGATCAGCAATGACTGGATTCCGGGTCTCCGCTACGCTCCGCCCGGAATGACGGCTTGATCAGACTTTCCCTCGGAGATGCCGGAACGTAGTGGCGTCAGTGCACCGCTGCGTACTCGATGATCTGGCCGAAGCAGAGCCCGGCATCGTTGACCGGGATGCCGTCCGGCAGGGTGACCTCGAAGCCATCCTGTCCCAGCAGCGCCATGGCCTGTTCGGTCAGCACGCGGTTCTGGAACACGCCACCGGCCAGCCCGATGCGGGTAATGCCATGTTCTGCGCGTGCCTGGCGAGCCTGCTGCAGGAGCGCCGCGGCCAGGCTGGCATGAAAGCAAGTGGCGCGTTCGCCAATGCTGCGGTCGGTATCGAGCAGCACCGGCAGCAGCGGTTCCCAGTCGCTGGTCCACAGGCCCGATGCCTGCTGCGTGAGTGGCAGGGCATTTGCTTCGGCCGTGCCACTGCAGGCCGCCTCCAGTTGCATCGGTCCCTGGCCCTCGAAACTGGCCTCCAGGCACACCCCCGTAAGGGCCGCAGCGGCATCGAACAGTCGCCCGGCCGCCGTGGTCTGCGGTGTGTTGAGCCGTTGCCGCCAGGCCTGTTGCAGCAGCGCGGCATCCACCGGCAGCTGTTGCCATTCCCGCCCGGTTTCCCAGCACAGCGCGGCGGCGCTGCGCCAGAGCTCGCGTGCGGCGCGCTCTCCGCCGGGCAGGTAAAAGGGACGCAGGCTGGCGAAGCGGTGCCAGTTGCCGGGGCGGCCCAGCAGGGCCTCGCCACCCCACAGGCTGCCGTCTGCGCCGTAGCCGACCCCGTCCCAGGTGAAGACCAGCCAGGGCTGCGCTCCGGCCGCCGCATGGCAGGCCGAGGCATGGGCATGGTGATGCAATATCCGGGCTAGCGGCAGGCCGCAGGTTTCCGCCCAGCGAGTAGTTGCATAGCCGGGGTGGGCGTCGCACACGACCGCTTGTGCCGTGACCCCGTAGAGGGCCTGCAGGTCGGCGAGGGTCTGTTCGAACACGGCGAGGCTGCGTGCCGTGCCCATGTCGCCGATATGCGGCGAGACCACGACGCGGTCCTGCCAGGCCAGCGCCACGGTGTTTTTCATATGGCCGCCTATGGCCAGCACCGGCCTGTCCAGTGTGAACGGCAGGCCCCGTTCCAGTGGTGCACAACCGCGCCCCGGGCGCAGCGGCCGCGGCCGGTTTGCGATGACGCGGTATACCGGATCGTCGGCCGGGCGCTGGATCGGCCGGTCGTGGTGCAGGAAGGCCTCGGCCACGTGGCCCAGCCGTTGCTCGACCGCCGGGTTCTCTGTCAGGACCGGTTCGCCGCTCATGTTGGCCGAGGTCGCCACCAGCGGTCCCGCAAAGCCGTCCAGCAACAGGTGATGCAGCGGGCTGTAGGGCAGCATGACGCCGATTTCATCGAGACCGGGTGCCAGGAGTGGCGAGAGCGGGCCGCCCGGTCTTTTTCGGGCCAGGACGATGGGGCGTTCCGCGGCTAACAGGCATTCGGCGTGTGCCGGTGACAGCTGCACCGCGTTTTTTACCTGCGCAAGCGGGTCGTCGGGTTCAGCCGGGAACATGACGGCCAGCGGCTTGTGCGGGCGCGGCTTGCGGGTACGCAGGCGGGTGATGGCGGTATCGCTGCCGGCATCGCACAACAGGTGGTAGCCGCCGATGCCCTTGACCGCGACCACCCGGCCGGCGTGCAGGACGGCCAGGCAGGCGGCCAGTGCCGCCGCGTTGCCCGGCACGACTTCCCCGTCATGGCCATGGAAGCTCAGACTCGGCCCACACTCCGGGCAAGCCACCGGTTCGGCGTGGAAGCGCCGGTCGGCCGGGTCCCGGTATTCCGCCAGGCACGCCGGGCACAATTTAAAGCCGGCCATGGTGGTGGCGGCCCGGTCATAGGGTAGGGCGCGAATCAGGGTGTAGCGCGGCCCGCACTGGGTGCAATTGATGAACGGATAGCGGTAGCGCCGGTCTCCCGGGTCGTTTAGTTCGGCCAGGCAGTCCGCGCAGGTATACAGGTCGGGTGGTACCTGGATACGCGCCTCGCCCTGGTCAAGACTGTTGAGGATCTCAAAGCCGGTCAGCTCAGCAGGCTCAGCCGCGGCCTCGGATTCCAGCCGGGGCCGGGACAGGGGCGGGGGATCGACCAGCAGGTCACCGATGAAGGCGGTCACGGCATCGGGACTGCCCTGGACATGGATTTCCACCGCGCCCACCCGGTTGCGCACCCAGCCGTACAGTCCGTGTGAGCGGGCCAGGCGATAGAGGTAGGGCCGGAAGCCCACCCCCTGTACGCGGCCGCCGATGAGCAGGCGGCGGGCAACGCAAGCCGTCTTGTCCGCTATGGCGGGAGCCGTACCCTTATCCGGAGTCACTCAGGGTGTTGCCGCTGCGCGTGCCGGTTTGACCGCGGGTTCACGCAGGCCGTTGCTCCACCAGATCCGGCAGGCGCCCTCGTCGGAGACCATACACGGGCCGATGGGATGGCGCGGCTGGCAGGCGACCCCGAACAGCCGGCATTCATTGGGATAGATCTTGCCCAGCACCACCTGGGCACAGTCACAACCCGGCGGCATTTCACCGGCACGCTTGCGGGCCTCATCGGCATAGGACGGGAACTGCCGGCGGGCGTCGTGGGCCCGGTAGGCGCGGTTCACGGCGAAACCGGAAGCGGGGATGACGCCGATGCCGCGCCAGTTGGCGTCGGTGACGTCGAGGGCCTGTTGCAATTGCTGGCGGGCCGCGCGATTGCCGCCGGGCCGCACCAGTTCCGGGTAGCAGTTATCCAGGAAGCGCCGGTCTTCCAGCAGCTGGCGCAGGGTGGAATACAGGGCGGCCAGCAGGCTCTCCGGCGTGAATCCGGCCACCGCCGCAGGGATGCCGTGCCGGTCAACCACGAACGCCCACTCCTCGGGGCCCATGACGGTCGCTACATGGCCGGGCGCGACCAGGGCATCGAAGCCGGGCTGGCCCGATTCCAGCAGCATGGCCACGGCGGGCCAGGTCAGCCGCCCGGACAGCAGTACCAGCAAGTTGTCCGGTGCGCCCTCGACCAGCATGGCGGCCACCGGGGCGGTGGTGGTCTCGAAACCGGCGGCAAAGAACACCACCGGTTTTTCCGGATGCTCGCGCGCAATCCGCGCCGCCTCCATGGGCGAGGCGATGGGACGCACATCGGCGCCCAGGCTGCGGGCCTGTTCCAGGGAACGCGCCTCGCGTTTGGGGGCATTGACCGGTACCCGCAGCATGTCGCCGAAGGCCACCAGGATGATGTCTTCATTGAGCGCCAGCTGAATGGCCTCGAACACGTCCTCTTCGGGGCAGATGCACACCGGGCAGCCCGGGCCGGGGATCAGTTCGATAGCTTCCGGCAGGGCGCCGCGCAGGCCGGCCAGGCTGATGGCGCGTTCGTGACCGCCGCAGACATTCATGATCCTGACGCGCGGCGGCAGCGCCAGGGCGCGGATGCGTTCCAGCCAGTGGCGCGCGTCATTGCTCATGAGTTGCTCAGGGTGTCGGCCTCGCGGCGCTGGCCGTGTCGCCGGGCACTGCGTTTCGGGCGGCCGTGGCCTGCCGTACTGCCGCGATTTCCCGGCCCAGCCACTCCAGCCAGCGCCCCATGCCGGCGCCGCTTTTCGCCGACAGTTCGAATACCGGCGCCGGGTTGGCGAGGTTCTGCAGATGGTGGCGGGCGGCTGCCGGCTTGAAATCGTCCAGCACCGGGAGCAGGTCGCACTTGCTCAAAAGGACCAGGTCGGCGGCGCGGAACATCACCGGGTACTTGGCCGGCTTGTCATCCCCTTCCGGTACCGACAGCAGCACCACGTTGCGGTGCTGGCCGAGGTCAAAGGTCGCCGGGCAGACCAGGTTACCGACGTTCTCGATAAACACCACGTCCAGGCCAGCCAGGTCCAGGTGGTGCAGGGCGTCGTGCACCATGTGGGCATCGAGGTGACAGGCGCTGCCGGTGGTGATCTGTATTGCCTCCACGCCGCGGGCGCGGATGCGTTGGGCGTCGTTCTCGGTTTCCAGGTCGCCCTCGATGACCGCCATGGAAAGTTCGCCTCCCAGGGCCGCGATGGTGGACTCGAGCAGCAAGGTCTTGCCGGCGCCGGGGGCGGACATCAGGTTGACGGCCAGCACCCCGTGGCGGTCGAAGTGGCTGCGGTTATGTCCGGCGGCATGGTCGTTTTCGTGAAGCAGACCCCGCAACACGCTGACTGCCTCGTGTCCGCCCCCGGTCTTCGATAGTTTTCCGCCCGGCGCCACCAGGTGGGCATTGGCGTGGGTTACATTACAACCGCAGGTGTCGCACATGGGTCTTTCTCCGCAATCCGGTTTCAGCCCGGGCATGATGCAGGAAACAGGTATTCAGGGGTGCCGGCTACGCATGCCGCAGCCGGGACTTCCTCACATCAGATGGCCCTGGCGTCTTTGATCATTTCAGTTTCTTCTTTAATCAATTCCACGCTGGTCAACTGCAGTTCATTGCCGCTCACCAGCCGGGTATGCCAGTCGCCGCAGGCCCCGCACAGCAGCCGGTTGGGCAGGGCGTCGGTGGTCTGGCCGCAGTGTTCGCAGCTGACCCGCAGCGGCAGCTTTTCGATGATCAGTTCGGCGCCATCCGCCAGCGTGCCGGCACTGGCGATGGGGTAGGCCTGCTCCAGCAACTGCGGTTCTACCCCGGAGAGCGGGCCGACACCCAGTCGAATCAACGCCACGCGTTGCGCCGCCTGTTCGCGGGCGATGGCCTCGAGCTGGCTGATCAGTGCCTGGCAGATGGAGAGCTCATGCATGCCCGGCGTCCAGCATCTGGTCATACAGCTCCCAGGCGCTGCGTGCCTCCCGGGGGGTAATTTTCTGGATTGCGTAACCGACGTGCACCACCACGTAGTCACCGGGCTGCAATGGCTGGTCCTGCATCATGAACAGGCTGACATCGCGTTCCACGCCCTTGGCTTCGCAACATGCGTTGAAGCCGTCGATGTTCTTTATTTGCATGGGGATGCCGAGACACATACAGAACGCCCCTTGTTCCTGTCCGGACCTGGACGGCCGCCATGAACGGTCGGGCGGTCTATCCGGGGTCAAATTGATTCATGTCATTTAACATCTATACGCTATCCTGTACAAATGCAAGGTAGCGAGACAGGAGTCGCTGGCTTGAAAAATAAGAATACACTGATTCTGGGTATCGGAAACTCACTGCTGTCAGACGAGGGCGTGGGTATCCAGGCACTCGATTACCTGCGCGACCGCTATCCCGATCTCCCCGATGTCGCCTTGCTGGACGGCGGGACGCTGAGTTTCACCCTGCTCCCCTATATCGAGGATGCCACCCATCTCATTGTCGTGGATGCCGCCGAGTTGGGGGCGGCTCCCGGCAGTGTCGAGCTGTTCCACGGCGACGCCATGGACCGCTTTGCCGGGAGGCCCCGGCGCAGCGTGCACGAGGTTAGCCTCGCCGACCTGCTCGCCATTAGCCAACTCACCGGGACCCTGCCGCACAACCGTACCCTGATCGCCGTTCAGCCGCAGCAAACCGACTGGGGTTCGGAGCTCAGCGGGCCGGTGGCCGCGGCGCTCCCGCTGGTGGCCCGGTATGTGGTCGAACTGACCCGGCAGTGGGCGGATGGTCTGCACTCCGCCCGATCAGGACCCATGCCCGTACCAGCCGTACCCGGGAGAGGCTGATGGAACCAGGTGCACCGCTCGCTATCGACAACGAGCCCGGCGCTGTCCGCACCGGAAACGTGCTGCCGCTGCTGCATGAAATTAAACACGCCCTGCAGCGCTGGCTGGATCACGGCGAGCCGGCGATGATCGACTTGCGCAGCATTCCCATGGCGCCGGGGGAGGAAGACGAACTGATCGGCCTGCTCGGGGAGGGCGAGGTACATGCGCGGCTGTCGGCCCTGGGGCCGAGCGATATCTACGAGACCGGCTACCCGGGTGTGTGGCTGGTGACGCACTACAATGACAACGAGGAAATCATGAGCCGGTTCATCGAGGTGATCGATATGCCGTCGATCCTGAAATCACAGGCAGATGATGTCCGTGACGGACAGGAACGACTTGCTGCACAACTCGGTTGAACTAGATTTAAGGAAGGCTTGATTAACGCATCTTGCGTCATTCCGGCGAAGGCCGGAATCCAGTAACTGCTCGATTACCAACGACTGGATTCCGGGTCTCCGCTCCGCTCCGCCCGGAATGACGGCTTGATCAGACTATCCTTAAAAGTAGCGCTAACCGGAGGCAGTCATGGCGAAGCACAAGTCCCTGTTAGAGACATTGCAG
>Ga0224512_10000507_pt1 | contig 41678 bp, 38 predicted proteins | sample SF_May12_sed_USG_4_FD_169103 | JGI IMG/M metagenome (GOLD analysis project Ga0224512, IMG submission 169103) | Sediment microbial communities from San Francisco Bay, California, United States - SF_May12_sed_USGS_13 | ecosystem: Environmental > Aquatic > Marine > Sediment | place: USA... | reverse complement strand
CGGGGTCACATGAAAACGGGGTCAGGTCTTTGATTTAGTGCCACGTAAATCCGTAAAATCAAAATCAAAGACCTGACCCCGATATCCTGCAGTAAAATCAAAATCAAAGACCTGACCCCAATATCCGATATCACAACAAATACCCCGAACTGGCGCGCTCGGAGCGCAATTTGTTAACTAGTTGACAGTGAAAGGTAGAAATTATGTGACTTGGATTGCAAATAAGACTTTTATTGCAAATAAATGGTAGCGCTACGACTATCTTCATAAGCGCGAACAATTATTTTGGAGTAGATTTATGACAAGAAGAAAACTAGGCCTCGTAAGCCCCGCAATGATTCTGGCGTTTGTTTCGTTTTTTGGCTTGTCACAGGCCTCTTTGGCGGCTACCTGTCCCAAGCAAATCGAAGAGCTCAGGACTGCCCTGGACGGCGGTTGTGTTTCCAGAAAGGCGTGTGACGGACTGAAACACAAGCTCGACAACGCGGAACACAAACTCGAACAGGGTAAAGACAGACATGCTGAGCGCAGGCTTGCAGATTTCGTCTCAGTCGTCGAGATCGTGGCGCCGGATTCCCACGAAGCAGTGTTGGCAATCTATCATAGCGAATCGATTTGCGTCGCCAGCGGCAGTACCAACGACGGCGGTAGCTCGAATGACGACACCAGCTCCGAAGGCGTACCTACCACGGATCCCTTCGAGGGGCAGATGTTCTAGGCCCGATCGGTCTTCTCGCCGACTAAGCCGGACCTTTCATCACCGGTCCAGGAACCCTGCCTTGCGCAGGGTTCTTTTTTTGTACCCGACGATCCGTTGCCCGAAAATCTCCCGACGATAAGCCTGCAAAACGCACGATCCGTGCTGGTTCTGAAGCGACAGATCGTCGCAGCATGGGGGTATCGCCGGACAGTCGTCTCCCGCCAGCTTCCAGAAACTCCTTTGACCAGCGGTAATATACGTTGCTGTTGAGACCCTCACGGCGGCACAGCTCAGTGATGCTGTTCTCGCCACGAAGGCCCTCGAGTACACTACGGATTTTCTCTTCGGCGGAATACCGGCGCCTCGTCTCTCGACGGATATCCCGGACGGTCTTCTCTGCGCTTCGTATCTTGCGCATCATCGTTTCCTCTTCAGGTTAACGATTAGCCAAAACCGTCTCTTAGTTAATCAGGCTATTTGGTCCAGCCTGGTCTAACGGAATACCCGCTGAACTTCCTGCGGCGTGAAGGGGCGGTGGGGATTGCCAGCGACAGATAGAGTTTGTGTTCCAATGCGACGAACATAGAGTATATTGTCTTCTCCATAAAATGCCTCTTATCCTTCGCAGCCCAATGGTTTATTCAATTCTGCCAGTGCAATTGATCTATCTGGATCATCATCTGCCGCGTCTTGCTTAAGCATGAGCACTCCCAACACATGAACCAATCTTTCGGGAAGTGTATTTGCCTTTGGCCGGGGCTCCTGTAGGAGCTCATTCAATCTATCTACAGTCCAAGCCCAGTGCGTTGATCCATCGTGCGCAAAATCAGGATCACATTCTTCGAAAAACTGAGTAATGTAACTACTCTGGCTATACGGAAAACGATTGTTGTCACCAATCATACATTCTGCTGATGCCCGTATATTGCTCGATCTGAATTTCATGAATCTAGTTTATTGCGCCAGTCCATACTTGAAACACAACGCCTCGCATCAGCGGCCGTTTCACTCGCGTAGCGAGTGAAACGGTCCGACTGCTGGGGCTTGTTATGCGACTTTTGTCCACGATTTTACCTTGGTTTGTAACCTTCGAATTCCCAATACATAAGTTTCGATAATTTTTCGGATATCTGGGACCAATTTTCTCCTTGGGATTGATCAAGCATATTTTCAACTGCCTTTAATACCGAACTAAATTCATATTCTTTTACAACTACTGCATGCTTATCAGGGTCTTTATCCTGTAAATTGTTGGGGGTAACAATATGAACTTGAAAGTTATCACCGCCTTTTGTATCTGGGCCGATTGTAAAATTCATCCAGAAGTCGACATCATATGGGTCATCAGGGACCCAGTTTTCTATCGGGTCTAGATCGGCGCAATCGTAACCAAGAATACTAGCTCTCATTATTTCTCTAGAGTCGTATAACAGCCCATCTAAAAGGCCTTCGACTTTCTAATATATATTTGCAGGCGAGCACTTATAACGGAAAATTTCATATTAGACTGGAAATGGTTGCTTTAATGTTCGGATTATAGCCTGGTCGTAGTTGTCAGCGTTTGTTTATGACCGCCTGCGCCTGTCGGCTTTCGAATCCATGCGCCTGCATAGGCAAATTCCTTATTGAATCGAAGCTGCGATTGGCAAAGAGTCGCGGCGCTCGGCAGGGCGTGAATTAACCCGTAGCGAAATCTTTTGGATCGCCGCCGAAATTCCTTGCCGGTAATAGGTTTTCTGCTATAAAGCATCCGCTTCGCATTTCGCGGACGGGGCTATTGAATGAATGTACGTTATCCGATGTGGTTGCAGACCGCGCAGCAGCAACCGGGCGCGAGTGTGTTCGCGACCCTGTACGCCGTCGAATCGCATGCGCGCGCGCTGCTGGCCACGGTGATCACGGTGCAGGCGCTGCATTTGCTCGGCAACGCGCGCGACGTCAGCCTGCTGTTTTCGGCGGTCGGCCTGACCGGGCTGGTGGCCAGTTTTTCGATCCCGGTCCTGATCCGCCGCCTCAGCAGGCGGCGGGTGTATACGCTCGGAATCCTGCTGGTGTTATGCGCATCGCTGGCGCTGGCCACGGTCAGTATCCCCGGGCAGGTCATCGGCATGTTGTTTCGGGTTTACGGCACCGCCTGCCTCAACATCGCGTTGAGTCTTTATATCCTGCAGTACATACGCCGCTCCGAGTTGACCCTGTCCGAGCCGCGCCGCATGCAGTACGGCGCGATCGCATGGGTGATCGGGCCGGCCCTAGGCGTCTACCTGTACCAGCACTTCTCGACGCTCGCGCCCTTTGCGCTGAGCGTCTGTATGTCGCTGATCCTGATGGCGATTTTCTGGACGTTGCGCCTCGGCGATCGGCCCGGAATCGTCGCGCCGACGGAGCGTTCCCGGCGCGGCACGGCGCGCAGCATCGGCCGTTTTTTCTCGCAGCCGCGGTTGCGGCTGGCCTGGTCCATCGTGTTCGCGCGTTCGTGGTGGTGGGTATTCTTTTTCATCTACATGCCGGTGTACGCGGTGCAGCAGGGGCTCGGCGAAGTGGTCGGGGCCATGGTGGTTTCGGCCGGTAACGGGCTGCTGTTCCTGGCGCCGATCGCGGGCGGCTACGCGCGCCGCTACGGCGTGCGCCGGGTGTTGCGCGTGGGTTTTTTCCTGTGCGGGTTGTTCACCTTCGCCGCCGGTGTTTTCTTCGAGTCCCCGGTCGCGGTCATAACGCTGCTGCTGCTCGCGACGATCGGCACCGTCACCATGGATGCGGTCGGTAACGTGCCGTTCCTGGCCGCGGTCAAGGCGCGCGAGCGCGAGGAGATGACGACCGTGTTCCGCACCTACCTCGATGCTTCCGAACTGATCCCCCCGGCGTTATTCGCGCTGGTGCTGTCGTTCTTTGATTTGCGCACCGTGTTCCTGATCCAGGGATGCGTCATGTTCGCTTTCATCATGCTGCTCGCCTTTCTGCCTGGGCGCCTCGGCATGACGAAAATCCGCATCGGACCCGAGGGATCCATCCCGGGTGCAGCGCCCCGGCCGGCCATCGCCGTCGAGCCTGACGTCGAGTCGTTGTAGCTGGTGTCGACCCGGGGAGGGACCGAACGCCGGCGCGGGTTTCAGTTAATCCCGAATGCCATGATCGGCATGCCGGGAAAAACCACCGACGAGTCCGAGTGGCCGAGTACGATGCCGTCGGCGAGCGCGTCGACGGTTTCCTGGTGCTTGCCGAAGGCGTTGAAGATCCGGGCAATCGGCGTGCCGCGTGCTATCACGTCGCCGGGGCGGGCGAGGAAGCGGATGATCCCGCTCTTCGAGCTATAGGGCCGGTCGGAGTACCTGAGCAGCCGGTTGGCGAAGGGTTTCGCCACCGGGTAGCGAAACGGTTCTCGCTGGGGCTCCGCCATTTCGAGCAGGGCCAGCAGGTTCCACACCACGTCGACCCCGAATTGTACGTTTACCTCGTTGATGACATACGGCTCGCCCAGTTCCAGCGTGAGCGCCGGCGTATTCCGCAGCAGCAGGTTATGGGTGAGCGAGTTGTGCAAGTCCTCCGACTCGAGGATGCAGACCAGGCCGGTGGCGCGTGCGAAGGCCTTGGTCCTGGCATAAATTTCCCTGTCGGTCGCGGCGCTGCGCTTGTCCAGCACCGTGTAGGGGATCGACTGCTTCCAGTCGCTGTGCAGATCCAGCACCAGGTCGGGCGAACTGGCGATAATGGAATTGAACACCTGGCTCGCGAGTCGCTCGCCCAGCGTGCCCTCGGGTTTGCCGGGAAACGATCGGTTCAGGTCCTCGCTGCTCATCGTGATCTTGCGCGACATGGTTTCGAGTCCGATCGGGTTGGTCACGGGAAAGGCATGGATCGCCCCGCGCAGCAGCTGGCGGCGGACGCGTTTGAATATCTCGTGGATGACCACCATGCCCACGACCTCGTCGCCGTGTACGCAGGCCGTAAGCCACACCACCGGGCCCGGGTTGCCGCTGTGCGCGCTCATCAGCGGCAAACGGCGAATCGACAGGTCGGAGCCCGTCAGGATCTTGATAAAGTTGTAGCGAACCCTGACCGCCGATTTCATGGTAGCGCTCGCGGCTGGACGGGCCGCGCAAATGCCTGCCCGGGCCGGTCTTGCGGGGCAGCCGTCGTCACCGCGCGGGGGTTCCTTCAGGCATTGACGGCGATGGCGTTCGGTGCGCTTGCTTCGTGCAGCCCGTTGCGCTGGATCGCGGCCGCAAGGATGCGCGACAGCATTTCCGCGTAGGAAATGTCGGCGAGCTTCGCCATCTTCGCCAGGTGGCCGTCCCAGCACCAGCCCGGATTGGGATTCACTTCCAGCAGCCGTGGCGTGCCGTTATCGTCGAGGCGCCAGTCGAAGCGGGCGTAGTCCCGGCAGCCCACCCGTTCGAACAGTTTCAGGCAACTATCCTGCACGAACTGCTCGGTGGCGTCGGCCAGGTTGGCGGGTATCGAGCGTATCTTCCAGTAGGGCGACTCGGGATCCCACTTGGCCTCGTATCCGCAGATACGCGGATAGCCTTCCGGCAGCACCGAGTAGTCCTCCTCGATGATGGGCAGGAACTCGAAGCTGCCGGACGGGTTGCCGATCACGCCGACGCTGATGTCCTTGCCGGTCAGGAACTGTTCGACCAGCACCGGGCACTCGTAGCCGAATTTCTGCCGGCTCTCGACGATCGCGTTTTCCAGCTCGGTCACGTTGTTGCACACGCATGAGCGCGTGATGCCGAAACTGGAATCGCCGAAGTTGGGTTTGATAATCACCGGGAACGGGATCGTGATATCGATGAAGGTCGTGTCTTCCGGCTTGACGATATGGGCGTTGGCGACCGGAATGTCCATCTCGTTGGCGAGCCCGCGGATCAACGATTTGTCGTAGCAGTAGGCCAGGCATTGCGGGTTACCGCCGGTGTACGGAATATTCGCCACTTCCAGCATTGCCGGCACGTGCAGCTCGTGATCGGCCCTGTTGTTGAATCCCTCGTCGCAGAGATTGAGTACGAGCTGGTACTTGCGCCGCCATTTCGGCAGGTTGGCGATGAAATTGTCGTGCTGGTCGTAGTAGCTGAAACGATATCCCTGCAGGCCGGCGAGCGCCTGCTTCAGTTCGTTGATCGTATGGTGATCGTCTTCGTCGAAGCTGGCGCCAGGTTTGACCACGTCCAGTTTGCCGGGGTCCCCGAGCAGTACCGCGATTCGCAGCGTAGCGGAGGTAAGGCCGCCGGTGCTACGCACCTCGGGCTTGTCGGCGCGCGCCAGCACGATATTGCGCCGCGCCATCATGCCGAGGTCCTGGTTGCGGTCCGACCGGGTCTGCAGCGAATCCTTGAGCTCGACGTCGATGAATCCGGCCTGCCCGAGCAGGGAATTGAGGGTCTCCTGGTTGTAGAGCCGTTCCGCGTAGAACTGGTCGGCGATGACACCTTTTTTTACGTGGGTAATCACCTCGCGGGAAATGAGTCGTTCCCGGTCGGCGGACAGCGAGCGCTCGCGGCAGACGAAATAGTTCTTGTCGATCCACTCCCAGCTCCTCGGTTCGAAGCTGTCGCGCATGTAATCGCCGTCGGTGATGTCCACCAGCAACTTGCCGCCTGGCTTCATGATGCGTCGGATTTCTTCCAGCACCTGGATATCGTCCTGTCGGGTTTCGAAGTAGCCGAAGCTGTTACCGAGTATCGTGACGACGTCGAAATGGTCGTCGGGGAAGGGCAGCTTGCGCGCATCGCCTTCCTTGAACGTCACGGGGAGTCCGTCCTTCCTGGCGATGTTCCTGGCGCGGGTAATCAGGTAATGCGAACGATCCAGTCCGTGCACGTTGGTATAACCCTGTCGCGCCATCTCGAGGACGTGACGACCCTGCCCGCAGCAAAGATCGAGGATGGCGGCGTCGGAGCGCAGGCCCAGCAGGCCGAGGAAAACCTCGACTTCGTGACGGGTAATGTTTTCGTCGTTGACGACGTCGCCGTCGGTGCGCAGGTAGTTGGCATTGAAGATATGCCGCCACCAGTCGGCCTTGACGTAGCTTTCGAGGTTTTCGATCGGACCGAGGACGTCGATCAGGCGCTGGTTGCTGCTCTTTTGGGCCGCAGCGTTGCTAGCCGGTTTTTTCATAGACTTAAACACCCTGTGCTGACATTCAGTAAAGTGTCTAACGTCCGTTCTGACAGATCGCGTGCCCGGAAGAGCGGCAATCCTTGTCGAGCTCGTAGTTAGCGATATAACGAGCGGGTATACCCGTCGCTGCACCGGCCGTAACCGGTGTTTGGCGCGGATTTTGCTCTCAATAGATTCGTTTGTCTATCAATAAAACAGGGTTTCTCTGCGGGCGCCCGGGTAGCAAAAAAGTGGCTCCATTTCGCGCTGGATTCAGGTTCGCGCGGCTCCTTCCGGACCAAACCATGGCACCCCGGTCTATCCGCCCGCTATTCGATGACGACGAGCCGACGCGGCGCCTGCACCGGCAGCTCGGCGCTGTTTTCCTTGAACAGCAGCGTGCAGATGTAGTAGGTGATGCCCGACATGCGCGGGCTGAAGAACTGGCTTTCGAAGTTGACGCAGGTTCTCGGTTCGAACACCTTTTCCGATTCGTCGTGCGACATTTCGTAGACGAAATTCCCGACCCAGTCAGGCGGGAAACCGATCCCCAGCTCGTAGCCGCCGACCCAGCCGGCGTCGGACCAGATGCCGACTTCGTCGTAATAGTTCCGCGCCGCGCTCACCAGTTCGCCGACGGTCAGACCCGGCTTCAGGATATTTGCAATGACGTCGAACACGCCCGACGATTTGACGTGGTATTCCATTACGTCGCGAGGCGGTTCGCCGACGTAGAAGGAACGCGCCGCGTTGGCGTGGTAGCGCCAGTAAACGCCGCAGACGTCGACGTTGACCTGTTCGCCGGCCATGATAACCTTGCGGCTCGCCAGCGCATGACCGGTGTTGGCCTTCGCGCCGGACAGTACCGGCAGCGTAATCGCCGGGTTCTCGCCGCCCGCCCTGGCCATCGCGTGAATCATTTCCCCGTAGACGTCGAGCTCGGTGACGCCGGGGCGGATCGCGTTGCGCGCGGCCTCGAGGCCGATGTCGGTAATGCGCGCCGCGTGTTCGAGGTAGGCGATCTCCTGCGGCGACTTGATCCAGCGGACTTCGCGTAACACGTCGCTGCCGTCGATTACGCTCGAGCCCGACGCCTCGAAAGCGGCGCGAAAGCGCGCGCTGATCGCCGGGTTCGGGCGGTAGCTGTATAGCTCCATGCCGACCCTGCCGCCGAGCCAGCCCTGCGCTTCGAGTTCGTCCATGATGAAGCCGATGCCGTCGCGACGATTGTCGATCGGGAAGGTCCGGATATCGTCGGCACAGGTCACGAAACGGCACATGACTTTCTCGCTCGGCGTGTCGAACATGATGAAGCGGTCGTGGTCGACATGCACCGCTATGCCGCTGGTGGCGGGCCACTGTTTCGGGCTTTGCGCCTGGTACCACTCGCAGGAATAGCCGCTGACGTAGTACAGGCTTTCGGGCGCCATCAGCCACAGCAGATCGATCCGGTCACGCGCCATGCGCGCGCGGATCGCCTGCAGCCGGGTTTTATATTCCGTCAGCGCAAAGCCGAGTTCCATGGCCGGGTTGCACTGTTCCAGCACCAGGTCGCGATTCTGTCCCATAATGATTGCTCCACGGGGTTGACGAAGAATATCGATATCCGGAAATTGCGATTAGAATATCAGGCTCGAATCCTCGTGTCAGATGGATTACCCAAACGGAGAACTGGAATCATGGCGGACCGGCTGGCGGTATTTTTCGATCCCTCGATATTCGATCACGACACGGGCCAGGGTTTTTTCGAGGCCCCGGCCTCGCCCTGCCTGCCCGTCATCGAGACGCACCCCGAGAACGCCGAGCGTGTCAGAAACATGCATGGCGTGCTGCGCGATGGGCCGATAGCCGAGGCGCTGGACTGGTTCGGGGCGGAGGCGGCGACCAGATCTGATCTCGAGCGTTTTCACGCGCCGGCCTATATCGACGAACTGGAGGCGATCCCGGCCGAGGAGACGCGCGCGTACTCGAGCACGACGATATTCGGTCCCGGCAGTTTCGCTATCCTGTGCCGGGCGGCGGGATTGACGGTCGCCGCGGCCAGCCATGTCTTCGACGGCAGGGGTATGCTCGCCTATGCCCTGGTGCGACCACCCGGGCATCATGCGCAGCCGCAGATGGCGGACGGTTACTGCTTTTTCAACAACATCGGCGTCGCCATCGAGAGCCTGCGCGCACGCGGCCTGAAGACGGCCGCCGTCATCGACTGGGACGTGCATCACGGCAACGGTACCCAGGAAGGATACTACGACGACCCCGATGTGCTGACCATTTCGCTGCACATGAACCACGGCGCCTGGGGCCCGACGCATCCGCAGAGCGGCGACGTCGACGAGGCCGGAAGCGGGGCGGGGCTCGGCAAGAACCTGAATATCCCGATGCCCTGGGGTTCGGGGGACGAGGCCTACCTGCGGGTTTTCGACGCCGTGGTCGCGCCAGCGGTGCGCGAACACCGCCCGGAAATTCTGTTCATTGCCGCCGGGCAGGACGCCAACCAGTTCGATCCCAACGGCAGGCAATTGCTCGACATGAACGGATTCTACCGGCTCGGGCTGCGTGCCCGCGCGCTCGCGGACGAATGCTGCGGCGGCAGGATGGTGTTGGTGCAGGAAGGCGGCTACCAGGTCAGCTACGCCGCCTACTGCCTGCATGCGACCCTCGACGGCGTATTGAAGCGTGCGCCGGGCTTGCCCGATCCAATCGCTTACATGCGCGAAGACAGCAGCGGCATCGACGACTTCGTAAAGCAGTGGCAGCAGCGCTATGCCGAGGCGACGAGCTAGCGGCGAATCAACAGCACGCGCGCGTCGATATCCTGCCTGCGGATATACTCGGCCTCGATGATCTGCTCGATGCGAAACCCGTGTCGTTCGGCGGCACGATAAACCTCGGGTTCCAGTTTTAGCTGCCGCCACGCGGCACCGTTGACCGTGATCACGCACAAACCCCCGGGCGCCGCGCAAGCGATGACGTGGTGCAGGTCGGAAATCCCGGGGACGCCGAAAGCGAACAGGCCGACGCAGATCAGCGCGTCGTAGAGTGTTTCGAGTGGCTTCGGCGTGGTGAAATCGTGCTGCCACAGGGCCCGGTAAACTTGTCGCTGTTCGGCGCGAGCGAGCATGTCACGCGAGAAATCGGCGCCGTCGACTCGCTCGTAACCGCTCGCGCGCAGGTACTCGCCGACGAGACCGGTGCCGCAGGCCACGTCGAGCACGCTACCCCTGCGATCTTCGAAGTTCGCGACAAATATGTCGCCGGCGGCGCGGTAGGCGACGTAGTCGAGGTCGTCGACCAGGTCGGTTTCGTAGCTGTCCGCCCAGTCGTCGTAGTGCCGTTGCTTGTCCTGTCGGCGGCCGTAGGTCTTTGCCAGGCGCGAATCGAACCGGTCGAGATCGATGTGCTTGTCGCTCATGTTGTGCTCCACTGGCAGGATCAGGCGTCAGGTTTAGCACATATCGGGCATACCATCCATGGTGGCAGCCGAAAAACGCTGGTGCCGGTAACAGACTCCGCCATGGACTGTGTCCGCAACTGTGATTATTCTTGGCCGCAAGGTTTCTCGACGACATCGCTGAAGTCGCGAAGCCAGTCTGGCAGGCCTGTGGAGGAGAAGCATGAAACCGGTCGTGGTCGTACAGGGTGTGGAAAAGGTCGACGAAGTACCGGGGCTGGACGCGTTGAGCGATCAGGCTCGATTCCGGTTTGCGACGACGGTGGACGAATTGCGCGGTGCGTTACCGGGCGCCGAGGTCCTGCTCGGCTGGAACTTTCGCGCCGACAACCTGCGCGCCGCGTGGGGCAGCGCCCGCGACCTGCGCTGGATCCACTGGGGCGGTGCCGGCGTCGACGCCGCGATGTTTCCCGAGCTGGTGAGCAGCGCTGTCGAACTGACGAACGCGCGTGGCGTTTTCGATCAGCCGATGGCGGAATGGACGCTTGGCGTCATCCTCTGTTTCGCCAAGCAGTTCCCGCAAACCCTCGAATACCAGGCAAAGGCCGAATGGAATTACCGGCTTTCCGAAACCATCAACGGCAAACGGGCGCTGGTGGTCGGTGTCGGATCGATCGGCCGCGCGGTGGGCCGGCTGCTGCAGGCGGCGGGCATGCGGGTCGACGCCATCGGCCGCAGCGCGCGCGACGGTGCCCCGGATTTCGGCCAGATTCATGCGATCGGCGACCTGCACGCGCAGCTGCCAGAAGCCGATTACGTCATCCTGGTTACCCCGTTGACCGCAGATACCCGTAACCTGTTCGGCGCCGCCGAGTTTGCCGCGATGGGCAGCCATGCGCGATTCATCAACATCGGACGAGGAGCGCTCGTCGTCGAGGACGACCTGCTGCGGGCGCTGCAAGATGGCCAGATCGCGGGCGCTGCACTCGACGTATTCGTCGAAGAGCCGTTGCCGGCGGACAGCCCGTTCTGGCATGCGCCGAACTGTATCGTGTCGCCGCACATTTCCGGTGACTATGTTGGCTTCGAGGATGCGATTGCGCGTCAGTTTATCGATAACTGGAAACGCTACCTGGCAGGCGAGCCACTCGCCAATATCGTCGACAAGCAGCTCGGTTTCGCCGCGGCGGAGAGCGCCTGAACGCGCGTCGTATCCACTCGAAGCGCCGCAGGGTTAGGCCGAGAATCCGGTAGCGAACGCTATTTGCCCCTGTCAATCGTCTTGATATATGCCTGGCCGGCCTGAGCAAGCTCGATATCGATTTCCACGCCGCCGACACCGATTTCGGCGGGGTGATCGACGCGGGCCATTCGATGGCCGATTCGGCGCACCCGGCGGGCATCATCATCAACGTGGTGCGCGACCCGAACGACGGTTGGGAGCTCGGCGGTGCCAGGAATGCCGGGCGCTGGTGGTGCGCCTGGACAGGTAGAGCGCCAGGAGCTGTATCGAAAAGGGGTGGTTTTACTACCTCTTTTTTTATCGGCGCGCGATAATTGCCATTCGAATTCAACCCGTCGACGAATAAACGACAGGATATTGAACAGGATTATGGAGCAGGCTCCCCGCACCAACGCGGCATCCTCAGGGCTCGAAGTCGAGCGCAGGGTGCTCAAATCGCTGATGCGGCGCAGCGACCGGCCCGGTTTGATCTGGTTAGCCAAATGGTTGCTGTTGTTGGCCGTTTCGGGCTATGCGCTGCACCTGTCTAGCGGCAGCCTGTGGGTCGTGCCGGCGATGATCTGGTACGGATTCGTGCTGATGCTGCCGATGTATTCGCTGTCGCACGAATGCGCGCACGGCACCGCGTTTCGTACCCGCTGGCTGAACGAACTGATGTTCTGGCTGTCGTCGCTGGTTTACATCGAGGAGCCGCTGCACCGGCGCTACGCGCACGCTACCCATCATACCTATACCTCTATCGACGGGCTCGACGGTCAGATGGTCTTTGCCAACGCCTATACCTTCCCGGTCTGGCTCAAGGAGGTGAGCGGGCTCGGCCAGTACCTGTACGAGTTTCCATTGTTATTCCGTAACGCGATCGGGCGGTTCAGCGACGAGGTGCGCCGATATACGCCCGCGAATGAACTGCCGCGCCTGAAAAGGAACGCGCGGGCGTTCCTGCTGATCTACATCGGCGGCAGTCTCGCCGCGTGGGTCTTCGAGGCGCACTGGGTGTGGTGGTATATCGTCATTCCACGGCTGGTCGGCGGGCCGCTGATGATCGCCGTGACCCTGATTCAGCACGCCGAATCCGACGTCGGTGTTTACGACCTGAAACGGTCGACCCGGTCGGTGCGCACCAATCCGCTCGGCGAATTCCTGTACCTCAACATGAACTACCATATCGAGCACCATGCCCACTCGGGGGTGCCTTTTTTTGCGCTGCCGCAACTGAATCGCCAGTTGCGCGACAGTCTGCCCGAACCCGATCCGGGCATTATTCGCACCAATCTGGAGGTGCTCTGGGTTGTGGTCAAGCGATCACTGGGTCTCGATCCGCGCGCTCCGAGCATTCGCCAGGGTGTTTCGATGTTATCGCGTCAGCTAAATTAGCCCGGCTAAAACGGGGCCATGCGAGCCGGGATTGTTATCGCGAGGGATTAGTTGCGATAGCAGTCGGGCAGGGCGTAGCGATGCCCCAGGAACTCCCCGAATACCTCGGCCACCTGTGGATGATTGACGGGTTCGCCGGTATCGTCGATCAGCAGGTTCTGTTCGGATACGTAGGCCTCGTAGGCCGTGGTTTCGTTTTCGGCAAGCAGGTGGTAAAAGGGCTGGTCCTTGCGTGGACGCACCGCCTCGGGGATTGCGAGCCACCATTCCTCGTCGTTACTGAACTCGGGATCGACATCGACGATGACGCCGCGGAACTCGTAGATACGGTGCCTGACTACCTGCCCGATCGCGAACTGTGTGCTGGTTACGCTCATGATACGGATATAGTTGCAAATACAATTAAATCAAACACTTTTTGACGGCCCTTCGAACTGCTTCACAGAGCCGTCTACTTCAAACCGATCAGCGCGCGCGCCTCGTCGGGGCCGACAACCCGGGCGCCGAGACGCTCGATAATCTCGCCGGCGCGTTCCACCAGCATGCCGTTGCTGGCGAGCACGCCGCGATCGAGGTAGATATTGTCCTCGAGACCCACACGCACGTTACCGCCGAGTAGCACCGCCTGCGCCACCATCGGCATTTGCATGCGCGAGATACCGAATCCGGCCCAGATCGCGTCCGCCGGCAGCGCCTGTTTCATCGCCGCCATGGTTGCGGTATCGGCTCCGGCTCCCCAGGGGATGCCGAGGCACAGCTGGAACATCGGCGGCGCATCGATGAGGCCGTCCTGGATCAGGTCGCGCGCGAGCCGGATCTGGCCGAGATCGAAGACCTCCAGCTCCGGCTTGACGCGGTACTCCTGGACAATCTTCGCCATGGTGCGCAGGTACGGCGGGGTGTTGATATAGGTATAGTTGCAGCCGAAGTTCATCGTGCCGCAATCGAGGCTGCAGATGTCGGGTTTGCACTCGATCACGTGCGCGAGCCGCTCCTCGGGCCCGATCATGTCGGTTCCGGGACCCGGTAACGACGGATCGTCGGCGCTCGGTACCCAGTCGCCCCCCATACCGGCGGTCAGATTGACGATAACATCGGTATCGCTGGCGCGAATCAGGTCGACCGTTTCCCTGAACAGCGCCGGATCGCGCGATCCCTGGCCGGTTTCCGGATCGCGCACGTGCACGTGGACCACCGCGGCCCCGGCCTCGGCCGCCTCGATCGCGGCGTCGGCGATCTGCCTCGGCGTAATCGGCACCAGCTTGCTGCGGCTGGTGGTGTCGCCGGCACCGGTGACGGCGCAGGTAATGATGACGTCGTAATTCATGCGGAAGTCTCTCCCCGTTTATCTGCCTTTTGTAGCTGTCTGCGTTTCAGCTCGGCGATTTCGACCAGGCCGTCGGTCATTTTCTGCTCAGGGTCGCGAAATCCTGGTCCCGGGTCATGTCGATACACCCGTCGACCAACGCCTTTCCGAGTTCCGCGGTAAGCTCCGGCGCGATCAGCCGGGGTCGCGCAGCTGGCCTGGATATCGGTCATCGACAGGCCCGAGGCGTTCGACGCGATGACGACGCTGACGTCGACGATGTCGCCCAGCGTCTGGTACAGTCCCTGTCTCAGTTCGAGCACCTTGGGTACGCTTTGGGATCGACACGGGCCTGATGATATAAATTCCATTATTGAACGATGCTTCGGGATTTTGTTATCACCTTACTGTTGATGCTGATTCTTTTGTTTCCATTTTTCAAAACCCTCGAGGCCACAACAATGAACCAGGTAGTCGGTTGCCTCAAAACTCCCGGCCTCGTCTATCGGAACCTCATTCAGGCAATTATCGCAGGTAACATATTCAGGCTCTTCAGGGTCAGTTTTTTCAGGTATAACAACAATTTCCTTCGCCATTACCAAAAAATCATTATCAGTCTTCTTTTCGCCGGTTTCATTGATCCCCGGCAATAAGCGGTAGTTAAGCACGAGTACTTGATCGGAACTGCATATCTATTCGTTGTATTACAAACCCTGGAGAAGGCCTCATCTTGGATTGTTGCGAGACGTTAGTTCGAAGAAGGGGTGTATTTTTCCATTATGCTGACGCCGAGGAGCGTTTATTAAGTTTCGAAAAACGATCCCTGCCGGTAACCGGCATAGGCCATGACTAAATATATTGCGTTTCCGTTTGCGCCCTCTTGTATAATTTTACTGTCATTTTTTTCTCCCTGAAATCGAAAAATTATGAGAACAATTATCGTTGCGCTGATCGCGGGAAGTTTATTCTTCAATAATGTCTGGGCTGATCACGAGGCTGATCATCGCTATAACATCCGGGGTTACGTGCTCGATGCTGATCGGAAGGGTATCCATAATTTAACGGTTCAGGCGTTTGCGGATGGCGTGGTACTGGGCACTGGCAAGACCGGCGCCGATGGGTACTACTCGTTGCATTTACACCTGCACAATTCGGATTATCACCGAATCCTAAAACTTCGGGCAGGATCGCAGGAAGCCGAGGTCAGAGTCACGTTCGATCGTGAGGACGATACTTCTGCACGAATACACGAGGCAAATTTTGTCGGGGGTGAACTGATCGAAGGCGATCTCGGTCGCTTTCGTATTCCGGCATGGAGCTATGTTGTCGGAGGCCTGCTGTTGTTCCTGACGGTCCTGGTTTTCCTCGAGAAACGCCGTAAAAAGAAAATCAGGCTGGCGAAGTTCGGCACATCCGAAATGCATACCCAGTCAGGACACAGGGCGAAAAAGTCACGCCGCAGGAAGCATTAGACCTTGGCTGAAATGATCTGGTCTCTAGTCTCTGGCCGAGCCGATACTGATCGAGTCTGCGCGGATATTGCGGCGACAAGTCCGTCCGGATAATAATGGGGCGCAGCCTGGTGCGTAAAAAAACGAATCTTCCGCAAAAAATATGCCCGGTCTGCAAGCTTAGCTTTACCAGGCGGACGCGTTGTCGCAACAACTGGTACAGCGTCAAGTACTGTTCGAGGTGTTGTGCCTCGGCAGGGATCTAAGCACTTGAAATCACTGCAGCGCAATGTTCAGCTCTACCCCTGGTTTCGGGCCGCGTCCGACGGTCACGCCTGGATCACGGTGTTTTTCCTGTATATGAGTCAGCGACTGCCGCTGGACCAGGTGATCGAACTATCCGCGGTTTATTACCTGTCGGTTTTCGCACTCGAGGTGCCGTCGGGATATTTTTCCGACCGCATCGGCCGGCGTAGCACGCTGCTGCTCTCCGCGACCTCGCTAATTCTGTCCTACTGCTGTTTCATCGTCGGAGCGGGTTTCTGGTGGTTCGCCGCCGGCCAGTTTTTGCTGGCCACCGGGATCGCGATGCAGTCGGGCACGGATACCGCGTTCCTTTACGATACCCTTAAAGCGCAGGGACGCGAAAGCGAATATGCGCAGCGCGAAGCGAACGCCGAACAGTGGGGCATGATCATGCTCGCGGTCGCGACGCTGTCGGGTGGATTACTGGGACTCGTCGATTTAAGGTTGGCCTACGTGTTTTCGCTGTGCAGCGCCGTTACCATGGCATTGCTGGCCTGGCGTTTCGTCGAACCGGTCCATGCCGACGAGGCCGGCAGGCTGCCGCAAAGTTTTACCACGGTTTTACTCGGCTGTTTCGCGCGCCTGCGCGAACCGGTGCTCGGGTGGATATTTGCGATCGTTATCCTGCTGTACGCGATGGCGCATATCGTGTTCGAGTTTTATCAGCCCTACATCAGCCTGCTGGATCTGCCCGTGTTCGAGGCGTCCGCTTACGCGCCGCTGATTTCGGGCCTCGTGATTTCGGTTTCGATGTTCGGCGGTGCCCTCGGCGCCCGGGCCAGTGTCGCCTGGGAGGCCAGGCTCGGGCTGGTCGGATTGCTCGCGGTCGCGATGTTTATCCAGCTGGGAATCGTCGCGGCAATGGCTATCGCGATCAACCCGGTCGTGCTGGTGCTCGTCTGCGCGCGCAATTTTCCGATGTCGCTGGTGATCGCGCCGGTCAGATCGGCGATCGCGCCGCGTATCACGCGCGCGCAGCGTGCGACCTACCTGTCGCTGCAGGGATTGTCGGAACGGCTGGTGTTTGCATTGCTGCTGCTCGGACTGGCTTCCGGGATAGAGAAGGGCGTACCGGTGAACGCGCCGACGCTGCTGAGCCTGTTGACGTCGACCCTGTGGATTGGCCTCGTCACGGCCGCGGTCGCGTTCGTTTTCTCGGGCAGGGTTCGACATTTGCTGAAAACGACAGCCGCGGCCGGATGAAGCGAATCGCGGTTATTGGTGCGGGCATCGCCGGGTTGACCCTCGCGCGCGAGCTGCGCGGGCTGGCCGAAGTCGAGGTATTCGAAAAGTCGCGTGGCAGCGGCGGCCGCATGGCGACGCGGCGCGCCGACCCTTACCAGTTCGATCACGGCGCGCAGTTTTTCAGCGCCAGGTCGGAGAATTTCGAACGTTTCCTGGAACCATTAATCGATGCCGGGGACGTGGCCCGATGGGATGCCGATTTCGTCGAGATCGATTCGGGCGGGATCGTCTCGGAACGCTCGTGGCGAGACGGGCCGGCGCATTATGTCGCCGTGCCGGGGATGAGCGCGCTGTCGAAAAGAATGGCCGAGGGGCTCGCTGTCACGCTCGAGACCCAGATAACCCTGATCATCCGCGAAGGCCTGCGCTGGCGGCTGCTGGATCAGAACCAGGCCAGCCGGGGCGGGTTCGACTGGGTGATTAGCGCGATTCCGGCGCAGCAGGCGCGCGCATTGTTGCCAGAAACCTTTGCCCCTTACGCCGCCCTGGCGGGCAGGAGAATGCTCGGCTGCTACTCGTTGATGCTTGGTTTTGCGAAGCCGCTGGATATCGGCTGGCAGGCTGCATTCGTCGGCGGCGCCGATATTAGCTGGATATCGAACGACAACAGCAAGCCGGGCAGGCCGGACTCTTATACCCTGCTGGTGCACTCGACCAACCGCTGGGCCGAGGAAAATATCGAAGCCGAGGCGGACTGGGTCAGCGCGTATCTGCTCGCCGAACTGGCGCGGGTCATCCGTTACGACCTGCCGCCCGCTGACCACAGCGCGCTGCATCGCTGGCGCTACGCCAACATCGAAAAGCAGGCCGGCGCGCGTTACTATCTGGACCGGGAACAGCGGCTCGCCGCAATCGGCGACTGGTGTATCCAGGGTCGCGTCGAATCAGCCTACCAGAGCGCTTTCGAGCTGGCGCTGGAGCTGAATACGCTGATCTGACGCAGGCGTAATCAGCGCGACCTTCTCCGGCACTAGCCCTGGAGGGAGTTTTCCGTAATCGGCACCAGCGACAGTTCGACGCGGCGATTCTGGCTTCTGCCTGCCTCGGTAGAATTGTCTGCTATCGGATGGCTTTCGCCGAAGCCGACGGATTCTATACGTGCGGCAACGACGCCTTTTGCCAGCAGGTATTGCGCCACCGAATTAGCGCGGCGCTCCGACAAACCCTGGTTATATTCGTTCGAACCCCTGCTATCGGTGTGCCCGGCGACGACGATGATGGTCTGGTTGAATTCCTGTAATACGAGGATGACCGAATCCAGGACCTGATTGAAATCTGCGTTCAGATCATGTCCCGCGGTAACGAAGGTAATGTTGCCCGGCATGATCAGGTTGATGTTGTCGCCGTCGCGTTCTACGCTGACCCCGCTATCGCGCAGGGTTTTCCTCAGTTTCGCTTCCTGGCTGTCCATGTAGTAACCGATGCCGCCGCCGGCGACCGCGCCGATACCGGCTGCCTGTAGCATCTTCTTCTTGCGCTCCTTGCTGGGCTCGTCCTTGTTTCTCAAGTAGGCGATGACTGCGCCGACTCCGGCGCCGATGCCCGCGCCCTTCGCGGTGCTGGAAACTTTCTTCTCGCCGGTGTAAGCGTCGAAAGTCTCGCAACCCGAAAGCGCGCCGAGGCTTGCAACGATAAATATGATGAGTAGTTTTTTCATTATCTTTCCGGTTAATGTTGATGTTCGTTGTTGAGGCTGAAAGTCGAGTATAGACAATAAGACCGAATGGATAGTTAATAATATTTCACAACAAAAGCAGATGCGAGCGATCATTCGGAATCCGGAAGCTTATAAGGTTCCAGGCTGATCGATTTCAGGTTCATGCCCTCCATGACCAGCCGCCCCTGGTAGCGTTGATCGCCGGTCGACGCAAACTCGAACTGGTAGCTGCGCCGGAACACCAGCCGCCCAGCGGCGCGCACCGGCCAGAAACCGACGATGACCATGCTTTGATCGAGCAGCTGTAAACCCAGTTGACTGCAGTGCGTGGTCGCGAGGTCGCGGGCCCTGCCCTTGTACAGGCCGCTCTGCCACCAGTAGAGGGCGAGCATTGCGGCCAGTACCAGCCACAGCAGTTTATCGAGGCCGAACATCCCGGGTCATCCCATGGAGTAGCGGTCGGGAAGTTCCCAAGTCTCGCCGGCTAGGCCGCGGCGATGGTCTGGATGATCGATTTCATCTTGTCCGCGGCAATGTCGCTGCCGTTGTCGCGCTGCCATTCGATGTACTGCGAGCAGAAGGCGGCGACCTCGGCCTTGCCGTTCAGCGCGGCGAGGTCATCGCTGCTGCGCACGCCGAAGCCGACCGCGAGCGGCAGGTCGGTGTGCTTACGGATCTCGGCGATGTAATTCTCGAATTTTTCGCCCCATTGTGTTTCGTGCCCGGTGACCCCCATGCGCGAGACCACGTAAATCATGCCGCGCGACGCGCGCACGATTTTTTCGATGCGTTGCGGCGCGGTATTGGGCGTTACCATCAATATCGGCGCCAGCCCCAGTGCATCGAGTTTCGGCAGCCAGGGCTCGATTTCCTCGACCGGCCAGTCGGGCACGATCATGCCCCTGATGCCGGCCGCAGCGGCTTGTTCGAACAGTTCCTCGAGACCAAAGCGGTATAGCGGGTTCAGGTAGCTCATCAGGATAAAAGTCACCTCTGGGTGACGCACGCAGACCTTTGTCGCCAGGTCCAGCGTTGCCCTGACCGAGCCGCCGTGTTTGAGTGCCTCGTAGCAGGCGTTGACCAGCGTATGGCCATCCGCAACCGGATCGCTGAAAGGGACCTGCAGCTCGATCAGTTTCACACCGGCGTCGGCAAGCCCGGCGATCGCTTTTTCGTTTTCTTCGAGGCTGGGAAAGCCAACCACGGCATGCGACATGATTTGCAGTTTATCGAATTGTGCTGGGAACATGTTCAGTGTCCTCTGTTCTGGGCCAGTAACTCGGTCGAGCGGGCCGCTTCTCGCTGCAGGAACTCGGTCCATTCGCGCTGCGGAAAAGCGCGCGCGATGTTGAAGATGTCCTTGTCACCGCGCCCGCTCAGGTTGATGACGACATGCTGATCCGGCCGCATCTGCCTTGCGCGCTTGAAGCCGCCGGCAAGGCCGTGGGCCGATTCGAGCGCTGGGATGATGCCCTCGGTTTTCATCAGCAGGCTGAATGCCTCGGTTACCTCGTCGTCGGTGGCGGATTCCGGAATGACACGGCCCTGTTGCGACAGGTAGGCCAGTATCGGCGATACCCCGACGTAGTCGAGCCCGGCAGCGATGCTGTGCGTGTCGCCGAGCTGCCCGTCGGCGTTCTGCAGGAACAGGGTCTTGTATCCCTGCGCGATGCCGGTCTCGCCGGTGTTATGCGACAGGCGAACCGAGTGTTTGCCGTCTTCGAAACTGATGCCCCCGGCCTCGATTCCAACCAGGGTTACCTCGTGGTTGTCGAGAAACGCGCCGAAGGCGCCCATCGCGTTCGAGCCGCCGCCGACGCAGGCGACGATTTCGTCGGGCAGGCGCCCCATCTGGCGCATCGACTGCTCCTTGATTTCATCGCTGATTATACTCTGGAAGTATGATACCAGCTCCGGGAAGGGCGCCGGGCCACAGGCGGTGCCGAGCACGTAATGGGTTGTTTCGACAGTTGCCGCCCAGTCGCGCAGGGCCTCGTCCAGCGCTTCCTTGAGCGTTTTCGCGCCGGTCTCGACAGCGACGACGTTCGCGCCGAGCTGGCGCATCCAGAACACGTTGGAATACTGCCGTTCGATATCCTCGGCGCCCATGTAAATGGTTGCCTCGAGCCCGAGACGCGCCGCCATGATCGCGGTCGCAAGGCCGTGCTGACCGGCCCCGGTTTCGGCGATCACGCGCTTTTTTTCCATGCGCTGAACCAGCAGCCCCTGGCCCAGTACGTTATTGATTTTATGTGCGCCCGAATGGTTGAGGTCCTCACGCTTGAGCCAGATCTGCGCCCCGCCCAGCAGCGTCGACAGGCGCCGCAGCGGCGTCAACGGCGTGGGGCGCCCGCTGAACTCCTGGCACAGCGTGACATATTCCTGCCAGAAATCCGGATCGTCGCGCAGGCTGAAGAACAGGTCTTCGAGTTCGGTCAGGGCTGGCAGCAGTATTTCGGGGACGAAACGTCCGCCGAATTCACCAAAATAACCATTGTCGCTGCGAATCATCGTGGCCTCCGGGCACAGAATGCGCCGTTCTAAAGGTATTAACTAAACGGTTTAGTATAGTTTGCATAGAACTATGCATAAATCAACCCCGCCATGACGCCCGCATCGGAACAGAGCCAGATAGTGGGGTCGCTGAAAGCGGGATCTAGATGAAGAAGGACGAAGCCACGGTACCGACGATCAGCGTGAGACCAAAGCCGAGATGAAGTTGCGCCGAGAGTTGATCGGCGCAGGTGAGCCTGGCATCGTCCGGCCCGGTGCTTGCCAGCATGTTGCGCAGCGCTTCGAAGGCCGGTTTGAGGGTAAGCAGAACCAGTAAGGAGCCGAGAGGCAGCAGCTTTACCGCGGCAGACCCGACCACCGCGACATAGGCAAGAATAACGAGGGCCGCATAATAAAGCCTGGAAATCCTGAAGCCCATTACTCCGGCGACGGTGTAGGAATTAGCCCGCCTGTCGCGCACTATGTCTCGCGTATTGTTGGCGTGGAGTATACCGATAACGAGTAATGCCAGCGGCAGCGATGCCGGGAAAATGAACATCGTATCGGTGTTCCCGGTCAGACAATAATAGGAGCCGAACACCATCAGGGGTCCAAACAGCATACCGACGAACACATCGCCGAGGGCAATGTACTTATACCCCTTCGGCCCTCCGCAATAGCAATAGCCTCCGAGCAGTCCGATCCCGCCGAGCACCGCGGCAAACATTCCCCTGCTGATAACGAAGGAGATGCCGAGAAGGGTACCTAGCGCGAGCAGCAGGAGACCGGCCCGGTAAACCTGCACCGGCTGCAGGAGGCCCTGCACGAGCACTCCGCTGGATCCCCGGGTGTCTTGCGTATCGACGCCGTACTTGAAGTCGAAGTAATCGCTGATCAGGTTCGATCCTGCATGGTACAGCAATCCGCATGCAAGAATCAGGGGCAGGAAGAACCACTGGATGTGATCGACGATACCGATCTGTTGATTATGATAGGAAAGCGCGGCCCCCAGCAGCATCGGGGTGGTGGATGCGGTAAACGAGAACGGTCGCACCGCCTGTAGCCAGAGTTGCAGGCCGGCAGGTGCCGTGGAATCGGGCGTGGTCTTCTCTACCTGTCGCATGTTCCTGTTCCGTGTTCGAGGGACAGTCATCCAAGTGGCTATTTATACCGCTAAAGAATCATTGTTCTGGCCTGCATGCAGCGACAATCGAAGTCGGGTGCCATTGCTATAGTCTGAGCTTGCAATAAAAGTCACAGGATATCTTTCATTATGTCCTTAGGCGAAATGTTTACGGTGGATCTGGATTGTAAAATGCAGTCGCCGTTCAATCCCATTCCGCGCGCACGACGCGAATCCGGATAATGACAGAAACTAAACGGTTTAGTATAGTTTCGGTTATCCATTCGCATTGTCAGGACGGGCATGGCGCAGCAATCCAAGAAAGACCATATCGCAGCATCCGCACTCCCCCTGTTTCTGGAACATGGCTTCAAAGGCACCTCGATCGACATGGTGGTCCGGGCCAGCGGGGTGTCGAAGCCGACCGTTTACAATCATTTTCCGGACAAGTCGGCGTTGATACTGGCCGTATTGACTCGCTGGATTGAGCACCACAAGCCGCTGATTCAACAGCCAGGAAGCATGGCGGAGCTCGAATCGTTCATGCGCAGCCATTGGCTGACCGACGAAGCAGTGAGGATTTACGCGATCGTCATCGGTGAAGGCTGGCGCTTTCCGGAAGCCCGGCAGCTGTTCTGGGAGCAATTCGACCGGCTGTGGCGCGTCGCCTTCTGCTACCTCAGCGACCGATCACCGAATCTCGAGCGCTCGGACATCGATCGGCAACTGGATCGACACCTGATCGAACGACTCCGGACCCAATGAATGGAATGAGGTAACAGCCAGCAGCATTCCTGGTAGTGGATGTCGGCTACTCGATTATATCTGCTATTTTTCGGGTCTGCTGGCCGAGCCCGCGCATGACGACAGCGTCTCATCAGGTTACCGGGATCGGGTGGCCTCGGTTTCCGGACAGCAGCTGATCGAGGTCAACACGGCAGGGTTCCGGCCCCGGTTATTATCGAAGCCGGTTATCAAACGGAATAAATCATCCGGGCGAAAACATGCGAATCTGGCGACAGGCAGGCGCGATGGCGGCGCAGACCCCGCAACAGCGGAATCGATATGTCGATTTCCTGCGAGCGGTGTCGATTCTGATCGTCATCGTGGGACATTGGCTGATGACTACCGTCTATTACTTCGACAGTTCGCTGACCACGGAGCACCTGTTTCAAATACAGCCATGGACGCAATGGCTGACTTGGATTTTCCAGGTGATGCCGATCTTCTTTATCGTCGGCGGCTTTTCCAACGCCGTATCGATCGAGAGCGCACGCCGTCGCGGAATCGGGTATGGCGCCTGGCTGTCGCTGCGGCTGAATCGGCTGGCGATACCGTTGCTCGCGTTAATGCTGGCCTGGGCCGCGATCGCGGCCATCATGTACGCACTCGATGTCAGCCCCGGGGTGATTCAGCTGGCCTCGCGTGCTTCGCTGATTCCGACCTGGTTTCTGGCTATCTATATCATGGTGGTCATTCTGGCGCCGGCGATGCACCGTGTCTGGCGGCGCCTCGGATTCCTGTCATTCTGGCTGCTGGTCGCGATCGCCATGCTGATGGATCTGGTTTTTTTTGGCGCGGACCTGCACTGGCCCAGCTGGAGCAGTTATTTCTGGGTTTGGCTCGCGATACACAACCTCGGCTTCGCGTGGCAGCAGGGTCGCCTGCCGAGCCCGTCGCGTCTGGTTATATATGCGGGGCTGGCGCTGGTTGTGCTATGGCTGCTCGTTTTTTACGGACCCTATCCGCTGGCGATGGTCGGATCTCCGGATCAGAATCTGTCCAATACCACGCCGCCAAAGATTACCCTGCTCGCGCTCGCAGTGTTTCAGTTCGGTTTGCTGATGGCGGTGGAGCGGCCGATGCGCCGCGCGCTGACGAACCTGCGCCTGTGGACGGCGACCGTGCTGGTGAACAGCATGATCATGACGATCTACCTCTGGCATCTCACCCTGATGATTGTCTTCATCGGCCTGCTTTACCGCACCGGCGGGACGGGGCTGGATTTCGAACCGGGCACGGCGATCTGGTGGATTACGCGACCCCTGTGGATTGCCATACTGGTGATCCTGCTGGTGCCCCTGGCACTGCTGCTGTCGCCGCTGGAACGGTTAGCGCGCAGAGCCGATGCGCCGGCCTTATCCCCGTTACGCCAGGTGTGCGGCGCAATGATGCTGTGCCTCGGCATCGCGCTGCTGGCGCTGTTCGGATTCGGCGGGGGTACACTGCCGGTCCAGGACGCTGCCTCCGTCGCGTTGATTGTCGTCGGTGCCGCCGTGGGCGGACTGCTGCCGGGATTCAGGTGAATCCAAAATTCCGGCATGCACGCGTTCGAGGCTAGGGAACCAAGGGTCCACGCTGAAAGCCCTGGTCGAAGAGACGTTAGCTGCCATTTCCGCGAAAGGGAACCCGGGTTGTCGGCGCAGCCACCGAGACGGCGCGAAGCGGCTGAAAACACCCTGGTATATTCCCGGGAAACTCAATCGAGAAATCGACCGAAGCTGCACAGGACCCTGGCAGTAACGGAACCGAATCCAGGACCCGGCTACAGGTTTACGACTTTTCTCTGAACGGTGGCCTGCTCGGCAGGTTTCACCGGCAACGTGAAAATAAAACTCGTGCCCTGGCGATTGCCTTCGGATTCGATCCCGATTTCTCCTCCATGGGCCTCGATGATCCTCCTTACCAGGGTCATGCCGATACCGGTGCCGTCGATCTCCGGATTCAGGCGCTCGAACAGATCGAAAATCCGTTCGTGATATTCCGGATCTATACCGATTCCATTGTCGTGGATCTCGCAGACAATTTTATCGCCATTTTCGGTCGCGCTTATCTCGATGCGAGGGGCAGGTTGGTCACCCATGAACTTGACCGCGTTCTCGATCAGGTTTTGAAAAACTTCCAGCAGCCGCAGCCGGTCACCCCAGTAGTCAGGCATATTGTCGGTTCTAACGATTTCGATACCACGTTCGCCGATCTCGCTTGCGACGTTTTCGATAGCCTGGTCGACAAGCCGGTCCAGCGAGCCGGATTCAGGTGGATTTACGATACGACCGATCTGGCTGAGTTCGAGCAGCCCGCTCAGCAGGTCTCCCATCGTGTCTGCTGCCTTGTTGATTTTCTGCAAATCGTTATTGATCCGGTCGACATCGTTGTCGTCGATATCCTTTTGCAACAGGCCGATAAATCCCTTGATCGTCACCAGCGGGGAACGTAAATCGTGTGATACGGTATAAACGAAACGCTCCAGCTCTGCGTTCCTCGTTTCCAGTTCGCGGGTGAGGATTTCCTGCTCCCTGCGAATCGTTTCCTGCTCCGTGACGTCTTCGCACAGGGACGATATTCCAATCGTTCTGCCCTGATCGTCCAGGATGGGAGTGTTGTACCATTCGCATACGATGGTTCTGCCATCTTTGGTCCTGTTTTCGTTAATATTGCGCGTTCCTCCTTTTTGCGCCTTGAGCGAATCCAGCACCTCAAATACTTCCTGTTTTTCATGGTCGGGGATCACCAGTTTCGATAAATCCTCGCCCAGTACCTCGTCGGCGCTGTAGCCAAATATTTTTTCCGCCGCCCGATTCCACTGCGTACAGCGATACTCGTTGTCCAGCGACATCGCGGCCAGCGGCGTGTACTGCAGGTGGCGAGACAGCCTCGCCTCGCTTTCCCTGAGCGCGGATTCGGTTTTGAAGCGGTTGTCGATATCGACCAGCAGCAATCCCAGAAAGGCGGTTGCCGGGGTGAAGGTGATAATCATCGGCAGGGCTACCGTGTCCATAACGCGCTGGACCACTTCCGCCGGTAACTGGGTAAACAGCGCTACCTCGATTACATGAACGACGAATCCAAATACCAGGAGCTGCCAGGGCCCGATCTTGACCCAGTCTTTGTGCTGGGCGTAGCGGTATGCCAGGCCAAGCGAGGTGCAGGCGACGATGACCGCGACGCCGACGTATACACCGCCGCCGCCGATCCAGATGCGGTAAACGGCGGCGATGACCGCGCTGATCGCCGCCACGATGGCGCCGCCGAACAGACCGGCCATGCTGAGGATGACCGAGCGCGGATCGAAGATGACGCCTGGTGTCACTTCTATCGGTAGCATCATGCCGACGACGCAGATCCCGCCGAACAGCAGACCCGAGAGGATATGCTCGACCGTCTTGTTCTTGCGCCAGAAGCGAACGATAAAACCCTGCAGCAGGCTCAGCGCGAGCAAAATCGATACGGCCTTGATCAGTTCAAGAATCATTGGAACCCCGGGTTATTCCAGCGAGAAAATAGTATAGATGATGGCGATCGAAATAAAGGCATTTACACTGGTTGGCAACGATCCCCGCCGGTGAGACCCATGGGCCGGTAACCGTCGGCGATTGTCGGCAAAGGGTATATCCACAACCACCACCGACAGCGACGCGCGCTGCGATGACCCTGACTGGTGACATGGTCGAAAACCGGGGGTGCGCAGACTTTCTCTCGCATCGATAGCCACGAAAACTGGCAGCTGATTCGTCGTAATCGTTATACTTGACGCTAACCCGAAATTCGAGGTTACCCTATTGAGCGATCAGGTTAAGGTGCGCAGCAAACTCGAACTCAGCGATGAGCGGGCAGTGATTCCCGTGGCGGAGATCATCGATCTGGTTAGCCTGATATTCGAAAACATCGGCTGTAGCCCGGAGATTTCCCGACAGGTGGCGGGGCATCTGGCCGATGCCAACCTGTGCGGCATGGAGTCACATGGACTGATGCGCACCCTGCAGTATGTCGAGCAATTCGAATCGGGCTACATGCGCCCCGACGTGGAACCCGAAATCACGACCACCGAACGCGGTGCGACGGTCGTCGACGGCAACGGCGGTATCGGCATTCCGGCGATGCGCCTTGCGAACGACGAGGGCTGCAGGCTGGCGCGGGAGCAGGGCGTCTCGGCGGTCGCGATTCGCAATGTCGGCCACACCGGCAGGCTCGGTGCGTTTACCGAGGCGGCTGCTTATCGTGGATTTCTGAGCATCTGTTTCGGCGGCGGCGGACGGGAGAAGTGGCGCCAGGTCGCTCCCTATGGCGGTCGCAAGGCGATGTTGCCGACCAACCCCTACAGTATCGCCGTGCCGGGCGGCGAACGCGGGCCAATGATGTTCGATTTCGCGACTTCGAAAATCGCCGGCGGCTGGATTTACGCGGCGCGCAGCGCCGGTGCGCGCCTGCCGGACAATGTTTTGATGAACAGCCAGGGTGTGGTGACGCGCGACCCCGAGGATTATTTTCGCGGCGGTGCGATCATGCCCTCCGGCGGCCACAAGGGCTACGCGCTGGCGCTAGCCGCCGAGATCGTTGCCGAGGCCATGCTGGGCCCTACCGAAACCGAGGGTAGCTGGCTGCTGTTGACGCTGGATACCTCGCGTTACCGGGAAGCAACGACGATGCAGCGCATCGCCGAGGAAATTCTCGACGAGCTGCGCAACTGCCCGCCGGCGCCGGGCTTCGAGCGCGTCGAAATTCCCGGTGAGCGCGAACGCGAGCACCGCGACAGGACCGTCGGCAGCGGTATCGCGCTGCCGCGGCAGACCTGGCAGCAGATCAGGGCGCTCGCCGAAAGACTCGGAAACGACAGACGCGCTACTTGAAATTCAGCGCGACATGGTAGTCGGGCGGCTCCATGATGTTGATCGACACCGGGCAATGGCGCATGCGACGCCTGATATAAGCGATCGATTCCCTGTCGGCGCTGCCCTCGCGTAGCACCGCGTCGATCGTTATCTTGACACGCTTTAGTTTCCAGTCGCCGTCCGCCCTCAATTCCATGGTTTCGTCGGCGCGTTCGAGTTGCAGGCCGCGTTCGGTGCTGTTGGCGTGGAAATAAGTATGCTGGCAGATGAAAAACGAGTAGACGAAAAGCAGAAAGCCGGGTGATTTGACGCCGAGTTTGAGCGGGATCCAGCCCTCGTCGGTCAGCAGTTCGACCTCGAGCCGAGCCAGCTTGTTTTCCTCTCCCCTGTAATTAAAGGATGCGCGTAAACTAAACCGATGCTCTGCCATGGTTGCTCCGTTACGGTTGTCGTCACTGCTTCCACGGGTCGCGGTCTTGCACGCAGTGACAGGGCTGACAGCATATCACGCGGCCTAAAAATTCAAATATCAATTCGGTTATATAAACGTCTTTCTGTCGATGCCGCCGTCGGGATTCCGGTCAGACGGTTTCGGCCGACCGGGCGTCGGTCACGGCAGGGCGGGGGTATTGTGCAACAATCCGTATCAGGTCCTCACCATAGAGATCGAGCTTGCGTTCGCCGATGCCGGGTATCGCGGCGAGATGGTCGATGCTGTCAGGGCGCAGATCGCAGATCGCGTACAGCGTTTTATCGTGCAGGATGACGTAGGGCGGTACGCCCTGCTGCTGCGCCAGCTCGGTGCGATGAAGGCGCAGCGCCTCGAACAGGGCCGCGTCGGCATTGCGTAACTGCGGCTTGACCTTGCTGGCCGCCAGCTTTGCCGGTTTTATCGCTTTATGGAACTTGCGCAGTTTCAGTTGCTGTTCGCCTTGCAGCAGCGGCCGGGCTGACGGTGTCATCTTCAGCGCACCGTAATTGTCGATATCGCTGTCGAGGTATCCGAGCGCGATCAATTGCCGGAACAGGCTGCGCCATTCGTTGGTGTCGAGATTGCCGATGCCAAAAGTGCTGAGCCGATCGTGGCCATTTTGCAGGATGCGCTCCCGGGCATGGCCCATCAGCACGTCGATGACGTAGTTGACGCCGAAGCGCTGGCCGGTGCGGTATACACAGGATAACGCCATGCGCGCGGCCTCGGTCGCATCCCAGGTTTGCGGCGGCTCCACGCAGTTATCGCAATTACCGCAGGGCTTGTCCATCGATTCGCCGAAATACCCGAGCAGGGTCTGGCGCCGGCAGCCCGTCTGTTCGCACAGGCCCAGCATCGCTTCCATCTTGTGATAGAGCACGCGTTTGTACTGCTCGTCGGCATCGCTTTGCGCCATCATCTGGCGCAGCGAAATGATATCCTGCAGTCCGTACGCCATCCAGGCGTTCGCGGGATCGCCGTCGCGCCCGGCGCGGCCGGTTTCCTGGTAGTAGGCTTCGATATTTTTCGGCAGGCTCAGGTGCGCGACGAAGCGCACGTCGGGCTTGTCTATCCCCATGCCGAAGGCGATCGTCGCAACGATGATTACGCCTTCCTGCTGCAGAAAACTACGCTGGTTCTCGGCGCGCGTGTCCTTATCGAGACCGGCGTGATAGGGCAGCGCGACGCGCCCCTGCTGGCGCAGCCATGCGGCCGTTTCGTCGACCTTCTTGCGCGACAGGCAATAAACGATCCCGGCATCTCCGGGGTGATTTTCGTCGATGAAATGCCAAAGCCGTTGCCGACTGTTGTCGCCCTGGGAGATGCGATAAAAGATATTGGGACGGTCGAAACTGTGGATGAAATTCTCGGCCTGCTGCAGCTGTAACTGCTGTTCGATCTCGCGCAGCGTGCGCCGGTCCGCGGTAGCGGTCAGCGCGACGCGCGGAATTTCCGGGAAACGCTCGTGCAGGCGGCTCAGTTGCTGATAATCCGGTCTGAAATCGTGGCCCCATTGCGACACGCAGTGGGCCTCATCGATGGCGAACAGCGCTATCCTGCAGCCTTCCAGCAGCTGCAGAAAATCTTCGCCGACGGCACGCTCGGGCGCGACGTAGAGTAAATCGATATCGCCGGCGCGCAGACGCTGTTTGATCTGCCGCTGCTGTTCTGCTGTCTGCGTCGAATTCAGGTAGGCTGCGCTGACGCCGTTCTGTCCAAGCGCGTCGACCTGGTCCTGCATCAGCGCGATCAACGGTGAAATAATGATGCCGACCCCCGTGCGCTGGATCGAGGGAATCTGGTAACAAACTGATTTGCCGCCGCCGGTCGGCATCAGCACCAGCGCGTCGCGGCCCGCGATCAGCGTGTCGACGATTTGCCGTTGCTGAAAGCGAAACTGTTCGTAGCCAAAGCGGCTACGCAGAATATCGAGTGCCCGGGACATGGTGATATAGTCATCCTTTTGTCGGTTGTTTATGAACTGTCCTTGTCGGTCTGGCCTGCAATTCGACCAGTGTTGCGCGCCATTTATATCACATGACAGGCTGCCTGAAAACGCGGAGCAACTGATGCGCTCCCGTTTCAGCGCCTACGCGCTGGGAAACCTCGAGTACCTGGAGTCGACCTGGCATCCCGACTACAGGCCGAAGCCGCTGTCTGTCGAGGCCGCGGTGCGCTGGATCGGCCTCGAAATCATCGCTGTCGATCAGCGCGAACTGCAGGCGACGGTGGAATTCGAGGCGCGGTTTCTGGCAGGCGGCAGGGTAGACGCGCTGCGCGAAAGCAGCGATTTCGTGCTGCAGCGGGACCGATGGCTGTATACCAGCGGCCGGCAACTGGCGCCTGGCTTTACGCCGTGGAAGCCGGGACGCAATGAAAATTGCCCCTGCGGCAGCGGCAAAAAATTCAAGCGCTGTTGCGCCGCCTGATACCTGCGCGGCGGTGCAAGCGCGACCACGCCTCAGGCGGTCAGAGTCTGCGGCGGGTAGGCCGGGTGTGTCCAGGGTCTGAACAGGTAGCGCCAGGCGATCGTCCAGTAACCCGGATAGGCGTAATTGCCGTTTTGCTCCAGCGCTTCCTCGCGCTGCGCGCGGGCAGCTGCCGGAATCCGGTACCAGGCGAGCTCCGGGCGGTGATGGTGGATCCAGTGGTAGTTGTTATTCAAGAACAGCAGGCGCGTTAGCGGGCAGCCATCGACCAGCACGGTGCGATGCGCCTCGTCGGGATCGTAGCGGTGCTCGAGAAACGATCGGGTCATCATCATGCTGGTGCCGGGCCATGCAAACGCCAGCAGGTACAGGTATAGCGGCATGTTGCAAACCGCAAGCACCCAGTAAAGCACTGCGGCGACGCTGATGGCATGCCTGATTAAAGCCTTAGCGTGGCTATAGTCGCGTTTGTGCAACAGCGTAAATTCGTTCTGCAGCGTTCCTCCTGCCGCGAGCCAGGGCCCGATTAACATGCGGCCGGCGAAGGTATTGTTGAACAGTAAGATCCACTGGCGCCAGCGCGGTAATTTCTGCCATTTTTCCAGTTTGACGAAAAACGATTCCGGATCCAGGTCCGGGTTGGTCAGTTCGTTGCGGTGATGGCGCAGATGATTTTCGTGGTAGAACTCGACCGGCAGCCATAACAGCAATGGCGGCCACACCAGCGCCAGGTTGAAACGCGGATTCCGCGTAGGGTGTCCATGAATCGCTTCATGCTGCAACGAGCTATGCAGGGTTGTCGTGTAACCGCCGAGTATCCAGATCGCCCAGCCGGGGATCGATTCCCAGTTCAGTGTCAGCGCAATCCAGGCGGTATAGGTGACGACCAGTAAAATCCAGGTTGGCCATTCGATTTTCGCGGATAAAATTTCGGTATCGCGCGAGGGGCTGGATTGCATAAATTGATAACACCTATAAATAGTGGGGCTTGGGGCTTTGTATTCTTGGATCGATGTGTTGTTTTGTCTAGGTTTTTATTGTAAGCATTAAATAAATAGTGTTTCTTAAATAATAAATATGTAGTATTTGCAAAACAATATTGAGATTGTTGTCATGAACAAGCAGGAAATCGTGTCCGTTTTTCGCAAACGCCTGCTCGAATCGATGCAGGAACGCGACCTGAGCCAGTCGCAATTGTCGCGCGATACCGGCGTCGATCGCTCGACGCTGTCGCAGCTACTGGCGCAGGATAACCTGCGCATGCCGCGCGCCGACACCGTCGCGGCGCTGGCGCGGTCGCTGCAGGTCAGCACCGACTGGCTGCTCGGATTGAGCCAGGACAGCCGCTTCGGCGCCGAGATTCTGCGCCAGTCGTTCGAGGTCGCGCCGCACGAGCCGAGCCCGGCCGACGATAACCTCAAACGCTGGTACCAGGAGGCGGAAGGGCTGAAGATACGCTACGTGCCGGTGCAGTTACCCGACATCGTCAAGACCGACCAGGTGCTCGAATACGAGTACGGCGAAGTCGTCGAGCGTCCGGTCAGCCGCGCCAAGGAGCAGGCGCGCTACCACCTCAATTTTTCGCGGGGGCCGGATAACGATCTCGAGATCTGTATGCCCGTCGAAAACCTGGTCGGCTTTTGCCGCGGCGAAGGCCTGTGGCGAGATCTCGGCAAGGCCGTGCGCCATGAGCAGGTCGAATTCATGCTGGCGACGCTGGACGAACTCTACCCCAGCGTGCGGCTTTACCTGTACGACGGGCGCAAGCGATACTCGGTACCCTATACCATTTTCGGCGCGCGGCGCGCGGCCGTTTACGTCGGGCAAATGTATTTCGCCTTCAACACCACCGAGTACGTGCGTATCCTGGTGCGGCACTTCGACAACCTGGTGCGCAACGCCGCGGTGCACGCGCACGAGTCGGTCCAGTTTCTGAAATCACAGGCCATTGTCTGAGCCATGCCCGAAGGCGATGTCCTGTCCTTAAATTGCAGTCGGTCGTCGCGCGAGGATTCATCGATTACCAACCGGATAGCTATCAAGGGCTGAAATTTGGCGGGCTACGAGGCAGGGTGATCGAGAGGAAGTCGGTCCCTGTGCCTTGGGTTCTGGCGATTTCGCCAGAGGCCAGGCCTGTTACAGGCGCGCATCGTTCCGGAACGGGAAACCGGGTAATATCCTGAATATTTGAGTGCGACCGCCCGGTTACAGCAGGCGGTCGCGTACGCCGTCCAGCACGATGTCGGTGTAGCCGATGATGCCGACGACCTTTTTGTTTTCGACCACCGGCGCCCGTCCCAGACCAAAATTTTCGAACAACCGGGTGCAGTAGCGGATATCCATGTCCGGGTCCACGGCTATCACCGGCTTGGACATAATTTCGTAAATGTTGACCCGATCGGGCGACTTGTTGTTGGCGAGCACCTTCTTGGCGATATCGGACAACAGCACGATGCCGTACTCGTCGTCATCATGCCGGATGTTGACGATGAAGCACTTGGTTTGCGGGTACTTCGAATTTCTTAAAACGTCGGCCACGGTGTCCATGCCCTCTACCATGTCGAACTCCGTTTTCATGACATCGCGTACGCGCACAATGTTTTTTCTATCATTCATATCTCTTCCTCGACTATTTCGGTTAACTGGCTGACCTGGTGTGATATGCCGACCGCGTCCTCGACATCGACGCTGAAGGCGATGCCGGATCCAGGGCTCGCGTCGAACTTTCCCGCAAGCGCAATGGTTTCGAGTATGTCGCGGCACAGGTGTTCTTCGACCAGCATCAAAACTACGTCACGCTGGGCCTCGAGGCTCAGGCCCAGGAAGGTCTTCGCAGCCTGTAGCCCCTCTCCGCGCGCACTGGAAATAACGGTCGAACCGGTGGCGCCTTTCTCCCTGGCGGCCTCGACAATCTTGTCGGTGATCGAATCCTCGGTTAACGCGATGATTAATTTAAAGTGCATGATAAACCTCACTGGGCTTTTGTATTAATGCTGCGCTTGCCTAACCACGCCGATAACTGGGCGTAGGCGAGCACGGACATGATTGGAAACAGGCTGGCAAAGGCGATAAGGCCAAAGCCGTCGAGCACGGGATTGCGGCCCGGTACGGTACTGGCAAGACCCAGGCCCAGCGCCGCAACCAGCGGCACGGTAACCGTCGACGTGGTGACGCCGCCGGAATCGTAGGCGAGCGCGATGATCATGCGTGGTGCGAACATGGTTTGCAGCAGTACGAAAACGTATCCGCTAATGATATACCAGTAGAGTGGGGTGCCGGTGATAATGCGATATACGCCCAACGCAATGCCGATCGCGACGCCGATGGCAACCGCGATGCGTAATCCCCAGATGCCGATACTGCCGGCCGAAACCTGGTTGGCCTTGATCGCGACCGCGAGCAGCGATGGTTCCGCGATCGTCGTCGAAAACCCGATGGCGAAGGCGAACAGGTAAACCCAATGGTAGTCCCGCCAGTCGAGAACCCTGCCGATTTGATCGCCGGCAACAAAACCCGGGTCGGTCAGCTGTTGCGCCATCAGGCGACCAAGCGGGAATAGCGCGGCTTCGAGACCTTCGAGGAAGAATCCGAGGCCGAGTAATACCAGCACAAAGCCGGTAGCGATTTTTTTTAGGTTGGGGATCGGTTTACGCAGGATAACCAGTTGAAAACCGAATATAACCAGCACGATAGGCGCCACGTCCCAGACGGTATAGGCAATGGTGAAAAGCAGCTCTTCGAAAATGTGGACCATGGCCGGTTATATCACCATGCCGTAACCCATGACGAAAATCATCGGCGTCAATGAAGCAAAGGCGATCAGTCCGAAGCCGTCGATTAGCGGGTTGCGTCCCTTGATCGAGCTGGCCAGGCCGACCCCGAGCGCGGTTACCAGCGGCACCGTGATCGTGGATGTCGTAACCCCGCCGGAGTCATAGGCGATGCCTACGATTTCGTGCGGCGCAAAGAAGGTCATGACAACGACGCCGGTGTACCCGACCACGATCAGGTATTGGATGGGCCAGCCCATGACAATGCGAAAAACACCGATAACGATGGCAAACCCGACCGAAAACGCGACGGTAAACCGCAATCCGAGTGCGTAGGACGCCATCGATTGTTCGTCTTTTTCGATCATCTTGCCGTCCGCGGCGACCAGCGCGGCCTCATTGGCGACCGCGGTCAACGCCGGCTCCGCGATGGTGGTGCCAAAGCCGAGGGCAAACGCGAAACACAGCAACCAGAAGATATTGCCTTTGCTGGCGAACGCGTAGGCCATGGCTTCTCCGATCGGGAACAGACCCAGGTTGAGGCCCTGCACGAACAGGGTTAAGCCGATGACGACGAATACGATGCCGAGCGCGATCTCTCCGAAGTTCGGAATGGGCTGCTGCAGCACCGCAAGCTGAAAAAATCCGATGACGACGATGATCGGGAGCAGATCGCGCAAACTTTCGAATAATGCCGACCAGATCGCCTTTAAAGACTTCATTAACATCTATGGATATATTGATTCGAAACGATAATATCAGCAGGGTCGTGGCAGGCCCACGATAAAACCCAAAAAAAAGCCCGCCTTGAGGCGGGCCTGATCGTGATAGTAAACCTGGGCTTGAACCGACCTGGTCTACTTATGTTTTTCCCTCGCTGCTTCGCCGATGTCATCGACACCGCGTTCTTCGAGCAGTGTCGTTAACCAGTCCGGATCCATTTCGGGCACCGAGGATAACAGCAGGTCGGTGTACTCATGATGCGGGGGTGTGAACATTTCATCCTTGGGCCCCTGCTCGACGACCTTGCCGTACTGCATCACCACGACTTCGTCAGCGATGGAACGCACCGTTGCCAGGTCATGGGTGATAAACATGTAGGACAGGTTCAACTCTTTTTGCAGCTTGTCGAGTAACCGCAGAATACCTTCGGCAACCAGTTGATCGAGCGCGCTGGTCACCTCGTCGCAAATGATAAAGGTGGGGCCTGCCGCCAGCGAACGGGCGATGCCGATGCGTTGTTTCTGGCCGCCGGAAAGCTCTGGCGGATAACGGTTGTAATACTGCGATGGATCCAGTTCGATCAGGTCGAGCAATTCGTCGACACGACTTTTGAGATCCGGCCCATGCAGGCCGCTGTAGAACTGGGCCGGTCGTCCGATGATTTCGCTGATCTTTACCTTTGGATTCAGCGCCGTATCCGCCATTTGATAGATCATCTGGGCCTGGCGCAATTGATCCTTGGTGCGATTTCGATAATCCGGTGGCAGAGCCTGTCCCTTGAACAGAATCTCCCCGCTGGTCGGTGGCAGCAAACCGGTTATGCAGCGGGCTGTCGTCGACTTGCCCGAACCTGATTCACCGACGACGGCCACGGTCATCCCCTCGAAAATATCAAACGATACATCGTGCAATACCGGGGTGTCGCCATAGGATGCGTCGACATTCTTGACCGAAATCAGCGGCACGCCTTGGGTTGGCCTCGGTTTCTGTTCGCGTTTGAATTCACGCACCGCCCACAACGACTTGGTGTATTCGTTCTTGGGATTCTCCAGCATGGTCCGGGTATCGGCTTCCTCTACCTCGTCGCCCTTGAGCAGAACCTTGATGACGTTGGCCATCTGTGCCACCACCGCGAGGTCATGGGTAATATAGATCGCCGCGGTGTTGAACTGGTCGACGATATCGCGTATGGCCGATAACACCTCGATCTGCGTGGTCACATCTAGCGCGGTGGTCGGTTCGTCGAAAATGATCAGATCGGGCCGACAGGCCATCGCCATGGCGGTCATCGCGCGCTGCAGCTGACCACCAGATACCTGGTGCGGGTAGCGAAAACCGATTTCGCGCGGATTCGGCAGGCGCAGGCGCTCGTACAGCTCCATAGCGTCTTCCTGGCTTTCCAGACGCTTCTTGATTCGGTATTGAACCGGCGCCTCGGTATGCTGGTCGATCAGTTTATGTGCCGGGTTGAACGACGCCGCTGCCGATTGCGCGACGTAGGCGATCCGTGCGCCGCGCAAGCACTGCAGGTCTGATGCCGGCGTCGTGGTTAATTCCATGCCGTCGAATTCGATCGAGGAACCCTCGGAGATGCGGCAGCCATCGCGGGTAAAGCCCATGGCCGCAAGCCCGATGGTCGATTTGCCGGCGCCGGATTCACCGATCAGGCCCATGACTTCGCCGCGGTGCAGCGTCAGGTCGATACCGTGAACGATTTCGATCCATTTTTCATCCGAGTATCCTTCGATACGCAGATTCCTAATTTTAAGCAATACGCTTTTGTCTGCACTCATTTCGATTACTCCTTCAGGCCGGACGACCGGTAAAGCATCCAGTCGACCACAAAGTTAACCGCCACCGTAAGCAAGGCTATCGCTGCCGCCGGTATCAGGGGGGTGATTTCGCCAAAGGAGATGAGCGTTGCATTCTCCCGCACCATCGAACCCCAGTCCGCGGTCGGCGGCTGGATGCCGAGTCCGAGGAACGACAGGCCGGCTACCAGCAGAAATACGAAACAGAACTCGAGACCGAACTCTGCAATCAGGGGTGCCATCGAGTTGGGTAGTATCTCCTTGCGAATCAGGTACCAGGTGCCTTCGCCCCGGAGCTTGGCGGCTTCGATGTAGTCCATTACCACGACGTTGCCGCCAACCGATCTCGCCAGACGGAACACCCGCGGCGCGTAAATGATGGCGATGACGATGATCAGCGTAGTCGTATTCGTGCCAAAAATACTCAACAACAGCAGGGAAAAGATCAACGACGGAATCGACATGACCACATCCACCACCCGGCCGAGTAACTGGTCGAGCTTGCCGCCCTTGGTGGCCGCGTACAATCCTGCGGTAGCGCCCATCAAAAAGGCCAGAATGGTCGCCAGCAGCGCCAGGCCGACCGTGTTGCGGGCGCCGTAAATGATTCGGCTGAACATGTCCCGGCCCAGCTGGTCGGCGCCGAGCAGCATGTTTTCATCGGCAGGCGCAAACGCGGACGAAATTACCTCGGCCTCACCATAGGGGGCGATAATCGGCGCAAAGATACCGGAAATTGCGTAGGTGAAGATAACGAACAACCCGAACCCGGCCGTCAGCGGTGCGGTGCGCACTTCCTTGGCCATGTCTGTTGGCAGGATAATCACCAGGAATTCGCGGAACGAGTAGGAAACACCCGCGGAAAAGGCAATCAACCCGGCAAGCAGGGTAACCGCCCACAGCATCGCCTCCCCTCCGACAATCCCCATCACGAAGGAAACCAGGGTCAGCGAAAACAGCAGAATGAACGGGGTGCGCTTCTGATAGAAAGCGGCCAGCGATGAAGCGCCGATCAGGAGTGCGTAAAATCCAATGATAAAATAGTTCATGATTCAGCCCTCACTTCGGATGACGCAAGCGCGGGTTGGTCAGAATCGACCCCACGTCGGCTGCCAGGTTTAGCAGGATGAAGGTTGCCGCGAATATCAGGCAGCAGGCCTGCACCACCGGAAAATCTCGCTTGGTTACGGCGTCTACCAGCAATTGACCGATACCCGGGTAAACAAACACGACCTCGACCAGCACCACCCCGGTTACCAGGTAGGCAAGGTTCAGGGCGATGACGTTGATGACCGGCGCCCAGGCGTTCGGCAGCGTATGCTTGACGATTACCTTCCACGCGGGCACACCCTTGAGGCGTGCCATCTCCACGTATGGAGAGGCCAGCAGGTTGATGATCGACGCCCGGGTCATCCGCATCATGTGTGCCACTACCACCAGTACCATGGTCAAGGCGGGCAGGAAGGTGCGATTGAGCTTGTCGAGCAGGCTCATGTCATCGTCTATCTTGGCGATGGCTGGAAAAAATCCGCCTTTGACCGCGATGAACAGAATCAGCACGTAGCCGAGGAAAAATTCCGGTGACGATATCGACGTCAGGGTCAGTACATTGGCAACCCGGTCGAATACCGAATTCCTGAACAGCGCCACCGCGACGCCGAGGAATATGGCGACTGGAACCGCGATCAGTGCGGCATAGACGGCCAGGAACAGCGTATTACCAAAGCGGGTACCGATGGCTTCCGACACGGGTGTTTTGGAAATCAGGGAATTGCCGAAATCACCTTGGATGGCATTGAACAACCACTCGAAGTAACGAACCGGAGCTGCCCGATCGAGACCGAGCTCCGTGCGCAGCGCCGCGAGGTTATCCTCGGTGGCACCCTGTCCCAGTACCGCCTGGGCAATATCGCCGGGTAGCAGTTCTACCGCGCCGAAGATGATGACCGAGATGACCAGGAGCGTGATGAATCCCAGCCCCAGTCTTTTCAAGACTATTGATACAATATCGCCCATTGCAGGCATCCCCCCTCGAGTGGCATCAATTTAGTGACGCACTTTGTTATGTTATCCAGACAAGCCGCGTACCCCGATCGTGCCGGGGTACGCAGTTCAGACTGCATTTAATGAAACATGCACTCGGCCCGCCGGCTTATGCGAACCACCAGCGATGGTAGCCACGCCCGCCATCGAGCTCCCAGCTCGATGCCAGGCTGGGCCCGTGTTGCACCTTCTTGTTTCGCGCATATACAAAATTCACGAAAATCGGAATGACGGTACCGCCGTCGTCCCGCGCCAGCTGGCACATTTCGCGATACTGCTCGGCTCGCCGCTGCTCATCGAGTTCCGCCTTGGCGATCAGCAGCAGTTCATTGAAACGCTTGTTCTGCCAGTGCGACTCGTTCCATGCGGCATCATCCTTGTAAGCCAGCGTAAACATGTTGTCGGGTGTCGGGCGCGCGCCCCACTTGACGAATGTCCATGGTTTTTTCAACCAGACATCCGACCAGTAGCCGTCGTTGGCTTCGCGCTTGACGTCGATCTGAATGCCCGCCTTTTTGGCATGTTCGCTGTAAAGCACGCACATGTCGACCGCGCCTGGCAGAATGCTGTCGGCCGCCGACAGGCTAACCTTGAGCGAACTCACCCCGGCTTTCTTCAGGTGAAACTTGGCCTTGTCGGGATCATAGACCCGCTGGGGAATATCCTTGGGAAAATAGGGCATGCCGGGAGAAACGTGAAAATCGTTACCAGGGGTCGCGGTGCCAAACATGATTTTCTCGACTATATCCTTGCGGTCGACGGCGAGTTTGAGCGCCATTCTTACATCCACGTTGTCAAAAGGTGCGACATCGCAAAACATCGGCATCGTAATCGCGGATCCGCTGGGTACGTTATCCACCTCGATATTGGGATTGCGGCCGAGCAGGGCTACCGTTTTCAGGTCGACCGAGGTAATCGCATCGACATCGCCGGTAATCAGCGCGGTCTGGCGCGCGTTCGGGTCGTTGAGGCCTAGCATTTCGATTTCGTCGAAATAGGCGCCCTCTCGATGCCAGCCGCCGTGCCGCTCGAGCGTGGTGCTAATGCCGGGCTTGTGATTGGTAATCGCGTAAGGGCCTGCGCCGGTCTGGCTTTGCCAGTCAGCCGTGCCGTCGGATTTGGCCGGCAGCATGACCAGGTGGTAGTCCGTCATGACCCAGGGCAGGTCGGCAAATCCCTGGTTGAGTTCGATCACGATGGTATGGTCGTCTTTCGCCTTGATATCGGTGACGGTGGTCAGCAATGCCTTGGCCGCCGAAGTCGATTTTTCGCCGCGGTGATGGTTCAGCGATGCAATGGCGTCGGCGGAGGTAAATTTCTTGCCATTATGGAAAGTCGCGTTCTTGTTGAGCTCGAAGGTCCAGACCTTGGCATCGGGCGATGCGCTCCAGGAATCCGCCATGTCGGGCCCCAATCCGTTTTCAGGGGTAATTTCGGTAAGGTAACTGCGGTGGGTATGCGCGAGCTGAATCATGCCGACACTCTGGTAGGTGCCTGGATCAAAGGTATCGGAGGTATTCACATCGTGTACCCCGACCCTGAATTTGCCGCCCTTTTTAGGAGTTGCCGCGGCCACTTCGCTGGTCCACAGACCGGAAGCGAGGGGCACGGACATGCCTGCAGCGACGGCAAATCGCATGAAATCGCGTCGCCCCAGCTTGCCGTTTTTGGCATCGCGAGTCAGCAACTCTTTGAATTCTTTCTTGGAACTATCGGACATCAGAATATCTCTCCTCGGTTTTATCTAGTTGTTAGAATTCCAAATACAACAGGTTGTATAAGGTTATTACCCGTGTAATGGTACCTGATTGTCATCAATTATTCGACCCATGTGGATAAATCAAATCTATAACAGTGCGTCGAATCAGGGTTAGGGACAGGATCGCCCGGTGTCCGGGCTAAAGACGCTAGCGAACGATCAGGGTCTGCGGCGTATTGCTGGTCAGGTTGACCGCGCCGCCGTCGGTCAGCATTACGGTATTCGAGATAAAGTAATCGACCACGTCGGTGTTGGTAAACCAGGAATGCGCGTGAAAGGTCATACCGACCTTAATTTCGCGCGTGCTGCCGGGTTGCAGGCTCGTCACCATGCTGCCGCCGGTCCAGCTGGGCGGAAAGCCGATGCCGACCATGTAGCCGCAGTGGTGCCGGTGATAATCGACAAGCCCGGCGCTGTCGGCCACGTCTTTCCAGGCCTGGTAGACTTCGCCCGCCGTCGCGCCAGGCCTGAGCGCATCGCAGATAGCCTGCATGCCGCGAATCGCGAGCGCTGCCGATTCTTCTGCACCCTTCGGCGCGGCGCCGACGTAAACCAGCCGGCCCATCGGCGCCTGGTACTTGCGATAGGCGCCGCCGATTTCGAGAAACACGGCATCCCCGTTGTGAAACACGTCGCCGCGCCAGGTGGTATGTTCTTCGCCGAGGCGGGTGGTC
>Ga0224512_10000506_pt1 | contig 41715 bp, 32 predicted proteins | sample SF_May12_sed_USG_4_FD_169103 | JGI IMG/M metagenome (GOLD analysis project Ga0224512, IMG submission 169103) | Sediment microbial communities from San Francisco Bay, California, United States - SF_May12_sed_USGS_13 | ecosystem: Environmental > Aquatic > Marine > Sediment | place: USA... | reverse complement strand
GCTCGAGAGCATCGAGCCACGCGGAGGACCGACGGGTCCGAAGGTCGACTTCAACCCCAACTTCATCTTCGAGTCCAACGGGCGCGTGGCGGACGACGGCTGGATCGCTGAGGTCCGCATTCCCTACGTCTCCCTCCGCTTCCCGGAACGCGACGTGCAGGACTGGGGGCTTCAGATCGCCCGGGGCGTGATGCGCAGCGGATACAAGTCGTCATGGGCTCCGCTCACGGTCAATGCTACGAGCGTCCTCGGCCAGAGTGGGCGCCTTCGAGGACTGACGGGCCTCGAGCCGCAGCGACTCGTCGAAGTGAATCCGATCATGACCGGCAAGCTCGAGGGCTTCCGCCAGGCTGGGGTCTTCGACCGCGGAGACGTCGAGCCGGACTTCGGCATCAACGGGCGTATCGGAATCACGCAGAACCTCGTGCTCGACGCGACCGTCAATCCCGACTTTTCGCAGGTCGAGGCAGACGTCGATCAGATTCAGGTGAACGAACGGTTCGCGCTGTTCATCCCAGAACAGCGTGCGTTCTTCCTCGAGGGCACCGAGATCTTCCGGACGGCGCAACCGCTCGTGTATACGCGTCGTGTGATCGATCCCATCGCCGGGGCAAAGCTGACGGGTAAGGTTGGAGCATTCAGCATCGGCTACCTGGGCGCGGTCGACGAGAGTCCGAGCAGCGTGTTCGGCGGGACCGGCGACGCGGTGATCAACCTGGTCCGGGGGCGTGCCGACATCGGTAGTGGCTCGACGGTCGGGATTCTCCTCGCGGATCGGACGGTCACCTCGGGCGGCGGCTTCAATCGTGTGCTTTCTTCCGACGCGCGTCTCCTCCTCGGTGGCCGCTACACGCTCTCGACCCAAGTCACCGGAAGCTGGACGTCGGACGGCACCCCGAGTGCGAACGCCGTCCTGGCGCCGGCCATCACGTTCGACTTCACGCGCAGCGGCCTGAACTTCGCCTACAACGTCCACCTCTACGACACGAGTCCGGAATTCGAGACACAGACCGGCTTCATCCCGCGCACGGGTGACACCGAGTGGGGCGGTCGCGTCGGCTTCGACCGGTTCGGTGGAACTGGCGCATTGGTCGAGACTTGGGGTGCGGATCTGGTTACGAACAACTTCACTCGCCGTGATCAGTTCTGGGACGGCGGTGCACCGTACGAGTACGAGATCGAGATCCACCCCAACGTCGCTTTCCGGGGGAACCACTCGGCGAACGGCATTCTCAAGTGGGGCGGTTTCCGTTTCCGGTCGGGCGACTTCGCGCGACACGAGGTCATGGATGCAGCCGGTTCTGTTCGGCCATACCCGAAGCCGCCGGACCTGACGAACATCATGGGCATCATGGTGCGGCCGAGCATCCGCTTTAACGACACGTTCAATCTCTCTGGCGTCGTGATGTTCCGGGAGATACCGCTCTTCGCCGAAGGGTCGATGGGGTGGGAGAACCGACTCGGTCCTTCCCTGAGGATCCAGCCGGGCGAGCAGCTACGCTTGGAGGCGAGCTACAACTTCGTGCGCCTCGAACGCGCGAATGACGGATCGCACTTCAGCACCGCGCACGTGCCCCGAGTACGCGCCCAGTACCAGCTCAACAAGTCGCTGCTGTTCCGTGCCATCGGACAATACGACCTGGAGCTCCGTCGACCACTCCGCCACCCGGTCACCGGGGAAACGGTCCTCATCAACGGCGAGCTCCAAGGCGAGCGTGAACGTGGGATCTTCACCGGGCAGCTCCTCGTCTCGTTCGAGCCGTCGCCCGGTACGATCTTCTTCGTCGGCTACAGCCGTGTCATGGACGGGCCGTATGGCGTCGACCTCTCGCCGAAGACGCTGCAGCAGGATGGCTTCTTCATGAAGCTCTCCTACCTCTTCCGACTGTAAGCAGCATAGAGCGCCGTGACTCGACACTCACAACGCTCGATCCTCTTCTTCTGGGCGCCACTCGCGGCGACCTGGGTCATGATGGCGTCGGAGGGTCCCTTCCTCGCCGCCATGATTGCGCGGCTGCCGGAGCCCACGTTCAACCTCGCCGCGCATGGCGTCACCTTCGCGCTGGCGATCCTCATCGAGGCGCCGGTCATCATGCTGATGAGCGCCGCGACCTCCGTCGTGAAGGATCGAACGAGCTTCCTCAAGCTACGAAACTTCTCGCGGGGGCTCTGCCTGGGCACCACCGGCGTCCTTCTGATCGTGCTGATCCCGGGCGTGTACGACCCGCTGATCGACGACCTCATGGGCGTGCCGGACCAGGTCGCGGACCTCACCTATGGAGCGCTCTGGTTCATGCTCCCATGGCCGGCAGCCATCGGCTACCGTCGTTTCCTCCAGGGCGTGCTCATCCGCTCCGGTCGCACGGGGCTCGTTGCCTACGGCACGGTCATCCGACTCGTTGCAATGGTGGTCGCCGCGCTGGTCGGCTTCTTCGTCTTGGACATTCCGGGCGCGTGGGTGGGCGCTCTTTCGCTCGCTACCGGTGTTGTCACGGAAGCGATCGCGGCACGGGTCATGGCCGGCCCCACTGTCCGCTCGATCCTGGCCGGCGAGATCGACCAACCTGGAGCGAAGGAAGTCAGCTACTGGGACATCGCGAGGTTCTATTATCCGCTCGCGCTGACTTCGCTGATCGGGCTGAGCGTCCAACCTCTCCTGACGTTCTTCATGGGTCGAAGCGTCGCGCCGGTCGAATCGCTCGCGGTCTTCCCCGTGGTCCACTCGCTCTCGTTCTTCTTCCGTTCCATGGGGCTCGCGTATCAGGACACCGCGATCGCGCTCATCGGGGAACGTTTCGAGCATTTTCCCGAGCTCAAAATCTTCGCGATCACTCTCGGGTCCGCTACTTCCTTGGGCTTGGCACTGGTCGCCTTCACCCCGCTCTCCGATGTGTACTTCATCGGCATTTCGGGCCTAACCCCCGAGCTCGCCGCGTTCGCGCTCACCCCGACACGTATCATCGTGCTCCTCCCGGCAATGTCTGTCCTCCTCTCCCTGCAGCGCGCGATTCTCGTCGAGCGGCGGACCACCCAGCACATCACGGTCGCCACTGCGATCGAAGTCGCCACGGTCGCCGTCACCTTCACGATCTTAGGCTTCGGTCTGGACCTCGTGGGCGCGACGGCCGCCTTCGCATCTTTCTTCGCCGGACGTGCGACGAGCAACGTCTACCTGGGATGGGCGTGTCGGGGCATCGTCGCCGACGCGGACTCGGCTCGGGGCTCCTGACACGCCGCCGGGCACGCATGCCCGTGCGCCCGAGGCACTAGAGCCGGCGGAGTCCCGCGAAGTCCGGACGGAGCGCGAATCCGACGCACTCAGGATCGTGCCTCCCGGCGTCGAAGACTTCGTGCATTGCCGCCGCGACGGCCTCGGCGTGATCGGGTTCGCACATGGCGATCACCCCCGAGCCCGCGCCCGACACGGTCACCGCCCACGCGCCCGCTTCCACCCCGGCCGAAATCGCGCCCATCACGCCCGGGATCAGGGGTAGGCGGTACGGCGTGTGAATCTCGTCCGCCACCCCGATGCGGATGAGCTCGGGGTTGGCCTCGGCCAGGCCTCGCACCAGCGCGACGACGCGGCCCAACGTCGACGCGGCAACCGCGTGGGGCAGCTGCCGCGGCAGTTGCCGGCGTGCCTCCTCAGTCGAGATGCGCGCCGCGGGCGCAGCGTAGGCGAACCCGACGTCCTCACTGAGCGACAGCCCCATGACCACAGGGCCTTCGAGCGTGGTCACGACGGCCCGGAGACCTCCGAACAGGCACGGCGCCACGTTGTCGGCGTGACCCTCGAGCCGGACAGCGCCTGCAAACGCTTCGTCATCGTCTCGCTCCAAGCCGAGCGCCGCAGCTCCCAAAGCGAAGCCCGCAAGCGACGCGGACGCCGACGACCCGAGGCCGCGCGCGACTGGAACCTGTGAGTGAAGCCTCAGCGTGCCCGACGCCGCCACTTGGTGTTTCGCCAGCTCCCTTTCGAGAATCGTCGCCACCAGATCCGGCTCGGCCGGGTCGATCCGAGCGAGTGTACCCTGACGGTCGAGCACGAGTGAGCCGGAGTCGTCGGGCTCGAAAGAGGCGTCCAGATATCGGTCCAGCGCGAGCCCGATCGTGTCGTACCCGGATCCGAAGTTGGACGTCGAGCACGGCACAAGAACCCTGGCGGCCCGAAGCTCGGTCATCGTCCGGACCCGCTCACGCTTCGAGCTCCTCGAGAACGGCACGTAGCGCCTCGGTCGTGGCATCGATGGTGCGCACGCGTTCTTCTCTCTCCTGGGCTGCGAGAAGGCCGGCCGGGATCGGAACCTCGCGCCCGGTCGCAGCCTCCACTGTCTCCGGGAACTTCGCAGGATGCGCTGTCGCGAGAACCACTCTCGGAACCGATGACCGCGAAGTCTGACGGGTCGCCGCCGCGTACGCTACCGCCGTATGCGGATCGACGATGTAGCCCGTACGCTCGTGCAGCGCGGCGATGCACCGAGACACCTCGTGTTCGTCTACGCTGGCGCCGCGGATTGACGCCCGCACGGCGGCGTCGTCTGCTCCGAAGATCCAGTGAATGCGCTCGAGATTGCTCGGGTTCCCGACATCCATCGCACTCGAAGTCGTGGCGATCGTCGGCCGCGCCTCGAAGGAGTCGCCCGCGAGGTAGTCGACGAAGCCGCGATTCTCGTTCGCCGCGGCGGTGAATCCCGCAGCGGGCATTCCGGCCCGTGCAGCAAGGAGCCCCGCGCAGAGATTCCCCAAGTTGCCTACGGGAACTACATACCACGCTCCTGGGTCATCTACGCCCCAACGCTCGCGCAGGTTATACGCCGCATGGATGTAGTAGAATGCCTGTGGCAGAAGGCGTGCGACGTTGATCGAATTGGCAGACGTCAAACCGTGTCGCTCGCTCAATTCTCGATTCGCGAACGAGGCCTTCGCGAGTCGCTGGCAATCGTCGAACGTGCCACGAACCGCGACGGCATGGACATCGCCGCCCAGTGTAGTCATCTGCCGGCGTTGCCGCTCGCTGATTCCCCCGCTCGGGAAGAGCGCGAGGACCCTGTAGCCGTCCATTCCATGGAAGGCGCTCGCGACCGCGCCGCCGGTGTCACCGGAAGTGGCGACCAGCACGGTCCGGCGAACCGAGGGCGTCGGGTCCAGCTCCCTCATGAGTCGCGCCATGAAACGCGCACCCACGTCTTTGAAGGCATGAGTCGGACCGTGGATCAGCTCTAGCACCCATAGGCCCTCCTCCACCTCGACGACCGGTATGGGAAAGTCCAGCGCTGCGTTCACGACCCGATCCAATACGTCCGGCGGAACCGAGGGGAACAGCGCGGGCGCACACCATCGGGCCACGTCGCGCACGTCGTCCGCTGCAGGACCTGGCTCGATAGCAGGAGGCCATGCGAGCGAAGGGGCTCGCTCGGGGACGTAGAGGCCCCCGTCAGGGGCGAGGCCTCGGAGGAGCGCGACCTCGAGGGAGGTCGCGGGGCCGCCGCGCGTCGTCGTGAAGCCGTTCATGCTAGAAATCTACGACTTCGCGGTACGCGGCGGCGGCCCGCTGGCGAACCCTACACGACTACTACTTCTTCGGAGCGGCCTCCTTCTTCGGAGCGGCCTTCTTCTTAGGAGCAGCCTTCTTCTTAGGAGCAGCCTTCTTCGCGGCGGCCTTCTTCTTTGGAGCGGCCTTCTTCGCGGCGGCCTTCTTCTTTGGAGCGGCCTTCTTCTTCGCGGCGGTCGCCTTCTTCTTCACGGTCTTCTTCGCGGCCGACGCCTTCTTGGTCGCAGCCTTCTTCGCGCCCGCAGCCTTCTTCTTCACAGTCTTCTTCGCGGCCGTCGCTTTCTTGGTCGCGGCCTTCTTCACACCTGCTGCCTTCTTCTTCACGGTCTTCTTCGCGGCCGACGCCTTCTTCGTCGCGGCCTTCTTCGCGGTGGCGGTCTTCTTCTTCACCACCTTCCTGACCTTCGACGCCGCTTTCGGAGCGGTCTTCCTCGAGGGTCGCTTCTTTGCGCCCGCTGCCTTCTTGCTCGTCACCTTGCGAGCGGTCGCCTTCTTCTTCGGCGTTGTCTTCGCCACGGGACACCTCCCATACGAGTACGTTGCTACCCGCTCCGTTTGCGGGCTCCGTAAAGGAAACTGCTTGGACCTATCTCGCGCAATGGTCTTTGTAGTAGTTACCACAACATACAGTGCATTCTGCCCTCCCTTACCACGACATCCTGGGGTACACGCAGCGTGTGCGCGACGCTCGACCTTCCCAAATCGGGTGTCGTTCTCGATACTCGTGGTGTGCTGACCCCGAGCGATTTCCTTGCCGCGCTGCGGGCGCGGGGCGCGACTCGACTGGCCGCCGTGCGCTTCAGAAACAACCGAAGCACGGTGTGGTCCCTCACGCAGCGCGGAACGGTTCTCAACGTCCACGCCGCCTTCCGCGAAGCCCCGCCCGGCCTACTGGATGCATTCGCCACGCTGGCGGCGGAAGGGGGCATTGGCTCGAGACAGTCACGTCGCGCCGCGGCCGCAATCAGCGGATGGCCACGACTCAAAGAAGCGATCGACGACGCTCGCCGAGCCCATGAGGGTCGCCGAACGGCCGGGCAGGCCGACGGCCCCTGCTGTGCCACTCCGGGGCAGCGGGCGTACGTTCTCGCACTCTACCGCTACTTCAACCACACGCGCTTCGACGGACGTCTCCCCTCCGACATCCCGGTGCGCTTGAGTCGGCGGATGACGTCGGCGCTGGGTCACATGAGACCGGGCAGCGACGACGCCGGTCAGCGGCGCGTCTCCGAGATCGCACTCAATGTCGACCTCATGCTCGAAGGCAACGGAGCCGAGCGAGCGGACACCCTACTGCACGAAATGGCGCACGCTGCGGACTACATCGAGTCCGGCCACCGCGGTCACGGATCTTCGTGGCGGGCGTGGGCCCACCGGGTGGGCTGCCGCGCAACGACCCTCCTCGACCGGCCCGTGCATTACCGCGGCCGCCGGGACCAGGCGGTCACGCGGGTCCCTCCGCTTCCTCCCGCGCTCCTCGAACTCTGACGCGGCGCGACTGAGCGTTACGCGGGCCACAGCCAGCCGAAGGCGCCGGCCGTCAGCAGTGCGTAAAGGAAACCGTCGGCCATCGAACGCAGCGTCGCGGGCCAATTCTGATGGTACCAGATCGACCGTTGCGGCATCGCCATCGCGTAGCAGGCGAAGGCAACCGTGCCAGTGAGGCGAAAGACCTCGAGGTAGTCCGCCCCGGCACCCAATGTCCGACCGGCTACGTACGCGGCGACAACGCCGACCAGCAGGGTATACGCAAACCACTGAGTCAGCTGTGGTCCCATACTCAAGACCGATCGGCCGTCGACGAACGTCGCAAACACAACCGGTCCTCGTTCGAGCTTCGCCTTGAACTCCTCCGACTGCCAGTCCTCCTTCGACGACATGTAGGGGAGGACGTAGTCGCCCGGCGGTATTTCTAGCGGTGCGAGTGCACTCAGAGCGGCGTTCTCGTCGGGCACGCGCCGGTAGTCGTTCTTGTGCCAATTCAGGACGGTGTGCAGAAGCGAGCTAACGATGAAGACGAGGACCGAGGCGAGAACGATCGGTAGCCAGAGAGACACGATCGAGATGATCATGGGGCGGCCTCAAAGTGTTAGGGACAAACGACACTGCTGAGGCTACGCCGCGGCCATGCGTGTAGCAAGCGACCCCGATGGCCGTCTCACTTGAGCCACGCCTCCGTGTACAGCAGAACCGCTCCGCTGGGGTAGGTGGACGATCCGTCGGTCGGGGTGACGAGCACGATGCGGTAGATCATGTCGAGCGGCGTCGCGTCTACGAAATCGCGCTCTAGCCGAAAACCGTTGAGGTACACGGGGAGGCAGCCACGAGCCCTCAGTGAGAAGCACGGCCCTTGACTGTCGTAGAAGACGAGGAGACCCGCCGTGTTCTCCCCACGGATGAGATCCCCGAGCGAATGAGCCCTCTCGACATGGCTCTGGATCTGCTCGAATCCGATCGGCCGAAAGCGCAACGAGGCAATGCTGATTCCGATCATGAGCCTCACTTGCCGGTCGGCTTCCGCGTCCGAGACCCGGTTCGTTTCCACCATGAAGCCGGGTAGGTTGTACGGGTCGGTACGCATGACGAGGTCGATCGGGTAAGTGCGGTCGGCGACCGTGGCGCTCAACAGCGGGGTCTCGAAGTTCTCGAAGCCGATCCGTGCCGCCTCCAGCCTGTAGACGCCCGGCTCGGGAGCCTGCACGCGGTAGAAGCCGCTCGAGTCGGCGATCGAGATCGCGAGCTGCTCTCCCGCCTCGTCGAGCAAGCGAACCAGCGCCGTGGGAATCGGCAGGTCGTCCTCCGCCTGAAGAACGCGCCCCTGAAAGGTCTGTGCGACGGCGCTCGCCGGTATCGCCGCGCCCAGCAACGCGAACACCAGCGTTAGATACGTTGCAGACCCTCGGATCACGAGCCACCTCTCCTCGACCTAAAGGTCACGAGGACCACCTCCCTGGGCCGGACCTTACGCGCTCAGGGACTCCCTCGCAGTGCTCACCACGTTCTCGACGGTGAAGCCGTACTTCTCGAAGAGAACCTCCGCCGGCGCCGACGCGCCGAAATGGTCGAGCGCCACCGAGCCGCCCGCCGACCCCACCCAGCGGTGCCAGCCGAAGCTGCTCGCAGCCTCCACGGAGACGCGCGCAGTGACGCTCGGAGGCAGGACTTCGTCCCGATAGCTCTGGCTCTGCTGCGCGAACAGGTACCAGCTCGGCATGCTCACGACCCTCGTCGCCGTGCCGCTGGCCTCGAGCGCTTCCGCCGCGTGGACGGCCAGGCTCAACTCCGAGCCGCTCGCCAGCAGGATCACGTCGGGCCTTCCCGACGATGCTTCGACGAGGACGTACGCGCCTCGCCGCAGACCCTCTGCGCTGACCTCTCGCGGCAGGAGAGGAACCGTCTGTCGGCTCAGCGCGAGGAACGACGGTCCGTTGGTGCGCTCCATCGCCACACGCCACGCCATCTCGGTCTCCGGTCCGTCGCCGGGGCGAAGATCCATGACGTTCGGAATTGCCCTCAACGCCGCGAGTTGCTCGACAGGTTGATGCGTCGGGCCGTCTTCGCCGAGCCCGATGGAATCGTGACTGAACACGTAGACGACAGGTTGACCCATGAGCCCCGCCAGCCGGATCGCAGGCCGCATGTAATCCGAAAATATTAGGAAGGTGCCCCCGTATGGTCGGAGACCACCGTGCAGCGTCATCCCGTTCATGATCGAGCCCATGGCGTGCTCTCGCACGCCGTAGTGCACGATGCGCCCCCCGGGTGTTTCAGCAAGCAGGCTGTCTGCACCATCGATGTCGGTCTTGTTCGATCCGGCCAGGTCCGCCGAGCCACCGATCAGCTCGGGAATGCCGGCAGCGAGACCTTGGATGACCTTACCCGACCAGGCCCGCGTGGCGGCGGGTTCGGTGACGGCGGCCAGGTCGGGAACTTCCGCGTCCCATCCGTCCGGTAGGGCGCCGTCCATCATTCGAACGTACTCGGCTGCGAGCGCTGGGTACTCGGTGCGGTAGGTCGCGAAGCGGGCTTCCCATCCCTCCTGTGTCCGCTCCCCCTTGGCCACCGTCTGGCGCCAGTGGTCGAGTGCCTCATCATCAACATAGAAGGGATCGAGCGACGGGTAGCCGAGGTTCCTCTTCGTTGCCTCGATTTCGCCGGCTCCCAGAGGCGCCCCGTGGGCCGACGCGCTCCCGGCCTTTCCGGGTGACCCGAAGGCGATCGTGGTGCGCAGGACGATGAGGGTGGGGCGTTCCGTCTCCTCCTTGGCCTCCCGAAGCGCGAGGTCGATCGACTCGAGATCGTTGCCATCGTGCACGTGCACCACGTGCCAGCCGTAACCCTCGAAGCGCTTCGCCTGGTCGGTCGACGTAGAGAGGTCCGTGCTGCCTTCGATCGTGATCCGATTGTCGTCGAAGATCCAAATGAGCTTCCCCAGCCTCTGGTGCCCCGCGATGGCGGCGGCCTCGTGCGACACCCCTTCCATGACGTCGCCGTCGGAGCAGAATGTGTACGTGAAGTGGTTCACGACCTCATGGCCCGGTCGATTGAAGCGGTGCGCGAGCCAGCGCTCCGCCAGCGCGAAGCCGACGGAGTTGGCGACGCCTTGTCCGAGCGGGCCCGTCGTCGTTTCCACCCCCGGCACGTGGCCTTGCTCCGGGTGACCCGCGGTGGGCGATCCCCACTGTCGGAAGTTCTCGATGTCCTCTCTCGAGACTTCGTACCCGCTCAAATACAGCAAAGAATACATGAGCATCGAGGCGTGACCGACGGAGAGGATGAACCGGTCGCGGTCGAGCCACGCTGGATCCTTCGGGTTGTGCCTCAGGTGGCGGTGAAAGAGAACGTACCCTACGGGCGCGAGCGCCATCGGCGTGCCGGGGTGGCCCGAGTTGGCCTTCTGCACGGCATCCATCGACAACACCCGGATCGCGTCGATCGCCAGCTGCTCGGTGCTGCTCACCTGCTCGGTCGTGCTCATCGGCCAATCCCGATTCGAAGACTCACCCGTCGCGCTCCCTCACCCCACCACGAAGTTGACGAGCCGACCGGGCACATGAATGACCCGACGCTCGTCCTTGCCATCAAGGTGCCGCTCCACGTTCTCCTCCGAGCGCGCCGCTGTGATCACCTGATCTTCGGATGCGTCTGCGGCCACGGAGATCGTGGCTCTCAATTTGCCGTTCACCTGTACCGCGATCTCGACTGTGAGCTCGGTCGCCTTCTCCTCGTCGTACACGGGCCAGTGCGCGCCGTCGAAGAGGCCCCCCTCGTGACCCAGGCGCTCCCACAATTCCTCGGCCATGTGAGGCGCGAACGGAGCTACCATGACCACCAATGGCTCGACCTCGGCCCGAACTGCGTCCCTCCCACCGGCACGCACGACGTTGAGACATTCCATCATGGCGGCGATGGCGGTGTTGTAGCTCAGCTGCGGCACCTGCTCCGTGACCTGCCGGATGGTCTGGTGGACTTTCCGTTCAACATCGGGATCGGGCGTACCATCATCAGCCGAGACCACGGTGTCCCAGAGGCGGTGCAGAAAGCCAAAGGGCCCCTGGATACCCTGTGGACGATAGTCTCCTCCCTCCTCGTACGGCCCCAAGAACATGAGATACATGCGGAAGCTGTCCGCCCCGAACTCGGCGATGATGGGGTCCGGGACGATCACGTTGCCCTTGCTCTTCGACATCTTGGCGCCGTCGGCGATGATGAGGCCGTGCGCCCGAAAGACGGTGTACGGCTCCTCGAAATCGAGGTGGCCCAGGTCCTTCAGCACCATGGTGAGGAAGCGCGAGTACAACAGGTGCAGCACCGCGTGCTCGTTGCCGCCGATGTACGTGTCCACCGGGAGCCACCGCTTGGTGATCTCGGTGTCGAACGGTCGATCGTCGAAGTCTGTCGACGGGTAGCGCAAGAAGTACCAGCCCGAGTCCAGGAAGGTGTCTGACACGTCCGTCTCCCGCCGGGCATCCTCTCCACACTCGGGGCATGTGGTTTCGTACCACGAGGCGACCCGTGCCAGCGGGCTGACACCCGAGTCGTCGGGCTTGAAGTCCTCGACTCGGGGCAACACCACGGGCAGATCCGATTCTGGTACGGCAACCGGGCCGCACACGTCGCAATGAATGATGGGGATGGGGGGACCCCAGTAGCGCTGCCGGGAAATGCACCAGTCATGCAGCCGGAAGTTGACCTTCGCCTCTCCCCAGCCGCCGTCTTGGGCCCAGGCCGTCACCGCATCGACGGATTCCGAGACGTCGGTCCCGTCGAAGTCACCGGAATTCACTAGGCGACCCGGGCCCAGGTAGGCCTCTTCCAGCGGCGCGTCGGCGGCATCGTCGGGCCCGGCGACGACGCGCACGATGGGCAGGTCGAACTGCTCTGCGAACTCGAAGTCGCGCGTGTCGTGCCCCGGCACCGCCATGATGGCGCCGGTCCCGTAGTCCATCAGTACGTAGTCGGCGATCCATATGGGGATCCGCTCCCCTGTGGCGGGATTGCGACAGAATCCTCCCGTTGGGACGCCGCTCTTCGTCTTGTCCACCTTCTGACGCGCGACGAGGTCCCTCTTGGAGGCCTTGTCGATGTAGGCGTACACAGGCGCCCGCAAGCCGTCGTCCGTGACCTGGTCCACCATCGGATGTTCGGGCGACAGCACCATATAGGTGGCGCCGAAGACGGTGTCGGGGCGCGTGGTGTACACCTCGATGCTGGCGCCCGTCTCTTCGCCGTCACGACCCAACACGGGGAAGTGCAACTGCGCGCCCGTGCTCCGGCCGATCCAGTTCGACTGTGCCTTCATCGTCGTCTGCGACCAGTCGATGTCGTCGAGATTGTCCAGTAGGCGCTGCGCGTAGTCGGTGATCCGGAAGAACCACTGTGCGATGCGTCGCTGCTCGACGGGCGTGCCGCACCGCTCGCACTCGCCCCCGATGACCTGCTCGTTGGCCAGCACGGTCATGCACGAAGGGCACCAATTGACGGGCGCCTCCTTGCGCTCGGCCAGCCCCGCGTTGAACAGCTGCAGGAAGACCCATTGCGTCCACTTGTAGTAGGCCGGGTCGGTGGTGTCGACGCTGTGATCCCAGTCGAACATCCCCCCGATCCGCTTCAGCTGGCGCTTGAAGTTCTTCACGTTCGACGGGATCAAATCCATCGGGTGCGTGCCCTGCTTCAGGGCGAAGTTCTCCGAGTGGATTCCGAAGGCGTCGAAGCCCATCGGCTCGAAGACCGTCTTGCCGCGGAGACGTTGATAACGCCCGTGGACGTCGGCTCCCGTGAACGCGTAGATGTTGCCTACATGAAGTCCCTCGGCGGAGGGATAGGGGAACATCATGAGGTTGTAGAACGGATCCTCGGCGCTCTCCAAATCCTCACGCGTGAAGGTATTGGTGCCGCGCTCCTCCCAGAGACGCTGCCACTTCTCTTCAACGGTTGACGGGTCGTACCCGTCCTTGTCTTCGTTGGCCATCGTCGGCTATCGGTCGTGAATCCCGCAGAGCACCCCACGGGTGAGGGTGAGCGCCGAAAGCGCACGACCGCTCGGGAAAGTCGCAAAGCTACATGGGCCTTCTGGCCACCCCAAGGGGGGCGGCTGCTCCAGCGACGGGGTGAACGCCGAGTCGACCCGGGCTCCCCGCCGTGCTAAAGCTGCGTAAGTCGGATGGTCAGCGTAGCGGACTCCGGACCACTTCCGAAGTCGAAGGTCGCTGACTGGTCGACCATGGTCAGCTGCGATTCGCCGCGGGTGAACGTGAAGACCGAGTTCTCGAAGGTGAACGTGCCCGCTTCCACGTCGACGTCTCCCGTGAAGTTCTGCGACGAGCCCATACCGTCGTTGAACAACACGCTTGCCCGTCGAGTTCCGTCACCGCGGTAGTCCACGGTCATGCTCATCGAAGCCCCGTCACGCTGTATGATGTCGACGACCTGCCCCGTTGCGCTCCGGTACTCGTACGAGGACGCGACCCACAGGCCGCTCAGATCGACACCCAGGCCCGCATCACCGCATGCTCCGGCCCCCAGACATATGGCGAGAGCCACCACTCGTTTCGTCGTGTTCATTCCTCGATACTCCCCGTGATCCGCTTCCCCTGGATGATAAGCTATCTTCCGCGACCATGTCGAATTCGAAAAAGAAGATCTCGGGCTCGAGCCTACGCAACGCGTTCGAGGAAATCATCTGGCCGCGCAAGAAGCTCCTCGCGCTTGGGCTTGTCCTCATCCTTCTCAACCGGCTCGCCGGCCTCGTCCTGCCGGCCTCGACCAAGTACCTCATCGACGACGTCATCGCGAATTCGAACGTTCCGATGCTCTACACGATCCTCGGGCTCGTGGGTGCCGCCGTCACCGTTTCCGCCGCGACCTCGTACGCGCTCACCATGCTCCTCAGCGTGGAGGCGCAGAACCTCATCGCGAACCTGCGGGCACAGGTACAGGCGCACGTCTTACAACTGCCCGTTCACATCTTCGACAACACGAAGTCGGGTGAGCTGGTGTCCCGCATCATGGACGACGTCGAGGGCGTCCGGAATCTGGTCGGCACCGGACTGGTGCAGCTCGTCGGCGGAACCATCACCGCGGTCGTCGCCTTCACCTTCTTGGTCCGTATCGATCCGGTCATGACCGGTCTCGCCCTCGTGCCGCTGGCGGCGTTCGCCTTCGTGTCGACGCGGGCCTTTCAGACACTGCGCCCGGCGTTCCGAGAGCGGGGCAAGATCCGGGCGGAAGTCACGGGTCGACTGCAGGAGTCGCTGGGCGGCATTCGCATCATCAAGGGTTTCCACGCCGTCGAAAAGGAAAGCGAGATCTTCCACGATGGCGTGATGCGCATCTTCGACAACGTGAAGACCACGCTGACGACGTCCAGCTTGGTCACGAGCCTCGGCTCGTTCTTCATGGGCCTCGCGAGCGTTCTCATCATGGGATACGGAGGATGGCTCATTCTCCAGGGTGGACTCACGGTCGGGGAGCTCTTCTCCTTCACCCTCTTCCTCGGCTTCCTGATCGCGCCAGTCGTGCAGATGGCGAACATCGGGACCCAGATGACGGAGGCGTTCGCGGGGCTCGACCGGACCGCGGAGCTGCTCTCGTGGCCCCAGGAGGACGACGACCCGGACCGTACCGTCGAGATGCCCACGATCACCGGACACGTCGAGTTCCAGGACGTGCACTTCGCGTACGAGGAGGACAAGCCGGTACTCAAGGGAGTCTCTTTCGAGGCGAGCCCCGGCATGGTCGTCGCCCTCGTGGGAAGCAGCGGGTCCGGCAAATCCACCATGGCCGGCCTCGCTGCGAGCTTCCTAACCCCGGACACGGGGCGGGTCGTCGTGGACGGCGTCGACCTCCGTACGGTCCTGCTCGCCAGCTACCGCAAGCAGCTCGGGCTCGTGTTCCAGGACGACTTCCTCTTCGACGGGACGATTCGCGAGAACCTTCGCTTTGCACGCCCGACGGCGGAGGACGGCGAGATCGTCGAGGCCGCCGAGAAGGCGTATGTCATGGAGTTCGCAGATCGGTTCCCGGAGGGCCTCGACACGATCATCGGGGAGCGGGGCGTGAAGCTGTCCGGAGGACAACGCCAGCGTGTCACGATCGCTCGGGCGCTCTTGGCCGACCCGCGCATCCTGCTCTTGGACGAGGCGACATCGAGTCTGGATACGGAGAGCGAAGCGCTCATCCAGAGAAGCCTCAACGACCTCCTATCGGGCCGAACGACCATCGTGATCGCGCACCGCCTCTCAACGATCCAGCGGGCTGACCTGATTCTGGTGATCGAGGGCGGCCGCATCGTCGAGCGAGGTCGCCACGACGACCTGATGGCACTCGAAGGCCGCTACCACCAGCTCTACACGGTGCAGGCCCGGATCTAGTCGGGGCTCGACCTGCTCGGGAAGTGCGGGCTCAGACCAGCCCTACCTGCACCGAACGTCCATCAGCCGCAGGTTCGTCGGGATCGTGACGTCCAGACGAGCGCCGGGCTCGACACGTGCCGTCCGGGTGGAGCACCGATCGCCGAGCGTGAGGTCGAACTCGAGACGTACGTCCGAGATCCGGTCGAGCCGGGTGCGGAAGATCTTCGTCTCGGTGCTGCGTACGGTACCGAGGCTCTCGCGCCGGCCGTCGGTCCAGATCCAAAACCGTGCGTCCTGCATGCGTTGATTCCGGATCGTGATGGTCAGGCCCGGCGCCGAATCCCCCCGAAAGGACGGCGTGCGGTTCGCGGGCGCGGAGCCACATGCGCTCGTGCCCACCAGCGCGGCGACCACGATCATCATCCAGGCGCCGCGTCGTTTCGTGCTTTTCACCGTTCGCTCCCGATCTCGTTCCATCGGGGCGAGACAGCGACCCGATCTTTCCCTGCGACACCTGAAACCGTCGCACGGTTCCGGGCGACCGTCACGATCGCGCCGGTGGGTCGGGAGAACGCGCCGACAAGTCGGGGGCGTTTCCATCGTCACAAAGAACGAACGGGCGGGAGGCCTCGAAGGCCTCCCGCCCGCATGCCTCCACCGCGAGGTGTGGCTCTGGATCAGCCTCCGCCGAAGAGAATGCCGCCCTTGATCACGATCGGGTCGTTATCGAAGTCCGGCAGCGCGGCGATATCCTCGTTGAACTCGAAGTTCGCCTCCAGGAAGAGGGACAGCATGAAGTCGAGCTGGACACCGAGACCCACCACTGGGCCGTTCTGCGTGTCTCCTTCACCGCCGCGCAGCTGCCAACCGGCGAGCACGTACGGCTTCACCATCGGAAGCGGGATCCGAAGCTGGGCGGCGGCGGTGCCGGTCCAATAGCTGACGTCGCCTTCAGGGAAGTAGTACGTCCCGGAAACGAAACCGCCGATCGGCAGAAGAGGCGGATCGACCATCGCGCGACCGCCGAGCCCGAACGTGCCGTCGAGAGCGGACGCTTCGGACACACCCGTCGCCATGGCGAGCTGGGCGCCGAATTTCAGCTGCGCGTCGGCGGGGGTTGCGAACACTGCGAGCGCGAAGGCCGCGCTGAGCACAAACATGAAACGGCGCATGGTACTTGTCCCTGCGAAAGAAAACATATGTTTCTAAGAAAGGAATGGGGAAACTCTTCCTGACGCAACGAAAAAGTTTCCCACCTTCCCCAGCCCTCATTTATCGAGGGAGCCCCCAAGGGGCGGCCTTCCACCCATTCGGATCGGCCGGCCGCGCAGGGAAAGAGCAAGTCGCGGGCCACCGATCGGCGCTGAACCGCGTCGGTGATTTTTTGGGAAAAACCGGCGGCCTCGCAGGTGAATGGTGGCGGAGCGACCTCAGACTCTCAGGAGCGGCGGCACGCCGATTCGGGTCACCGCGTCACCCCACACCGCTTCCGCCGCAAGCGCCACACCCAGCAGAGCTTCGTCCTCTCCCCCACGCGCGACCAGCTGAAGGCCGACGGGCATCCCGTTGGGGTCGAGCCCAACCGGGACGGAGATCGCGCACATGCCCAGCATGTTGACCGGGCACGTCGGCTGGAGCGTGGACTTGTTCACGACCTTGTAGCGACTCAGGTCGTCCCGCACTTCGGCCACGGTCGGCGCACTGATCAGATTCGCCGGCAGCACGAGGACGTCGGCGTCGTCGAAGAGGGTATCGCCGAGAGCGACCATCCGTCGGTGCTTCGACAGCGCGGCCCGGTACTCGCGGCCGTCCAGCGGGAGCGGCCCTTCGATGCGGGCTCCGACCGTGGGGTGTAGCCGATCGATCCAATCCGGCAGATGCTCAAGCAGCCACGCGTGAATCTCGGCCTTCCCGATCCCTCCCGACATGTAATGGTCGTACGCGTCGTCGATCATGGTCCCGACCGAGCGCTCGACCACCGCGCCGGCGCCTTCGAGCTCCTCGAGCGCGCCGGTCAGGACGTCCGCGATGTCCGGCTCGCAGCCCTCCCAGAGGCAGCACTCCGGAAGACGAATCCGGAGCCCCTCCGTCGACGTCGCCTCCAATGTCTCGAGCAACGGCCGTGGGTCGCCCCACTTCGGATCCACGCAGCCGAAGAAGTAGATGCTGTCCTCAACCGTTCGGGTGAGGGCGCCGAGCGTGTCGAACGTGCTGCTCAGTTGGGTGACGCCATCGGTCGGGAGACGCCCCTTGGTCGTCTTGTGGCCAACGACACCGGTGAATGCCGCCGGGATCCGAATCGAGCCACCGGTATCGGACCCGAGCGCCAGCATGGCAGACCCCTCCCACAGGCTCACACCCGCGCCGCAAGAGGAACCACCCGGAATCCTCGCTACGTCGGCGTCCCAGGGGTTGTGAGGCGTGCCCCAATGCGGGTTCATCCCCACGCCCCCGTACGCGAACTCCACCGTATGGGTCTTGCCGACAATGACGGCACCGGAGCTGCGGAGTCGCTCGACCAGCCATCCGTCCCTCGACCAGGTCGAGTCGGGAAGCCGATGGGCCGAGCCCGCGTACGTCGGCATGCCCTCGACCCCGTAGATGTCCTTCACCGAAACGGGAATTCCACAAAGGGGCGGTGCCCCGTCGCCCTTGGCCAGGAGCTGGTCCGCCGCGCGCGCCGCGGCCATCGCCGCATCCGCGTCGAAGTGCTTGTAGGCGTGCATCCGCTCGCCGAGCCGCTCATGCCGTTCGAGCGCAGCCCGCGTGAGCTCGACCGCCGAAACCTCTCGGGCGTGTAGCGCGGCGGCCGTCTCCGCTAAAGAGCCCGCGAGCGGTGCGGGTGCCGGCCAGCTCATCCGGAGATGATTCCTGAAGGCGTCAGCGATAGTTCCCGAACATCAACTCGACCCCGTAGTCCTTCGGTTTCAAGAAGGCAATGACCTCCTGAAGCTCGTCCCGCGAGGGCGACGTGACCCGAAGCTCATCGCCCTGAATCTGGACCTGGACCTTCTTGAGGCCGCTGTCGCGGATGTCCTTGCTGATCTTCTTGGCCGTCTCTTGGTCGATGCCCGACTTGAAGCCGAACGTCACGCGCGCGCGACCGAGCGAGCCCACCTCGATCTTGCTCTCGTAGATATTCTTTAGCGGCACGTTCCGCCTGGCGAGCTTTTCGCGGAAGACGTTCATGAGCTGCGTGAGCCGAAACTCGTCGTCGGCCTCCAGCTTCACCGCGCCGGCGCCTCGATCCAGTTCGAGCGAGCAGTCCGTGCCCTTGAAGTCGTATCGGGTCTGCGTCTCGCGAATCGCTTGGTTCACGGCGTTGTCGACCTCCTGAAAGTCGACGCTCGTGGATATGTCGAAGGATTGCTTTTTTGCCATATGCGCGCTGCCTCAGCCGATCGGGCGCTTCTTGGTGAGTCGGTCCTTCTGCTCAATGTAGGGAACGCCGGCCCGGATCCAGTCCGGCGCCGGCTCGCCCTTCAGGTAATGCCCGAACCACTGCATGATCCGCTGCTGGTAGTCCTTTTGGTTGGGCTCGCGCGCGAGACCGTGGTTCTCACCGTCGTAGCTGAGCATGACCATCTGCTTCCCGAGGCGACGGGCCGCGTTGTAGAACTCCACGCCCTGGTTGTATTCGACCGCGCCATCGTTCGTCCCGAACATCATCAGCAGCGGGGTCTCCATGTTCTGAATGTTGTGGAGCGGCGAGTTCGCCTCGTACGACGCGTAATCCTCCCACCACGGCACCTGCATGCGGCCCTGGCTGATCTCGAAAATCCGTGCGTCGGTGCCGCCGCTGTTCCAGTAGAACGAGAGGTACATGCTCATGAGATTCGTCAGCGGCGCGCCCGCGACCGCTGCGGCGAAAAGGTCGTCCTGGGTCACGAAGTACGTGGTCTGATAGCCACCCCACGAGTGGCCGATGAGGCCGATCCGCTCTTCGTCGATCGGAGCAGTGTCGAGCGCTACGGCGACCGCGGGCCTCAGCGTCTCCACGTTTGATTGACCGGGACGCCGGTCCCGATACACGATGTCCGGCCGAAGAACGAAGTAGCCGTTATGGCTCCAGATCTGCTGGTTGTAGTACTGGGTCGGGTCCGGGATCTGGTACTGGTGGATCCCCTGCGAGAGAAGCTCGTAGTGATACACGATCATCGGGTATTCCCGACTCGGATCGTAGCCCGCGGGATACGTCAGCACACCCTGCAGACGACGGCCCCACTCGTTCTCGTAGTCGATGAGCTCCGTGCGTCCCCAGGCGTAGTCGCCCTGGAAGGGGTTCGTCTCGCTGACCTGGCGTGGATCGTCCAAGTCGGGCCCGGCCACGAAGTAGTCCGGTGAGTCGTCGAAGGACTCCATGCGGAAGACGAAGACGTCGGCGTCCTCGGCCTTTTGCAGCTGCCCGAAGAACCCGCCGAACGACTTGTCGTCCCAAAGGAGGACCTCGGGGTCGTCGCCGGGCTCGGCTGCGGCGTAGCCCGCCTTCTTCGTCCACTCGCCGTATACACTGTAATAGAGTCGCTCGCCGGCCCCGAAGCCGTCGTCCTCTGCATCCAGGTCCATCGGGACCACTCGATACCTGATCTGGTCGGGAGCGCCGTTCGTCAGACGTCTCGCGCCCGATCCGTCCAGGCGGATCTCCCACACGTCCCATTGATCGTTGATGAGGACGGCCCGGTCTTCTTCGAACCAGCCGCCGGTCCCGAACGCCGGCATCTGCTCTCGAGTCGGTGTGACGTCGAAGTTCACGAACGTGCTGGGCACGCCCTCGGTGAGGTTCCGGGTCGCTCCACCGCGTAGATCGTGCGCGTACCAGTCCTCACCTTCGAACCAGAGCACGTACCGGCCTCCAGGGCTCGATCCCGCCAAACTCTCGACCCGGTCCTCGATGAGCGTCTTCGCTCCGGTCTCGATGTCGATCGCGTACATGTCCGCGAACTGCTGGCGGAACATCGCGTGCTCGTCGTACGGCGTCTCGTCCGCCCCGACTGCGAACCCCGCCTCTCCGATCCGGAACGTGTTCTCGGTGAGCTCGTCGCCGAGCTGCACGAAGCCCCCGCCCTCCGGACGCCAAGCGGCCAGGTAGTTCTCCTGCCGGAGTCGGTTCTCGCGCACACGCTGCTGTGGAACAGGATCGACGTCGAGCGTGTGCCAGATCTCGACGCCCGGGGTGTCGTCATCGTCCTCGTCATCCGCGTCGCAGTCCGTGCCCTCGCCCTCGGTTGGTTCCCCGCCCTCCGGCTCGCCCTCATCGCCCGCGGCCGAGTCCGCACAGGGGTCGGGCGGTGCGGGGCGCCGCTCCTGGATCCCAACGAAGACGGTCGATCCATCGTCGGACCACTCCGGGCTCCGAAACTCGACGATGCGCATGGATGCAGGAAAGGCGCTGTTGTCCGCGTCGAGCACGAACTTCCTCGGCTGTTGCGCCTCGAGACCCTTCCACGCCATCGCCACATGCGCGGTGTCCTCGAACGCCGCATCGATCTGGGTCTTGTACACGACGAGGTCGTCCGCGTCGTCGCGCCACGTCAGCTCCCGGTAGATCGCCTCGTCGGTGTCGAGCGAGCGGATCCGTCCGTCGTTTGGGTCGTAGACGGTGACGCCGTTCCCGACCTGGCCGTCCGCGTCGGTTGCCAGCGCCAGCAGCGAGCCTTCGTCCTGCCACGCCATCTCGGAGATGTTGCCGAAGAGCATGTCCGTGCCCGTCGCAAGATCGTGGACAACGACGTCTACACCCTCGCTCTCCTTGTCCTCCGGCTTGTAACGGCGGAGCGCGATGTAGCGACCATCCGGAGAGAAAGAGAAACCGGCGATCTGGTCACGCGTCGTCTGCTCGCCCGACGCGAGGTTCAACAGGCCGAGCTTGTTGCGCACCGGCCGATCAGCGCGTCGAGCAGCTTCTCGCTCGGCCTCGGAGACCCCGATCGAATACGCCACCCAGCGGTTGTCGTCACTGAACGACGCGCCTGCGCCGTACGCCACGACGACGACGCTGTCGGACCTCGTGCTGTGGATCCGAAGCTCGTTCTCGTCGTTGACCCGACTGATCTGCACCGCGAGCCACGCGCCGTCGGACGAAAGCGTCGCGCCGCCGAGTCTCTCCCACTGACCGTAGTCGGCCTCGGTGAGTGTGGGACGCTGCTGGGCAGCGAGTGGCGCCCCCGATAGCAGCAGTGGAGCCGCAGCCAACAACGCCGCGACCATGGCTCGACCGAAACGACCCCAGTCCATCTCCATCTCCATTCTCCTCGTGTCCTCTGCGTATACAGTCGCTCGACCGTGCGAGCGCCCCCTCCTGCTCACCGAACGACCCGCTGCTCGAGCTCGTGGAAGAAATTCTGCACCACGATGAGCTTGCTGCGGCCATCCCCCTCGGCGCCTCCGATCTGGAGCATCATGAAGCGCTGGTCATCCGGTCCGACGTCCCAGCTGGCGTAGTTTGGCTGCCCGTTCAGGAACCGCTCGGCCATCGAAAAGAGCGTTCGTCGCTCGCCGACCCGAAAGCCCGCCTCCGTCTGCACCTGGGCCGCGACCAGCTCGCCGTTTCCGTTGATGAAGAAGAGCTCGCCCTCGGAATGGGCCCACTTCGGGTTGATGCCGCCGTTCGTCGAGACCTGCCACTTCCCGTCCTGCGCGTTAGGGAACGGACGCACATAGACCTCGTCCCGTCCCGTTTCGGTCGATTCGTACGCGATCCACGCCCCGCTGGGCGAAAGCGCGAGCGCCTTTTCGTCGTACGACTCGGCCGCGACCGGGAAGGTTTCGTCCTCGCCCGCACGAAGGCCCACGATATCCCGGACGCCGACAGATCCGCTCAGCCCCCCGAGGCGGAGTGCGAACACGCTCTCATCCGGCGTCAGCCTCGCCTCCAGAATCGACGCTTCGAAGTCGAGCACCAGCTCCGGAACACCTGTGCCATCCGACGGCTGCTGCCAAAGGTCGTAGTGACTGCCCCCTTCCGAGCCCCGGTCGGACGTATAGAGGATCCTCAGCGCATCGGCCGACCATCGGGGACGACGGTCGACTCCGTCGTCGAAGGTCAAACGAGAGAGCGGTCCGTCGTCCAGCTCCTTGACCCATATGTCCTCGCCGGACTCGGTATTGATCTTCACCGCGAGTCTGGAGCCATCGGGGGACAGTGCGAGCGCCGCTTCCGGAAGACCCGGGTCGAACTCCCAGTCCGGATCGACCGGGGTCAGGTCTCCATCGCGGTCGACCCAGACGGCGCGCCCCAGTCCGCTGGTGGTCTGCCCCGACATGTACACGAGCGTCCCGTCGCCCGCGATCGCCAGGTCGGCCGATCCGAAGCCCCCCACCGCGAGGCCCTCGGTAAGCGCCACCGGTGGGCCCGTGACCTCGACCGAGCGAGCATCGAAGGGGACCGCCAGAAGGAGGCCGTCGGCGCTGATGTACAGGAGGTGGCCGCTCGGCGAATAGCGTGCGAAGACACCGGCGAGGAGAATCTCGGTCTCTCCCGTCTCTAGATCGATGCTGGCGATTCGATAAGCGTTGGCGTCTGAGACCGGGTTGTATGCGATGGTGGTGATGGCGTGCCGACTCCCAGGCAGAATATCGTACCAAGCGTGGAAGCTCTCCGCGGTCACGGAATCGAGCTGCGAGATCTCTTCGAGCGGACCACCGCTCGCGGGTACCCGGCCCATCACGTTGCTCGCCAGATCGTAGTAGAGATACTCGTCGTCGCCCCAAGCGAGCGAGTTCCCGGAGACGACGGAGTCGGCCACCGTGATCGGCGGCTCGCCCGCGAACGACACGACTCGGATGACCATCGGGGGACCGGTGATGAACGCGATCCGGCCGCCATCCGGAGAGAAGACGGGAGAGAATGCGTCTTGCGTGCCTCCCAGAGGGGTCGGCTCCAACTGATCGCGATTCCGAAGCCAGAGTTGGCTCCGACCGACGCCGCCCTCCGTCGAGGGACCCACGTAGACAATGGACTCTCCGTCCGGAGACGCCGCTACGTTCGCACCGTAGGCCAACGTCGGGTCATGCCCCTCGGGCAACTGTACCGCGTACCGCGTAACTGGCAGCTCCTCTCCTCCGGACGACGCCGCCCACCCGGCCACACCCGCGAAGAGCAGGGCGACGACCGACGCCGCGATCGCGATGCCTTTCCAAGGACCCGCGGGAACGACCGCACCCTCGACGGCTCCATGCCGGAAGCCCACATCCTGGAGCGCCTTGGCGAACTCGTCCGCGGTCGCGAAACGGTCTGCCGAGATCTTCTCGAGCCCCTTCCGGACTGCGGCGTCGACGTTCACCGGAACAGAGGGGCGGTGGCGTGTGACGGGCGTGTACTCGCCGGAGATGATGCGCCCGAGAACCGCTTGCGCGGTTTGCCCGGGAAAAGGCGGCTCTCCCACGAGCATTTCGTAAAGGACGCAGGTGAGTGCGTAGATGTCACTCTGTGGGCCGACGTGTTGGTCACCGGTGGCCTGCTCGGGACTCATGTAGTACGGCGTGCCTACGCTCAGTCCCGTCTCGGTGAGTCGGGCACCCCCCGCCGAACCCACCGCGAGCGCGATTCCGAAGTCCGCGATGATCGGTTGCCCGTCTTGCAGCAGGATGTTGGCCGGTTTGATGTCCCGGTGGATCACGCCCTTGCGATGCGCGTGGTCGAGCGCACCCGCGAGTGACACCGAGATGCCGACCGCCTCGTGAACAGGAAGCTGCCGTTCGCGTTGGAGCCGATCCCGTAGCGTCTCGCCGTCGATGTACGGCATGACGTAGAACAGGAAGCTGTCCGCCTCTCCCGAGTCGAAGAGCGGTAGGATGTGCGGGTGCTGGAGGTTGGCGGTCGTCTCGATCTCGGTCAGGAAACGATCCGCCCCCACGACGGCCGCCAGCTCCGGTTTGAGGACCTTGAGCGCGACCTTGCGGTTGTGCTTCACGTCCTGCGCCAGGTAAACCGTGGCCATGCCGCCTTCGCCGAGCTCGCGCTCGATCTCATAGCGACCCTGAAGCGCGGCGTTGAGTCGGGCGATCACGTCACTCATGAAACGCTCCCCGCGACACGGGAGCCCGAGGTCCAATTCCGCGGGGTACTCGAGGAGGTGAAGGAGGGGGGCTGGGAACGGATCATGTGCCTGTTGATCGAGGGATGCACGGCCGATCGCCGTGGACAGAAACCTGCTCGGTTCCGCGCCTTGGCGCGACTCCGACCGTCAGCCGATGATGCGCCGGAACTCGGGGTCTTGAAAGAGGGAGCGGAAGTTCGCGTCCCGCGGCAGCGTGGTCCGACGTCCCGGGTTCAGCTCGACGGCCCTCCTCAGTGACGCCAGCGCCTCTCCCCTCTGTCCCATTCGTAGCTGAACGGCGGCGAGCGCAACCCAGGCGTTGTCGTTCTCCGGTGACGTGTCCCGGGCGGCCGAGGCGAGCTCCAGCGCGCTCTCGAGGTCGTCCGCGTCGACGAACGCTCCAACCTCGCGCAGCAGCTCGCCGGAACGCTGCAGCTCGAGGATACGGCGCAGCTCTGCGAGCGGCTTCCGATGGTCGTCCACGCGGATGTCGACGACCCGGTCGCTGAAGCCATCTCGAACGCGCGGCGCGACCACCAGCAGCGCACCCGATTGCATGCCTCGCGCGTCGCCGCCAGCCGCCTGAGCGGCGTCGAGCGCGTCCATGAGCCGTTCGGCGAGCGGACCCGACGAGGACTCGAAGGACGCGACCATCGCATCCACGACCTCGGGCCCGACGAGGATGTTTCCTTGTGCACAGAAATCGGCGCCGCAACGGTGTCCTTTCCAGTCGCTCGCCCCCGAGCCCGTCCAAGCGGCCGTTCGGCCCTCGATATCGATGACGGCATTCTGGCGGCGATCGCGTCCCTCGTCGCCGCGAACCAGTTGATCGAGCGCTTCCTCGGGCGTGTAACCGCGCTCGATGAGCTCGATCGACATCGGACCGTACATCGGATTGGCCGACGCCTGATGGGCGACGATCGCCACCCCACCCTTGGCCGTCATTGCTCGATTCCCCGCGGCGAAGGCCTTCGACTGCACCCCCATCCCCAACTCGCCCGTCGCTCGATCGAGGGCGATGATCGAAAAGGTGGCGAGGTAATCATCCGCGTAGTCCGAGTAGGCTTCGACCGCCCGATCCGCTGGAGCGGCACTCTGTGCGTGCAGCGTGACGCCCGGCGCAAAGACGAGCATGAGCGTGGCGGCCAGGAGTCCCCCGTGGATCGGTGAACGACGCATCGAATCCCCCGTTAGTGATGTTTCACGCGGAAGCCGACTGGGCGCCCGCGCCGTTACATGCCTACGACGAAGCTCTGCGACCGAAGAACCGCCCCGGAGTCGTCCCGCACTTCGACGGTCCACTCGCCGGACCACTCCGGAGGAATGCTCTTGCTGCTCCAGGTTCTCCATGGAGATCCATCCACCTCCAAGGAGACCGGAAACTCCATGTCGCCGTAGATCCAAACGTGCTGGATCGTCGACCCGGCGGCGCCTTCCAAGAGCGTCCAGCAGAACACTCGTCCCACGTCCGCCGGAAACTCCTGGCTCTCTCCGACCGGCATCATCGCCTCGATGCCCGTGCCCAGCACGAGCTCGACGCCTGGCGCGTCCTGGGCCGCAGCCGACGCGGGCACGAGGGCGGTGATGAACGCCAGAGTGGCGGCTGCGCTCCATGTCTTCATGGTCCCCCCTAGATCGGGATTCGGGTCGCCGAGCCCGACCCCGCGTCGAGCTCACCCAGGAGGGACGCATCTTTTGGGCCACGCCCCCAGCGACCTGGACGCGATCAGCGTCCAGCCTGGATCTCGGCCGCAACCGCCTGCACCTGGTCGAGCACGCGAAGGAGGTTGCCGCTCCAGATCATGCCGATCTCCTCCTCCGTGTAGCCACGTCGGACGAGCTCGAGGGTCACGTTGAACGTCTCGGAGGCGTCGTCCCAACCGTCGACGCCGCCGCCGCCGTCGAAGTCCGAGCTGATGCCGACGTGCTCGATCCCGATGAGGTCGACCAGGTAGTCGATGTGGTCCACGAGATCGGAGACGCTCACGGGAGGTGCGATCGGATCGACCTCGTCTACGATCCTCTCATCCGCCGCCGCCTGGACCGCCGCGAGCTCGGCCTGGAACGTCTCCCGCTCCTCCTCGCTCATTGCCTGCATCGCCTGGAACATTGCGCGTCGCCCGCCCTCCGGCATGTCGAAACCCATTTCCATGGCGACCTGCTCGAGCACCTCCTGAGCGGCCGCGTTGTGTGCGGCGTTCTTGTCGGGGCGCAGATAGCTGCGGAAGGCCACGGTCTGAATCACCCCGCCGTTCTCCGCGAGCGCCATGAGCTGCTCATCGTCCATGTTGCGGCTGTGGTCACCCAGGGACCGCGCCGCCGAGTGGGACGCGATGACCGGGGCACGCGTCAACGAGAGCGCCTCGAGGTTCGCCTCTTTCGACGGGTGTGAGAGGTCGATCATGATGCCGACTCGGTTCATCTCGGCGACGGCCTGACGGCCCAGGTCGCTCAGCCCCCCGTGAGGCCATTCGCCGCTGCCCTCACCGGTGTTCGAGTCAGCCAGTTGACTGTGGCCGTTGTGAGCCAAGGACATGTACCGCGCCCCTCGCTCCTGGAACTCGGCGATGCGGATGAGGTCGGTGCCGACGGGATACGCATTCTCGACGCCGATCATCGCGACCTTCTTCCCCTCGGCCACGATGCGGCGCACGTCGTCCGATGTGAGCGCGAGCTCGACTCGATCCGGGGCGATCTCTTCGGTCAGGCGATGGATCGCGTCGAACTTCTCGATGGCGTTGGCATAGGCGTTCGCATACCCCTCTTCGGTGAGCGGGCCCTGCCCGGTGTAGACGATCATCCACGAGACGTCGAGTCCCCCCGCCTCCATCTTCGGGAGGTTGACCTGCGTGGGCAGGTCCATGGTGTAGTTGCGCTCGGCCGTGAAGTCGGCCGCGCTGATGTCGTCGTGCGTGTCCAGCGTGATGACCCGCTCGTGAATGCCACGGGCTCGCTCGACCAGCTGAGCGTCGGTCTCGGCGACGGGCTCGCCACCGCCACAGGCGACCAGCGCAGCGAGGGGGGCAAGCGTCAGAAGGCGCGTAAGTCTCATTGTCTCGGATCCGGATGAATCAGGCGACGGGAACCGCTGATTGTACGAGCGACGCACCTTTCGGGCTACCGACGAGCCGACTCGGTGCCGGCCCGTCTCTTCGACCGCCCTTCTGCGCGTTGGGTCGGGAGGGAGCCCTTCCGCTCGTCTAGCCGAGCGTCGGTGCGAACGTCGGCGCGGCTCTCCGCATCGACGCCTGTTCGTACGCGTACGCCACCCGGATGAGGGTCGGCTCGCTCCACGCGCGCCCGAAGAATGAAACCCCCACTGGAAGACCTTCGACGAAACCCATGGGAACGCTGATGTCGGGGTACCCTGCGATGGCGGCGGGTCCGGCGCTGCCGCCACCCTGCAGGCGGTCACCCATGATGTGATCGGTCGGCCACGCCGGATCACGGGTCGGGGCGACGATCGCATCGAGATCGAACTCGTCCATCAGGCGGTCGATACCGTCTTCTCTCGTGTTCCGCTGGATCGTGCGCTTCGCCTCGAGATACTCCGGGTCGGTGAGGGGACCGCGGGCCTCGGCGTCGTAGAGGCGCTCTTGCCCGAAATAGGGCATCTCGAGCTCGGCGTTCTGTTCGTTGAACTCGATGATCTCCGCAAGTGTCTTCACGGGGGCGTCCTGGCCGAGGCTAGCGAGGTACGCGTTGAGATCGTGCTTGAACTCGTATTCAAGCAGAACGAGCGAGAGCGGATCGTTCCATGCGGACGCATTGAGGTTGGCAGGGTCCACGATCACGGCCCCGGCGTCCCGCATGACCGCCACGGCCTCGTCGAAAATGGCGAGCACGTCGGGATGGAAGTTCGGGAAGCTACGAGCCACGCCGATGCGCGCCCCACGAAGCCCACCCGCGTCGAGGAACTGCGTGTAGTCGGTATGGGCGTTGCCATCGCTAGCGGCGGTCGCCACGTCGCGCGGATCGACGCCCGTTAGCGGACCGAGAAGAATCGCGGCGTCGCGCACCGTACGCGCCATCGGGCCGGCGGAATCTTGGGAGTGGGAAATGGGGATGATTCCCGACCGACTCCAAAGTCCGACCGTGGGCTTGATGCCGACCACGCCGTTGATCGAGGACGGGCACATGATCGACCCGCCCGTCTCGGTCCCGATCGTGAGCGGCACCAGATTCGCCGAGACCGCCACCCCAGAGCCCGAGCTCGACCCGCACGGATTCCGGTTGAGAGCATACGGGTTCCGGCATTGACCCCCGCGGGCGCTCCATCCGCTACTGGCGTTGTAGCCGCGAAAATACGCCCACTCGCTCATGTTGGCCTTCGCGAGAATGATCGCCCCGGCCTCTCGGAGGCGCGCGGAGATGAAGGCGTCCTGTGCCGGAATCGATCCCTCGAGCGCGAGCGACCCGGCGGTCGTGGTCATCCCGTCGCTCGTATCGATGTTGTCCTTGATCGCGACCGGAATCCCGTGGAGCGGCCCCCTCGGCCCCGACTCCCGCCGCTCGGCGTCGAGCTCGTCGGCGATGCGAAGCGCGTCGGGATTGATCTCGATGATGGACCGTAGCTCCGGGCCCTGCCGGTCCATCTCTTCGATCCGCCCCAGGTAGAGCTCGGTGATCGAGCGGGCCGTGCGCTCCCCCGACTCCATGCTCGCCTGGAGCTCGCCGACGGTGACCTCGTCGAGCTCGAAAGCCCGAATCTGCAGGGGTCCTGCCTCCGACGAGTCACCAGACGGCGCTTCGGGCGCACAACCCGAGGCCCCGAGCGTCAAGCCCGCGCCACCTGCCGCCGCCGTGCCGAGGAATCTCCGTCGGTCCATTGGTCTTCTCCGTGAATGTCTCGCAGCCCGAGCCTTCGGACCCGCCCGCCCTGGACGACCCGCCCAAGGGCGTGGGTCAGTTGGTCAGGGGGTACATGTCCAGGGCGAGCCCGTCGAGGTACGCGATTCTCGCCGGGATGGCGTCGAGAATGAGGGCCTCGAGGAAGTCCGTGATTCGATCGGTCCGATACCGCGCGGCGATGTAGGGGACCATGCTCTCGGCGATGTCCTCACCGGTCGGACTGTCTTCGGCCAACTGCGAGATGAAGACGTCGTCCTCGACTTGAGCGGCCATCCATCCCGCCGCGTTCGCGTGCGCGGCATCGAGTGATGCATGCGCCGCCTGATGGATCAGCACCTCCTCGAGTACACCGGCGGCCTCGTATTCGTCGGCCAGCTCGGTGTGAATGAGGACGCTCTGGCCCACACCGTCGAAGAGCACGGCGCCCCGGTGAATCCAGACCGAGGCGACGTCGCGCCGCAGTGCGGTCGGCAGCCGCCCGATGCTCTCGGCGTACTTCTCGGCTACCGCCAGAGCTTCGGCCTCCGTGAACTCCGGGTTCACCTGAACCTCGACGGAAAGCCCGTCGTCGAAGGTCGCGTCGAACAGGTGCGCTTCGACCGTGACGAACCCGTCGGCACGCTGGTCGAACATCGACCGTTGTCCCGTGCCCGTGGGATCCACGGAGTCGAGTGTCGTGGGGTCGGCGTCTGTGACGATGTCCGGATCGATGAAGACCGTCGGGCCCAGCGGTGGCTGCCGCTCGACGGGTCCCACGGGATTGCTTCCGAAGCACCCTGCCAGAATTGTCGCCGCAAGCACTGCCAGGCACTCTCTCGCCAACTGCGGCCCCGGCCGCAACCGGACGATGGATCGAATGCTCATGGGTTCCTCTCCCCAGTGTACCCCGGCCCTCTCAGCACCACTCCGGGTCGATCGCCTGTCACCTCTCCATCTCGCACCACGGCCACTCCTCGTACAAAAACATGCGGAATCCCATCAGGATAACGATGGGGATCCTCAAATGTTGCACGGTCGACCACCGTCTCGGGATCGAAGACGACGAGATCCGCCACCAATCCCGGAGCGATTCGTCCGCGGTCACGGAACCCCAGGCGATCCGCCGGCGCCGAAGTCATGCGCCGAACCGCCTCGGCCATCGTGATCACTCCGAGCTCTCGCGCGTACCTGCCGAGGACTCGCGGATGGGTCCCGTACCCCCTGGGGTGGGGACTCGCGCGGCCGAAGGGGACGAGACTTCCGTCAGACCCGACCATTCCGAACTCCGACCGCATGAGCGTCTGGACGTCCGCCTCGTCGAACGCATGGAAGATGGCACTGCAGCCACCGGCCTGGTCGATCTCGAGAATCAGGTCCGCGATGGCGAGGGGGCTACCGTCGACGTCCCGCGACGCGAGAATGTGCGCCAGCGTCAGCCCCGCCATTTCGGGCGGAAAGCCCGTCGTGCCGTCGTCGAAGTCGCACGATACGAGCTGGATCTTCGAGGGGTCGTTCGCGAAGCGCATTTCGACCCACGTCGTGATGTCGTCCACGATGCGGGCCCGGGTGGTCGCGTCGGCGAGACGCTCGGCGAGACGGTCTCCCTCTTGGGCCCACCGCGGGATAATGGCGGACAGCCCCGTCGAGGAGGCGGTATACGGGTATTGATCGAAGGTGACATCGACGCCCTCCGCACGGGCGTCAGCGATGAGCGCCAGGGACTCGTCCGCGCGTCCGAAGTTGCGCCACGCACCGATCTTGTGGTGCGTCATCTGGACCGGAATGCCCGCCTCGCGCCCGATCCTGATCGTCTCTCGCACCGAATCGAAGACGCCGTCCCCCTCGTTCCGCATGTGCGAGATGTAGATCCCCCCGTGACCGGCGGCGACGCGGGCAAGCTCGATGACCTCATCGGTCGCGGCGAAGCTGCCGGGCAGGTAGAACAGCCCGGTCGACAGCCCGAGCGCGCCATCCTGCATCGCCCCGCCGACGAGGCGCCTCATCTGGTCGAGCTCCGCGTCGGTCGGCGCCCGGTCCTCGCTACCGAGAACCTCCCTTCGGATGGAGCCGTGCCCCACGAACAGCGCAAAGTTCGGGGCCGTTCCACCACTGGCAGCAAGGGAATCCAGCCACGAACCGATCGCGAGCGGGGACGAGCCGTCGTTGCCCTCGACGAGTGTGGTCACGCCTTGACGAATGAAATTGTGTGCGGTGGGCAGCTCGAAGATTCGGCCGCGTGAGTGCGTGTGCGGATCGATGAAGCCGGGCGCGACGACATGGTCCTGCACATCGAGCCGCTCCGTGGCCGATCGGCCGGCGAGATCGCCGATGCCGCTGATACGGCCATCCCTGACACCGACATCGGCCACATAGCCCTCGGCACCCGTCCCGTCGAGGACGATGCCCCGTTCCAGCACCAGGTCGAAGTCCGGTCGGCACGACGCGACGCTCACTCCCAGCGCGATGACGAGCGCTCCGTGAGCGACCCGCCCACGGCACATTCTTGTCTCCATGACCACCTCCGAAGGGCCTAGACGTTACTCGGAGGCCGGGTCCGTCGCTACGCGCCCCCCAGAAGAAGCAGCACGACCGCGATCGTGAGGATCGATCCGAGGGTGCTGACGAGCACCGTCCGCGCCGCCACCCTGGGCGCGGCCTCGTAGCGGGCACCGAACAGATAGACGTTCACGGCGCTCGGCATGGCCGCGAGCAGGACCGCCACCGAGACGGCGATCCCGCTCAAGCCGAGCACGGGAACCGCAATCAGCCAGACCAGGAAGGGATGCACGAGGAGCTTGAGTCCCGTCAACGTCAACGCTGACGGTACGTCGCCTGCGAGCGGATAGTTGGCCAGCGAAGCGCCCATGGCGAAGAGCGCGCACGGGACCGCAGCGGCGCCCAGAAACTCCAGCATCGCTTCCACGCCGACCCATAGATCGACCCTGCCCACGTTCACCAGCGCGCCGACGAGAATCCCCAGAATGATGGGATTGCGTAGGACGTCGGCGGCGAGGCCGGCTACCCTCCGGCCGAGAGACTGGTCACCGCCGTCGCCCGCCTGAATCAAGAGGACCGTGATCGGCATGAACGTGGCCGAGTGAAAGCCGATGATGACCAGCATCGGAAGCGACGCCTCGGGTCCCAACGCCGTGAGCACGATCGGGATGCCCATGAGCACCAGGTTCGAAAACGCGGCGCCCATCCCGAAGATCGCCTGCTCTCGGAGGGGTCGAGCGAAGAGCAGCCAACCCGAGGCGAGCCCGAGCCCATAGACGACGAAAGACGACGCGTAGAACGCGATGAGAAAGCCCCAGTTCTGATCCGGCGCGATCTCCAGACGTGCCATGCTGGTGAGCAGCAACGCCGGGATCGAGAAATTGAAGACGAAGGCCACCAGGCCCTTCGCCCCCGCTTCCTCGATGAGTCGAACCCGCGAAGCAGCATAGCCGAGCGCCATGAGCCCGAAGATCGGAGCCATCGTCTGAAGGAGCGTATTCACCGCGTTTCGTGCCGCCTTGTCATACGAATCCGGCCGTCGGGTCACTCACACACGAAAACACCCTACTGCCAGACCAAACAGGCCGGAGGAACCAAGCCATGAGCAGGAACTCCCGAACCCGGGCAGCGGCCGTCGTCGCGCTGGCGCTCGCCAGCGCCGCGTGCGATACCGGCACGGTGCCCGACATTCCGCAGGAATTCGACGCCCAAGCGGCGATTCAGGACTACCAAGCCATGGAGAGCGTGCTGCAGTCCGACGACCTCTCATCCTTCCACGCACTCGGAGCCCGGACACCCTTTGGGTCGGCTCCGGCCGCGATCGGCGCCATCGGGGACATGCAGTCCTTCGGGACCGCCGACGGTGGGCGGGCGTACGCGGGCCGCTTGGCTCGCCGCATGCTGTCGGCGAGGACCGAAACGTCCGACGGACCGGCGGCCGGCCCGATCATCTCCGGCTGGCACCGCGGTTCGACGTTCGTCTACGACCCCGAGGTCGATGAATATCGGCCAGACCTGACACTGGAGGGAGCGCCCGAGACGGGCGTGCGCTTCATCCTTTACGAGGTGGACGAGGAGGGTACGCCCATTCTCGATGCGAAGGTCGGATACGCCGACCTCATAGACGAAGGTGACGGCAGCGTCGAAGACATCGTGCTGCGACTCCAGGTCGTGCTGAATGGTGTGACGCGCCTCGAGTACCGGATCACGTTGGACCACGACGCCACCAGCGGCGCCCTGACCGTCGACGGATTCCTGGTAGGCGAAGAAGCGACGCTCGACTTCGCGGTCTCCCTCGCCGCGAGCAACGTGGACGGTGTGGAGCAGGGCGAGCTCACGTTCGACTTCGGCGTCGAAGAGCGGGGTTTCTCCGTCGTCGGACGTGTGAGCGGCATCGAAGAGAACGACGACGGATCCGGCTCGGTCGAACTCGACATCCGGCACGGGAACCATCGTCTCCAGGTCTCGGTGACCAGCGAGAACGGGGTGCTGGACGGGACCGTGAGCCTGAATGGAGAGGCGTTCGCCACGATCACGGGACCGGCCGAGGATCCCGTCATCGCGGACGCCGGCGGCGAGCCGCTGACGCTCAGCGAGCTCCAGGCGCTGCACCGTGCCGTCCACGTCGTCGGACATGTCTTCAAATTCGTCGAGGACGTGCTCGACCCGGTGGACGAGATCGTCCTCCTCGGATTCATCCTCTAGGGTGAACGGAAAAGGCCCACGGACGGTTTCTCCGGGGCTATGATTCCAGGGTCGCGGCCTCCGGGTCGCGACCCCGGAATCGTCGTATGCAGACCCATGCCAACGAACTGACAGTCGAGAACCATCATGCGCAGCTTCCAACGCACCGCCCTCATGGCCGCCGCAGCGTTCGGCGTTTGGACGACCTCGGCCGCGGCCCAGGAATCGACGACCCGAGGCTTCACCATCGGAGCCCATCTAGGAGGGGCATCGCTGACGATCCAGGATCAGGATCGAAACGACGCAGGCGGTGGCGGACTGACCATCGGCTATGGGGTGAACCGGAACATCACCCTGTTGGCACAGCTCGACGGTGCCCAGTTCGACGAACAGAGCACGGGCACGGTCGAAGGCGATTGGACCCTGGGTCATGTCGATCTCGGCGTGCGTTACTACTTCGCCAACTCGCTGCGAAGCTGGGTGCCCTACCTTCAGGCCGCGTTCACCTTCCGCGCCGTGGGCGTGAAGGACCCCATTGTCGGCGGCATTCAGAGAGACGAGGTGTCGATCTCGGGTGGCGGCCTGACGCTGGGCGGCGGATTGCACTACTACGTCTCCCAGGGCTTCGCGCTCGACGCACAGCTGGCGTGGACCGGGGGAGAGTTCACAACGCTGCGCGTGGACAACACGTCTCAGAGCGGCTTCGACGTCGACGCGACTTCGGGGCGGTTCAACCTCGGAATCGTCTGGTGGCCGTAGGAAGCAGCTCGGCCGTCCCCGACTGAGGGTCGATCAGCGGCGCATCATCCCCCGCGTGCCTGCCTACGGAGCTCTTCGAGGCGGGCCTGTTGCTCGGGTCGAAGCAGGTTCTTGATGCGCACGAGCATCTCGAGGTGAGCCTGCTTGATTTCCTTCTCCCTATCGAGCACCGCGTCCATCTGATCGAGTGCGCGATCGAGATCCACCCGCGGCCTTCCCATGATCGCCGCGAGCTCCTCGACCTCGGAGCTGAGTTCCCACTGGAGGCTCAGCACACGGCCCTGTAGGTCCGATATGAGACGCGTGATCTCGCCTCGTTGAGCTTCGTCGAGACCGATCGCCCGGCGGTGCTGCATGATGAGCTCCGGAGGAAACAGCGTCGCGAAGAGAGGATCACTCTGGACCGTGGGCTGCTCTTCCTGCCCCGTGAGCGACCGACCGTGACCGTCAACCGCCAGGAGCGTCGCGACCGTGGTCGCGCCGAGCACCACCCCGCGAGATATCCGCCTCCACCCGCACGTCACTCGGTTCAGCCTCATGAGTCTCTTCCTTCGGGGGTGCCCGTTTCGGGGAACGTCAGGCCTGGCAGCGACCCGCCGATCGACGGGACCGCCCCCAGGTCCACGCCGGGGATCTCCATCAGCGACGCGGTCGGGGAGCGAAGCGTGGTCGCGGCGGTACGTGCATAGTCGGCGACCAACCGCTCGAACTCCGCGTCGGCGTCCGTCCGCGGGCCACCCACGAGGAAAAGACCGACCGCGGCCGCGGCCGCTGCCAGAGGAACCCAGGCCCGAGAGCGTATCGCCCATGCTTTGCGTGGACGCAGCACGCGCTCACCCTCCGCGCGGCCGGCAGCCGCTTCGACTTTCGCCCGGCGCAACATCGCGTCGAAGTCCGGCACGCGACCCGACGTCCGCACGTCGTCGCGGAGCGCCGTGAGGTCGGACCTGAGATCGTCGTCGTCGTGTCTGTGGATCATCGAGCACCTCCACCCGAGGCCCCTTCGGAAAGCAACTGCCGGAGCTTCTTCTTGGCCCGGTCATAATGTACCCGGGCCGAACCGATCGATACCGCCATCACGTCCGCAGCCTCCCGTATGGTCATGTCTTCATAGAACACCAGATGCAGCACTTCGCGCTGCCGTTCGGGCAGCGTCTCCACGGCCGAACGGACGATGCGTGCCCGCTCGGCTCGTTCGGCCGGATCCTCGGGGCGGAGTACCGCCGCATCGGCGTGCCCCACGTCCGTGGCGAACCGATCTTCTTTCTTTCGCAGTGAGCGGATCCGTCGCCGTTGCTCGGACGCGGTCAACCGAATGACACCGAAGAGCCACGTCCGGAAGGCCGAGCGCCCGTCGAAGCGGGCGCGACCCGAGATCACCTTCACGTACGTGCTCTGCAACACGTCCTCCGCATCGGCCTCGTTCCAGCCACAGCACGAGCAAGCCCAGCCGAAGCTGGCCTCGTGCAACTCGCCGAGCCGCGCTTCCAGCTCCTCGTTGTCGGGTACGGAACGTTCCATCAAGACGTGGCTGGAGAACCCTTGGCTCGTGTATGGGTGACGCCAACGTCCAAGCTATATGACCGGGTCGGGCTTTCGCCCCCCTCCGACGCGTCGCCCCCCGAGCGCGGGCTCCCTCATTGACCGTCCTCCCACCCGGCACGTACGATGACCGATTGGACCCTCAGCGGAGCAGATTCGTGAGCGAGACTGACCGCCCCACGACCACCGTTCTCCTGCCCGAATCGGCGGGCGGATGGTCTCGGCGAGACTTCATCAAGGGCGTGATCGCCTCGACGGTCACGGTCTCCGGCGTGTCTTATTTCGGCGCCGGGTGCGCGTCGCCACTGCCGGCACAAACCGGCGGAGTGGAGCGACTCGTGTCGCTGAGTGTGAACGGGCAGACACGTAGGGTCGACGTGGCACCGAACGAGACGTTGGCCACTACGCTCCGCTACAAGCTGGGGCTGACCGGCACGAAGATCGGATGCAACCGGGCCGAATGCGGGGCGTGCACGGTCCTCATCGGGGACGTGAACCACTACGCCTGTTCGACGCTCACGCATCGCGTCCGCGACCGAGAGATCACGACGGTCGAAGGTCTCGAGAGCGGAGACGGCACCTTACACCCGGTACAGCAGGCCTTCATCGACGAGCTCGGACCCCAGTGCGGCTTCTGCACGCCGGGCCAGGTCATGTCGGCGGTGGCGCTGCTGCGCGCCAATCCGAATCCGACGCGGAAGGAGGCCCAGGCCGCCATGTCGGGCAACCTCTGCCGATGCGGCGCATACGACCATTACCTCAACGGCGTCATGCGCGCCGCGCAGGAGGTGTGACGTGGCCGAGCTGATCGGGAAGGACTTCACCCCGGAGGACCTTCGCGCCAAGGTGACCGGCGCGGCCAAATACGCCGAGGACTTCCGAAGGGATGGCATGCTCTTCTGCCGCCTTCTCAAGAGCCCCATGCCTCATGCGGTTGTAAGGAGCATCGACGCGCGCAGGGCCCTGGCGATGGACGGCGTCGTCGCCATCCTGACCGCCGACGAGGTGCCGCCCCAGCCGGCCCCGGGCAACAATATCCTGACGAACGAGCCCCACTTCGTCGGGGAGCCCATCCTGGCCGTCGCCGCCGTCGACGAGGAGACGGCCGAGGCGGCGATCGAAGCGATCGAGCTCGACCTCGAGCCGCGCGCCTTCTGCACCGACCCACTCACCAGCTTGCGCCCGAGCGGGCCGAACGCGCGGACCGCCGGAAACACGTTCTCGCGGGAGGACGGCGTTCACGCACACAAGTGGACCTCGGCCGACTTCCGAGAAGCGGACGAGGGTCGCATGCCGATGGGTGAGCCCACCATGGAGTGGTCCTACGGCGACTTGGAGGCCGGCTTCGCGGATGCTGCGCTGGTTCTGGACGAGTCTTTCGTGACCGCGAGCCACGCCCACCATTCGATGGAGCCGCGCACGGCGTTCGCGTACTGGGAGAACGGGAAGTGCTTCCTGCACGGATCCGGACAGAGCCAGGCGTTCATGGTGCCGGGCCTGGCGGCGTTCATCGGGATTCCGCCGCAGGATCTCGTCTTCGTCGCGGAGTTCTGCGGCGGTGGTTTCGGCTCCAAAGGCGGAGCCTACCCGGTCATGACGATCCCGGCACACATGTCGAAGAAGACGGGACGACCGGTTCTCATGCGCATCAGTCGAGCGGAGGAGTACTTCCTCGGAGCGGCGCGGTGCGGCTTCCAAGGCCGCGTCCGCATGGGGTTCCGAGCGGATGGCCGGCTCATGGCGTGCGACCTCTACATCGTCCAGGACAACGGGCCGAACACCGGCTTCGGCGACCTGGGCAGCGGGGCGAGCGCGGTCTCGCTCGTCTACACACCGGAGGCGATGCGATTCAGGGGCGTCTCGGTGCTGACCAACACGCCCCCCAGGAGCGCGCAACGGGGTCCTGGGCAGAACCAGATCGCGTGTGCCATCGAGCCCCTTCTCGACAAGGCCGCGCGCGAGCTGAGCCTCGACCAAGTGGAGATCCGACGGATCAACGCGCCCGACAGCGAGAGTCTGTACGGAGGTGGTCGAAGCGGCGTCACGAGCGCCCACCTGCGCGAGGCGCTCGACCTCGGCGCGGAGCGCTTCGATTGGACGACCCGGCGAGCGCGCAGCGGCCAGAGGCAAGGGCCAAAGGTGCGTGGCGTCGGCGTGGGGCAAGCCTTCCACTCCGCGGGTTCGAGTGGCTTCGACGGCCTCGTGCGCATCACGCCGGACGGGATGCTGCACATCCACACCGGTGTCGGCAATCTGGGGACCTATTCGTATGCCGGTACGGCGCGGGCCGCCGCCGAGGTCCTCGGATACGACTGGGATCGTTGCGTCCTCCACCGAGGCGACTCCCGACGGCATCTGCCGTGGAATCTGGGACAATTCGGAAGCAACACCTCGTTCACCATGTCCCGGAGCAACTACGCGGCCGGTATGGACGCGCTCCGGAAGCTCCAGCAGATCGCGTCCATCCGCCTCGGGGGGAGCGCCGACGACTACCAGCCCCGAAACGAGGCAATGGTGCATCGCGCCGACCCGTCTCGACGGATGACGTTCGCTCGAGCGGCCGAGTGGGCCGTCGAGATGGGTGGGCCATACAGCGGGCAGAACCTGCCCGACGACATCAACGACATGACCCGGCGATCGGCCGAGGCCTTGGCCGGTACCGGACTCATGGGCGTCGCCCGCGACGGGCAACATGAAGGAACCGTGCCGGCGCTCGCCGCAGGCTTCATCGAGATCGAACTCGACGTGGAAACCGGTCGGGTCGAGATCCTCGACTACCTGGGCGTGGCGGACTGCGGCACCGTAATCCACCCGCAGGGCCTCGCCGCCCAGGTGCGCGGCGGCGCGGTCATGGGGTTCGGCATGGCGCTCACGGAGCGTCACGTGTACGACGCGCGCTGGGGGCTCCCGGGGGCCGTGGGGCTCCACCATGCGAAGCCGCCGTCGTACTTGGACGTGCCGATCGAGATGGACTGGGCGGCCGTCGACATCGCCGATCCGCAGAACCCCGTCGGAGCGAAAGGCATTGGAGAGCCACTCATGGGATGCGCGGCGTCCGCGCTCCTTTGTGCGATCTCGGACGCCCTCGGGGGGCACTACTTCTGTCGCAATCCCGTGGTCGCCGACATGATCGTCAACGCCGCCTCGGAGCGACCGCAGTCGACCCGACCCCTCGCCACCAACACGCAGTAGGAGAAGCCCATGAGCGACGCGATGACGGGCTTCGAGCTCTACCAACCCACGGATGTCGAACAAGCGGTCGACTTGATCGGCCGGTACGGGTCACGTGGGTGGATCCTGACGGGCGGCTACGACAGCCTGGACTGGTTCAAGGATCGCGTGAAGGCCCCCCAGGCGGTGATCGACATCCAAGGCGTGGCGGAACTGCGGGGTGTACGTCCCACCGACGGCGGTGGAATCGAGATCGGCGCGCTCACGACCCTCACCGAGGTCACGACCAGCCCGACGGTCCGGGACCGCTTCAGACTTCTCGCGGACGCGGCCGGCGAGGTCGCCAGCCCGCAGATCCGCAATGCCGGGACACTCGGCGGCAACCTCTGCCAGGACACTCGCTGCTGGTACTACCGCTACGGCGTGGACTGTTACCGGGCCGGCGGCAATACCTGTTACGCGGCCGCGCCCGACGCTCAGAACCGGGAGCACGCCATCTTCGGTGCGAGCCGCTGCGTAGCCGTGTCTCCGTCCGACACCGCACCGGCCCTCGTGGCACTCGACGCGGAGATGGTCGTGCTCGGAGCCGGAGGCGAACGAGTGATCCGGGCGGAGGACTTCTTCATGGAACCGGCGGTCGACATCACACGCATGACCGTTCTCGAGCCCGACGAGCTCCTGGTGTCCGTCCGGATTCCATCCACATGGGCCGACGCACACTTCTACTTCGAGAAGGTGGCGGACCGAAACAGCTGGGACTTCGCGCTCGCGAGCATCGCGGCCGCGTTCAAGACCGATGGCGTGCGTGTCGAGGACGCCCGCATCGCGTTCGGCGCAGTCCAATGCACTCCGCGCCGCATGACTCGCGTAGAGGAGTGGCTGCGCGGACGCGCTCTGACCCCGGAAGGCGTCGATGCAGCGGCGGCACTCGCGTCGAAGGGGGCGCAGCCGCTCGCGTACAACGAGTACAAGATCCCGCTCGTCCAGAACCTGGTGAAGCGCGCGCTGAGAAGCGTCTAGAGCGGGCGCCGCGCCGGCGGCAATTGGCGTTCTGGCAGATTCGCGGTCGAGTCGCGGCGCGCTCGGAGAGGGTCACCACCGCCTCGTCCCTTGGTCGCACGCGGGTCCCCTCGTACGTTGGCGTCCCCATGCCAACTACTGCGTCGCGGGCCCTCGAAGCCCGGCGCCCAGGACCCATCCAGCAGCAGGCGACACCATGACGACCGACCCGAATCACTCGAGAAACCGCTACCTCGCACGCGGGCTGACCATAGCCCTGCTCACAGCCTCCGCGATCACGCTCGGCCTCGTCCCCGCGTCCGCTCAGGACCCCATCCCGAGCATCACGGAGCGAACCGCCGGCATGCAGGCCATCGAAGGCTTCTTCGACCTCTATTGGGACGCGGGCTCCGGGTCGCTGTTTTGGGAGATCCCTGCGCTCGACACCGAGTTCCTCTACCAGATCTCGATGGGCTCGGGCTTGGGCAGCAATCCCGTCGGCATCGATCGGGGCCAGCTCCGAGGAACGCATGTGCTCGCGGCCCGACGCGTCGGGCCGCGGGTCCTCTTGGTCGAGCCGAATTACCGCTTCGTCGCTCGCAGCGACAATCCCACGGAGGTCCAGGCGGTTCGCGACGCATTCGCACCGTCGGTGCACTGGGGCTTCGACATCGAGGCCGCGACCGGCGGGCGGGTGCTGGTCGACGCGACGGAGTTCTTCCTCCGAGACGCGCGGGGTGTCATCCAGACGCTCGCGGCTCGTGGCCAGGGCAGCTATTCACTCGACGAGGACCGCAGCGCGATCCACCTCCCTGCCACCCGCTCCTTCCCGGAGAACACCGAAGTGGAGGCGATGCTGACCTTCACCTCGAACAACCCGGGTGGGCTGGTCAACGGCGTCGCGGCTTCGGGTGAGGCGATTACCCTTCGGCTCCATCACTCCTTCATACAGCTCCCGGGACCGGGCTTCGAGACCCGGATCGCAGATCCGCGCGTCGGGGTGAACGGACCGACCGTGTACGACTACGCCACGCCGATCGACGACGACATGCGCGTCCGGCTCTCTGCGCGTCACCGCATCGAGCGCACCAACCCGAATGCCGACCGGTCACCCGCGGTCGAACCGATCGTCTACTACGTCGATCCCGGCACGCCCGAGCCCGTGCGCTCGGCCCTCGTCGAAGGCGCGGCGTGGTGGAACGACGCTTTCGAGGCGGCGGGGTTCGTGGATGGATTCCAGGTCGAGGTCCTCCCGGAGGGCATCGACCCGCAGGACATTCGCTACAACATG
>Ga0224512_10000505_pt1 | contig 41716 bp, 35 predicted proteins | sample SF_May12_sed_USG_4_FD_169103 | JGI IMG/M metagenome (GOLD analysis project Ga0224512, IMG submission 169103) | Sediment microbial communities from San Francisco Bay, California, United States - SF_May12_sed_USGS_13 | ecosystem: Environmental > Aquatic > Marine > Sediment | place: USA... | reverse complement strand
TCGCGTCGGGCTCCGCGATCCCGTAGGCCGCGGGGGCGGCGACGATGTCCTCGTGGACCGCTCGCTGCAGATCGACCCCCGCGTGGCGGAAGGCGCGGACGACGACGTCGACGGCGGCACCGCGGTCGGCCGCCACGTCGCCTCCCGGATAGGCGAGCTCGGCGTAGCTGGGATCGTAGCGCGGCGCCCTCGCGACCGACAGCAGAGCGCCCGCAACGAGACGGGGCTCGGCCTCGGCCGTCGCGACGTCGGGCTCCGCCGGCGCGGCGGGCTCTACCGGCGGAAGCAGCTTCGCCTCGGCCGTCGCGACCTCTGGCTCCGCCGGCGCGGCGGGCTCTACCGGAGGAAGCAGCTTCGCCTCGGCCGTCGCGACCTCGGGCTCCGCCGGCGCGGCGGGCTCTACCGGCGGAAGGAGCCTCGCCTCGGCCGTCGCGACCTCGGGCTCCGCCGGCGCGGCGGGCTCTACCGGCGGAAGGAGCCTCGCCTCGGCCGTCGCGACGTCGGGCTCCGCCGGCGCGGCGGGCTCTGCCGGCGGAAGCAGCTTCGCCTCGGCCGTCGCGACTTCGGGCTCCGCCGGCGCGGCGGGCTCTGCCGGCGGAAGGGCCGCGGCGCCGGGCTCCTCGGGCTCCTGCCCGCCCGTCCCCAGGCCGGCGATCGAGGGCTCCGCGGAGGCTTCCGGGGCGGGCGGCGCGGGCGGCGCGGCCGCGAGCAGCGCGAGCGCCGGGCGAGCCCCCTCGTAGACCTGGACCCGTCCCTCGAAGCCCTGGCTGACCCAGAGGCGGCCCGCGGCGTCGAGGGCGAGGTCGCTGGGCTGATAGAAGGCGCCGGGCGCGTTGCCGAAGCCGTAGTGCTCGCTCAGGCAGGCGTTGCGCGCCAGGTCCCAGGTCATGAAGAGGGCCCGCTGCTGGTCGAGGATGATCGCCCTCCCCTGGTCGTCGAGCGCCGCGGCGACGGGGAACATGGTCTGGCACTCCGCGGCGCCCTGGGCGCCGACGGTCCCCTTGGCGCGGCCTTCCAGGTCGAAGAGGTGCACGAGCCCGTCGCTCGGCACCGCGACGAGCACCGTGTCGCCGTAGACGTCGACGTGGCCGTAGCGCAGCTCGTCGATCTCCTTTGGCGTGCGGCCGGCCGTGAAGTCGACTGCGCCCAGGATCGCGCCCTCGCGATCGGCCATCCACAGGCGGTCGTTCTCGGCGTCCAGCAGGTAGAGTCTCTCGCCGCTCGGCGAGATCGCCAGGGAGGCGAAGCCGGGGCTTCCGGCGTCCTCCGGCAGGCCCTCGAGCGGCAGTCCGCGGACGAGTCGCCCGTCGAAGTCGAGCAGCATGATCCGGCCGCTGACCTGGCCCAGCACGAAGAGGTACCCTTGGGGATCCACGGCGACGTCGATCGGCGTTTGAAAATCGCTGCCCCCCGGGATCTCGTAGCGGAACCGGCCCTCCTCGTCGAAGATGACGATCCGGTTGCGCAGGCCGTCGCAGACGAAGATCTCCCCGGTGTGCGGGTCGGCGACGACCGCGCGCGGCTGCTGGAGGTCATCGCCGCGGATGGGCATCCGCAGGCGCTGGGCGTAGCGGGGAGGGATCGGGCCGGGCGGCTGGCCCAGGGAGGCGTCCGCGACGAGCAGGAGCAGTCCCGCCAGCACGCCGACCAGCACCGTGCTGCCGCCGCGAGCCCTCATTCTTCGAGGCGGCGGAACAGCTGGACCCGCCCGTTGCCCTGATCGGCGACCACGACCCTGCCGTCCGGGAGCCTGGCAAGGCTGGCCGGGAAGCGCAGCAGGCCGGGCTCCCACCCCTTGCGCGAGCCGGAGCCTGCCAGGCGGCCGCTCGCTTCCACGACGAGGATCCTGCCCCCGTGCCGATCGACGACGACGACCTCGCCGTTGGCCTCGACGGCCAGACCCACCGGCCAGGCGGGCGTCGGACCCACCCCCGGCAGCTTCAGCGACGACAGCTGCTCGCCGTTGGCGCCGTAGCGCCGCACCTCCCCCGCGCCGGGAAGGGCGGCGTAGAAGCCGCCGCCCGCTCCGGGGGCCAGCGCGGCGACCGTCTCGGCGATCGCCACCGCCGTCAGCACCTTCCCGGCGCCGTCGAGAACGACCAGCCGGCCGGCGGCCAGATCGTGGACGAGCAGCCGGTCGTCGGGCAGGCAGGTCGCGGCGCCCGGCGTGATGCCCGGCGCCAGGGCGAGCTCGCGCAGGGTGTAGTCGCTCTTGGCGACGGTCAGCAGAACTCCTGGCCGGCGGGTGGAGATCAGGTAGAAATCGGCGCCGCACGACACGCTGTAGGCCGGAGCCGGAAGCTCGATCGCGGCGTGGACGACCCAGCCTTCGCCGCCGCCGAGATCGCGGAAGACGGCGAGCGAGGGCCCCTCGGCGTCGGCGACGGCGATCTCGTCGGCGCCGCCGGCGGCGACCGCGGTCGGCCAGCGCAGCCGCAGCGTCTCGCCGCCCGCGACCGCCTCGTCGAAGGCGTAGAGCGTCGCGCCGTCCTGCCCGGCGGCCGGCGCCGCCCAGATGGACGCCACGGCGACGAGGAGCGCCAGTCGACGCCCGACGAGCGACGCGGCTTCGCGTCTCGACGCACCGCGTCTCAACGCACCACCCCCTTGTCCTTGTGGCAGCCGAGGCAGAGATCGCGGGTGCCGCTCTTGTGGAGGTACTTGTCCGCCGTCGCCTCGTGGATGCCGTGGCAGGACAGACAGTCCAGCGCCTGGCCGTTGCGCGGATCCCGCACCTCCTCGCCCAGCGGATGCGTGATGGCGTGCTGGTGCGAGTGGCACAGGCCGCACAGCTCGATGGGATCGTCCGCCAGCAGCACCGGCCGATCGCCGCCGTGCGGAGCGTGGCAGGTATCGCAGCCGAGCTCGGAGTGGGTCTGGAAGTGACCCGCCCCGCCGGTGGCGCTGCCCCCCGGGTCGTGGCACGACAGGCACAGCTCGTTGGTCTCGCGCCGCAGGAGGCTCCCGCCCTGCCCGCCATGGGGGTTGTGACAGGCCGAGCAGCGCGAGCCGCCGGCCGCGACGTGCGGGAACGCCGCCGACCGGTTCTCCTCGACCGCGTCCTCGTGGCAGTCGCCGCAGAGCTCGTCCTGGGTGACACGGAGCGCGAACGGTGCCGGCGAGCCGACCGCGACGTGACACAGCGTGCAGTCGCCGGCCGCGAAGGGCTCGTGGACGTTGGGCTGCAGGAGCCCGGCCTGCTTGGAGGCGTGGGGATCGTGGCACTGCCGGCAGTTCGCCTGCTCCACCGGGTAGCCGCCGTGATCGGAGCGGAACTTGGCGCTCACGGGATGGCATTTCGAGCACACCTCGCCGCCGGCCTTCCGCTGCAGGCGCTCGTGCTCGCTGCCATGCGGCTCGTGGCAGTCGGTGCAGCGCCCGCGCTCGAACGGCGAGTGCTGGTTGGCGAGTCCTCGCCAACCGGCGACGTCCGCGTGGCACGTCACGCAGAGGTCGGCGCCCGCCGCGAGGAGCAGCTTCTCGTGGCCGGCGCCGTGCGGCCGGTGGCAGCTCGTGCAGCGGCCTTCCGCCACCGGCTGATGGAGGACCCTCCGCCCCAGCTGCTCCGCGACGTCGGCGTGGCACTCGACGCAGAGGATCGCCGGCCTCTCGAGCAGCAGACCCGCGTCGCGCGCCGCGTGGGGGTTGTGGCAGGAGGAGCACTCCGCCTCCTTGGCGGGCGGATGCTCGACCGGCAGCCTGAGCTCGGCGGCGACGTCGTCATGGCACTCGAGGCAGACCTCGCCCTGATCCACGGGGACCCCGCTCGCCGCCGGCGCGAGCCAGAGGACGGCGGCGAGCGGCGGCAGCAGGAGCACCGCGAGGCGGGATCTCGACGTCGTCATGGCGCGGTCCCCCCGGTGTCCTCGTGGCAGAGCGAGCACTCGCGCTCGGCGAACGGGAAGTGGAGCCGCGGCAGCAGCATGCCGGAGCCCTCGGAGGCATGCGGATCGTGACAGCCACCGCAGTCGATCGCCGTCGCCGGCAGGCCGAGATGGAGGCTCCGGAACTCCTCGGACTCGCCGTCGTGGCAGTCGGTGCACAATGCGTCGACCTTCTGTGCGAGCAGGTTGGCGTGCGGCGAGGCGTGGGCTCCGTGGCACGTCAGGCAGCCATCGTCATCGACGGCCGGCGGATGCGCGTCGAGGGTCGCCAGCCGGGTCTCGACCTCGCTGTGGCAGCTCGTGCACAGAGGGCGCGGACTGGCCTGGAGAAAGCCCGCGATCGCGCTGCCGTGGGGTTGATGACAGGCCGTGCAGTCGCCCTCGACGACGGGGCGGTGGGCGCTGCCGCCGGCCGGCGCCGTCGTCTCGACGTCGTGGCACTCGGAGCACACGCTGCCGACGGAAGCGGCCATCAGGTTCTCGAGCTCCGACGCGTGGGCGGCGTGGCAGGTTGCGCAGTCCCCGTCCGCGAAGGGCAGATGCCGGTCGCTCTCGGCCACCGCCAGGAGGGTCGACTCGTGGCACTCGCCGCACAGCTCGGCCCCCTCGGCCTGCAGGAGCAGCGCGCCGCCCGAGTGCGGCAGATGGCAGGCCGAGCACTCCCCGGCGGCCACAGGCGCGTGCACGACGGGGAGGCCGGAGCGGTTGCCGACCCCGGGGTGGCACTCTCCGCACAGGTCTTCCTGGGAGGCGACGAGCAGGCCGCGGATCGGCGTCCCGTGGGGGCCGTGGCAGTCGAGGCAGTCGCCGGCCGCCGGCGGGTGCACCACCGCTGCGCCCGAGGTCTCGGGATCCTCGTGGCACTCCACGCAGAGCTCCCGCCCCTCGGCCGCGAGCAGCAGCGGGTGGCTGGCCGCGTGCCCGGCGTGGCACGAGGAGCACTCCCCGGCCACGGGATGCACGCTCGGCAGGTCGAGAGCAGCCGCCACGTCGTCGTGGCATTCGGTGCACAGCTCGCGCTCGGCGGCGAGCAGCAGCGGCTGGTGGTCCGTGGCGTGGGGGTCGTGGCAGTCGAGACAGGCGCCCTCCGCGGCCGGGTAGTGCAGCGAGCCGCCGGCGGGCTCGAGGGGCAGCTCGTGGCAGTCGAGGCAGAGCTCCGGCCCGAGCGCAGCGGCCGGTGCGCTCGGGTCGTGGCACGTGTCGCAGGTCATCTCCGGGTGGACCGAGGCGCGCAGCAGCGCCTCCGTCGAGCCCGAGTGCGGCACGTGGCACGACGAGCAGTCGGAGCCGGCGGCCGCATAGCCGCCGTGGGCGGTCGCGAAGTCCGCCCCCGGGCCGGCGTCGTGGCAGGTAGCGCAGAGCGCCTCTTGCTCGAGCTCGAGGAGGCGCGGATTGGGGCCGCCGTGCGGCAGGTGGCAGGAGGAGCAGTCCTCCGCCGCCGGCGCATGGACGACCGGACGCGTGAAGCCGGAGTCCTCATGGCAGCTCAGACAGAGCTCTCTCTCGGGCTCGACGAGCATCGCCGGGTGGTCCGAGCCGTGCGGATCGTGGCATGCGGAGCACTTGCCGGCTTCGGGATGCTGATGGCTCGCCGCCAGCTCCGCGGCCTGCCCCGAGTGGCACTCGAGACACAGGGCCGGCTCCTCCGCCTGCAGCCGCAAGGCGCCGACGAGTCCGTGCGGCTTGTGGCACGCCGCGCAGTCGCCCTTCCCCACGGGCGCATGGGGCTCGCGGACCGCGCGCGCCACCTCGGCGTGGCACTCCAGGCACTGGCCCTTCTCCTCGAAGCGCGCGCCCGGGCGCAGCTGCGCCTCGGCCGCCCGCCAGCCCGCGAGGCCGAGAAACGTCACGCAGAAGGCGATCGCGAGGCCCCCGAGCCGGCGCTCAGCCCTCACCGTGTACCCCATGTCCTCCATGTCCCGAGCCGTCCTCGACCTCCTGCGTGCCCGAGAGCTCGAGAGCCGCGAGGACGTCCTCCCGGACCTCGATCTCGGACCGGCTGCGGGCACTCTGGATGAAACGATCGAGCACCGCCGTGAATTCCCGCCGGAAGACCGCTTCGCGCATGTTGCCGGACACCTCTTCGTACGAGTAGACCCCCTGCTCCTCCCGCGCCAGCACCTTGTAGACCACCCAGGAATCGCCGTCCCCCGGCACCGGGTCGAGAGTCGCTCCGGTCTCCGCCGCGAGGAGCGCCGCGTCGAGCCCGGCTCCGCCCGGCCGGACCACCGACCAGCCCTTGACTCCTCCCTTGTCCCTGAGCCCGTCGGTCGAGTGCCGCTCGGCCAGCCAGCCGAGGTCGGAGCCGCCGCGCAACGCGGCGGCAACGCTCTCGGCCTCCTCCAGGGACGGAACGGTGATCTGCCCGAGCTGCACGCGAGGCGGCCGCTTGAGGCCGGCCTTGGTCTCTTCGTAGTAGGCGCGCATCTCCTCTTCGGACACCTCGACGCCGGCGGCGAGCACCGAGCTCAGGTACTTCGGGACGACCAGGTCGGTCTCCAGCCGGTGGAGCGCCCGCCGTACCGCGGGAAGCTCGTGATAGCCGCGGCGGTAGGCCTCGGCGAGGAGCAGTCGCTCGTTGATCAGGTTCTCGAGGATGATCGGTCCGGCCGCCCGCGCCGCCTCCTCGTCGGGAATCGTCCGCCAGCGGCGCTCGAGCGCCACCGCGTACTCGTCGCCGGACAGAGTGATCTCGTCGCCGATCCTGGCGACCACCGTCTCCGGGCCGGGGCTCTCGGCGGTCAGCCGGCCGTCCCGGCGCCGCACGGGCGAGATCGAATCGACCAGGTCGCGATCGATCCAGACGGCGTGGCGCGAACGCAGCCCGGCCAGGAGCTCCTGGCGCAGGGTCGACTCGCGGCGCTGCCTGGCCAGGCGCTCGAGCAGCGGGCGAGCCTCCTCGAAGAGCTCCGGGTCCGGGCCCTGGAAGGACTGCGCGACGACGACCGACCAGCCGAGATCGGTCTGCACGGGACCGGCGACCTCGTTGGGGGCCAGCGTGAAGACGAGGTCGGCGATGACGAGCTGCAGGTCCTTCCTCGCGACGCCCTCGACGAGGCCGCCCTGCTCGCGGTAGGGATCGATCGACTGCTCGCGCGCCACGGTTCCGATGTCGACGCCCGCGCGCAGCGCGTCGAGGATCCGCTCCGCGCCTTCGAAGTCCCCGGCGGTCAGGACGTGGAAGCTGGCCCGGCGGTACCTTTCCTCGAAGATCGCCGTCACCTCGTCGTCCCCCGGCTCGGCGGGACCCTCGATCTCCTCGCGCTCGAGGATGGAGAGAGCGAGACGGCGGCGGTTGCGCTCGAGCGTCTCCGGAATGGGGGGCTCCTCGTGGAGACCGAGGACCCGCGCCTCCTGGCCGATGAGCACGTCGTTGACGGCCTTGAACAGGAGCCGCTCGAGGCGGGCGGGAGACCGCTGGGCGGTCTCCGCTTCCCCGTGGAGGGTCTCCAGGCTCTTCTCCAGGTCCTCGATCGTGATCGCTTCGCCGTTGACCACGGCGACCGTCGTCGGAGGAAGCTCCATCTGCGAACCGGCCGCCACGGCCCCGAAGAGGGCGCAGGCGGCCACGAGGGGAGCGGCCGGCCTGGAAAACGCGAGGGAATCGAAGATCATCGCGTCAGCTACCCCCGGCCGTCCCAGCGTTGCCGGAGCCGGTCCGCATCGCGCCGAACAAGGCGCGCATCATCTCGTAGGCCAGGCCGCCCGCCGTGTAGATCCGACCGCGGTCGAAGACGACCGCCGTGTCGCTGCCGGTTCGCTCGAGCCCGTCGAGCCACGCGATCCTGCCGTCTGCGGCGTCGAGAAAACGGACGGCGAGGGCGACCTCCGGGTCGGGGATCCCCCCCCGGCCGCCGCGATAGGTCTCCACGGTGCCCGTGGCCACCCACTTCGCACCCCCCTCGCGAGCCAGAGCCTCCCATTCGGAGCGGCTCGCGGCCCCGTGCTGCCCCTGCCCGCTCTGCTGCCGGATGGTCCGCACGAGACCCGGCAGCAGAGCCTTGAAGCCGAAGTCCTCGAGGGCGGCGAGCAGCGCCGCGGTCGCCACCGCGGCCGAGGCGCCCGGAGTCGTCACGGCGGCCGAGTCCATGGGAATCACCGCAACGCGGCCGGGCGGCGAGGGTTCGTGCGACGCCCGCAAGAACCCGCCTTTCCGGCGGCGCAGACGCGTCCGCTCCTGGGACGCTTCCGGCCCATCGGCCGCCGCGACGAGAGCGCGAACCGCGGTCGCGACCAGCTCGTCCAGGGTCTCGATCCCCCCGCGACCGAAGGCGCCCCGGCCTTCGAGACCGGACGCGGCGTGGAAGCCCGCCCACCAGAGCTCCTCGGAGTCGGGCCGCAAGACGAGGGCCGAGAGGACCACGAGCGGAAGCTCGCCGGCATCGTCGAAGTCGGAATCGGTCGGCGTCCCGCCGCCGTCGCGCGCCGACCGCCGGCCGGATCTCGCTTCGTGCAGCGTGGCAAGGAAGAACCACTCGGCTCCCAGCCGGTCCGCGAGCGCGGCCAGTCGCTCCGGCGACTCGCTGCCGGCATCGCGGATTCGCAGGGAGCGCAGCACGGCCCGCGCCGCGTCGCTCGCGGCCAGGTCGCGGAGCGGCTCGAGCTCCCGTCGCAGCAGGGTCTCGGTGAGGCCGGCGAACCGCGCTGCCCCGACGCGGTCCTGTACCGGCAGCAGAGCGCCGCGGCCGGGCGGCAGCTCCGCCGCCACGGGTGGGGTGAGTCCGGCGGCCACGAGGAGGAGCAGGGAGCCGGCGAAGGTGGCCGGCCTCATCCAAACAAGCTCCGCAGCGCCTCTTGGACGCACTTACGGGTCGTCGCCGAGATCGGCTCCGCCCCGGTCCCGAGCCACTTCGCGGCAGCGCCCGACCCTCTTTCGGTGTGGGTCACCGCCCACACCGCCGTGCCGGTCTCGGTCTCCAGCATGTGGAGGTCGAGGGTGACCACGGGCACGCTGACGGCGCCGGAGCGCAGCACCTCGGACTGCGTCACGCTCCCCACGATGACGGCCTGGACCTCGAGCTGGCGGCCGAGCTCGAGGATCTCGTCCTTGGAGGGCAGGCCGCGGCCGCGGACGACCCGATCGGCGACGGCCTGCAGCTCGCCGGGCTCGACGACGTCCACTGCGCCCGAAGCCAGGAGCTCGGTGATCAGCATCCGCGTCGCGCGAAGCCCCGCCTGACGATCGCCGGCCAGGTCCTCGAGAGGCATCACCGCCACCCGCTCCACGAAGCCGAAGTCGAAGCGGGGGTTCGTGAACTCGGTCGTGGCGAGATTGCCCGAGCAGCCGAGCAGCGTCAGCCCGGCGATGAGGATCGAGGCGGCGACCGTGGGTCTCAACTCTGTCATGGCGGACCTTCCCATTCGTGATCAGAATATCGCAGAGATACCCAGCCTCAGTGCTTCGGTCGTCTGCGGCTCCTGGGTGGCGATGAGCGACTCGGCTTCGCTGAGCGCCAGCCACATCCGGAACCATCGATTGAGCCGGTAGCTGCCATCAAAGGCTAGGTTCGACGTACCGCCGCCCGTGGAGGCATCCGTCTCGAAAAAGCTGGCCGCGAGCGCCAGCTTGGGTCCCGGCGACCACTGCGCGCCGAGGCGCCGCGTCGTGGTGCCGCCGAGGTCGTCTTCGCTCCTCCCCCACTCCCCGCTCAGCGACAGGAAGGGAGTCGCGAACCAGGATGCCCGCAGCCGGGCGCCGGTGCGGAAGGTGACGACGACCCGCCCCGCCGAGTCGTACTCGTGACGCGACAGCGTCCCTCCGAGCAGCCACCTGTCGTTGGGCCGGGCCTCGACCGTCTCGACGACGAAACGGGTCTCCTGCGAGAAGCCGAAGAGCAGGTTGCTCGTGTCGGCGACGCCGAAGGTCGAGTTGAGGACGAGATCGGGGAAGATCCGGGTGACGGCCTGGAGGGTCAGCGAATCGGTGGCGCTCAAGAGCTGGGCGCCATCCGTCTCATCGCGCTGCTGGGCCGTGAAGAGCACGCCGACGGCTTCGAGCGGCTGCCAGTCGAGCGCGGCGGTCGCGGTCTCCTGCCGGCGCTCGAGCGCGGGCTCGACCTTCTCGTCGAGCTCGGCGATCCGGTATCCGAGGCGCAGCTGCAGGTTGGCGCCGAGGTCCGAGCGCACCTGCGCCGAAAGCCCGCGCTCGTCGTAGCTGCGGCGCACGTCGGTGGCGACGAGGTCCTGATCCCGCCGCAGATTGGCGCCGACCGAGACCTCGATCCTCTCGGTGGCCTGCAAGCTGGTCTGGAGATTCAGCCAGTACTCGCTGCCGGTGCCTTCCGTGCGCTCGAGCGCGCCGGCGGCCCGCAGCGCCCGGATCTCCGTCACGGACACGTCGAGGACCGGGTTGACCGACAGGTTGACCGCCTTGAAGTATTGAGCCGTGGTCTCTGGAAACCGCAGGTTGTAGCGCAGAAACCCGGCGTCGAAGTCCGACGCCACCGGGCCGACCTCGAACCAGCTCGAGTTGTCCGGGCTCTGCCAGACCTGCCAGACGACGGGTCCGGACGGAGTGTCGACGCTCACCTCCAGCGCGCTGACCGGACGGCTGACCCCCATATCGAGGCCGATGTTGCGAAACGTATTGGCACCGCCGATCTCGACGCCGGGCGCCGCCGGCTGCGCCGTGTCGCCGTCGATGAGCTGTGGCGCCGGCTCCAGCTCACCGAGAGCAGGGGTCGAATCGATGGCGAAGAGGCCCTGGGCGGCCGGCAGCGGCAGGGCGACCGTAGCCCCGGCCGCGGCCTCCTGGACCTGGCGCACGTCGGCGAGCCTGGCGTCCAGGACGATCGACCAGCGATCGTCCCACAGGCTCTCGAAATAGCCGGTGCGCAGCTCGTGCCGGCTCTGTTCGAGGCTCGAGCCGGTGTTGTTGTTCGTGATGTCGGTCACATCGAAGAAGTAGCGCGCGTTCCAGGTGGCCTTCGCGTAATCGGCGCGGAAGTTGAGGCTGCGCGACGCCGTGTCGCGGCCGAAGAGCACGGCGTCGGCGGTGCTCGTCGAGTCCTGCAAGCGGAAGCCGAGCCGCGGGCCGCGCCGGGGACGCCAATCCAGGCTCGCCAGGAAGGTGCGAATGTCGAGATCCTGGCTCTCGTCCGTCGTTCGGATGGCCCGGTCACTGAAGAGCAGGCGCCCGTTGAGGTTCCTCCGGCTGTAGGCGAGGCCGATCTCCGGCTGCTCGGAGGTCCGCTCGAACGTCGGGCCCGGCCCGAAGGTCGTGCGGAAGTTGGTGGCCCGGAAGGACCCGAAGATCGACAGCCAGGGCGTCAGCTCCTGGGTCAGCGTCAACCGGAACGCCCGATCCTCCTCGTCGCTCTGGAGCCCGCCGGCGTCGACGGATCCGATCCAGGCCCGGACGCTGCCGTTGACGTCCACGGCCCGCGCCGGAACGGTGCTCGCCGCCCACAGCACCGCGGCTGCCAGCAGCGGGCGCCGCAACCTGGCCCTTGCCCGCAGGGCGCCCAGGTCGAGACCGTCGTCGGCTGTCCTCAGCGGACTTCTCCCGTGGTTCCCTGCGCTTCCGGCATCGAGCGTCCTCGGAGAACCTTCGCGGCAAGGATGGCATACCGCGGCGCGCATCTCCACACTTTCCATCGCGAGCCCCGCGTGCCGTGCCGCTGCGAAAGCTCGGTGCCCGTCGTCGATCGCTGAGACAAGAAAAGGGCCCGGGACGCGCTGGCGCTCCGGGCCCTCGAAGGCTAGGGGCCGATGAGACCCTCAGAAGCCGGGATCAGTAGGGACCGCCGTCCTGCTTGACCTCGTCGTCGATGTCCTGGACGTGGCACTTGTTGCACAGCGAGCGGTTCGCGTTCGGACTCAGGTCCGAGATCCGCTGGGCCATCTCGTACGTGCCCCAGGCGTCGCCGTCCTCCTCGTTGAAGGTGACGTTGAAGTCCCAGCGCCCCGAGGAGGCCGCCGAGGTGGCGTGCGCCCGATGGCAGGTCAGGCACATCACCTGGCTCGAGGCAGCCGGTCCCGCCGTGTTGTCGATCGTCATGCCCGCGTCCTCGAACGGCACTTCCGGCCAGTACGCGAAGGCCGGGTCGCCGCCGATCAGGTCGTCGGACCCGTTGTAGAGGTTGTAGGCCAGAGCGATCCCGGGCCCGAGAGGCTCCCCGGCGACGTGCTTGTGGGTCAAGCCGATGTCCTCGAAGTCGGTGTGGCAGTTGCCGCACCACAGGCTCATGCCGCTCTGGTAGGCGGTGTGGTTGTTCGGCTCCTCGCCACCGATGCCGCTGTCCAGCTTCTCGGCCACCGGCGGTGGGTTGGTGAAGTTGTAGGTACCCTGGACCTCACGGGCACCGTACAGCAGCCGGAAGGAGAACGTGCCGTGCGGATCGTGGCAGCTCGTGCAGCCCATCAGCAAGGCCGGGAAGGTGCCGCCTGGCGCCGAGATGTGGGTGGTGTCCGTGACGAGGCCGTGGCCCGGGGCGTCGAGGTTGTGGCCCGCCCGCTCTCCCGGAATGACCGCGCCGCGAGTGGACTCCCGCAGGTCGGGGCAGGTCAGGAAGATGTAGTTGCCGGCGCCCTTCTCGAGCGAATGACCCGCCGAGCAGTCGCCGTCGAACACACCTCTCGACGAGTTGGCCGAGCTGTGGCAGCCGAGGCAGGTGTCGCTCGGCGTCGCGTCGACGAGCAGCCACGGGTTGCCGTCGGGGGAATCCGGGTCGACGGGCTCGCCCTCGTAGCTGTTGTGCATGGTATGGCAGCCGTTGCAGTGGGCGACGCCCTCGTCGTGGAAGGCCAGCGCCGGGACGCCCCACAGCACGAGCGCTGCGACGCTCGCCAGGAGCAGGATTCGGGTGGCAGTGCGCATTGCGGTCTCCTCTATCGGTTCGGTGGACAGGTCTCGAATAACTTCAAACCTCGACCGCTACTGTAGCAAGGAAGGTGCCATGGAGGGAGCCGCGTCCGGCGACCGCTAGGGCAGGTCGCAACGGGACGTCAGGGGCTAGCCCGAGCGCGAGCTGGGGAATATCCCCCGATTCGAGCGGCCAATTGGGGCATATCCCCCGGCGCGCGCGAGGACTGCCCAGGCAGTGCGGCCGGGTCACGACTTCGCTGCGGGCCGGGCCGCGGCGGATCGGAAGGGCGGCTGCTCGTCGCCGGCGGCGGCCAGCAGCAGGCGGTCGATCTCGCGGCGCAGCTGCGAGAGAGGATAGGGCTTCGTGAGGAAGGCGGCCGACGCGTCCAACCGGCCCAGCCCCGCTTCGTCCGGGCTGCGGAAGACGCAGGACTCGAAGAGCACCGGAATCGGCGGCTCGTGTCGCTGGCACGCCGCCTTGAGCTCCCTCCAGGGCAGCCCGCACGGCGTCAGGTTGACGATCGCGGCGTCCGGCGGATCGTCCGCGATGCTCGCCACCGCCTCCTCGAAGGCCGGAACCGACACCACCTCCACCTCCGGAGGCGCCAGCCGGCGGATCAATGACGGCAGGACCCGGCTTCCATCCAGGACGAGAAGACGCACTTAGATTCCCCCCCGTCCGCCAACGTCTGCAATCCCCGGACCAGCAATCCCCGGCGGGCGGCGCCTCCGCCGCCGTTCAAGGCGCCTGCGGAAGCTCGCGGCAGAGCCGGCCGAAGCGCCAGGCCAGCAGCAGCCCGGCCACCGTCAGGCCGCAGATGAAGCCGATCCACAGCCCGCTCGGGCCGAGGTCCCGGTGGAAGCACAGCCAGTAGCCGAACGGCAGGCCGACCAGCCAGTAGGCGACGACCGTCACCAGCATCGGGCCGCGGGTGTCCTGGAGGCCGCGCAGGGCGCCCGCCGCCGACACCTGCAGGCCGTCCGAGAGCTGGAAGATCGCGGCCAGCACCAGCAGCTGCGCCGCCATCGCGACGACGCCTTCGTCGCGGCTGTAGATCGCCGCGATCTGCCGCGGCAGGGCGAGCAGCACCAGCGCCGAGACGACCTGCCCGGCGAGCGCCAGCCGCACGCCGACCCAGCCCGCCCGCCGCACCCCCTCCCCGTCGCGGCGCCCGAGCGCGTTGCCCACCCGAACGGTCGTCGCCAGCGAGATCCCCAGCGGCACCATGAACGTGATCGACGCCACGTTGATGGCGATCTGATGCCCGGCTACGGCCACGGCCCCGATCGACCCCATGAGCAGCGCCACTCCGGCGAACATGCTCACCTCGACGAAGAAGCTGAAGCCGATGGGCCCCCCCACCGCCAGGAGCGACGCGATGGCCGGCCAGCGCGGCGGATCGAGCCGCGCGAAGACGCCGAGCGGCGCCAGCCGCTCGTGGCGGCGGATGTAGAGGATTAGCCCGGCAAGCTGCGTCGTCCACACCGCCGCGGTCGCGTAGCCGCAGCCGACCGCGCCCAGCGCCGGCAGCCCCCAGCGCCCGTAGATGAGGCCGTAGTTGCCGACCACGTTGACCGCCAGCCCGACGAACCCGAAGTACATGACCGGCCGGCTCAGCCCCATCCCCTCGCACAGGAACCTGAGCGCCAGGAACGCGTACATCGCCGGCGCCCCCAAGAGCAGCGCGCGCAGATAGCCCAGGATCGTCGCGTGCAGCGACGGGTCGATCTCGAGGCCCACGAGCACCGGCGCAGCGGTGGAGTACAGGAGCGCCGTGACCAGCGTCAGCGCCGCGGCGATCCACAACGCCTGCCGCACCAGCGACCCGATCGGCGCTCGCCGCCCTGCCCCGTCGAGCTGCGCCACGGCCGGCGACACCGCCATGAGCACCCCCATCCCCGCCAGCATCACGACGTGCCACATCGCCGCCCCCGCCGCCACCGAGGCCAGGGCCGCGGCCGACAGCCGCCCCGACATGACCGTGTCGACAAAGGTCATCAGCACGCTCGCCAGCTGCCCGATCACCAGCGGCAACGCCAGCCGAACGGTCCTCCCGGCGTCGGTGCGCCACGCGCTCGCGGCCGATTCCATCGGCCGACCTTATCCGCCTTCGGCGGTGAGTGGCGCCCCTACAGCAGCTCGGCCACCGCGTCGCGCTCCTCGCGCAGCTCGGCGTCCGTGGCGGCCATGCGGTCGCGGCTGAAGGGGCTGCAGTCGAGGTCCTGGACGATCTCGTAGTCGCCTTCCTTGCAGGTGCAGGGGAAGGAGTACATGACGCCCTCGGCGATGCCGTAGCTGCCGTCCGCGGGGACGGCCATGCTGACCCAGTCGCCTTCCGGGGTGCCGTGGAACCAGCTCCTGACGTGGTCGATGGCGGCGGAGGCGGCGGAGGCGGCGGAGGAGGCGCCGCGGGCCTTGATGATCGCCGCGCCGCGCTTCTGGACCGTCGGGATGAAGGTGTCGCGCACCCAATCCTCGTCCGCCAGCTCGGGGGCCGGGCGGCCTCCGACGAGGGCGTGGGAGAGGTCGGGGTACTGGGTCGAGGAGTGGTTGCCCCAGATGGTCATGCGCCGGACGTCCCGCGGATGGGCGCCCGTCTTCTCCGCCAGCTGGGAGATCGCCCGGTTGTGGTCGAGGCGGGTCATGGCCATGAACTGGCGGCGGTCGAGGCGGGGGGCGTTCGAGGCCGCGATCAGGGCGTTGGTGTTGGCCGGGTTGCCGACGACGAGGACCCGCACGTCCGGCGAGGCGTGGTCGTTGATCGCCTTGCCCTGGGGGCCGAAGATCTTGCCGTTGGCGCCCAGGAGGTCCTTGCGCTCCATCCCCGCGCCGCGCGGCCTGGCGCCCACCAGCAGGCAGACGTCGGCCTCGTCGAACCCGTCGTCGATGTCCGTCGTGGCGACGACGTCGGCCAGCAGCGGAAAGGCGCCGTCGCGCAGCTCCATGACGGTGCCGGCGAGGGCGTCCATGGCGGGCGGGATCTCGATCAGGGACAGCGCCACGGGGCGGTCGGCGCCGAGCATGTCGCCGGCCGCGACGCGGAAGCACAGTTGGTAGCCGATGTTGCCGGCCGCTCCGGTGATGGCGACGCGAACGGGCTTGCTCATGGGGACTCCCTCCAGGGTTGGGGCGGTTGCCGGTGGCGGGCGGTCGAAGCGCCCGGAGTCTTCTTATAGCGGGATCGCCGCGCCGCGACAACACCCGCCCGCGCGGGCGCCGCGCTCCCCGGGCCGGCGGGGCGACGGCGCCAGGAGCCCGCCCGGGCGGGCTCAGGGAGTCTCGTCGGCGGCGGCCGCGAGCACCACCGCGCCGATCCCCTCCCCGGCCGCCCGGGCGTTGAAGGCCGGGATCTCCTCGTCGCGCAGCCGCCGCCACTCGGCGCGCGCCTCCGCCACCTGGGCGGAGACCGCGGCGAAGAACTCGAGCTGGGAGCGCGTCGGCGGCAGGTCGGTGCGGGAGATCGTGTCCGCCAGGCGGGTCAGCTGGGCGTAGAGCAGGCGCTTCCAGCGCAGGGAGTCCTGGTAGGCGCCGGTCAGCCGGAGGTCGAAGAAGCGGCCTTCGAGGGCCGCGAGGCGCTCCTCGAGAGCGTCCAGGGCGCCGGGGAAGCCGGCCTCCCCCGCCGTATCGGAATCGGCCTCCGAGGCGGCGTCGCCCGCGCCCTCCTCGGCGCTCCCCCGGCCGCCGGCGCCACGGCCTCGTCGCGGAGGATCCTCTCCTTCGTCCTCCTCGACCTCTGCTCCATCGCCGTCCACCGAGCTCTCCCCGTCCGTCGCGCGCAGCTCCTGCCACACGGTGCGCAGCTCTCCGAGCTGGCGGCGGCTCCATTCGGCCGCGTTGACGATCTCCGCGGCCTCCTCGATGAGGGCGCGCAGCTCGCGCAGGGTCTCCATCTGGCGGGCGAGCTCCTCCTCCGTGCCCGCCGCGCCCGGGTCCTTGAGGACGACGAGGCTCGCCGTGCCCGCGACCTCGCCGCCGACGACGAGCTCCACCTGGTAGCGGCCCGGCGGCGCGTAGATCGCGAAGCGCCCGCCGTCCGTCAGCCGCCGCCACCCCTCCTCGGGCAGCCGCACCTTGGAGGACTCCTCGGGCTTGGTGCGCAGCTTGACCTGGGTCGTCTTCTCCTCGTAGAGGTCCCAGTGCGTCCGGTGGAGCCCGGCGGCCCCCTCGAGGTCCTCGAGCTCGCGGACGATCTCGCCGTCCGGGCCGCGGACGACGAGCGTGACGTCGCCGGCGGCCTCGGCCGGCAGGTAGTAGTGGAGCGTGGCGCCGTCCTCGGGGTTGCTGCCCGTGGCGGCGCTCTGGTACTCGCTCCACGCTTCCTCGCGAGCGAGGAACCGGTACGCCGGGCGCGGCGCGAAGAGCGTCGGCTGGTCCGCGGCCGCCGCCTCGCTGTAGGCGCGCAGCGGGGTCACGTCGTCGAGGATCCAGAAGCCGCGGCCGTAGGTGGCGACGACCAGGTCGTCGAAGTGCGGCTGGATCTCCAGCCAGTGCACCGGCGCCGGGGGCAGCCCGGCGCCGAGCTCGCGCCAGTGGCCGCCGTCGTCGAAGGACACCCACAGCGCGTTCTCGGTCCCCAGGTAGAGAAGGCCCGGGCGGCGCGGATCCTCGCGCACGCAGTGGGCGTAGCCGAAGACGCTTTCCGGCAGGTCGCCGCGCAGGCTCTCCCACGACGCGCCGTAGTCCGACGTCCGGTAGACGTAGGTCGTGGTGTCGCCCTCCTGGTGCCGGTCGACCGTGAGGTAGGCGGCGCCGGAAGCGTGGCGCGACGGCTCGATGTTCGAGATCGTGCCCAGCGGCGGCACGCCCCTCAGGGCGGCCGTCACGTTGCTCCAGGTCGCGCCGCCGTCGCGGGTGACCTGCACCTGCCCGTCGTTGGTCCCGGCCCAGATCACCCCCGGCTCGATGGGCGACTCGGCGATGGCGAAGACCACGGGGGCGAGCGTCGGCCCGGCGTCGTCGAGGGTCAGGCCGCCGGTGCGCTTCATCAGCTCCGGGTCGGCGGTCGTGAGATCGGGGCTGATCACCTCCCAGGTGCGCCCCTGGTCGCGGGTGCGGTGGACGTACTGGCTGCCGTAGTAGACGGTCTCGTGGTCGTGCGGCGAGATGGCCAGCGGCGCGGTCCACTGGATGCGATATTCGAGCTCCTCGGCGGCCCAGCTCTCGATCGCCTGCGGCCACACGCTGACGTTGCGGGCGTGCCCCGTGCGGTGGTCGTAGAGGTCGAGGATGCCGTCGTAGCAGCCCGCCCAGACGAGGTTCGGGTCCTCCGGGTCGGGCACCGTGAAGCCGACCTCGCAGCCGCCGACGGTGCTCCAGGCGCCGACCGGGATCTCGTCCCCGGCCAGCGTGTTGCTCGGCCCCATGGCGGTGGGCCCGTCCTGGCGGTTGCCGTAGACGAAGTAGGGGATCCGATTGTCGGTGGCGACGTGGTACATCTGGGCGATGGGCAGCTGCGGGCGCAGCCAGCTCGCGCCGCGGTTGACGCTGATGCTCACCCCGCCGTCGTGGCCGGTGATCCGGCGGTCCCCGTCGAGCGGGTCGATCCAGATGTCGTGGTGGTCCCAGCCCGAGTTCTGCTCCTCGGCCGAGACGCCGCCGTCGTGGGAGATCCACTGGCGCACGGACAGGAACGTGATCTCGTTGGCGTCGTCCGGCGCCGCGGCCGCCCGCGAGTAGTAGAGCGGCCGCTGGGCCAGGTTGTTGTCGGCGCTGACCATGGTCCACTCGCGCCCGCCGTCGTCGGAGCGCCACAGGACGCCCTGGAAGTCGTCGAACGGCGCGAAGTCCTGGTTCGAGCTGGTCTCGATGAGGGCGTAGACCCGGTCCGAGTCGGCCGCCGACATCGCCAGCCCGATCTTGCCCCACGGCCCCTCGGGCAAGCCGTGCCCCTCCAGCCGCTCCCAGCTCTCGCCGCCGTCGCGCGAGACGTAGAGGCCGCTGCCCGGCCCGCCGCTCTCCCGGCCCGCCGTCCACAGCTTCAGCTGCCACATGGCGGCGAAGAGGATCCGCGGGTTGTTCGGGTCCATGACGAGGTCGATCGCGCCGGTGTTCTCGTCGACGAAGAGCACCCGCTCCCAGGTCGCGCCGCCGTCGCGGGTGCGGTAGACGCCGCGCTCCTGCTGCGGCCCGTAGGCGTGCCCCAGGGCCGCCGCGAAGACGACGTCCGGATCGCGCGGATCGACGACGATGCGGCCGATCCGGCCGGACTCGGCAAGGCCCCGGTGCTCCCAGCTGCGGCCGGCGTCCGTCGAGCGGTAGATGCCGTCGCCGATCGAGATGTTGGCGCGGATGAAGGTCTCGCCGGTGCCGGCCCAGACGACGTTGGGATCGGACGGCGCGACGGCCAGCGAGCCGATCGACGAGGCCGGGGTGTCGTCGAAGATCGGCTCCCAGGTGGCGCCGCCGTCGGAGGTCTTGAAGATGCCGCCCGAGGCCGATCCCGCGTAGTAGGTGCGCGGGTCGCCCGCCACGCCGACGACGGCCGGAGCCCGGTTGCCGACCGGCCCGATGTGCCGGAACTCGAGCTCGGCGAACGGGTCCTCCGCCGCCCCCGCCGTCTCCGCGGTCTCCGCGCCGCGAGCCACGCTCGGCAAGGCGCAGAGCGCCAGGACCGCCAGCGCGCCGCCCCCCGGGACCGACATCCACTTCCGGAGCTTCTCCATCACTCGCCTCTCCCTTGCTCGCTCGCGTTCAGCCGCGGGGCCGCCGCCCCGCGGGTCTCGTCGGCGGGCGGTCGCCGCGCCGTCCATCCGCGTCGCCGGGCCTCGTGGCCGGGCTGCTCCCGACCCGGCTACGCCGGCTCTCCTCCGTGCCGAGCCCAGTAGCCGACGAGGGCCTTGACGTAGGCCAGCGAGGCCTCGAGGTTCTGGACGGTGTTCCACTCGAAGCGGCTGTGGAAGTCGTGCCCGCCGGTGAACACGTTCGGCGTCGGCAGCCCCATCTCCGAGAGCCGCGAGCCGTCCGTGCCGCCCCGGACGAGCTCCGCCGTGAGCTCGATCCCGAGGCTCTCCGCGGCGGCGAAGGCGAACGCGATGGCCCGCGGGTCCGTGCGCTCGATGTACTCGCGCATGTTGCGGTAGCTGTCCGTGATCTCGACCTCGACGTCCGCCCGCGGATGCGCGCCCGCCGCGCCCCGGGCCAGCTCCTCGACGAGCCGCTTGCGGCGCTCGAGACCGTCGGCCGCGAAGTCGCGCAGGAGAACGCGCGCCGTGGCCGCCGTCACGTTGCCGCCGATCTCGTGCGGGAAGAAGTAGCCCTCGCGGCCGCTCGTCGCCTCGGGGGTCTCGGCGGCCGGCAGGGCGGCCAGGATCCCGGAGAGGATGGTCGCCGCGTTGGCCATCACCCCCTTGGCGTAGCCGGGGTGGACCCCGACCCCCCGCACCCGGATCGTGGCCTCCGCCGCGTTGAAGGTCTCGAACGAGAAGGTCCCCACGGCGCCGCCGTCGATCGTGTAGGCGACGTCGGCGCCGAGGCGCTCGAGATCGATCTTGTCGACGCCGCGGCCGATCTCCTCGTCCACCGTGAAGCAGATCGCGAGCGCCGGCCGCGGCAGCTCGGGGTCGGCGACGAGATCCGCCACGGTCTGCATGATGACCGCGACGCCCGCCTTGTCGTCGCTGCCCAGCAGCGTCGTGCCGTCGCTCGAGATCAGATCGTGACCGACGTGGGCCGCAAGCTCCGGGCTCACCGCCGGATCGAGGGCGACCTCCGGGTCGCCCGGCAGCCGGATCACGGAGCCGTCGTAGGCGCGGTGGAGCTGGGGCACGACCGGGCCGCCCGGGGCGTCGGGCGAGGTGTCGACGTGGGCCAGGAGCGCGAGCCGCGGCGCGCCCGGCGCCGCCGGCAGCGAGCCGTAGACGTAGCCGTGGGCGTCCATCTCGGCGTCGGCGACGCCGAGCTCGGCGAGCTCCCGGGCCAGGAGCCGGCCGAGGTCCTTCTGCTTGGCGGTGGACGGCGTCGTCGTCGAGTCGCGGTCCGCCTCGGTGTCGATCTGGACGTAGCGCCAGAAGCGCGCCGCGACGGCCGGCAGCTCGGGTGGTGGGGCGACGCTCACGACGGGTGCCGGGACCGCGGCCCTAGACGGCCCGGTGATGGGCACGGAAGACGGCGAGGGCGTTCTCGAGCTCCGCGAGCGCCCGCTCGATGTAGGTGTGCGCCTCGTCGACGTAGCCGTCGGTCGACGCCGACCAGACCCGGTTCAAGTTGCGCTCGCCGGCCGCGAACGGGTTCATGAGCTCGGCGTAGGCGTGCAGCCCGAAGCGGTGCGAGAAGCTCTCCCGGGCCTGGACGAACGCGTCGAGGTGCTCCGGGAACTCGCGGTCGATGCGGTGCCGCAGCTCGTAGACGTCGATCTCGCCCTTCTCGCGATCGAGGGCGCGGGCCCGCTCGACGGCCGTCTCGAGGCTCGTGCCGATGGCGTCGAGGTTGGTGGCGATCCGGTCCGCCTGCCGGGCCTCGCCGTGGATCGCCCGGCGGACCATCACGACCCCCGCCGCGCCGGCGACGAGGGCGACCAGATACCAGCTCCACGGCACGCCCTCCGTCTGCCGCACCGTGAAGTACGAGCCGACGAGGAAGCCGGCGGTGATCAGCACGTAGCCGGGGCTCTTCATGCCGCGAACACCACTTTCAAGGAGTAGAAGACGCCGACCAGCGCCTCGCCCACGATCAGGCCGGCCGAGATCGGGATGCCCACGTCCTCGGCGAACGCGCGGCCCAGCCGGGCGTCCGTGAAGACCCGGGCGAGGGTGCCCAGCGTGTAGGTGAGGATGATGTTGAACGGCAGGTAGAACCCGAGCCCGACCATCACGCCGAGGCCGCCGACCCCGGACGCCGACAGGAGGGCGCCGAGCCCCGCTCCCGAGAGGTACTTGGCGAGCGGGATGTCGCCGCCCAGGATGCCCTGGATGACGCTCGCCAGCGCCTGCCCCTGGGGCGCCGGCAGCGCGTCGCTGCCCAGCCCGTAGGCTCGGTGCAGCACCACGATCAGCCCCATGATCAGGATCGGCCCCAGCCAGGTGCCCAGGAACTGGGCGATCTGCTGCTTGCGGGGGATGGCGCCCACGAGATACCCAGTCTTCAAATCGAGCATGAGGTCGGTCGCCTGGGCCATGGCCACGCACATGGCGCCGCCCACGACGATCGACGCGACGACCGTCTGCTCGTCGCTCAGGCCGCTGGCCACGAAGATGAGGATCGTGACGCCGATGAGCGTCATGCCCGACAGCGGCGACCACTGGGTGCGGCCGATGCACTCCGACAGCACCACCCCCGCCACCCAGATCCACAAGGTGCCCATGACGGCCATCGTCACGGCCCGCCAGGCCTCCATGTCCGGCACCGAGAAGTAGGCGGTGACGGCCAGCACCACCAACGCCCCGCCGATGCCCATGTAGAGCATCTTGATCGGCAGCTCGTCGCTGGCCACCGCCGAGCGGGTCTTCGAGGCCCGCTGCATGCTGCGGATGGCGGAGAGCACCAGCGGCAGGGCGAAGACGATGCCGGTGAGAGCCCCGCCGATGATCATCCCGATGCCCACCGGCCGGAAGAGGTTGAGGCGCAGGTAGGTGGCGACTCCCATCCCCGCCTCGGCCAGCGTCTCCGGGCTCGGGAGACGGCCCTGGAAGGACAGCACGGGCGCCAGCAGCCAGTAGCAGACGTAGCCGCCGACGACGAAGAAGAAGCCGCCGCGGCCCGCCAGGTAGGCGACGCCCACCGTGAGCAGCGACAGGTACCAGATGCCGTTCATGTACTCGGGCATCCCGAGGACCGCCCCGAGGTCCCAGTTCTCGACTCCGCTCGACAGGCTCAGAAGGTGCACGGAGCCGCTCACCGCCGCCGCTCCGAGCAGCAGCCAGGCCTTGCGCACGCCGGCCCCCGGCGCCTTGAGCACGGCGGCCGTGGCGATGCCGCCCGGGTAGGCCAGGCGGTCGAAGTCGATCATCTGCTTGCGCAGCGGGATGATGAAGGCGATGCCGAGCACGCCGCCGACGATGCAGGCGACGACCACGAGTATCTGGTTGAAGTCCTCGTAGCCGAGGATGAAGAGCGCCGGGATGGAGAACATCATCCCGGCCGAGGCGCCGTTGACGGCGCTGGCGATCGTCTGGTTGATGTTGTTCTCGATGATGCTGCGCCGCCGCATCACCCCGCGCAGCACGCCGAAGCCGAGGATCGCCGCCAGCTCCGAGCCCTCGATCGAGAAGCCGAGCTTCAGGCTCAAGTAGCCGATCGACAGCGTGATCAACGCCCCGATCGCATACCCCACGAGGATCGCCGGCCAGGTGATCTCGGGGTACGGGCCGTGGCGGACAGGTTTGCTCATGGGCGGCGAGCGGCCATCCTACCCCCTGCCGCCCGCAGGGCTCAAGACAGCCGCTGACGGCAGGAAGAGGCGCGCTTTCGGCCAGCCTGTTTCGACGGTCTAGGGCCCGAGCGCGGGTCCCCCTCGGCTCCCACGCCCCGTGGACCTCCCGCAGACTGCCAAGGCCGCTGTCCAGGCAGGCGGGAGCGTCGCCGGCGTCTTCGACCCGGTATGATGCCGGGCGCATGCGGATCGCCACCTGGAACGTCAACGGCCTGCGCTCGCGGCTCGAGTTCGTCCTGCACTGGCTGGCTGCCCGGCAGCCGGACGTCGTGGGGCTGCAGGAGCTGAAGCTCACCGACGAGCAGTTCCCCTACGACGAGCTCGCCGCGGCGGGGTACCGGGCGGCGGTCCACGGCCAGAAGGCGTGGAACGGGGTCGCCATCCTGAGCCGCGAGCCCGGCGAGGTGACGCGGCGCGGGCTGCCCGGGCAGGAGGAGCTCGGCTCGCGGCTCGTCACGGCGCGCTTCGGCGAGCTGTCGTTCACGACCGTCTACTGCCCGAACGGCAAGAGCGTCGGCCACGAGGACTACCCCAGGAAGCTCGGCTGGTACGACGGCCTGGCGGCCCACTGGGCGGCCACCGAAGCGCCGGCGCGGCTGGCCGTCCTGTGCGGCGACTTCAACGTCTGCCCCGCCGACCTCGACAGCCACCACGCCCCGGGCGCGGCGGCCGACCGCATCTTCCACACCGCGGCCGAGCGCGCGCGCTTCGGGCGGCTGCTCGAGGGCGGGCTGGTCGACCTCTACCGCGACCGCTACCCCGAGACCCGCATGTACTCCTGGTGGGACTACCGCGGCGGCGCCTTCCACCGCAACCTCGGCCTGCGGATCGACTTCGTCCTCGCCACCCCGGCGCTGGCGGCGCGGGTCCGCGACGTCGTCATCGCCCGCCAGTACCGCAAGAAGAAGGACGGCTTCACCGCCTCCGACCACGCCCCCGTCTACGCCGACCTCGACTGAGCGGAGACCGCAGACCGATGACCGCCGAGACCCTCCTCCCCTGCATCGAGCAGGAGCCGCCCGGCGCCGCGACCGCGGCCGTCATCTGGCTCCACGGCCTGGGCGCCGACGGCCACGACTTCGCCCCCATCGTCCCCCAGCTCGGCCTGCCGCCGGGCCACGGGGTGCGCTTCGTCTTCCCCCACGCCCCCCGCATCCCCGTGACCTTGAACGGCGGCTTCGTCATGCCCGCCTGGTACGACATCAAGAGCCTCGACCGCGCGGGCCACGACGAAGCCGGGATCCGCCGCAGCGCCGCCGAGATCGCGAAGCTCGTCGCCCGCGAGAACGCCCGCGGCATCCCGCCTTCGAGGATCGTCCTCGCCGGCTTCTCCCAGGGCGGCGCCATCGCGCTCTTCACCGGCCTGCGCCACCCGCAGCGGCTGGCCGGCATCATGGCTCTCTCCACGTTCCTCGTCGCCCCCGAGGCCATCGCGGCCGAGCTCGCGCCCGCCAACCGCGACGTCCCCATCTTCCAGGCCCACGGCACCCTCGACCCTATGGTCCCCAACGCCCTCGGGACCTTCACGAGGGAATGGCTCACCCAACGCGGCTGGACGGTCGAGAGCCACGACTACCCCATGGCCCACCAGGTCTGCCTCGAAGAGATCCAGGCCGTGGGTGCGTGGCTGCGCGGAGTGCTCCCCGAGCGCTCCGGTCGGTAACCCTGTCGGCGCCGGCTCGTGGCGGGGAGCCGCGGCTTCCCGGACCCGCCCCCCTCAGCGCTCGCGGCGGCTGACGCCGCTCCTCGCGCAGACGGCGGCCGTGACCACCAGCCCGGCGGCCAGATCCGGGACCCGCGGCCGCCGCCGTCTAGACCGGCGTGTAGCCGGCCCCGGCGATCGCCTCGCGGAGCCGCCATTCCTCGACGGCCCCCGAGACGACGGCGCGCGCCGGCTCGAGGGTGACCTCGACGGCGGTCACCCCCTCCGTCTCGCGCAGGGCCGTCTCGACGTGGCGGACGCAGTTCTCGCACATCATGCCTTCGATGGTGATCTCTCGACTGTCGGGCATCGTGACCTCCGGAAGGTAGCGCTTGACGAGCCGGCGCAGATCCTCGACGGCGAACCAGGCCGTCAGCGCGAGGAGGGCGGCGGCCGAGGCGACGCCCCACCAGGCCGCGCCGTGCTCGTGGGCCACGGCCGCGCGGGCGGCGGCGCTGCCGATGACGCCGTCGAAGAGGACGCCCAGTCCCAGGCTGCCGGCGACGATCGTCGCCAGGTAGATCGCGAGGGCCTTCTTTCCCAGCGCGCGGTAGACGGCGCCGATGGTGGCGACGTTGCTGGCCGGACCGGCCATGAGGAAGACGAGGGCGGCGCCGGCGGGCATGCCGGCGCCCACCAGGGCGGCCGCGATCGGCACCGAGGCGGTGGCGCAGACGTAGAGCGGCAGCGAGACGGCGAGCGCCGCGACCCCCGCCCCGAGGCTCCCGAAGCGCCCCAGGGCCGCCAGCGCCTGGTCGGGCACGAGCACCTCGATCGCCGCCGAGACGACGACGCCGAAGACCAGCCAGCGCCAGATGCTGCGCAGGATGTCGATGCCGTGGCTCCACATCTCGAGCGGCAGGGCGCGCGGCCCGCCCGGCGCTTCCGCGACGGCCGCCGGCTCCGCCGCCGCGCCCCGGCTCGACGCCTCGACCCAGAAGCCGGCGACGAGCCCGGTCAGGGCGGCGCTCGCGACCTTGAAGAGCGCGAAGGGCCAGCCCAGGAAGGAGGCCGACACGAGGATCGAGTCGACGCCCGTCTGCGGCGTCGAGACGAGGAAGCCGACGGCCGCGCCGTCGCTGGCGCCGTCCTTCTTGAGCCCCAGGCCGGCGGGGATCACGCCGCAGGAGCACAGCGGCATCGGCACGCCGAGCAGCACCGCCTTGGCGACGCCCGCATAGCCGCGGAACTGGCGCCGGATCAAGTCGCGCGGCAGCAGGACGTGGAGCACCGCGGCGATGACGGTGCCGAGCAGCAGCCAGGGAGCGAGCTGCACGAGGACCTGCCAGACGGCTGCCAGCATCACCATGGCCGCGCCCTCACCGCGCCGTGATCCCGCCGAAGCGGCCGAAGATCTTCATCAGGTCGTCGACCTGGTGGCGCCGCTCTTCGGCGTCGCCGCTCGTCAGGGCGTCCGAGACGCAGGTCTCGAGGTGCGAGCCGAGCAGCACCTGCCCGGCCTTGCCCAGCGCCCCGCGGACCGCCGAGATCTGCAGGAGGACGTCCACGCAGCCCTCGTCCTCGTCCACCATGCGCCGGATCGCCGCCATCTGCCCCTCGGCGCGCCTCAACCGCTTCAACAGCTCGTCTTTGGTGGCGGTCTTCATGCTAGATACCCCCCAGGGGTATCTAGCATGCACCTGCCCGGGACGTCTGTCAACCCCCCCGACGACAAGCGGAGACCTCCCGTCGTCTCCCTCCGGGTCCGGAGTGGCTCTGCCGGTCGTCGGGAAGCGCCGGTTCCACGCGGAGCACGCGGGGTGGGAGGAGGGTGCTTGGCTCTACAATAGGGAGCTCTGAGAGTTCGCTTGGGACCGAGACAGGCGCTGCCCTGGGCTGCCTCGTCTTTGTGATGAACTAGATCCGGGAGGGGTGCGACGTCCAATGACGATTCCCAACATCAAGACCGAGTTCCTACGCCACACCCTGGCGACCCTGGCGTACCGCGGCGGCAAGGCGATTCGTGGAGCGCCGCGTGGTTTTGCGGAGCTTCGCATCGGTCCGAGCACCCGGACCCCGGGGCAGATTCTGGCGCACGTCGGGGATCTGCTGGACTGGGCGCTCTCGCAGGCCGAGGGCCGCCAAGTGTGGCGCGACTCCGAGACGCGCTCTTGGGAAGACGAGGTTTCCCGTTTCTTCGCCGCGCTCGAGGCTCTGGACCGGCGCCTCGCGAGCGGCGAGCCGACCGGGTTTCCCGAGGAGAAGATGTTCCAGGGCCCAATCGCGGACGCGCTCACCCACATCGGCCAGATCGCGTTGCTCCGGCGGCTGGCGGACGCGCCGATTCGGGGCGAGAACTACTTCAAGGCCGAGATCGAAGCAGGCCGAGTGGGCGATCACCAGGCAGAGCCTGTCAAGGAATTCGACTGATCCGACCCGCTGATCAGAGCGCTCGGGGCGCCCGCGCCTCGAGGGCCCAGTTCCCTCGTCGGGAGGAGCCGACTACCAGTGGACGGCGAGGCCGACGTTGAAGGCGGGGCCGGACATGCTCAAGGGCTGGTCGAGGAACGTGCCGAGGTCGTCGCCCTCGGGCTCGGCGTCGAGCTGGCGGAAGAGCCCCTCGACGGAGCCTTCCCAGTTCTTGCCGATGTCGAACTCGAATCCCGCCTGGGCGTAGAAGCCGAACTCGGCGTCGATGGCCACGGCCCGCCGCACGCCCGGGGCGATGGTCACGTCGCCGACGAAGTCGAAGACGGCGTAGGTGAAGCCGCCGCCGACGTAGGGGGTGATCTTCCCGCCGCCGCCGAAGCTGCGGTTGAGGCCGAAGTCGACCGGCACCGCCTCGAGCTCGAAGATCTCGGGGTTGGCCTTGCTTACGAGCTCGGTGTAGTACGCCGCGCGGATCTCGAACTCGACCGGTCCGGAGCCGAACTCGAGGTCGAGGCCGACGCCCTCTCTGGTGTCCGTGTCGTCCGGCGAGTACGAGGACACGAAGAATCCAATGCTGCTGGCAGTCGCGGGCGCCGAGCACAACGCGAGCGCGAGCAGCGCGAGAGTCCAAGGTCTTGTGCGGCTCTTCATCTGAATCCTCCAGTCTCCACCCAGTCGGCAGTAGCTGATCCGCTTCGCGCGATTGTCGACGAATCCTCGCGGGAATGCAACCCAAAGGTGCACAGGCACAGCGTTTTTCGGTCTCGGCGGCACTCCCCCGCGGGGCGCCCGGCCGGCGCTCGCCGGCCGGCTACCGGACGCCCCGGGGGCCGGTTAGAATGACGGCATCGTGCGGGCCTTCAGAATCAGTCGCCACGGCGGACCGGAGGCCCTGGAGTGGACCGAGCTGCCGACTCCCGAGCCCGGTCCCACCGAGGTCCGCGTTCGGGTCCGGGCCTGCGCCCTGAACCGCCTCGACCTGTGGGTGCGCGACGGGGTCCCCGGGCATCAGTTCCCGCTGCCGCTGGTTCCCGGCAGCGAGATCGCCGGCGAGATCGACGCCGTTGGCGCCGGCGCCGGCGACCACGAGATCGGGACCCCCGTCCTCCTCGCTCCGGGCGTCTCCTGCGGCCACTGCGACCGCTGCATCGGCGCCGAGGACATGCTCTGCGAAAGCTACGGGATCCTCGGCGAGCACCGCGACGGCGGCTACGCCGAGTACGTCGTCGCGCCGGCCCGCAACGTCCTGCCGCTGCCCGCCGGGCTCTCCTTCGCGCAGGCCGCCGCCCTGCCCCTCGTGTTCATGACCGCCTGGCACATGCTCGTCACCCGGGCTCGCCTGCGGCCGCTCGAGGACGTGCTCGTCCACGCGGCGGGCTCGGGGGTCTCGAGCGCCGGCCTGCAGATCGCCAAGCTGCTCGGCGCGCGCCACGTCATCGCCACGGCCGGCAGCGACGCCAAGCTCGAGAAGGCGACGCGGCTGGGCGCCACCCACACCGTCAACTACCGCGAGCACGACTTCGTCGCCGCCGTGCGGGAGATCACCGGCCGCAAGGGGGTCGAGGTCGTCTTCGACCACGTGGGCGGCGACACCTTCGAGAAGAGCCTGAAGGTCCTGGCCCGCGGCGGCCGCCTCGTTTTCTGCGGCGCCACCGCGGCGGCGGCCGCCGAGGTCAACCTGCGGATGCTGTTCTTCAAGAACCAGTCCATCCTCGGCTCGACGATGGGGTCGCTGGCGGAGCTGCGGCACCTGCTAAAGTTCGTCGTGTCCGGAGCTCTCGAGCCCGTGATCGACCGCACGTTGCCGCTCGCGCAGGCGCCCGCGGCGCAGGCGGCGCTCGAAAGCCGCGAGCAGTTCGGCAAGATCGTCCTGATCGTGGACTGAGGACGGCGCGCGCGGCGCCGGGGGGCGAGCTTCACGGCCCGACCCGGGCCGATCCGGGCAGGGAGCATCCAAGCGAGAGGGACCGACCATGGCAGAGATCCGACAGCTCGCCGTACTCGGCGCCGGCACGATGGGGCTCGGCATCGCCCACGTCTCGGCGCTCGCCGGCTACGAGACCCGGCTCTTCGACGTCGCGCCCGAGGCGCTGCGCAAGGCCGAAGCGCAGATCCACCGCAATCTCGACCGGGGGGTCGAGAAGGGCAAGGTCGACGCCGACGCCGCCGCCCGCGCCAAGGAGCGGCTGGCCTTCGGCGTCGACCTCGCCGCGGCCGTCGCGGCGGCCGACCTCGTGATCGAGGCTGTGCCGGAGTCGATCGACCTCAAGCTCGAGATCTTCGGACAGGTCGTCGCCGCCTGCCCGGCGCACGCGCTCCTGGCGTCCAACACCTCCGGCCTCTCGATCACCGAGATGGCGGCGGCCACCGACCGGCCCGACCGCTTCGCGGGCATGCACTTCTTCAACCCCGTGCACCTGATGCGCTTGATCGAGCTCGTCCGCGGCCTCGAGACGGCGGAGGCGACGCTCGCCGCGCTCGCCGCGGTCGGCGAGCGCATGGGCAAGGAGGTGGTCGTCGTCAAGGAGTCGCCGGGCTTCGTCACCAGCCGCATCAACGCGCTCATCGGCAACGAGGCGTTCCGGATGCTCGAGGCCGGCCTGGCGACCCCCGAGGACATCGACAAGGCCTTGAAGCTGGGCCTCAATCACCCCATGGGACCGTTCGAGATGGTCGACCTCGTGGGGCTCGACGTACGCCTCTCGATCCTCCGCTTCCTGCACCGCACCCTCGGCGACACCTACCGCCCGACGACGCTGATGGAGCAGTACGTCAAGGCCGGCCGGCTCGGCCGCAAGACCGGCCGCGGCGTCTACGCGTACGACGAGAACGGCCGGCGCCTCGCCGGAGACGAGCGATGAAGGGCCTCGAGGAGCGCGTGGCCCTGGTCACGGGATCGAGCTCCGGCCTCGGCCTGGCGGCCGCCCGCGCCCTGGCCGCCCGCGGCGCCCGGATCGCGCTGTCGAGCCGCGGCGGCGCCAAGCTGGACGCGGCGCGGCGCGGCCTGGCCGCCGACGGCGCGGAGGTGATCGCCGTCGCCGCGGACGTGAGCCACCAGGACGACCTCGAAGAGCTCGTCAACGAGGTCGAGGAGACGCTCGGGCCGATCGACGTCCTCGTGCCCAACGGCGGCGGCCCCGCGGCCAAGCGGGCGCTCGAGCTCGACGACGCGGACTGGCAGGCGGCGATCCCCCTGGCGCTGCTCTTCGTGCCCCGGCTGTGCCGGCTCGTGCTTCCCGGCATGATCCGCCGCGGCTGGGGCCGCATCGTCGCCATCAACTCGGTCTCGTCGCGGCAGCCGATCCCCGGCCTGACGCTGTCGAACGCGCTGCGGCCCGCCGTCCTCGGCTACCTGAAGACGCTGGCCCTCGAGGTCGCCGCCGCGGGCGTCACCGTCAACGCCGTGCTCCCGGGCTACACCCGCACCGGCCGCCAGATCGAGCTCGCCACCATGCGCGCCGAGCAGACGGGCGAGCCGCTCGACGAGATCCTCGACGCTCCGGCCCGCGACGCCGCCATCGGCCGCCTCGCCGAGCCCGAGGAGATCGGCGCCGTCGTCGGCTTCCTCTGCTCGCCGGAGGCCTCCTACGTCACCGGCCAGTCGATCGCCGTCGAAGGCGGCTACGCCAAGGGGCTGTTCTAGCGCCCGGCGTCGTCGCCTGCCGCGGCCGGCTCCGGGCCGTCTCCCGCCAGGCGGCGGATGTAGAGCGTCTTCTGCACCCGGGCCACGACCTCGCCGGCCGCGTCGACGACCTCGACCGGCCATACCGGGCGGTACGTCGCGCCCCCGCGCGTCGCGGCCCGCACTTCCCGCAGGCGGTCGTCGCCGACCTCGAACCGGGCCCGGACGACGCCCCTGCCCGGCTTGACGAACTCGATCGCCGCCGCCTGGTCCCACACGGAGTAGTCCGCACCGAGCCGGTTGGCCAGCAGCAGGACGTAGACCGGGTCGACCATGGCGTAGAGGCTGCCTCCGAAGTGGGTGCCGAAGTAGTTGCGGTTGTAGAAGCGCAGCGTCATCGACGCCTCGGCCGCGGAGTAGTCCGCGGCCACGCGGAAGCGGATCCCCGTGCCCCAGAAAGGCGGGTACCAGCTCAGCAGCCGTCCAAACCAGCGTCCGTCCATCGTCGGCGGCGGCCTCGGCCAGCGATCAGCTCCTGGCGGTGGCGCCGCCGTCGGGCGGTGCGGCCGCGTAGGCCTCGCGCTCGAAACGGTTGTCGCGGTAGGGGTCGCGGCCGCGCAGCCACTGCCAGAGGCTGGACGCCGCGTAGGCCGGCAGGAAGAGCGGGCCCCAGCGCTCGTACTGGCGCACGTGGATCCGCTCGTGGGCGCGGCAGCGCTCGAGGCAGCCCGGGCTGCGGCCGAGGACGACGTGGCCGAGCGTCAGCGCCTCGACGCCGGCCGGCGGCACGGGCGCCCGCTCCAGCAGCCAGGCCAGCCAGCGGCCCTCGACCTCGACGACGCCCCCCGTGAGCCGGAGGGCGCCGCCGCCGAGGCGGCAGAGCGCACCCAGGACGAGCCCCAGGAGCGTGCTCGGCGCGGCCCAGAGATAGGCCAGAAGGCGCACTCAGCCCCTCGCGGCCAGTTCGCGGACGCCCCGCTCGAGGTTGGCGACCAGGGCCGGCAGATCGTCCGCCTTGACGGAGCAGAACGCGATGCGCAGGTAGCTCGGCGCGATCGCGATGAGCCCGGTGTCGTGCTCGGCGAGGAGGTGGCGGCGCGCCGCCTCCGGGTCGAGCCGGGGCGCCAGCTCGACGAGGGCGAAGCAGCCGGCGTTGAACGGCAGGGGGCGCAGCAGCGCCCGGTCGACGCCCGCCAGAGCGGCCGTGAGGACGCGACAGCGCCGCTCCAGGCGCCGCCGCACGGCCGCCACCTGCTCCTCGACATCGGCGGCCTCGAGGGCTCGCAGGAGGAGCATCTGGCTCGTCGCCACGGGCGAGCCGACGACGGAGCGGACGAGGCACTTGACCTTGCTCTCGAGCGCCTCGGCGACCTCGCTGCCGGGGGCGAACGGAAAGGTCAGGAAGCCCACCCGGCCGCCGAAGAAGGAGAACTCCTTCGTGCCGCCGTCGATCTTGACCGGCACGAGGCCGGGGTGCCGCCCGGCCAGGTCCCAGAAGACGGAGCGGGCGGGGACGCCGGGCTCGTAGACGAGGCCGGCGTAGGCGTCGTCGCACAGGACGACGAGCGGCCGGCGCTCGGCCTCGGCCAGGAGCGCGGCGCACAGCGCCTGCCGCTCGCCCGCGGTCGGCATGTAGCCGCCGGGATTCGAGGGCAGGTTGACGATCGCCACGGCGGGCTCCCCCGGCGGCTCGCCGGCCAGCGCCTCGCAGACGGCCTGCGGGTTGTAGGCGCCGTCGCGATAGGCGGGCGCCGGGAGGACGCGGGCGCCGGTGCGCGCCGCGAAGGTCTGCCGGTAGTTGCCCCAGTAGGGTGCCGGGACGGCGATCGCCTTGCCCTCGCCGCCGAAGAGATCCGCCGCCACGGCCAGGCCGTGGGTCAGGCCGACGGTGACGAGCGGCAGGCTCGACGCCGGCGCGTCGTCCCCGAGACCGCGCCGCTGCCAGCGGCGCCACGCGGCGCGGACCTCCGGGATGCCCTGCACCGGCGAGTAGAGCAGCGCCCGGTCGCGCGCCTCGGGAGCCAGCGCCAGCGCCTCCTCGATCGCCGCCAGGGCGAGCGGCCGCCCGCCGCCGTCGGTGACCTGGCCGATCGTGCCGTTGAACCGCTTGCCCCGCGCCTGGGCCGCCTGGAAGGGAATGTCCGGCGGAAACGCCACCCGCCTGCCCAGGGGGGACAGCGCCGCCCACAGCGCCGGGCTCGCGGCGGCGATCGGCTCGCGCAGCTGGTCGGAATCGCTCATGGCGGGGGCAGCGTAGCCCAGGCTGCGGCCGGTGTCAGCCCCGTCTCGCCGCTCGGGCAGGTTGCTGGCCGGGAGCCCAAGCTAGGATTGGAGAATGCGCCGCGTGGCCCGCCTGCTCAGCCTTCTCTTCGCGGCGCTCTGTCTCGCCTGCGCCGGAGGGGAGCCCCCCCCCCGTAATCTGCTGCTGATCACCCTCGACACCCTGCGCGCCGACCACCTCGGCGTCTATGGCTACCCGCGGCCGACCTCGCCGGCGCTCGACGCCTTCGCCGCGCGGGCGACCGTCTTCGAGGACGCCACGTGCAGCATGCCGACGACCCTGCCGTCGCACGTCTCGATCTTCACCGGGCTGCGGCCCGCGCAGCACGGCGTGCGCCGCAACGGCCAGGTGCCGGAGCGCGACCTCGCGACGGTCTTCGATCTGCTGGCCGCCCGCGGCGCGGCCACCGCCGCCGTCATCGGCTCGCGGGTCATGGGCGAGCGCTATCTCGCGGGCCTCGGCTTCGACGAGGTCGTCTTCCCCAGCTCCGAGCGGCAGTACCAGGCGCGGGCGAAGCACGTGACGAACCACGCGGCCGCGTGGATCGAGCGCCATCGCGCGGCGCCCTTCGCGCTCTGGGTCCACTACTACGACGTCCACGAGCCCTACGCGCCCGCCGCCGGCTTCGCCCGGCAGTTCGACCGCGGCTACGCCGGCCCCCTGTCCGGCGCCCTCGACGTGGAGACCCTCGTCGGGTTCAACGACCCGGCGGCGGCGCCGCTGTCGGCCGCCGACCTCGCCCACGTCACCGACCTCTACGACGCCGAGATCGCCTACCTCGACACGCACCTCGGCCGGCTCTTCGCGCGGCTCGAGGCCCTCGGCGGGATGGACGACACCGTCGTGGTCGTCGTGGGCGACCACGGTCAGGCCCTGGGCGACAACGGCTTCTTCGGCCACGGCCTGCGGCTCCTCGAGCCGGTCGTCAAGGTCCCGTTCCTCCTCCGCCTGCCGGGCCAGACGGCTGGCGCGCGGGTCGCGGCGCCGGTCGAGACCGTCGATCTCGTGCCGACCCTGCTCGAGCTCTTCGCCCTCGCGCCGCCGGGTCCCCTGCCCGGCCGGTCGCTGCTGCCCGTCCTGGCCGGCAAGCCCCTGCCTGTGCTGCCCTTCCGCCTCGTGGAGCGCCGCGCCTACCCGGAGCAGCCCGAGGTCGTGGGCCTCGCCCTGCACGGCGGCGACTGGAAGGCCGTCTACTACCGGGACGAGGACGGCGAGGAGAGCACGTTGCTGGGGCGCGGCGCGGGCGAGCTCGACGGGGCCAACCTCTACGAGCCGGGCAGCCAGGAGGCGCGCTGGCTCGACGCCGCGCGCGCCCGGCTGGCGGGCGCCGAGGTCGCGGCGGCCGCGCCGGACGAAGAGGAGCTCCGGATGCTGCGCGCCCTGGGCTACGTCGACTAACGGGCGCCACCCGGCCGGCCACCCCGGTTAGAGTAGCCGCATGTTCGATCCCCACTGGCGGCGGCGCAGCCTCGACGCCCTGGCCGAGCCGTTCGACGTGATCGTCGTCGGCGGCGGGATCACGGGCTGCGGGGTGTTCTTCGACGCCGCCCAGCGCGGCCTGCGCACGCTCCTCGTCGAGCAGGGCGACGTCGCGTCGGGAACCTCGTCCCGATCCTCGAAGCTCGTCCACGGGGGGCTGCGCTACCTCAAGCAGATGCACTTCCGGATCACCGCCATCGCCGCCCGCGAGCGCGACCGCATGACCGTCTTGAACCCGGGCCTCGTGGAGTCGCTGCGCTTCGTCTACCCGGCCAACCGCGGCGACCGCATGCCGAGCTGGCAGGTCGACCTCGGCCTGTGGATGTACGACCGGCTCACGCGCAAGGCCCAGCACCACCGCCACCTCGAGGTCGCGGACGTCGAGCGCCTGCTGCCGGGAATGGCGACGGACGACCTCGAGCGGGCCTTCTCCTACGGCGACGCGCGGACGGACGACGCCCGCCTCACCCTGGCCGTGGCCGCCACCGGCTACGCCTACGGCGGGTTCCTGCTGACCCGCGCCCGGGTGGCCGAGCTCACCGCCTCGGCGGCCGGCAGGATCGACGGGGTGGTGCTCGAGGACCTCGAGGGCGGCGGCTCGCACGCGGTGAAAGCCCACGTCGTCGTCAACGCGGCCGGCGTCTGGGTCGACGACCTGCGCACCGCAAGCGGCCTGGGCGAGCCGCGGGTCCGCCCCTCGCGCGGCGTGCACCTCGTGCTCCCCGCCTCCCGGCTGCCGGTGGCCGCCGCCGCCATGGTGCCCTCGCCCGACGACGGCCGCCCGATCTTCCTCATCCCCCACCCCGAGGGCGTGCTCGTGGGCACTACCGACATCTACCACGACGGTCCGCGCGGGGACCCGCGGGCCACCCGCGCCGAGGTCGACTACCTGCTGCGGGCGATGGCGACGCACTTCCCGGACCACGGGCTCGGCTTCGCGGACGTCGTGGGGGTCTTCGCGGGGCTGCGGCCGATCCTCGACAGCCACACGGACAACCCTTCGGACGCCAGCCGGGAGGAGGACATCTGGCAAGAGCGCGGCCTCGTCTCCGTGGCCGGCGGCAAGCTCACGACCTGGCGCCCCACGGCCGAGGAGGCGGTCGACGAGGTCGTGCGCTACCTGCCCGACGAGCGCGCCGACGCCGCGGCGCCCTGCTACACGAAGGGCACGCCGCTGGCCGGCTACGCGCCGCTCGACCTGCCGGAGCAGCTCACCGCCGTCCACGGCCTCGCCGAGCCGGTGGCGCGGGCGATGGCGCGGCGGCTGCGGCGCAGCGCCTCGTGGGCTCCGCGGCTGGCCCGCGACCGCGAGGAGCTCGCCCCCGTCGCCGAAGGCACGGACCTCTGCGCCGCGGAGGTCCGCTGCCACCTCGCCTTCGGGGCCGTCCTCCGTCTCGAGGACCTGCTCCTGCGCCGCGTTCGGCTCGGGATGTGGGAGCCCGAGACGGCCACGGCGGTCGCCCCGCGCCTGCGGCCGCTCTTCGCGCAGGAGCTCGGCTGGGACGGCAAGCGCTGGGAGGCCGAGCTCGAGTCCTTCCACGCCGCCGCCGAGGCCTGGACGCCGGCCGGCATCGTCGGCTAGCCGCGCCGCCCTAGCGGGCCGCCCTCGAGCTCGATCGCGCCGGGTAGGCGAGCACGGAATCGGCTTCCCCGAGCGGGATGACTCTCAGCGTGTCCCGGATCCGATCCAGGTGCGCCTTCTCGACCTCTGCCCGCCGCGAGGCATGCGCACCGCCTTCCTGGAGCGCCGCCGCGGTCCATCCGCGCGAGGCGAGATCGTCGATGAAGATGATCATGAGCTCCTTGCGCCGCGACTCGTCGGTGAGATAGACCAGCCGCGCGTAGGCGAAGTCGTGCGGAAGCACGTAGCCCTTGCCGGCGAGCAACTGCCGCGCCATCGCGCCATCGGTGCCGCGCCGTCTCTTGCGATCGGGGTCGAACTCGACCACGTCGGTGTCCGTGTAGAACTCGTGGTCGTCGAGCGTCACCCGCATCGGCGAGTCGCCGTAGTCGTAGGTGCCGCGCTTGCCGGGCAGATAGGCCTCGTACTGCACCCAGTACACGCTCTTCAGCCGATCGTCGGCGGTGGTCTCGACGAAGAAGTGCTGCTCCGCGTCGGCGACGCCATAGAGGACGAACTTCTGTCCGCCGGCGTATCGGAACGCCGAATCGAACCGCAGGACGACCGCGGGATCGTGATCGGAAACGAGGTCGTTGCCCGCAACGGTGCGGCCGAGGCCCGTGGTCTCGGGCTCGGTGGTGAAGCGGCCGCGATCCGAGAAGTACCAGACCGCGACCGCCGCGCCCGCGGCGAGCAGTGTCACCGCCATGATTACCGGCTTCCTCATCGATTGCCCCCACTCGAAAGACGTGCCGGACACCCTGCATGTTTCGCCACGACCTTTTCGCCGGGCCGGTCGGGGCATCCTCCCCGCGCCGTTGGTCCCGCTGCGGATCTCCGCAGTCAACGCGGATCGGCAGTCGCCGATACCCCGGCGGCAGCAGCGCGGGCGCCCAACCGGAGTGGTCCCAGACGCCCTATTGCGCCGCGAGCCCGCTCTGAGCGCGAATGAACTGCCGCACGTCCGCCAGCAGCTGCGTTCGCGACGGCTCGTTGACGTACATCATGTGGCCAGCACCGTAATAGGTGTAGACGATCCTGTCGGCGCCGATGCTGTGGCGGTTCAGGGTGTACTCCGCGTCGAAGAACGGGGTCGCGAAGTCGTAGTAGCCGGAGGCGACGAGCACCCGCAGGCTCGGATTGCGCCGCAGCGCCTCCGAGAGATCCTGGGCGGTGTTGACCGGCCAGGGCTCCCAGCTCTCGCCCTCGGGAAGCGGCGACCAGCGCCATTGCCGGCCGAGGTCCGCGGCGGACGGCGCGAGATAGGGACGGCTCCAGTCGACGCCGAGCTCGTTGCGCATGTAGTGCATGACGGTCGACTTGAAAGCGCTCGAGATCGCGTTGCTCGTCGCGTCGCTCTCGGGGTCGGCGTCGAGATCGTCGATGTCGTCACGGGTGTACCGGCTGTCGAGCCTGCCGACCGCCAGTCCCTCGTCGCGCAGCAGCTCCTTGCGAAAGCGCTCGCCGGTCACCCTCAGGTCGGCACGGTCGATGTACTCGGGCGAGAGTCCCGTGAAGTACGCCAGCCGGTCGCGCACCCTCGTCCTCTGCTCGTCGCTCACGCGGCTCCCCTTGAAGAGCGCCGGCAGCAGATCGTCGATGGCGAAGGCTCGCGACTCTTCGAGGAACTCCTCGAGGCTCTCCGGCCGTGGCTCCACCTTCTCGTGGTACCAGGCGGTCGCCGCCATGGTCGGCACATAGGTGACGTGCGAGATGATGTTGTCGCGCACGTACGGGCTCGAGCCGGCGTAGTCGAGCGCCTGCGAGATGAAGATGATGCCGTTGAGGCTCATCATCAGCCGGCCTTCCAGGATCCGCGCCACGGCGGCCGCGCGCGTCGTGCCGAAGCTCTCGCCCATCAGGAAGCGTGGCGAGTTCCATCGCCCGTTCTCCGTCACCCAGGTGTGGACCAGCTGGGCGATCGAGCGCGCGTCCTCGGTGAGGCCCCAGAACTCCTTGCCTTCATGGTCGCCCAGAGGACGTGAAAAGCCCGTCCCGACGGGGTCGACGAAGACCAGGTCCGTGACGTCGAGGATGGTCTCGGGCGCCTCCACCAGGTCGTAGGGCGGTCCGCCCGGGTGCTGCGCATCGCTCGGGACGGACACCCGCCTGGGGCCGAAGGTGCCCATGTGGAGCCACAGCGACGCCGAGCCCGGGCCGCCATTCCAGACGAAGGTCACAGGACGAGTCGCGGGGTTCTCGACGCCTTTCGCCAGATACGCGAACGTGAAGATGGTGGCCGTCGGCTCGCCCTTCTCGTCCCGCAGGTACGTCTCGCCCGCTACGGCCTCGTAGTCGATCAGCTTCCCATTGAACGTCGAGCGATGGCTGGTGACGAAGCGCGTCGGCTCCGGGACCGGCTTCTCGGTAGCCGCGGTCTCGCCCTCCTCGGACCTCGCGGCGGGTGCCGGCGAGACGACCGACAAGGCCAGGAATCCCGTGAGAAGCAGCAGTGCCCTTGGTGTACTCGAGTCCCTTTCGATCATCTTCTACCTCGGAACGAATCCTCCCCTGTCGCGCCGTCTTCAGAACGGATTGGTCGCGAAGACCGAGAACTCGGGGATGAATCCCCGGTCGTCGATCTTCAGCGCCCCGACGATGGCGTCGGCGATCTCCCGGGCTCGCAGCTTCTTGGGCGAGCCCTCGCGCTCGTAGCCCGCCTTCGAGGAGAAGCCGGTCTGCACCTCGCTCGGGTTGACCAGCATGACCCGCACGTTGTGGCGCCGCAGCTCGTCGCGCCAGCACTCGGTCATGCCCCTCAGGGCGAACTTCGACGACGAGTAGGCCGTGCTGCCGCTTCCGCCCTTGAGGCCCGAGGTCGAGGAGATGTTGATCAGATGCCCCGACTGCTGGCGGACAAAGATCCTGGCCGCCTCGCGCGCCATCAGGAACGCTCCGAAGACGTTGGTGCGATAGACCGCCTCGAGGTCGGAGAGCTCCATGTCGACGAGCGGCGCGAACCGCCCGAAGCCGGCGTTGTTGACCAGGACGTCGAGCCGGCCGTGCTCGTCCACGAACTCGCGGACCGTGCGGACCGCATCGTCCTCGTCGCCCACGTCGCCGACGCTCCAGCCGACCCCGAGCTCCGCGGCCGCCGCCTCGAGAACGTCCGCGCGCCGGCCGGTGATGACCACGTCGGCCCCTTCCCTGCTGAACGCGGCAGCGATGCCCTTGCCGATCCCCTCGCCGCCGCCGGTCACGAGGGCCTTGGCTCCCTGAAGTTCCATGGGCGGGAGGCTAGCACGGCGCCGCGCCTGCTCGAGGCCCGTTCTGACGGCGGTCCCTGGAGCGCCGCGCCCGCCTTGGCTCTTCACGCCGTGGCGTCCCCGAGGAGCTCTGCTTTCAATACCGCCGGGGAGGGATTCGCTCTCGAGCAGCCTCGTTGAAACCCCGCCATCGGCCTTCTCGTAGGTAGCTCCAGAACCGGAAGGAAGGGAGCAAGATCATGGACCGTGCAGAGAACTCCATCAAGGCCGTCCTCGTTGCCGCCTTCGTCCTCGCCGTGCTCGTGCCCGCGCTGGCGGGGGCGGACACCGTGCGGCGCAGCTTCGACGTCGTCGGCGACGGGACGCTCGCGATCGATACCGATCTCGGCGGCATCGACGTGCGCGCCGGCGCCGCCGGCCGGGTGCTCGTCACCGTCGAGCGCGAGGCCAGGAGCGGCGACGACGAGGACTTCGAGCTCTCGTTCGACCAGAGCGGCGACGACGTCCGCGTCACGGGGACGCGCCCCGGCGGCAGCTGGGGCTGGAACTCCGGCAACCGCTTCCGGGTCCACTTCGAGGTCGAGGTTCCGGCGGGGTTCAGCGTCGACCTCTCGACGTCCGGCGGCTCGATCTCCGTCGCCTCGCTGTCGGGGGACGTCGCGTGCGCCACCTCGGGCGGCGACGTCGCCCTGGACGACGTGGGCGGCCGGGTCGACTGCCGCACCTCGGGCGGCGACATCGAGATCGGCAAGGTCGCGGGCACGGTGCTCGCGAAGACCTCCGGCGGCGACATCCGCATCGACCGCTCGGGCGGCTCGGTCGTCGCCAAGACCTCCGGCGGCGACATCGTCGTCGACGAGGTCCTGGGCTCGATCGAGGCGTCGACCTCGGGCGGCAGCGTGCGGGCCACGATCGCCAGCCAGCCGCTGGCCGACTGCCGCCTGACCACCTCCGGCGGCCGGGTCGAGCTCACGATCGACCCGTCGGTGGCGGCCAACCTCGACGCCAAGACCTCGGGCGGCAGCGTGCACGTCGACTTCCCCGTCACGGTGCAGGGCGAGATCGGCCGCAGCAGCCTGCAGGCGGTGATGAACGGCGGCGGGCCGCAGATCTACCTGCGCACCTCGGGCGGCGGCATCCACCTGAAAAGCCTGAACTAGCCCGAGCCGGGGGGCAGGATCGCGAGGAGATCGACGTACTCGATCTTCCAGGCGCCTGCCTGCTCGACCCAGTTGAGCTGGAACCGGTAGGCCTCGTCGGCGCGGCCGCCGAGTCCACCCAGGCCGCCCACGAAGCGGGCCGACAGCACCATGGTCGCCTTGCGCGCCGCCGGGTCGAGGTCGAGGCGGCGGTCGAAGATCTGGACGGCGATGCGCTCGGAGCGCAGCCGGTAGAGCGCCACGTTGCGCACCAGGCTCTGGCGGTCCCGGGTCTCGAAGTCGAACTGGCGAGCCCGGAACTCGAACGGATCCGCGAAGTACGACACCGCCTCCTGCGACCGGAGCGCCGCGGCCAGCTGGCCCTCGCCGGGACCCTTCTCGATCGCGTCGGCCAGCCCGCGGAGCCGGCGGCCGATGCGCTGCCGGTCGCCGCTCCACCAGCTCCCGAACGCCAGGGCCACGGCCAGGGCGACGAGGGCGAGCAGCCATTTCTTGAGAGTCATGATCCGAGGCCCGCGACCAGGCGGGCGATCACGGGATTCTACGGATCCTCGGGCTCCGGCGTCGGTCGCGAGCGGCTGAAGGCGAGCATCGCCGTGACGCACAGGGTCGGAGAAGACTCCAGGCGCTCGCGGGCGCCGACCTTATTCGGTGATCCCGAAAGCCCCGGCGTGGGATAGCCTTGCGCGATGTCCGACCCGAGCGAACCGGAATCCGGGTACGAGCTGGTGCTCTCGACGGCCGAGGTGGGCCTCCTGCCGGTCGTGCGCTCCGTGCTGCACGGCGCCGGCATCCCCTTCGTCGTCCAGGGCGAGCATGCCCTCGCCCAGCTGCCGGCGGGCGCGCTCGCGGGGCTCTTCGCGCGCCGCGGCCTCGAGGCCCGGGTCCTCGTGCCCGCCGAGCACGCGGACGCCGCGCGGGCTCTCCTGCAGCCGGCCGCGGAGGCGTTGGCGGCCGACGACTCGCCGGCGGTCCTGGAGGAGCAGCCGTGAGCCGCGTGAAGATCGCCCTGGCCCAGGTCTCCTCCTCGCCCGATCGCGGCCGGAACCTCGAGCGCTGCCTGGACGCGATGCGCGGCGCCGCCGCCCAGGGCGCCGGGCTCGTGGCCTTTCCGGAGGTCGTCCTCGACCGGTTCTTCCCGCAGCGGCCGGGCGACGAGGCGGCCCGCGACCTCGCCGAGCCCATCCCGGGGCCCTCCACCGAGCGCGTGGCGGCCCT